>Ga0209958_1000515_pt1 | contig 64713 bp, 77 predicted proteins | sample ThiBio_inoc_plan_FD_183942 | JGI IMG/M metagenome (GOLD analysis project Ga0209958, IMG submission 183942) | Wastewater bioreactor microbial communities from Cape Town, South Africa - Thiocy_inoc_plan (SPAdes) | ecosystem: Engineered > Bioremediation > Thiocyanate > Unclassified | place: South...
TGGAACGAACACTGTTTTCTTTTGACAAAAAGCTATTTTTACCCCAATATTTTTCTTACTCTTTAACAGCTTAATAAAATCAATAAGTTACTATATCAGTTAAAAACTTTGGGTATTTCTGCCTTTTTGGATATAACTTGATGTTTTAGCTTATATTATCTTCATTATTTTATAGTTCATGACGGCATACGTCATTTAGAAATGACCACATACAACGTAGCGATCAGCAAAAGGGTTCATGACGGCATACGTCATTTAGAAAACACTTCTTGAATAAGATGCCTTGCTTAAACAGTTCATGACGGCATACGTCACATAAATTAATGTTCTAATTGCAAATAAGATTTAAACTGAAAACCACGATGTATCAAAGCGTTTAAAGAAATAGGAAATCGAATTCTGGCAGTTTGTAATACTTGAAGAACCCACGTTTTTTCGGCTAAAAATTCAAATAAGATCTTATCATCACATATCCTCGGGCCAGTAAAAATATCTGTCTGATAAACCAGCCCTATCCACAATGACTCCAACAATATATTTTTATTCAGATCGACTAAGGCCAAAGTTAAAGTTTCCTCAAAGACACAATCATGGGTAAGGAAAAGTAGATAGCAGTGAGAATATACACAAACCACACCTTCTAACACTTTACCCTCAACCACAACCCCTGTCTTTTTTCCCCTAACCATGACTTCAGACTGAGGCAAACACTTATCTGTCATATCTTGGATCAATGCTAAACCAATATAATCAGCCACATACATATTCAACTTTGCCTAATAAAATGATTACCGATTATATTTCCATCTATTACTTTGACTCTACTTTCGATCATGCATCATTTCATATGACTGCGCTCTTAATAAATCCTCTTTAGTTCCAAAAGATTGATTACGCAACTGATCAATTGACTGCTGCTTACTGGCATCCGTGGCATCACTCTTTAAAATCTGGTCACGTGCTGCCAAGTAACCATTGACCTGTGTTTGCCATCCGGCTTCTTCTTGATCGACTTTCTCTAAACGATCTGCCGCTTCTGGCCCTAATAAACTTTCACGCATATTACGAAGCTCTTGTGCTGAACCACCCTTTTCCCGAACTTCTTGAGTCAACTGCTGCAACTCAGCAAATTGCATCGAAACCCGAACACCATCAGCCAATGTTGTTGGAAGTTGGTCAATCAATTTCGCCAACTCAGCCGCTTTTTGTTGAGCGGTCAGGGTTTTATTGGCATGAATACGCATTTGATCAATATTAAACTGGTTCAAATTACGTTCATTGCCAAATAAAGCATTGATCTCAGCGGCATTAAAAAATTGCTGTTGTACTTTGTACATCTGCTCAATCACTTTTTGATAACCATCAATATCACCAGTTTTAAAATTACCCGTCGGTTTTATATTTTTCAAAGCGTGGGTATAGGCGACATATTGATCTAGCAGATAACTGGCATAACTTGAAGCCGTGTCAGGTAAAGTCGCACTGAGATACTGTCGAATATCGGCAATCAGTTCTGTTTCAGTTTTTTCACCTAAACTAGAAAAGAAATAATCAAAACAACTGCGAATTCCAACGGTTAAAATCAATTTACCATTGGCATCGACCTGAATCGGACAGTCAATTTCGGTGCCTCGCAATGAAGAGGCCAATTCAGGCATTTTGCCTTTTTGATTATTTCGCGCACTCGCCTCTAAGCTATTTTCTGTAATTTGTGATTGTGCCTGTTGATTTGGCGCATGCTGGGTATTTTGAGCATCTGGTTTAAATATCCAATAGATTAAAGCCAACAAGAGCAATAAACATACGATTAAAACTATACTGATGGTTTTATTATTCAAAAATTTACCGTTCATCATCCCTTGCTCTATTTATCTTTCTTTGTTTGAACCGTTAAAACCAAAGGAGCAACGGATTGCTCCTTTGGTAAATGAATTATAAACCTTGATTTTTTAAGCGATTTGCTTGAGTACGATAAGGTGTTACTGGGTTCTGTAAGAATCCAACTAAACCGAGAATCTGATTCACTTCATCCAAATGGTTAAATACATAATTGTCACGAATCACAGTACCCAAATGACTCGAACAACGTGGTACCAAGCCATCATTTTCACCAGAAATCAGTAAAGAAGTTGCTGTTAATGCATAATCCATTGGATCTAAAGCATTGGTAAATGGACTGGTTCCACTCCATGAATAATAACGTACACCATTGACCAGTTCTGTTCCTGATCCACAAGCTGTGGTTGGTACCCCTGCTGGAAAACGTTGGTTAAAGTTTGCTGAACCGCTAGTGGTTAATGAATTTAAGCCCGCTAGTGCATCTTGATCATAATAATGTCCTGAACCAATCCCCACCAATGAGAAGAAGGCATTTACCCCTGCTGCGATCACGGGTGCGAGTACTGGACCCACAGGTGACTTAACCACTGTGTCAACCACATCTGCAACATCTGAACCTTTGGTTGGACCACCCACTGCTGTGACTGAAGCAACTTTGTTAGGCAACAAACTTGCGACATAACGGACCGATTGAGAGCCATGACTATGGCCAATTAAGTTAATTTTCTCCGCACCTGTAATTGCCAATACTTGCTTCGCCTGTAGCAATAATTGCTCGCCGCGTACTTCCGATGAATTAAAAGAAGCTTGCTGTGCAACAAAGACATTCGCACCATTACCCACCAAGTCCTCGGTAATGCCATTCCAATATTGCAAAGGACCAACAGCAGAGAAGCCTGCCATCCCGTGCGCAAGTAGAATTGGATACTTGGTTTTTGCATAGCTTGATGTAACACTGGTGCTACCGCCGACTGAACAAGAGTTCACATTACAGTTTTGCCATGATGCCTTTGGTGCAAAAAAATCGAACAAACCTGCATGCACCACAGATCCACTACTCACCAATATGCCCGCCATTAGCGCCATGACATTTAAATATTTTTTCTTCACGTTTTGCTCCTAGCATTTTTCATTTTTATTACAACGATTTAGTCTTTTTCTTCGTATCTGGAATCATTCCGAGCATACATACGACTGGCAAAAATTATACTCCTTCGAAATATTGTGTGATTTTTAGACTAAAACAAACTGTGCCAAAATCATAACAATTCGTGCCAAAATTACGCTGGATTGAAAAAATTCCGATGAATGCACATTTTCAAATCCATCACTCTGCTTTAATTTCGGAATGAATTGGATCAGCTTTAACATGGAATTTACTTCGCACTATGAGTATTCCCCGTCTTCATAATCAGCATTTTATTAGCAGCTCTTATGCTCACCTACTGAGTGAGGTGGTATCACGATGGAATATTTCAGCTGAAACCTTATTCTGGGGCACTGGTGTTGAAATCGACAAACTATCTGATCTCAATGATAAGATCAGCCTGAATGCTTTTAAAAAAGTGATTGCCCGAACCATTGAGTTAACACAAGAACAAGGCATCGGTTTTTATGCAGGTACACAATTAAAAATCAGTTCGCATGGCTTACTCGGTTTCACCGTTGCCATTTCAAAAAATGCCTTAGAGGCCATTGAAACCATTAACCAATTTGTCAGTTTGCAATGTTCATTTGTCGAATTAAATTTTAAAGTTGAGAACGAACTCGCCTATTACAACATTGCCTATGATCGTTCCTTACTGAATTTTAATGATGAATCGGATACACAAGCCTACGAATTTAGCTGTATTTTCTTTCTGACCGGTTTTGTGCATTTAGTCCGTTTCTTTATTCCAGATTTCAAGCCAAGTGTTGATCTACAATGTAAATACCCTGATTATTTTTCTCGTTTTGATGAGATCTTAGCGTCGACTTTTGAAGAAATACGTTATGAGCAGCCTTATACCCGCTTAATTGCCGCTGCAACTTTTCTAGACGCGCCACTCAGTATGGCCGATCCACTCACCGCAGAAAAATTTAAATTACTGTGCCAAAAAGAATTGGATGAACTACTTGCAACCCAAGATATTTTACAACGGGTCAAATATCTAATTGATGATAAAACAGAAGGCTTACTGAGTATTGATCAAGTAGCTCAAAAGCTACACCTGACCAAAAGAACCCTACAACGGATGTTGCAAGAAAAAATGATCTCCTTTCAAACTTTGTATGATGAAGTCCGAAAGGAGAAAGCCAAGAAACTGATGCTAAATCCGTTTATGACTAAAGATGAGCTGGCTAAAAAGCTGGGGTATTCCTCTCTTTCAAGTTTTAATCGTGCCTATAAACGTTGGGAAATTGAATAAAATTTTGCTGAAGTTTATGTAACAATGGAGCGATGTCTCAACCTTGTGAATGTTATATGAGTCAGTCAGAAATTACCGCTGTTGAACTTTCTAAAGCTTATCGCCTGCTCAATCATGGCCCGACAGTTTTGGTTTCTGCTCAGTATGGGCAAGAGCGCAATGTCATGGCAGCAGCTTGGGCTTGCGCACTGGAACTTACGCCTGCCAAAGTCACAGTCGTCTTAGATAAAAGTACCAAGACTCGCCAATTGGTTGAGCAAAGTGGTTATTTTGCTTTGCAAGTGCCCTGTTATGCGCAAATTGATATGGTGCATCAACTCGGAAGCATTAGCCAGTTTGATCATCCAAGCAAGTTAGAAGAATGCAAAACTGAATTGTTTTACCAAGATGATTTTCCTGTCCCACTAGTGGCAGGTAGTCTGGCTTGGCTGGTCTGTAAAGTGATTCCAGAACCACATAATCAACAAGCACATGATCTATTTATCGGCTCAGTGGTGGGTGCTTGGGCTGATTCACGGGTATTCCGCGATGGACATTGGCACTTTCAAGAGGCCAGTAAAGCGTTGCGTAGTCTGCATTACATTGCAGGCGGTACATTTTATCTGATTGGGGATGAAGTTAAGGCCAAATAGTACTTTATGATCTTGAGGCAATCTTTAAAGTTTGCCTCTTTTATTAATCATTGATTTTCATCAATTCCCGATACATAAGATCTAAAAACTGCTGCTGTTCTTGGTCATTTTTAAAGTAACGTTGATAGTTGGTACTACAGCTTTCAACATCCGCAATATTGGCTTTATTAAATGACCAATCCTTTCTGTCCTTAATGCTGATGCCTAGATCATCATCACAACGCTGCCATAACTGAGAAAATCTGGTTCGCTTAGCTGCATCTAGTTTTTTAAAATTTGCATGGACAGAATAACCACGCATAGCTGAATTAAAAAACTGTGAAATCATGGTGACTGGTACACCACCCCAATCGATGCTTTGACCAATCGGCAATCGAATATCGGTCAGTTTATTTTCTGACATGATCTGAGACTGCTTGCCTTGTTTGAAGTACTGTTCCTTATAGACCAAGGTCGTTCCTACTGGAACATGAATTTTTTTAACCAACATCGGTTGCTGTGTCACATAGTAGGGATAATTCGGTCTTGAATTGCCACCCGTCGGGTTCATATTGCCCACACAACCTGCTAAAGACACAGTCATTGCAGCAGATAAAAAAATCATTGCTTTCATCGTTGTTATTATCATCCAGATCAATATTCTGATTCGACCTTAAAACGAAATCGATTCGGACACAATATCAAATACCAAAGTAAAAACCGTTGTGACATCCACAACGGTTTTAAATAAAATCAGAGTTTAATCTCCGAATTAAAATTAAATTTACTTGGCCGCCATACGGATTGCACCATCCAAACGGATCACTTCACCATTCAAATACGAGTTTTCAGCAATATGCGCCACTAAACGCGCGAACTCTTCTGGGCGACCTAAACGTGATGGATAAGGTACCATTTGTCCTAAGGCATCTTGTACATTTTGAGGCAAGCCTTTCAACATTGGGGTTTCCATAATCCCTGGAGCAATGGTCATGACACGAATACCATGCCGTGCTAACTCACGTGCAATCGGTAAAGTCATCGCCACCACAGCACCTTTTGATGCTGAATAAGCCGCTTGTCCAATCTGACCATCAAAGGCAGCCACTGACGCGGTATTCACAATCACGCCTAGATCTTCATCGCCTTCAGCAACAGTATTTTTGCTCATGGCATCCGCTGCGAAACGCAACATATTGAATGTACCTGTCACGTTGATGTGCAAGGTTTTTGAGAACATGGCCAAATTATGTACGCCTTCTTTGCCAACCACTTTTGCAGATGGGCCAATGCCTGCACAGTTAATTAGTCCATATACACTGCCATGTTTCGCCAATACATCTTTAAAAAACTGCTCTGCCGCAGCTTCATCAGTCACATCCAGTTTTACAAATTCTGCTTGGGCACCTAAGGTCTGTGCTTGTTGTTCCCCAGCGTCGATATTCATATCAACCAAAGTGACAGAAGCCCCTTTTTCAACTAAATATTCTGCTGTTGCTGCACCTAGACCCGAACCGCCACCTGTAATAACAAAATGTTTTCCCTGAATTTTCATTTACGTTTCCTATCAAATTAAAGATATAAATTTTTATAACTAAGCCTAAAGGCAAGTTTTTTCCGATACAATTTCAAAAAGTAGCAAATTTGCTGCGGCTTTTGAGCATTCGATTTCATTCTTCTCCTGTATTTTATTGATATATGAACAAAAACCTCAACCTCGATCTTAATTCGGCTAAGGACACGATTTCAAATGCTTTAATTCATGAAGCGTTGAGTGTCGCAGCAAGTCGTGGATTGAATATTGTTAATATCGCCAATCGCGCAGGTATTTCAGCAGAGCTATTGACCTCCTCCAAAGCACGAGTGCCTGTGACCCAATGTGCTCAGTTATGGGTTGAGCTTGCGGAAAGTATGAACGATGAGTTTCTTGGTATGGATACTCACCCCATGCGCCGTGGCAGTTATAGCCTATTAGCAAAATTAGCTTTCAATGCCGAAACGCTGGAGCAAGCCATCCACGAGATTTTAAAATTTTTAAGTCTGGTGCTGGATGATATTCGCGGGGAATTGGTACAACGTGGCGCTAAAGCCTATCTGATCTTGCATGATCGTGAGCATCCGAAACGGATGTTTACTTATTCTACCTATTTAATGTTGGTACATAGTCTGATGTGCTGGTTAAGTGATCAGCGCATTGGCTTTCACAAAATGAGCTTCCGCTGTCATTCCCCAGTTGAAATACAGGATTATCGTGTAAGGTTTTGTGAAAATATTCAATTTAATGCCGAGCAGAATCAGATCGAGTTTGACGCCCATTATCTCAAGCATAAAATCAAAAAAGATAAACAAGCACTCAATGATTTTCTAAGGCACACACCTTATAACCTGATTGTACGTTTTAAGAATGAGAACTCGTTAAGCTTGCAGATCCGCCGTCAATTGCTGTTACAGCCACCATCACAATGGGATGAACTGAAAGAGATTGCCCAGCAATTGAATATGTCGACCGCCACCATTCAACGTCGCTTAAAACAAGAAGGTGTCAGTTACCAGCAGCTTAAAAATGATATTCGCTGTGATATCGCGATTGAACGGCTGAGTAAAAGCAATGATTCAATCCAGAACATCAGTGATGATTTGCATTTCCATGATCCAAGTGCGTTTCATCGTGCCTTTAAAAAGTGGACGGGGGTCAGTCCGGGTAGCTATAGAAAGTCTTCACCCAATAAAAAGAAACGTTTGGGCCATTTAGAATAATCGAAGGAATAAGCAATGTATTTACCTGAAATATTTGAAGAAACAGATCTTGAAAAACTATACCAACTGATTCAGGACTACCCTTTTGCCACACTGATAAGTCATAGTGCGGAAGGCTTGGAAGCTAATCATTTGCCCTTTCATTTATTGCGTGATGAGCACAGCCAAACAGCGACACTGATTGCACATATTGCCAAGAATAATCCACTACACACTCAAATTGAAAATGGTGCAGTGGTCTTGATTATTTTCCAGGGTGAGCAAGGTTATATCTCACCGAATTGGTATCCAAGCAAACAACAACACCATCGACATGTACCCACATGGAACTATCAAGTCGTCCATGTCAAAGGAAGCATCAATTTCCTGCATGACGAAAAATCTTTACGCGGTATCTTGGCCAGACTGACACGTACTCATGAAGCCAAACAAACAACGCCTTGGAAAATGTCAGATGCACCCAGCGAATATATTGCTCAGGAACTGCAAGGCATTGTCGGGATCGAAATTCCAATCTCACAGATCACGGGAAAGTTTAAACTCAGCCAAAATCGAGAAAAACCAGATGCCTTAGGCGTAGTGGATGGACTGCAACAACAAGGTGAAAGCCGTTTAGCCAATGCTGTACAGCAATATATCGAGGATTAAGCTGAGGATATCACTATATTTTCAATAGCAGCCCAGCACAATAATCAACATTATTGGTGAATAAAAACAATGTTCTGAGACTGATTTAATTTTTATCTATTATCATGATTTCTAAATCAAAATAACTCAGTTGGGATGCTTTGTAATACATGTAAAGATCGCTCATAGTTCATTATACGGCGCTGATTTAGCTCATGTCTTTCCTTTCTAAATTACCTATCTCTAAAACTTTATTCGCTTTAGGCTTCTCTACGGTACTTATATCCTCCAGTTTTGCTGCCATTCCAAACACGCTTAAACTTGATTATGCCTACTATGCGCCAACCAGCTTAGTCGTGAAAGATCAAAAACTGCTAGAAAAAGCCCTTCCCAATACCGAAATTAAATGGGTGTTTAGCCAAGGCAGTAATCGTTCTCTAGAGTATTTAAATAGCAATAGTATTGATTTCGCTTCAACGGCGGGTTTAGCAGCAGTACTTAGCCGTGCCAACGGCAGCCCAATCAAGACGGTCTATATTCAAAGCCAACCTGAGTGGACAGCACTAGTCGTTCCAGCAAACTCTCCAATCAAAAACTTAAAAGACCTTAAAGGCAAAAAAATTGCTGCGACCAAAGGCACAGATCCTTTTCTGTTTACGCTACAGGCATTGGATACAGTCGGGCTGAATAAACGTGATGTTCAATTGGTTCATTTACAACACCCTGACGGCAAAACAGCATTAGAGCGTGGTCAAGTAGATGCATGGGCGGGACTAGACCCCTTAATGGCGTCTGCACAAATTCAATCTGGTGCTAAATTGCTGTATCGCAATGTAGGATTCAATAGTTATAGCGTCTTGAGTGTCAAAGATGAATTTAGTAAACAAAGCCCTGAAGCCATTGAGGCGGTGATTAAAGCCTACGAACAAGCACGAAAATGGGCCAAAGCCAATCCAGATAAAGTTGCGGCATTATTGGCCCGCGAAGCTAAACTGCCTTTAGCTGTTGCTCAATTACAGTTGAGCCGTACTAACTTTGAGCAAAACATTCCTTCAGCTACACAAACCCAAGCCCTGAAAAGATCAGGAAAAATCCTGACGGAAGAAGATCTAGTCAGAAAAGGCACCGATGTCAATCAAGTGGTTGATCAACTACTTGATCCACGTTTTGCTCAAAAAGTTGTGAAATAACCCATGCGCAATTCAAGTCACAAGGCTGGGCTAACAGATTTTTTAGCTCAGCAAAGCGCACAAACAACTAAAAAGCTTTTTAGCCCAAACTTCATTCGCTGGCTAAAAGCATTGCTGCTTCCTGCTGTGTTGTTAATACTCTGTGAATTTTTAGTTAGAAATGGCGATATCGAAGCGTATTTGCTCCCTGCGCCCAGTAGCTTGTGGCAATCTTTTTGGGATTTGGCTCAAGCTGATTTACTGCAGCACATTTACATCAGTACTTGGCGGGTGCTCGTCGGTTTTGCACTCGGTAGTGGTTTAGCTTTAATTTTTGCGATTTGGGTCGGCTTAAGTAAAGAAGTGGAAGCCTATTTAGAACCCACTTTTTCCGCACTTAAATCCATTCCAAGCCTTGCATGGATTCCATTATTATTACTTTGGTTAGGGATTGATGAATCCTCTAAAATTACGCTGATTGCGATAGGTGCATTTTTTCCGACCTATACCAATACGGTCGCTGCCATCCATAATGTAGATCGAAAACTGATTGAGGTTGGAAAGGTCTATCGCCTCAATGCATTGCAACGGGTTATCTCCATTGTGTTGCCTGCCGCGTCTTCTGGAATCCTGACAGGTTTACGCAATAGCTTGAGCTTATCGTGGATGTTTATGATTGCAGCCGAACTAATTGCCGCAACCCAAGGAATTGGTTATTTATTGAGTGATGGACGAGAAACTTCACGCCCAGATATTGTGATCATTGCCATTATTCTATTGGCTTTGCTTGGAAAAATATCGGATCGCTTAATGAAACAATTAGAAAATTACCTCTTACGTTGGCGCGATACCATCCACAAACAGACTTAAACCCACTGTGCCAATGTTACTCGATCATTGCCACCATAATCCTTAATGGTTTGGATCTGTTCAAAACCTAATTGTTCAAAGATTTCACATACTGCTGGTCCTTGGTCATAACCATGTTCAAGCACAATCCAGCCATTCGGTTTAAGCCAGTCTTTACCTTGGGTGATGATGATTTCAATATCTGCCATACCCTGCTTATCTGCAATCAAAGCACGCTCAGGTTCCGACTTGAGCTTTTGCATATGCACATCGTCAGGATCAATATATGGCGGATTCGATACAATCAGATCAAACTGTTGCTGTTCTAAAGCCTCAAACCAAGCACCACAAGCAAAATTGACCTGCATGAGACCATGGCGAACAGCATTATCCTGAGCCACCGCTAAAGTCGGCGCATAGATATCAGTAGCTGTCACTTGCCATTGTGGACGCTCACTCGCCAGTGCCAAAGCAATTGCACCTGTTCCCGTACCTAGGTCAACAATATTGACTTGTGAGCTTAATGGCAGTTTTAATACCGTTTCCACAAGGATTTCAGTATCGGGACGCGGCACTAAAGTGTCATGGGTGACTTTTAAATCGAGCGTCCAAAACGGTTGTGAACCTGTGACATAGGCCAAAGGTTCACCTTGTTCAATACGAGCCAGCCCATCTAAATAAGCTTGCTCTTGCATTTCAGTCAATTCTTGCTCAAGTCTTAATTTAAGTTCTAAGGCATTAATCCCCAAAATATGTTCGAGTAGCCATGCCGCCTCTTGACGTTCATAGCTATCAATTTCACCTTTGATCTCTAAGGCTTGAGCAATATTCATTAGCCGCCATTTTCCTGTGCAAGCATCGCCAACTGATCCGCCTGATATTCACGATGCAAACTATCCAGCAATTCAGTTAAATCACCTTCCATAATCGCATCCAACTTATATAAGGTCAGGTTGATACGATGATCGGTCATACGACCTTGCGGGTAGTTATAAGTGCGGATACGCTCAGAACGGTCACCTGAACCGACCAAATCACGGCGCATTTCTGAGGTTGCTGCATCCGCTGCTGCACGTTTCGCATTTTCTAAACGTGAGACTAACAAAGCCATCGCTTTGGCTTTGTTCTTATGTTGTGAACGCTCTTCCTGACATTCCACCACCACACCCGATGGGATATGGGTAATACGCACCGCTGAATCGGTTTTGTTAATGTGCTGACCACCCGCACCTGATGCACGGTAAGTATCAATACGCAAATCGGCAGGGTTGATTTCGACTGTGGTATCTACATCGACTTCTGGCAGAATCGCAACGGTACAAGCCGAAGTATGTACACGGCCTTGTGATTCAGTTGCAGGGACACGTTGTACACGGTGCGCACCACTTTCAAATTTCAAGCGACCATAAACACCTTCGCCATCGATACGGCAAATGATCTCTTTATAACCTCCATGTTCACCTTCATTTTCAGAAAGCACTTCAATACGCCAACCTTGTGTTTCAGCGTATTTACTATACATACGGAATAAATCACCTGAGAAGATCGCAGCTTCATCACCACCTGTACCCGCACGCACCTCAAGATAGGCAGCGTTGGCGTCATTTGGATCTTTCGGAATCATCAACACGTTTAACTGCTCTTCAAGCGCAACCAAAAGTGCTTTATTTTCTTTGATTTCTTCCTCGGCCATGTCTTTGAAATCAGGATCTGACTTCATCATTTCAGCCGTTTCGATATCCTCTTCCGCTTGACGATATTTGCTCCAAACCTCAGTGATTTCAGTTAAATCATTATGTTCACGGGACAGTTTACGAAAACGTTTATTGTCCGAAATTACTTCTACATCAGCGAGTAATGCAGTCAGCTCTTCGTGACGATCACAAAGTTGATCGAGTCTTAAACGGAGTGATGCTTTCATGGGCGGAATATCTCAAAATCTAAAGACTCAGTGCCAATGAAGCACGAGCAAAATCAAAAAATTGCGCATAGTTTACAGACTCTACTGCTTAAAAGACATAGAGAATCAGGGGAACTTACTATTCCTCACCCATTTCATCACAAATTGTTCAGTTTTAGTTTTCAGTGCTTGTTCTCTGATCAAGGCTTATATATAAATAATGAAGGACAAATAGAAAGATAAAACAACAGGATAATCTATGAATAATTTTATAAACCGCCCCACCTCAGCCTTTATTGCTGCAAGCTGGGTGGCCTTACTCGCAGGTGGCGTTGGCTTTATGATTGGTCTATGGAATGCCAATATGCCCTTGCATGAAAAAGGCTATTATCTTGTGATCTTGCTTTACGGACTTTTTTCCGCGGCTTCTTTACAGAAAACTGTTCGTGACCAACTTGAAGAAATTCCCGTTACAGCAATTTACTATGGACTATGTTGGGCTTCGATGGCGGTCTGTATTGGTCTATTATTGGTGAGCTTATGGAATGCAGATCTGACCATGAGTGAAAAAGGCTTTTACATCATGTCCTTCTTATTAAGTCTGTTTGGCGTAGTCGCAACGCAAAAGAATATCCGTGACTTAAACTATCTACGTTTACAAACCGAACTAAATCCGCGACAGCTCAGAATTGAAGAACAAAACAACAAAGACGATCAATTAGATTAATTAAAAAATGAATGGAACCTTAAAATACGGTTTCATTCTTTTGTGCAGCTATTGGCTATCTAATTGTTTAATTGAACTTTACTCACATTCTTCTCTTTTTTTAGAAACAAAACACTACAATCCAGACACCAAAGAGTAATAATTCAGAAAAGGTTCTCCATACTTTCATACTCAAACTTTGTTACATTTGCAGCCATGAAAAAGAGGTCCGCTTGGTTTCGGACACGGAGTCAAAAATGAAATTAAATGCTTGGTTATGTGCTGCTATTTTTGCAAGCTCATCATTGGTTACTGCTGCTCATGCTGATAATGCAACCCGTGTTGCTGCAACGTCTGCGCTGGGTAGTGTGGTCGGTACTGCGGTAGGTAAAGAAATCGGTGGTAATAACGGTGCAATGATTGGCTCTGCACTTGGTGGTGCTGGTGGTGCAGCGGCTGCAAGTAGCAAACGTACCCGTACAGAAGCTGCTATTGGTGGTGGTTTAGGTGGTGTTGGTGGTTATACTGTCGGCAAAAACCTAGGTGGCACTACAGGTGGTTATATTGGTGCTGCTGCTGGTGCGGCAGGTGGTGCTGCTCTAGGTCGTAAAGTCGGTCAAGACCGTGACTACGACAATTACCAATCTAAAAAACACAAGAAGAAAAGAAAGCATCGTCATCACTAATTCTAAAAAGCACCTTCGGGTGCTTTTTTATGGTCTAGATTTCCCCTAAACATCGATAAAATCCTGAGCTAAATGCTAGGTTGAATCCTTGTGCTGAACTTTCTAAAATAATTCCTTATTTTTTATATGCCTTTTATGCTGCATCATGAATACTGAATTACTCTCTCCTGCTGGTTCACTTAAAAATATGCGTTATGCCTTTGCTTATGGAGCCGATGCGGTCTATGCAGGCCAACCACGTTATAGCTTACGCGTGCGTAACAATGAATTTGACCATGACAATTTAAAAATCGGGATTGATGAGGCACATGCCCTTGGCAAAAAATTTTATGTGGTAGTCAATATCCAGCCGCATAACAGCAAACTCAAAAACTTTATTCGAGACATTGAACCGATTATTGCCATGCAACCCGATGCACTGATTATGTCAGATCCCGGTTTGATTATGTTAGTACGTGAACATTTCCCTGAGATGCAGATTCATCTGTCGGTACAGGCCAATGCGATCAATTGGGCCACAGTAAAATTCTGGAAAGACTATGGTCTAAGTCGCGTGATCTTGTCACGAGAACTTTCACTCGAAGAAATAGAAGAAATTCAAACACAAGTCCCAGACATTGAACTGGAAGTGTTCGTACATGGTGCACTATGTATGGCATATTCAGGACGTTGCCTATTATCTGGCTATATGAATAAACGTGATGCCAATCAAGGCGCCTGTACCAATGCCTGTCGTTGGGACTATAAAATCCACGCCGCACAAGAAGATGCCAATGGGGATGTCATTCCTGTTCAGCAGGTCGCTACTCAACAGCAATGTAGCACACAGACATCAAACAGCACTAATACGGCGCAAACTGTTTTGGTGCAGCGTAATAATGAAGACATGTTTGCCGCTGAAGAAGATGAGCATGGCACTTACTTCATGAACTCTAAAGACCTACGCGCAATACAGCATGTCGATCGTCTGACTCAAATAGGTGTTGCTTCTTTAAAAATTGAGGGTCGTACCAAATCTTATTTTTATTGTGCCCGTACTGCACAGATTTACCACAAAGCCATTGATGATGCGCTAGTAGGTAAAGAATTTGATCCTAGCTTGATGACCCAACTTGAAGGATTGGCAAACCGTGGTTATACCGAAGGTTTCTTGCGACGCCATATCCATAGCGATTATCAGAATTATGCCGATGGTTCATCGCATTTTGACTATCAACAATTTTGCGGTGAAGTCATTGCACGTCATGGCAACTATATCCGCATTGAGGTTAAAAACCGCTTTGTGATTGGTGATTCACTTGAGTTAATGACACCCAAAGGCAATATCAACTTCAAATTAGAACAAATGCGCGATCTTAAAGGCAATGCCATTGAAAGTGCCAAGGGTTCAGGACATATCGTCGAAATACCATTCTCTTCTGAGATTAATATTGAATATGCACTCTTGATTCGCAATCTGCCACACGCCGCAACCGAGTTGCAATCTGCAGCGCTTGCCTATTCGGCAGATTAATATGGCACTGTTAATTAACAACGCATGTATCAATTGTGATATGTGCTTGCCTGAATGCCCTAATCAAGCGATTAATGAAGGTGCAAAAGTCTATGAAATCGACCCAGAACGTTGCACTGAATGCGTCGGTTTCTACACAGCACCCACCTGCCTCGCTGTCTGTCCCATCGATTGTATTCAGCCTGACCCAGCGCGGGTGGAATCTCCTGATCAACTGCTGATAAAATTCAACAATCTTAATCTATTCAATCATTAAGAACTCACTAAATGATAGGCTCAAGCATCGCTATCAAATTACAAAGTGCCTATCTCCCTTTTCATTGACAGTATTTCATCCTGATTCTGCGATTCAGCATCCGCACTGGCATCAAAATTGCTAATTAGTATTACGTTTTATTCAATTAGTATTACTACGGGTGTGCGCCTATGCATCATTCAGTATTGTCAAAAAGGAAGAAGCTTTACTTAAGTTTGGGATCTTTTCTGATTCCCATCCTGATCTGGAGCTGTGTCAGTTACTTACCTTTTATCTGGCATCCACAAGTTCAAATTACCAATGCAGGCTCAGCCACTTATCTACAGGCAGGCATCCGAATAGATAAGCAGGCTTATTATGCAGAGGCTCAAGATGCAGTCAATCAAGGTAAAACACCGCCTACAGGTATTCTGGTCAATCCAATTTATTTGCCTGCTCCGCATCAAGTGGCGAAAGCACTTTTCACTTCATTTACCACGCCCCCGCAACAGGCTGATGCACCTTGGTTACATCAAAGCCTGTGGCACAGTATCAAAATTGTATTTACGGCGTTTTTTATCTCTTCATTGATCGGTGTGCCGCTTGGTATCCTCTGTGGCTTTTCCAATACCATTTCCAAGCTCACTGAACCCTTTGTCGAGTTCTTTCGCTACCTGCCAGCACCTGCCTTTGGGGCATTAGCAGTGGCGATTTTAGGTATTAATGATGCCCCGAAAATTGCCATTATCGTGATTGGTACCTTATTTCAACAAATTTTGATCATTGCCAATACCACCCGAATGGTTGATCGCGGCTTGGTTGAAGCAGGCTATACACTAGGCACCAATAAGCTTAAAAGCCTGTTTCATGTGGTAATCCCAGCGGCACTGCCTGACATTTATCGTGATCAAAGAGTTTTACTCGGTTGGGCGTGGACCTATTTAATTGTGTCAGAACTGATTGGTGCAACCTCAGGAATTACCTGGTTCATTACTCAACAAGCGCGTTATCAGAACTTTGACAATGTTTATGCCGCCATCCTGATTATCGGGGTGATTGGACTGTTGTGTGATTTGATTTTAATGAAACTCGGCACATACCTATTTAAATGGAAAAAGGGAGTATAAATATGGCGGATAATTTTGATGCCAAAGCATATTTTGAGCATATTTATACGCGTCCCGTGATGTTGGAAACCAAGCAACTGACGCAAATTTTTCAGCATGGCACATCTGAACGAACCGTACTCAACCAGATTGATTTGCGTATTCATAAACGTGAGTTTGTCTGTGTGATTGGTCCTTCTGGCTGTGGAAAATCAACCTTAAGTCGTGTGGTTGCAGGTCTAGATAACTACCACAGTGGTGAGGTGCTGGTTGAAGGACACAAGATTAAAGGCCCGAGTTCAGAACGTGGCATGGTGTTTCAAGGCTATACCTTATTCCCATGGAAAACCGTCAAAGAAAATGTGATGTTTGGACCTTTGATGAAAGGCATCAGTCAAACTCGTGCCGAAGAAATGGCGCGTGAATGGATCAATATTATTGGCTTAGAAAAATATGAAAATCAGTTTCCACATGAACTTTCAGGTGGGATGAAACAGCGTGTCGCCATTGCCCGTGCCTTAGTGAATGAGCCCAAGATTTTATTGATGGATGAGCCTTTCGGGGCACTTGATCCCTACACCCGACAAAAAATGCAAAAGCATCTCATGGACTTATGGCAAAATATTGATATCACCATTTTATTTGTCACGCATGACATGGATGAAGCCATTTTACTGGCAGATCGCATTGTGGCTTTAAAAGCCAATCCGGGTGAGGTCAAAGAGATTATTGAGGTCAATTTACCACGTCCACGGACCATGGAATTGATGCAGTCGCCTGAATTTAAACAACTACGGCAGCGAGTTGATCTGTTGGTGCATCACCAAGAGGACCAACTCGACCCTGCGCTACAAGATTTACCTAAAATTCCACGTATGACCCAAATGAGTACACAGAAATAAAATAGCGTTTGGGACGACCCAATACGCTTCATTTATTGCTGGACGACCAGCCAATGGTGAATCTCATGAACCATGATTATGTGTTGCCCTTAATTGATATTTCACTCCTCAACAGCACGAGTTTAGAAGATCGCAAACAGGTGGTGAAGCAACTTGATCAAGCCTGTAAAGACGTTGGCTTCTTATACATTCAGGGGGAGCAATTTCAACCCGAACTGTTCGATCAGTTAAAACAAACCGCGCAGCATTATTTTAGCCAAGACCAAGCCACTAAAATGCAACATTATATTGGTCTATCCGAAAATCATAGTGGTTATGTGCCAATCGGCGAAGAACAATTCAAAGCCAATGTCTATGATCTAAAAGAATCTTATGACATTAATTATGACTATCTTGGTGAACGGCATCGTCGTCCTTTACTCGGCCCAACACTATGGCCTGAAGATGCTCACTTTAAACACACCGTCTTAAATTATTATCAACATATCAAAGCCATCGGAAATCAGCTATTTAAAGCTTTTGCCTTAGCGCTTGATTTGAATGAAGACTTCTTTGAACCGCATTCAAAGCATGCGCCAAGCCAATTGAGGCTGATTCACTACCCTTACAATCCCGAAGCACAAGATCAATCTGGTATTGGGGCACATACCGACTATGAATGTTTTACCCTTTTATTTCCAACGGCTGAAGGTTTACAGGTATTGAATAAACAAGGTGAATGGATCGATATTCCCTTAATTGAAAACACCATGGTTATGAATATTGGTGACATGATGGAGATCTTATCCAACGGTCGTTATCTGGCAACCAAGCATCGTGTAAGACGTGTACAACAAGAACGTTACTCTTTTCCGCTGTTCTTCTCCTGTGATTATGACTATCTCATTCAACCACTGATCCCAAATGAAGCACCTTTATATCCGCCAATGAAAGGCGGTGAACACCTATTTAATCAAACCGCTCAAACCTTTATGTATCTCAAGCAACGGATTGAATCGGGTGAGTTGGTACTTGAGAATGCCCGTCCGCTGTACTCCTTTGGGTTAAATGAACATGGAGCAAGCGAATGAATCTAATGAACCTATTAGCACAACTTGAGCCGACAGTGATTGATGACCACTTGCCCTTACCACGCTATTTGTTGGGATGTTTTAGACGTAAAAGTATCAGCTTCTTCAATGGCATGACGGATGAAAAAACTATTGTGTATTGGTTTCAGTCCAAATCTTTCAGCATTGACCTCCGATTGATCGATGCCAATCAAACTGCGGTGCATGAGCGACAAGGTTGGATTGGCGATACTTTATGGGATTCAGATCGAGAATTACTCTCTTGGCAGCTTCATCAAAACTATCAGAATCATATTCAATGGCCTGAACCCGCCAAGCTTTATCCAATCGGTAACAGTATTTTAGAGTTTTCACCTTCGCATGCGTATGTAGAGGATTGGCGGCAACAGGCTCAGCAGGGCTTATTGCTCGGTTTACGATTATTCCAGATGCAAAATGTGGCAACGCAAAAGATAATACCTATGGACGGTGGCTTGATGATCAGCGATCAGCACATGGCTTATGCACAATCACGCCTTCCACAACAGCAAAATCAACTGAAAAATGGCCCGATTGATCATCCTGAAAATGATCTAAAAGCAATTGAAAGCTATGAAGTCTCGGTTGCTTTAAATGGTTCTCATATTGGTTTTAGTACCATCACCAGTCGTTTGCAGCAATCAATTTCACTCGATGATTTTGAAATAGAAAATGCCAATACCCTGACCCAACTAAAACAGATTGAAGGTGAACTGTATCGACTTTATTTTCATGTGGATATGTATCAACCTGATTTTATATTTAATACCACAACCGCAACCACCACGGATACACAGCAATGGCTGGCTGCTGAACAAAAGCATTTATTAAAAAATGCCATACGGACTTACTGATCTTGTTTGTATGTGATTGATCTAGACAAGGACGATTGTGGAAAAGGGTTCTATCACAATCGTCCTGTTGGTTTAGAGTTTGAGAATATAAAAATCGCTTATTAGGAGCGATTTTTTATACCACAAAATATCTATTTCAACTCATCCATCAAAGCAGGATAAATAAGGTTTCACCTTCATCGATATTATCTCCCTCGGTACATTCAATTTCCTAGACCGAGCAGTCTCTTACTCTCTTTATTCAACACATCACATTATGATTTTACTGTTGAGCATTCATACTGGCATCAAAATTGCTAATTTAGTATTACATTTTATTGAATTGGTATTACCACAGGTGTTTACCCAGACATCATTCAATATTGTCAGCATGTATGGCACCTGTCAGTCATAGTAACTAACAACGATGAGATATAAAGCTTCAGGACGACCTGTATCAATAGCTTAAAACCCAATGGTTGGACGACCAATCTAAAAAAGTGAGCAATATTTTATGAATGATATGATTACAGAAGAAAAACACACGCTTTCCCATCGAGCATTTGAGCATATTCCTGTCATCGATATCACGGGTTTATACAGTGACAATCCAATTGTTCAGCAACAAGTTGCGAACCAACTCGGTTATGCAGCAGAACATGTTGGTTTTTTCTATATTACTGGGCACCATATTCAAAAGGAACAAATCGATAAGCTACTGTCCCAAGCAAAAGCTTTCTTTGCACTGCCTACAGCAGAGAAAATGAAATACTATGCAGGAAATTTCGGTATTAAACATCGGGGCTATGTCCCACCTGGTGAAGAACGTACTGAAATGCAAGGTAGTGTAGAGGTCGATAGAAGTATCAATAAAACCGATAATAAAGAAGCCTTTGATTTAAGTTGGGACCTCCCAGAAGACGATCCTGATGTCGTTGCAGGAAAACCAATGCATGGCAGCAATATCTGGGCAGATCTTCCAGATTTTAAAACAGATGTTCATGCCTATTATCAAGCCGTCATTCAATTGGGACGCACTTTACTCCGTGGTTTTGAACTGGCATTAGGACTCAATGCAAATGATCTAAATCGTTTGGTCAATAAGCCAACCTCTCAATTACGCTTAATGCACTATGCACACAATCCTGATATAGAAGATGTGCTTGGCTTTGGAGCACATACAGATATGGAACTATTCACCATTTTATTGCCAACAGCGCCCGGACTAGAAGTCGTCAACTCGGAAGGAAAATGGATTGATGCACCACCAGTTGAAAATGCATTCGTCGTTAATATTGGGGATATGACCGAAGCACTCAGCGGAGGACGTTTTACTGCAACCTCACATCGTGTAAGAAAAGTCAGTGAAGAACGGTATGCTTTTCCTTTATTTTTTGCTTGTGACTATGATGTTGTCATTCAGCCCCTTCCTCAATTCGCGACACCTGAAGCTGTAAAAAAATATCCTCCAGTGATCGCAGGTCAACATCTTTTTGAAGTTAGTGCCAAAGTCTTTGGTTATATGCAAAGGATGATTCAACGAGGTGAGATCACCTTAACAGGACCAAACTTAAACTTTGGTAAACATTCCCATAATAACTAAGTCGCGTCATTGAACAAGTTTATTTTCGATTTTGAGGTTTATATGCAATATATTGATATAGAGGAAGTCGCTCAACAAAGTCGAGATATCTCTGGTTTTATTGACTTTTTAACCACAAACCATCAGTTTGTCTGGGCAACCAATCAAAATAGCTTACAGAAATTCTGTTTTGATCGACTCACCCCTATCTATCAAGCAGCAGTCCCAACCGCTGCCGGTATTCCAGTCTATGCTTTTGATTCAATTTGGGTCGCAAGCTTATCCACTCAGTCAGTTTACCGTGTCGATGCAGATTCAGGTCAAATACTTAGTATTATTCCCACTGGTTTAGCAGATTTAAGTGGTGAATTCAGCTTGGCTGCTGACCCCAATGGTGTTTGGGTTGCTTGCGCGAATGGCTTGATTTGCCAAATTGACCCAGTCAATAATCGCATCACGCATCACATCCAAGTCTTAGCCGAGTCATATAATCTTTGCTATGCTTTTAATTCGCTCTGGCTCACCAATCCCAAACAGAATAGCGTTCAAAGAATCAATCCATTCACTAAACAAGTCAGCCACTGTATTCGAGTTGACCAACAACCATGGTTTCTCTGCGCCAGTAAACAAGCAATTTGGACACTGAATCAAACATATGGCACAGTCAGCCAAATTGACCCTCATTCAAACTTGTGCATCAAAACCATTCAACTGCCTCCATTGGCACACGGTGATGGTGGCGATATACATGCAAGTCATGGCAAAATATGGATTCGTAGCACCCGTATTCCACTGATTGAAATAGATGAACACTCAGGAGAAATTTTAAGGGTTTTTCAATATGGACAAGCCTCAGGAAGTGGTGCAATTTGTACTTGTGATCACCAATTATGGATCACGGCACATGACATTGATAAGATTTGGATCATTCCAATAAATTAAACCTATTTAAGTAACAACCAAAGGCTGAATAATCAGCCTTTATTTTCGTCATCAAAATTGAAAAAAATTATGGCAACTCCTCAATCAGATTCGGATTAATTAACTGCTCAACTGCTGGACTTTGAGCATATAAACCCTGACGAAGATTAAATTGGTTGACGTAGTAAGAAGCACCATAAATCGAGTCAAACCCCGATCCTTTTTTAAAAATACGTTTATTCTCAGCAAGATTAAGTAGCTTCGTTCCTTTCATAATCCGTTCGTATGCAACTGGATCAATTGAAGCGCGTTTCGCCATGAGATGAATCGCATCCTGACGGGTAGCAGGATCATTAATATAATTCACCGTTCTATCCCATATCTGAATGATTTTTTTCCACTCCTCTCTATGTTGTTGCAAGTGTACTTGATTCACCGACAAAGTATCGTAAATCAGTCCAGGCTTTTTACTGGAATCATAGATAATTTTCGCATCAGGAACACTCGCCAAAGCTTGATGTGCGATCGGCTGCCACAAAGCGATCGCAGCAATATCAGGAGATTGAAAAATTTGTGGAAGCTCGTTGGTTGCTGCATTGGTGACTTTGACATCCTTAGGATTAAGACCCGCGTCCTGCATCGCTGTAGTAAATAGTAAATCGCTGACCAAACCTTTTTCCAATGCAATCGTTTTACCTTTTAAACCCTGTAATGAAGTTATGCCTGATTTCGCAATGATGACATCATTCCCTGCTGAATAATCATGCGCCATGATAATGGCAGGACGAGCACCACCTGTCGACAAAATAAAGTTATCCCCGTTCGCCACAACAACTGCATCAAGTTTATTTGCCATAAATGCTTGTAATGATGCCGAATAATCAAACCATTTCAATTCAACATTCAGACCCGCCTCTTTAAACCATCCCTTATCTTGAGCAATTTGCCAAGCCAAAGAACCAGGCCACTCACTGTATGCAATCGTAATAGGCTGATCTTTTTGAGGGGCTATGCTGTCTTTATTGGGTTGTGGAATCTTAGCGGTATTATCACAACCTACAAATAAAATTGCAGAACAAAATAATATAGGCAGATAAATCTTATTGAACATTCAATAACTCCATCATTTCTTTAAAACTACAGTAGCCCCTTATTTATAAACAGCTTTTACTTCAACTCGTCTACCAAAGCTGGATAGATCAAGCCATCTACATCCACTTCAGTTTTATAAATGCCATTGCTGACATTGAATTGATTTACGTGATAGGTCGAACCATAAATCGAGTCAAAGCCTGTTCCCTTCTGGAACACTTTCTTATTCGCTGCAATATCCAGTAAATGCGTCCCCTCAATAAATTGCTCATATTGTTGAGGATCAACACCAACACGATTGGCCATGATTTTTACCGCATCCGCGTGTGTGGCAGGGTCTTGGATATATTTCACCGTTTTATCCCACACTTGGATCAGCTTTTTCCAATCCTCTTTATGCGCAGATAAATGACTTGGATTTACCGCTAGGGTATCGTAAATCAAGCCTGGTTTATCTTTGGAACTATAAATAATCTTGGAACCTGCGACGGCTTTTAGAGCTTGATTCGCAACGGGTTGCCATACTGCAATCGCAGCTATATCCTGACTGCCAAACACCTGAGGAAGTTCATTGGTCACAGAATTGACCAGTTTAATATCTGAGAATGGAATCTTGGCATCGGTCAAAGCCGTCGATAACAACAGGTGATCGACCAATCCTTTTTCTGTAGCAATCGATTTGCCTTTTAAATCCTGAATACTGTTAATACCATTCTTGGCAATAATGACATCATTACCCGCAGAATAATCTGTCACCATAATGATCATGCCCTTGCTTCCCCCGGAGGCATTGACTAAATTATCCCCATTGGTAATAAACACCGCATCCAGTTGATTGGCCGCAAAGGCAGAAATTGAAGCTGAATAATCGAACCATTTAAAATCAACATTTAAGCCTGCATCTTTTAACCACCCCTTTTCAATCGCCACTTGCCATGCCACCCAGCCCGGCCAATCACTATAACCAATCGTCATTGGTGTCATGGACGCCACATCTTTGGCCTCGGTTGCTTTCTCCGCTGTTGGTACCTTGGCCGAATTATCACACGCTGTAAGGCCCAGTCCCAACAGCACTGAAACAGATAAAGTTGCTATTGCTTGCTTCATAATCACCCCATATCTTTTTGAAAATTTTGCCCAAAGAACATCTGAATCCCACGTTTTGCGACAATACCAATGCCGACGCTACCTATTCATTTTGCTGTAAGGGTGGCATCACGGCATCCATGAGTTCCAGATGCCCTTTAATCACCCCTTTTAAGGCAGTAAATTGCTGACTAATCTGTTTAAGGTCATTACTGCCACCTTGTAACAGCATGACTTCCAATATTTTTTGTTGATCCAGTTGAATATGTAATGAACTGATCACCTGTTCTAAAAACTTCTGCTGTAAGTCTAAGAGTTGCATACGCAGCGGCATACAACTGGCGTCATACAACAATGTTAGTGTGCCGACCATGACTGCATTTTGCTGTGCCTGTTCAGCAATGAGATGCTTGTTGATCATGTCGACAATCGCCTGAGAGCGACTTTCATAATGCTCTTCGACAATGGTTTGATCTAAGGCTTCAACCGTCTTTTCAGGGACGGTAATACTGATTCGAGTCAGTTTAGGACGAGCATTCATAATGAGCAGACGACTATTTAGGAAGCTGAGTTTGCTTTACATACAGCCCCGCTCGGACGCTCAATAAATTAGCAAAACAGCGCGCTGCAACTTTAAAATACTGAATTAGGATTGATTGCGTTTTCATAACCACCTCAGCTTTAGTAATACCAAATTTATAATTCGTAATATTTAATGCAGTATCTATGCCAGTTTTTTAGCCAAATAAAGTAGAAAAACCGTTTGAATTGCTGAATAAATGCACATAAAAAAAGCCCTATGTTTCATCATAGGGCCTTTTCTGCATCATGAATTTAATCGCTATACGGCAGGTGCAAGCGTGAATAATGCCTGTCCTGTTTTTACCGTTTGTGCTTTATCAATCAAGATACTGTCGACTTTCATTTTTGCAGGCGCAAGGATTGGGATTTCAATTTTCATTGCTTCAATTACCGCCAAGGTTTCACCTTCTTCGATAATATCCCCCACGGTACATTCAATTTTCCAGACCGAACCTGGCATATGTGACTCCACGATCATGCCACCACTCGGAACAATTATTTCTGAATCATCCAGTACTACATCCATGTTTTCGGAAACATATTCAGCCAAGCCTGCTTCGTGCCAGCGACGGCGTTCTTCTTCAAAATTACTTTGTTGAACCTGTTTAAAAGCCTGAATACTGCTTTCATTGTCTTTTAGAAAAGCATTGTAGTCTTTGAGATTCAGCACCCCCTCTTCAATCCGTAATTGCAAACGTCCTGCTTTAAAGTCTTCACGCATTTCCAACAGCTCAGATTCGGACACTTCATAGAAACGGATCTGGTCAAAGAATCTAAGCAACCACGGCTTGTGCGGTTCAAAATTCGGATTTTGACGATAACGGCTCCACACCTGTGTGGTACGTCCAACAAACTGATAGCCACCTGGCCCTTCCATGCCATAAACACACATATAGGCGCCGCCAATTCCGACCGCATTTTCAGGCGTCCATGTTCGAGCAGGATTATATTTGGTGGTGACTAAACGATGTCTCGGGTCTAGCGGTGTGGCAACAGGTGCACCCAGATAGACATCTCCCAAACCCATCACTAAATAAGCCGTGTCATAGACCACATCTTTTACTGCTTGCTTAGATGCAAGACCGTTAATACGGCGAATGAACTCGATATTATCTGGGCACCACGGTGCATCTGGACGAACCAATTGGGTATATTTTTCGGTTGCAAGCTGCGTTTGTGAATCTTCCCAAGCTAGAGGCAAATACACAGTTCTAGACGGTACCTGCATATTTTCAATATCAGGTAATTCACTTTCAGCCACCTGTAACAAGCGCAGTAAATCCAGTTGCTCTAGAGCCGTTGAATCATAATGAATCTGTAATGAACGAATGCCTGGGGTCAGATCAATGATGCCCTGAATATTTTGTTGCTGAACCCATTGCATCAAGGCATGAATACGAAAACGTAAATTGAGATCTAAGACCAGTTCACCATATTCGACTAACAGATATTGGTTGCCTGCGGGACGATAGCTCACCTTCGGTTTATCCGCGCCTTGATCCAAAGTCGCCAACACCGCATTTTTTAAAGTAATAGGCTCAGCTTTGAATATCGGTTCAAAATTAACCTGTGATGTGGTTTCATCCTGCAAGGCCGATTGATAGCGTTGTTCTAACTGTTGCGCCTGTGCATAACTAACAGGAATAAATCTGACTTTATCGCCTGCTTTGAGCTGTCCTAATTTCCATAACTCTGAGTTAATCACCACCGCAGGACAAACGAAGCCGCCTAAACTCGGACCATCAGGCCCTAAAATAATCGGCATATCCCCAGTGAAATCAATTGCACCAATCGCATAGGCATTATCATGGATATTCGATGGATGTAAGCCTGCTTCGCCACCATCAATCCGTGCCCATTCAGGCTTCGGTCCAATCAAGCGGATACCGGTACGACTCGAGTTAAAATGAATCTCCCAGTCTTGATCAAAAAACATGGCAACATCATTCGGCGTAAAGAAATCAGGTGCACCATGCGGGCCATACATGACCGCGATTTCCCATTCAGTTTTAAAGCTTGGGATTTGTTCAGATTTTAACGCAACTGTTTGCTCTATTTTCGCCTCAGTGATGGGCAACATATCACCAATCAGTAAGTTACGCCCTGCATGACCACCAAATTGTCCCAAGGTAAACGTGGCTAAGCTGCCCAAATAAGCAGGCAGATTTAATCCATGTTTAATCCCAATATAACTACGGCAACCCGTACTGATACGACCGCATTTTAACACCTGACCTTTACGAACATTAATGCTTGACCACATCGCAACCGGTTGACCATCCAGACTGACCTCCATCTCACCACCTGTGATGGCAATCTGACTATCACAATGAAATTTTAAAGTCGGCCCAAGTAAAGTACATTCTAGTCCAGAACTGTTAAACGCATTGCCCAATAATTGGTTGGCTACATTCAAGCTCAATGCATCCATCGCGCCTGAGGGCGGAACACCGACATCCCAATAACCCAAACGCCCTGTTACATCTTGCACTGCAGTTTGAATCCCTGCTTGCAACACCTCTATTTTCTGGGTTTTCCATTCAAAATGATTCAAGAAACGCGTGGTCTGTGTGCCCTGTTGAAACACCTCTCCACTGATAATTTCCTGTAAGTACTCGAGATTGGTTTCAATCCCTGCAATTTCCGTATTACTTAGGCTATTTTGCATGGCAGCAATCGCCTGCTCACGATCTGTCGCCGTGACAATAATTTTTGCAATCATCGGGTCATAGAATGAAGAAACATTCGAGCCTGTTTCTACCCACGTTTCCACCCGTGATTGAGGGTCAAATTTGACACTAGTCAATAAGCCCGCACTAGGTTGAAAGTTTTTGATCGGATCTTCGGCATATAAACGTACTTGAATCGAATGACCTTTGGGTGGCGCAATCTGTTGCGGTGCTTGCCAATCCCCGCTGGCCAAGGTCACCATCCACCCAACTAGATCAACACCATAAACCTGTTCCGTCACTCCATGTTCCACTTGCAAGCGAGTATTCACTTCCAGAAAGTAAAACTGTTGTGTGTCGGTATCCATCACAAATTCAACTGTACCCGCTGAACGATACTGCACTGACTGCATCAGTTGAATGGCGACCTGTTGAATATACCTACGTTGCTCTTCATTCAAATGTGGTGCAGGTGTTTCCTCGATCACCTTTTGGTTACGGCGTTGTACGGAACAATCACGCTCACCGAGTGCAATGACATGGCCCTGACCGTCTCCAAAAATCTGTACCTCAATATGACGGGCATTTTCGACAAACTTTTCCAGATACAATCCGGCATCTTTAAAATTGGCTTGCGCCAGATAGGAAACAGTTTGATAGGCTTCTTTTAATTCCTGTTCGCTCCACACCAGACGCATACCAATACCACCACCGCCTGCGGTGCTTTTCAGCATCACGGGATAGCCAATTTGATCAGCCTGAATCAGTGCATCATCCAAGTCGATGAGCAACTGACTGCCTGGTAGTAAAGGCACATTGTTTTGAATCGCCAATGCTCGTGCGGTATGTTTTAGACCAAAATCACGCATTTGCTGTGAGGTCGGACCAATAAAGGCAATCCCCTGTTGCTCGCACAAATCACAAAATGCGGCATTTTCCGATAAAAAACCATAACCAGGATGAATCGCTTCGGCCCCAGTGTGCTGTGCTGCAGCCAGAATTTTTTCAATATTAAGATAGCTTTGCTGTGCAGCTGAATCACCAATAAAAATCGCTTCATCAGCTAAACTGACGTGTAAGGAATCCCGATCCGCTTCGGAATAAACCGCAACAGATTGAATCCCAAGTTTCTTTAAACTACGAATGACACGACAGGCAATCGCACCACGATTGGCAATGAGTACTTTTTTAAACATTATGTCACCTCACGCGTCACGTATAACAAGCTGGATTTTAGTCGGATTATAGGCATTGCACGGATTATTCAATTGCGGACAATTTGAAATCAGAACGATCAAATCCATTTCGGCCTTGATCTCAACATATTTACCTGGTGCAGAGACCCCATCTTCAAACTTTAAATGGCCGTCTGCAGTCACAGGCACATTCATAAAAAAGTTAATATTGGGGCCAATATGACGAACATTAAGCTGATGCTTTTTGGCAATCGGATGTTGTGCCAAGGCGTACATAAAATTGTTGCGGCAACTGTGCATTGAATATTTATCATGTGCATAACGTACCGTATTACTTTCGCATGAACATGCACCGCCCAAAGTGTCATGTCTGCCGCAATTGTCATCGACAATCGTGGCAATGGGACGGGCAAAATTACTGAATAATGTCGTGCCTTTTTCCAGATAAAGCTGCTGATTTTGTGCCAAGGTATCGGTTGCGCTATAACGTTCTTCGGCATTGTTAGCGCTGAGAAACAAGGTATCAACTGCTTGGTTCCCTTCCAGATCAATAATCCGGAAATACTGACCTTGCTTCACTTCGCCCATCCATGCTTCGCCTGCAAGACAAATTTCGTCTAAAACAATCTGTTCAATTTTTGCTGATGCTGTCATTTTCTTGCTCCCCACCTTAATTCGACAATGCGTAATAGCGTGTGTTATTGGCAAAACCACGTTGATTTTGAGCACATGAATCCCGACAAACATCTTGTTCAGTTAAGGCATTGGCTTTGAATAGGCGAAGTTGGATATCGGCGGGTTGATACTGTGTGGATGAGTCGAGTGGATGCGGTGCCGCAGAAAGAAACACCAAACAATCCATTTCAAAGCGCAGTTCAATCTTTTGATTTTGATTATCGTCTCTGATGTAGCTTAATCGTCCATGATCATCAGGCTGGACTTTTGAAAATAAATTTACCGTCGCACTCAAATCGGCTTGGCCTAGACCAAACTTGGTCAATTCCACCAATAAGCTATCCAAACCATTTTGATGCATGTCATTACGCGCATCCTGAAAGTTTTTTTTGCCAAAATGTTGTGCAATGTGCTGTGCGGTACTCGGACCACAAAACACATCATTCCAGCCATGTTCATCTTGAACAATGGAGGCCATCACACGGCCAAGGTCAGAATACAAAACATGCCCTGTCGAAAGAAAAGCGGTATGTTGTGCTTTTAGACTATCGGGCATATTAAAATGCTCCAGCTTGTCATCGGCATTGACACAATACAAAGACACATTGGCCTGCTGCCCCAGTGCTTCCAGTTGTAAAACTGCACCGCGTTGAATGCGACCAGACCAATGATGACCACCGGGTAATGTTTCTTCCCATAGTATTTTATTGTCGTGATAGAACGATTGATTCATAACAAACCTCTTGCGGATGCTTAACCTCGTTATGGCAATATGCCTGTCCTCCCGGGCTTTTATCCCTCCGTGTAGTTCTATCGAACCGTTATCTCTCGGACCAGTCATGTCTCCATACGGACACATCGGAACCCTAGACAACTTTATCTATCTTGTTATGAAGCAAAAGACATGCCAATTAAGTAATACGATTTTCAATATTCGTAATACCAAAATGATCGTTTTTAGCTTATTCAGCGTGCATTTTTAAAAACAAAGCACCAATATGATGCTGAAAAATTAGAATGATTAATGCTTTTAAGTTTTCGTTATTCATAAAAAAAGCGCCTTACGGCGCTTTTTTTGATATACACATTAGTTTGCATATACTGGGAATTTTGCACAAACAGCTTCTACTTTAGCTTTTACGTCAGCGATAACTTTCTCGTCACCTTTGCTGTCGATCACGTCAGCGATCCAACCTGCAAGTTCACGTACTTCAGCTTCACCGAAACCACGAGTTGTCACTGCTGGCGTACCAATACGGATACCAGAAGTTACGAACGGAGAACGTGGGTCATTTGGAACTGCGTTTTTGTTTACGGTAATGTGAGCATCACCTAACCAAGCATCAACTTCTTTACCCGTTACGTCTTGTTTGATCAAAGACAATAGAAATAAATGGTTTTCTGTACCACCAGAAACAACATCATAACCACGTGCAATTAATACTTCAGCCATTGCTTGCGCATTTTTCACAACTTGTTGTTGGTAAGTTTTAAATTCATCAGACATCGCTTCTTTGAAGCAGATTGCTTTAGCCGCAATCGCATGCATCAAAGGACCACCTTGGTTACCTGGGAATACAGCTGATTGAAGTTTCTTCTCGATTTCTTCATTTGCTTTAGCAAGGATTAAACCAGAACGTGGACCACGAAGCGTTTTATGCGTCGTTGTTGTCGTTACGTCTGCAATTTGCACTGGGTTAGGATATACACCCGCAGCAACTAAACCAGCAACATGCGCCATATCAACAAAAAGGTATGCACCTACTTTGTCTGCGATGTCACGGAAACGCTGCCAGTCAACGATTTGGCTATAAGCAGAGAAACCAGCAACGATCATACGTGGTTTGTGTTCCAACGCTAAACGTTCAACTTCTTCATAATCAATTTCGCCAGTTTCAGTATTCAAACCATACTGAATAGCGTTATATGTTTTACCAGAGAAGCTAACTTTTGCACCGTGAGTCAAGTGACCACCGTGAGCCAAACTCATACCAAGAACGGTATCACCTGGGTTAAGAAGTGCAAGGTAAACCGCAGAGTTTGCTTGTGAACCCGCATGTGGTTGAACGTTTGCATAGTCTGCACCGAACAACTCTTTAGCGCGATCAATTGCAAGTTGTTCAATTACATCCACATATTCACAACCGCCATAGTAGCGTTTGCCAGGATAGCCTTCTGCATATTTATTCGTAAGTTTTGATCCTTGTGCTTCCATTACAGCTGGTGAGCAATAGTTTTCAGATGCGATTAACTCGATATGTGCTTCTTGGCGTACGCCTTCAGAAGCAATCGCTTGAGCTAATTCTGGATCAAATTCAGCAATAGAGATATTGGCAAACATTAGCGGAGGGTCCTATAAATTAGGGCTTTTAAGCCGTGCTAAAGATTGGTGCATATTGTAGCACGAAGTTTATGGTTTCACAGATTGATATTTATTTAATTATTCGTGAAATTTACTCATCTTACTTGTTATGCTAACAACTCAAATAAAAAAGGATATCTGAATGGGATTAATAGATAAATTTTGGCCGAATAAGAATCATACAACCATGAAAGAATCCACCAATCAATTACAAGAAGTTCCAGAAAATTGGGATTTTTATATGTGCGATATAGATGGGCAACCTGCAAGTTATTTTCTCAATCTAGCTTTAACGAGAATTGCACCGATATCAGATAGATCAACCTTACTCCGGGTTGAAATACAGATGAATCATTCAAGAGAAGATGGCCTATCTTCCAATGAGGAATTTGATCTTCTAATCGAATTAGAGGATCAAATCATCCCTGCGCTCACCACCAGACTCCCAACTCTCTATGTCGGCCGTTTGACTCATAATCACTTGAGATATTTCTACTTTTATTGCAAAGATGGAATAGATGTAGACTCTTTTATTCATAAAATCATGCAATCTTATCCAGACTATAGTTATCATTTTAGCCAAAAAGTTGATTCAGATTGGTCAACCTATTTCGATTATATGTATCCAACTGAAGAAATCATGCAATCCATTTCGAATAGATCTGTCATTGAAGAACTTTTAAACCATGGAGATAATCTTGAAGTTGAACGCTCTGTAGATCACTGGATTTATTTCCAAAATGACACAGACCGAACTGTTTTTTCAAAAACAATTCAATCTTTGGGCTTTGAAATTATTCAACAAGGTCAAGTTGAAGGAAGTCAAAACTTTGATTATCAATTACAAGTTTCCAGAAAAGATTCCCTGAACCAAGAATCTATTGATGCATGTACTACACAGCTATGTAGATTAGCTCAACAATTTAATGCTAAGTATGATGGTTGGGAAACACAGATCATTAGAATTTAAATAAACAGCCCAACCTACCTCGTAAAAATAAATCGGGCTACTCTTTTCTCTTAATTATTGGCAGGCATCGCCGCTTTTACATCCTTGACAATATTAACAATATTCAAGCCATAAGCTGTAGCATGATCCCATTCAGTATTGGTAATGTACTGGATTTTTGAACCTTTATTCTGAGCAACACTCACAAGTGCATCTGTCGCGCCCTTTGGAACGGTTGTGTCTTTCGCTCCCTGATAAATGACTACAGGCTGACTCAATTTCACCTGCGCTGGCTGAGAATCAGTTTCCAAGAACGTTTTTACCAAAGGCACAGTCATAAAATTGGTTTGTGTTCGTGGATAATTGGTTAAACTATTATTGTTTTTACTCGCATAATCCAGCATCGCTGCTCCAAATTTCTGACCTAATACATCATAGCAATCTGATTCAGCTTGTTTTGCTATCAAATCAGTTGGCGTTTTAAAAACATCTGAATAACTAAAACTTGGTGTAAGATTTCTTAATCCAGCTGTAATCAAAGCAGTAAAGGTATCTAGCTGAGCATACATACCCACTTTTTGCTCAATTGGTGCATTTTCAACAGATGTATTACCATTTACCAAAATTGCAGCTAAATTAGAAGCAGGCGCCACAGCAACCGTCCCCTTATAGTCAAGCTTGGCACGACTTTCATATTGCGCTGCACCCAATGCGGCTTGCCCACCTTGAGAATGTCCGACTGTCATCCATTGGCGTGAAACCAATTTACCTTGCCCTGCTAAATAAAAGCGCGCAGCAACCACCGCATCTGTAATCGAATAAGCTTCACTTTTTACATTTAGGAAAGGATGCAACTCAAGACCGCTTGGCTCTCCCAAACCTTCATAATCAGGTGCAACCACTACATATCCTGCTTCCAGAAATTGACTAATCATGTTTTGAATAACAGGATTGGTTACATTACGACTTGGTGCACATTGATCTGCAACCCCAGTTGTACCATGCGCCCACGCAACAATTTTCCACCCCCCTGCTGGTGTTGGTCCACCGGGTACAAATAATAGTGTGGTCGCCATGGTCTCTTTACCATTTTGTCCTAACATTTTATACGTCATGACCGAACTTTCAGCAGCCACAGCGCTAAAATCTGTTTTGGTATAAGCGACAGGAATACCCACCACAGGATTTTTAATATTATTTTCTGGAATTTCCGGCTTCGGTACAAACGAAATATTGTCGTCATCATCATTACAAGCTGTAAGCAAGACACTTGAGCTCAGCAGCGCAACCGTTAATAATTTCATATTCATGTCATGTTTCCCTGATTTTTATCGTTTTCATTTTAGTACTTAGTATTTCTTTTACTAAGGCAAATACTTCCATAAGAATGCGCTAAATCCCAAATTGTTCAAGTATTTTTTTATTTTGCTGTTTATTTATGCAGATTTAGCCAAGCTTCTGTCTAAATTTTAAAAAAACTAAACTGCATCCGCCTCATTCATCACAGCTTGAGAGGAATTTCTTGTAAGATATTCCACATTCTCAACTCAAGCCAGGCCAACTTTATGCAAGCAATCATCTTAGATACTGAAACACATACGTTGAATGGTTTGCCGATTGAAATTGCCTATGCCCCAATTGAAATTGAAAATGGAAAGCTCAGTCTCGATAAAAAACAAATTTTTGATCAGCTTTATCAAGTTGGCCAGCCTATTTCATTTGCTGCGATGGCGGTACATCATATTTTAGAATCCGATCTCGTAGACCAACCTTTTTATAATGAATTTCAACTTCCTGCTCAAACAACTTATATCATTGGTCACAACGTTGATTATGATATTGCAGCTATTGCACGTTGTGGCGTTGATACCTCAAAATTAAAACCAATTTGTACCTTGGCCTTAGCTCGTCGCGTGTGGGAAGATGCTGAGGCACATAATATTTCCGCCCTGATTTATTTGATCTCGAAAGGCAGTGACAAAGCACGGGAAATGTTGAAAGGTGCGCATCGAGCCGATGCAGATATTATCTTAACCGCCAATATTTTGATGCATATTATTCACCAACTGAACATTCAAAATATCGAACAACTTTATCTTGCTTCTGAAGACGCCCGTATTCCTAAAAGCATTACTTTTGGCAAACACAAAGGTACAGCCATTCAAGACCTCCCTGCTGATTACATTCAATGGTTAATGCGTCAGGATGATCTTGACCCGTATTTACGCAAAGCATTAGAAACTAAATGAGAGAAATAAAGGATAAAGTTCTCAATTTTTAACTTATTTGCCGCTTACTTTAAACAAGGCAATGATATTTAATAAATTGTTAACATTATTGTCATTTTTTAACCTTATCTTAATCTCCGTCTAGATCTTGATTTAGGGGAGATTAAGAGATGTCACATTTTTTTAAAACAGAGCTTGGGCAAACTGCTCTACAAGAACGTAGTATTGCATTGACTGCACGTCAACGTCGTCTACTACTTTTAATTGATCATGAAGATTTTAAAGAACTGGATCAAGACTATAAGCAAAGGATTGCACCGACCGAACTGGTTCAACAACTGATTGACATGGGGCTACTGGCTGAACAAACAACGCCTATAGTCCAAACAGAAAATGTAGTGTCAGAATTAAAAGTTAATGATCTCAAAACACCATCAGAGCCCATTACAGCACAAGAAATAACCGCAATCGTACCAAAACCGATTGAGGTCGAACTAAAACCAGAAACCGAACCTGAAATTATTGAATTAGAAAAATTACCTTTTGTTGAAATCCAGCAAGTGATGATTCAAACACTCACAACCTATTGCGGTCTAATGGCACGCCCGTTGATCCAGAAAATTCAGTCAATTAGCTCTTTACAACAACTCAAAGCCTGCCAAATGCAATGGATTACCTCATTGCAAGAATCACGAATTCCACCTACTCAACTGAATCAAACTTTAAAGTTGATCAATTATTCAGTGCAGCATTTATGATATTTAAATAGAAAACCGTTTTGCCAATCTTTTATCGGCTTTGAGTTACCGAACAGACAAATGGAGCACCAGTTTCAAAAGGTACTCCATCTAGTACAATCAGGTATAGCCCTTCGGTTTTTAATAAACTATTGTATTCTTGACCCTTAGACGATGCCTCAAACTCTTTGGATAACCGTTCAAAAACTTCATCAAAATTAGGATTCACAAGTTTCAATAAATTCCTGCAATATTTTAATGCTTCTTCTTTTGATGCCTTGTAATCATTTGGGTATTTTGAAGACACCACAAACTCATTCCAACTGTCAGTATCTGGATATTTCGATACTTTAATATCCAACCAATGTTGATCTGGCAAGAAAAAATAACTTGAGTTTGCATCTATATTATTAAATCTCACTAGATTCTTATCAGCACGAACTTGAATGTCTAGATCAACTAATTTTTTAGAAAGTCTATCGACAAAAGTATTCATCGCTAGATAATCTGATCTTTCAACATCTGTTACCTTTTTATAAGAATCAGTACAGCCCGTACTAAGAAGCAGACTTAATATTAATATTTTTTTATACATGTTTAATCCGACAGATTGACGTTTTACGTTATTGTAGTGATCAATAGCATAATAATTTGCCTGTTGGCTCTAAAGTTACAAGAAGGAAAAAACTGGGGAAACACAATTGATGAGAAGTAAAATAGCTCAGCAATTTAAATATATGAGTAATTTTTAAGTTTCAAAAAGTAAATTTGGTGCGCTCAGCGTGCACAAGAATTAAACTTTAAACCAATGTTTTTACTATATAAAATATACACCACTTGTTTTTGTACCACTAAATGTACCGCTAAATGAAAAAGCACCCTAATTAATTGCACACATAAAGGATTAACTTTTAAACATAGTTGGTACTTTTGTGAGAGTAATATAAAGGCAATCATAGACAATAACAATGGAATAAAAATGTGCGCCAACTACGAACCAATCTCAAAAGACCGAGTTCAGCTTTTAGATCTGCTTGAGCCAACTTTTGACTATAAAACTGATATCTATCCGAATTATGCAGGACCTATCCTATTTTCAAAGAAGGGTAATATTGAATGGAGGCTAGCAAGATTTGGATTAGTTGCCCCTTGGGTCGAAGATTTAAAGAAAGTTAGGAATACGTACAACGCCAGAACTGAGACTGTGGCAACTAAACCAAGCTTTAGAAATGCATGGAAGAAGAACCAGTTTTGCTTAATCCCCGTCGAAACAATATTTGAGCCTAAGTACATAGATGGGAAACCTCATTGGTATGGGATTTACAGAGAAGATCAAATGCCCTTCACTGTTGCAGGGATTTACGAGTATGCAAAGGTTAATGGAGAAGAAATACGGTCTATGTCAATGCTGACAATCAACTCAGACAACCATCCTTTTATGAAACAGTTTCACGCACCCGAAGATGAGAAGCGCTCTATCATTGTTATTCCAAGGGATAGACGTAATGACTGGCTGAATTGCTCCCATGAAGAAGCACGAGATTTCTTCTTTGAAATGCCAGTTGATGAATTCACAGCGGCACCAAAAAAGGAAGTGCATAATTTCCGACCAAACGCACATTAAGAAGCGACACCGAATGTCGCCTCTCTGTTTATCCACAATTTTTTAAATTTGAATTCACAAAGACTCAGTTCTAACATTTATCTTGAATTTGTAACTTTTTCAAGATTGCCATGCGTGACCGTATTTTTGCTTTAGTTGATGTGAATAACTGCTATGTCAGTTGCGAGCGCGTGTTCAATCCAAAGCTGAATAATAAGCCTGTGATTGTGCTCAGTAATAATGATGGCTGTGCTGTAGCTCGCTCACAAGAAGCAAAAGATTTAGGAATTAAGATGGGTGTGCCCTTGTTCCAAATTCGCGATGTTGTTGAGCAGAACAATGTTGTTGTGATGTCTAGTAATTACGCTATGTACGAAGAAATGAGCAAGCGGTTTTTCAAAATACTTTCTGGGTTTGTAGCTAATTCGGAAATTGAGCGCTATTCAATCGATGAGGTTTTCTGTGATTTAACATCTTTTGAATACTATAGAGATCTTGAGAAATACGGCCATGAAATGAAGAATGTACTTTGGCAATGGTTAGGCTTACCAGTATGTGTTGGAATTGGTCGCAGCAAGACGGAGGCAAAAATCGCCAACCATATTGCTAAGAAGAATAAACAATTCAATGGTGTGTGTGATTTAGTGCGCATGGACCCATGCAATAAGGAAGACTATCTATCTAAAATAGATGTGAGTGAAGTGTGGGGGGTTGGTAGAAAGCATACTAAGAAGTTGCAGTCCATGGGGATTAATACCGTATTTGATTTGGCTTGTAGTAATCCTATTCAGATGCAGAAGCTGTTTAGTATAGTCATGGCCCGAACTGTGAATGAGCTTCAAGGCGTGTCATGCATAGAGATTGAAGATACACCACCAAGCAAAAAACAGATCATCTCAAGCCGATCATTTGGGCAAAGAGTGACTGAGCTACAAGACTTAAAAGAAGCCATTGCAATGTATGCTCAGGATGCTTGTAAGCGATTAAGAGCAGATAAATCTCTATGTGGTTGCCTTATTGTTTTTGCTCAATCAAATCCGTTTGATAAGAATGTGCCCTTCTATAATCAATCGGTTTCTTTTGCATTCCCACAGCCCACAGATTGCGTTACAGACCTTGTTAAAGCAGCATCGATCATGATTACCCATGTGTTTAAGCAAGGTATCTTATTCAAGAAGTGTGGCGTTGTGCTGACATGTATTGAGCCAAAGTCATCACATATCTACGACCTACTCACAGACATGAATGAAATAGAAGAAAAAGAAAAACTAATGAAGGCTTACGAAGGTATTCAAGAAAAGTTTGGGAAAAAGAAAATCAGTGTTGGTCCCTGCTTTCTGCCAAATCGTGGCTGGTCCATGTCTAGAGACAAGTTGAGCAACAATCCTTTCACTTGGTCAGGATTATTACGAGTCAATTGAAAATATAATTTTGACTAAATATACTCATTCTCCTTACTTTATTTAAAAGAATATCTCTAATGATGAAACCGCATATTTATTACAATGGACCATATATTGAATGCTCTATATGCAAAACACGAGATACAGAAATATCAGATGGTCAGTCTGAGCACTTTAAGATAAGCGCTATGCGAGATATAGAGAACCCAGGTATATATGATCAAAATTTGCTTTGGTCTGCTACCTGTAAGGTTTGTAATAAAAAAGCTCCTGCACAACCGGAACCATTTTTGTACTACAACCCAACTAGATAACTAAGATTTTAAACACTGCAAGCAAACTGAAATACTGACATTGGTTTTAATTGTATGTGCTGTGCATCCCGAGAACAGAAGGCACAGCACTGTGACAAGCGAAGCAAGTTTTGATCGTTGGCACATATAAGTTACTTCTTTAGAAAGAGTGCTCGTTCAGCATCGCGACGACGAACTAGACCTTTCATCACCTTTCTGCCACCTTTATTCCATCGCGGAAACTGTTCTGCTGCACCGGCATAATCTTTGGCATTCAGCTTCTTCAAGAGAGTTGACGATGCAAAATTGCCTGAACCAATGTTATAGACAAGGCTGACAAGGGCATCAAATTGGTTTTGAGATAGTGGTACTTTCACCAAGTTATTCACTGATGCCTCAAATCGCTTTAGATCGTGGGAAAAGTAAGACTTGGCTTGATCTAGGGTGCAAGAATCCCCTTTCTTTACTTTGGTGCCATTTGGGTAAACTGTGGTGCCAATGCCAATAGTCCAGACACCCACGCCATCATCATAGGCTTCAAATCTGGTGTCCTCAAAGCTTGAGATAAGGTCGATTCCAACTTGGCTCGTTTTCATGCCAGTTGGTTGCAGCTCGTCAACCACATCATTGAGTTTATCTACTTGTGTTTGAGTAAGTTTGCCGCCTGCAATTTCTCTAGCAGCATCGAAAAATGGTTTAGTTGTCATGTCTCACCACCCGTAATATCGTTCTTTGCTTTCTTAATTTCTTTGATCACTTCAACAATCGTTTTGCCTTCTTGTTTGTCAATGAAGTTGAATATCCAACGGACCAATGCCCAACCAGGTAAACCGCACATAAAGAACAAACCACCGATTGCAAACCATCCCCACGTATCAGTTGCCCATGCATGTAAGGTGAATTTCATAATGATGAAAGACCCACCTGCAAGGCTTGATACCACTGTGCAAATCAGCCCCACAGCCCACTCTTGTGGCGATCTAGGCATTCGAGTCATCATCACTACAGCTGCAACCAATGCGACCGCTAAAGTCACCATGATTGCTACCCCGTAAAACTTTAAAATTGCTGCAAAACCGCCAGTTGAAACTGGTTCCATTCACTTTTCTCCAGATAATAAAAAAGCTCTAGTGCATAGCTAGAGCTTGAATTTGTTTATATTTAATTAGATTGTGATGCCACGACCAGCAGCATATTTGCGCAATCGAGTAATCCATTGCTGAATTTCAGCTTCTGTTAGAGCTGCATTATGTCCAATGTAAGCTAGAACTTGCGTTTGCCCATCATAAGTGCTTGTATAGTTAGCTCCAATTCGAATCTGACCTGAGCTAATAACTTTTGTTGAGCCAAGGTTATTATTTGCTGATGCGCCTGTTGTAATATTTCGAACTGTATTTCCTGTTGCTGTGGCTTGGCAAACATACAATGCCCAGTTTGTATTTACATTTCCTGAAATTGACGCACCAGCGCTTGTATTAGTGCCAGCATTGTTTCGTGTTGATGAAAATGTGATACCGGTTGTTGCTGTGGCATATAAATTTGTGCCGAATACCCCTGCTTGCGCCCCACCATTACTAAAGAAACAAGCTCCAGTTGTGCCAACTGATACAAGTTTTCCAATAACAAAGAAAGTCATCTCTGTTGTTTCTGAGAATGCTGTAGTTAAGTAGCTTGTGTTATCTGTAAAGATACCTCCAGAGCTATTGAAACTTGGGGTTCCAGTTACCGCTGCATCAGTGCCATTGTATAAAAAGTTATGGACTGCTTTTGCAAGTGAATCTACAGTGAAATGAATTGCTGAAAGACCTGTTTCTACTGGTGCAGCATAATAAGAGTTATCTGCTTCGCCTGTGCCGTTTACAAAAATACGTGTCATCTAATTTCTCCAAAATTTAAATAATGTTGTCCGCTGCACATGCGATATACGCAGAAAGTGCGTGTGCTAATTGATATCGAGCTGCGTATTGCGGGTGAATGTCATCTGCAAGAAGTCCGACAAGCCCCCCGCTTAGATCGTCTGTTGTTGCTGAACCTGTTGTAATTGAATAGCCTGCTTCCGATGTTGCTAATGCCCATGTAGGTGCTAAAAAGACCTTTCCATCACTTGCAAAATCAGCACGCAATTGCATGAGTTTCCGAATCACAGGCGCATATTCGTTTTGCCACAGACCATCACGATCCTCGTCAGCAGCCGCATTTGGTAGTGAAAGAATGATCTTTGCATTTGCCCATGCGGCCCTGATACGTTGAATCAAAAGTTTCATTTCTGAGTAAAATTGAGATGAAAGCGTTGGCTCATCTCGATCACGAATATCATTTGTGCCTAGCTGTAGAACAACAATGTCAGGCGTTGCTAAACTGAAACGAGACTGATAGTAAGTGAAGTCCAAAACATAGCCATTCCGAATGATTGATGGGTCATCACCGCCCGTTGATGCACGTAAAAATGCGTTATATTCTCGCTGTGTGTCCTTCGGCATTGCTAAATATGCAGCTTCGTTACCCGGTGCAACAATCTGCGCGCGATCAGTGATCAAGTAAGTGTAATCGCCTGTTTCCCATCCTTCGCGCGCTTCACAATTCGGGCCACCTATTCCAGTTGATGGCTCACTGTTTAAAGCCCCATTCATTGTTCCAACAAAAGTCTGTGTATATGTATACCCTGTTAAATACTGATTAATAAGATCAACTAAACCACGGTTCGTGATTGAGTCGCCAATCATTAAAATTTTTGGTGAAACTGCCGATTTCCCTGATGTTGCTGCAATTCGAGCTGTATAAGGGATGCGGGTAAGTTGATACTGTGTAGTATCTCGAAGAGTAATAAACCCTGTACCAACATCTGATAAATTTGGCACATTGATTTGATCACGACTTGAATAGCTTAATTGAGATGATTGACCGCTTAGCGTTGCTAAAACTTGACGTGTTTTACACTGGTCTTTGCGTTGAGCAAATAGGCTAGGAACATTCAAAACCAAAGGCTTTGCAGAAAATGCACATAGAGGCTGTGCGTAAATTAAAGGCTGTGAAGTATCGATAACCGCTGCATAATCTTGGTCAATATAAGCTAAACGGCCAACTTCAAAATAATCTGAACCAACAACAACAATTTCTGTATCAATTGATTTTTTAATCAAGTTATCAGCATCACTGATCTTGATACGGCCCATTTCAAAGTAATCAAACCCAAAGAAAACAACCTCATTACCGTGATTCTGGATTTCTATTACATTGTGAAGACGAGCGGTTTGATCATTAAAGCGTGCAGTTTCAAAAAAATCATCCCCATAAATAGCAAGTCCTTGCTCAGTTGATTTTTTTATCAGAGATTCTCGCTCTAACTTTTCGTTTTCTAATAAAGCAGATTGTTGCTCCCATGGGCTAATCCCCTCATCTACCCAAATTGAACCATCCCATAAGTAAAGCTTCTTTGTGTCGAATGCATACCCAACCGAAGGACTGACTAATGGAACAGTAGCTAATAATTCAGCCTCTGTTTGATAAGCTTTCCACCCACCTGTTTCCATGAGTAACCGCACAAGTTTTGCAAGGGTTGGGTATTGCTGACCTAGCCTTGTCAATACTTCTTGAATGTCTGTTCCACTGACAAACAGTTGCAAACTATCCGCATCAAGTGATGCGTTTTGAAGTTGCTCCACTGTTACTATATCTGTCATACCTTCTCTCCAGGCATAAAAAAACCGCCTTCACAGGCGGTTATCCGTTTAATTTCGTTTAAATAAAATCATGATCATTTTGATAGTAACGATCATCATAGTTGATACATGTAAGCTTGTTGGTCATCTGATCATTAGGTGTCATCTCACTAAGCATAAATATGCTTTTGCTTGAATCAGCACCTTTGATCACTGTGTAAAGTGTTTTGACATATCGATCAGGGCTAACAACAAGCGCTTGCATTGGTGGTCTAGTTAAAATGATCTGGTTTGTCATTTCACCTGCTGTGCATTCAACAATGTCTACTGTTGCATTCTGCATTTGTAGGTGGGCGTAATAGGTCTCACCTGAAACAAAATCTACATCCTGAGAACAAGTTAAGATCAATCCATCTATAGCAACCACTTCACCATCTTGAGTTTCAAGGCTGGTGTTATCAGCAACAAGGATTCGGTCATTTCTAATTAATAGATCTGACTCATTCAAGGCAGTAAACTCACAGTTAACATTCTGAAACTTCAGCTTATTCCATTCTCGCCATGCTCTTGTCTTTGCAACTGCTTCATTTCTGATGCCTGTACTTTGGATCTTCAATGGATTGGTTAAAGGGCTGCCACTAGGGATTGAATAGGTAACTCGCTTGTCGTCGAGAGGAGATGTGTACTCAAGTTCAACTCCGTCGTAGTCTTTATCAATACCGAACTTAAAGGTGCGAGTTTCAGAACCCATAAGTTTGTTTCGATGATTGAAAAGCAAAACAGAATTGGTTTGCGGCTTCTCAAACTTTAAGCGCAACTTATTACCAAAGCGCATGGCTTCGCAGAAACAAGCACTTGCGATCATGCCTGCCTGTTCTTCAAAGCTTAAGTTTTCGTCATCAAAGGTATAACTGAACTCGGTAGCCACAGGAGACCCAAAGTAATCTCTTACTGCTTGAATCTCTGACTTGATTTGATCGATGTCTATTTCAGTTACAGAGCGTCGTCCGATGTATTGATCTAAACCCATATTGATCAAGGCTTGCCCTGCATCTTTTGTTGCTACCAACGGTCCAGTGCCATCAACCTTCAATTTCCGTGTTACTCTACAATTTAGGACACGTTCTTTAACAGATAAGGCGCCATCAGTTGCCACTGTTCTAGATCGAATCACTGTTACATCAGGATAGGTATCCTTGGGAAAAGGCTTTGTTAAGTAAACATCCTTAATCTTGCACTCGGTTACAGGGTTAGCGCCTGTACCAGCCTTTGTTTTAGCTAAGCGGAAGCGCTGATTTCCTGTAGAACCTAATGCAACCTTAAAGGTACGCCCAAAAGAACTCTTGGATTTTGATTCAACAAAAAAATCTTGTGACTGAATCGCACCAATAGGGTTACCTGTATCGTCAATTGACTGATATTGAACAGTGATCGTTACATCATTATACGTCGTCTTTCCATCTTTGTTGACGTTGTATAGGCCTTGAGGGAAATATACATTCATCTGCAATGTGGTGGCTGCGTCATGATACAACTCAAACCAACCTACCCATTTATTCGCAATCAATTCTAAATAGATGGTTTCATCATTTAGTCCTTGAGTTGTGCCACCGAACAAAGTTGGAATCTTGTCCCAATCAGAATTCACAGTAGATGCATTTGATAGTGTTAAAGTCGTTTCTGTCACAATACTAATCGAATAGTTATCATCTAAATCGGCACTACCAATGTTGTTATTCAGTGTAATACCTGCTGTTAGGTCATAGTCAGCATCTACATAGTTCCAGTTGTAGTTGACTTGTTTTGGGGAATCCAATTGAACAACATAAGTGTAGATGGATCCAACTAATGATCTTGTCACTGATGACACAATGTATTGACCTGACAAATCGTAATTACTGCCAGCAATATCTACATTTGCTCCATTCAGTAATAATCCTTTGAAGTCCGCATAAGCAGGCACATCAATATCTGTATCTATGCTGACCTTAAAATCACTTGAAACAGAACATGGGCCAGATAAAACCGCGTTATCAACACCGAACTGAGCACCTGAAATGGCTATACCATCGCCAGTGCTAAAGAAATCTCGAAAGTCTATTGAGCTATCAGTGCTGCGTATTACCCCGCCAGTTGTGAAGTAGATACTTGTTCCTGATACTACTACGTCATTAGGTGAAACAAGGCTCTGTCCGTTAATAGATGATGACTTTGCCACATCCAAAGGCAACTCAGTAAAATCATCACCAACTTTGTAAATTGTGGTATTACCTGTAATGCTGACATCAGGGTCATAAATACTGACACTTACCCCATCAATGCCATTCACATCTGTGTCCCCATCGCGGCAATCATGGATTTGATAAAACCCACGGCCAATACACATCAAGCTTTCTTCAACTTCGATGTCATTTTCATAACTGTTGTACAACACAGCAATCAAATCTGGGTAAGCGCGAATATTGCCAAAAATATCTGGAACACGTCCTTTGACTCGCATTCTGTTGGAGCGGTTGGCTAATTCATTATTTGCTGAACCAGGTTGCCCACCATCAGGCTTGGGCATAGTCATGATGGTGTAAATACTGAAGATGGCAACAATCGCCATTACAACGAGATATGCAATTGTGAAAGGGTCGTACGATGGGTAGATAACTACATAAAATATCCCTTCCAAAGACTGTAAATGCTTAATTTCAGCTTCATTTTTTGGGGTAATGTCGTTTTTCAACGCGACACTCTCGTGATAAATGCGCATGTTCTGTGGCAACACTGTGAATTGCTGTGTTAGATAAGCACTTACATCTTCAACATCAGCAGTTGACCATGTGCTTTGGTTGTATGGGTTAGGACAAATAATTACTCTTTTCATTTGTAGTAACTGACCTCCTTAAATCCAATTTTCACAATATCTAAAGGCATGTACTGAACACCGCGCCCAGTCAAATGCAAAACCTTGTCATCAAAAAAAACCCCAACATGTGTTGAGGTCTGGAAGTTGTGTTTGAAAAATAAAATACAGGGCGATATGGGTATTTCAATTAATTCAAATCCGCCCTTTCCATTCAGAAATCCGTTTAGTCTTTTTGAAAGATCTTCGCCAGTTAGTTGCTGCCATGCCTCACAAGCGAATTCATTACATGTGTAATCCTTTGACCATATGCGATCTAGCAAGTTATCTATGCTCATCACGCTCTCCGCAGCAAAGGGTAATCTTCAATAGAGTAAGTTCGACCAGTCTTAACACTGTTTAGTTGTGGAGCTTGAGCATCGAAGGTGACCAAACCACTGCTATCTTTAGAGATTGTAGGGATTTCCAACGTTTGCAACTGTGTCATAGGTGAGGTCAAATCATCGTCACGGAATAACTTAAATTTGCATTCAGGTTTAACTGTTGGATATACACTTTCACGAATAGCTGAAACAGCTAATGCCAATTCATCGTCCATATCTGCAATGGTTAGCGATAAGGTTTGTTCCAAGTCATTTGAAACGTTATTTCTCTTAATCGACATCGGCTGATAAACATAATTTTGCCCTTCAGCTACAATTCCATCTGAATCGTTCTTCACATACCGAAAGACTTTTGAAAAACTTGGGTGAGAAATCTCAATACATTCTAGTGGCACAACACCACTAGAGGAATTTAAGTAAAAGGATGTGTAATCAGCCATTGTAAGTCTCCAACGCATTAGGAAGGTCTTGATTGACCAACTTCTCCAATGGATTCAGTAATGCAGCCAAATCACCACCATCATTACCAACTCCAATAATGATGTCGTCCAAAGCTTCATTAACTGGCAGCGGCTTAACCTTCAGAGTTGCTGTAACCGTGTAGACATCTGCCTCTTTACTTGAAAGTGTGGGTGCTCCACTAAAAAAGCATTCATAATCTTCAACAGGTGCATTATCCACACAGATTTTTGCTAAAAATGGCTGGCTTGGGTTTCTTGCCCACACTCGATAGAATGCCATAAGGTACTGATAACCAGACTCTTGTACTACCCATCTTGAACTAACTGTGTGAACCACACCTTTAAGTGATTTTCGATAGCGGTCTGCACCGCCATCTAAAATCTGAGACATAACACCATCACCAATGTTGGCTGAATATCCTTCCTGAGTTGAACAGTACATCATTCGATTAAGTGCCATAACTTTTCCTTAGGTAATAAAAAAACCGACCATTTATAGGTCGGCTTATTTATGATCTTAGTGATACTTCTAACTTTTGATTACTCGGAAATACTTGTAAGGCTCTTGACTCTTACTATAGTAGTAATCAGCTTCATTAGGGACTGGATAAACCATCTCAGACCTAGAGGTAATATAGACATTGTTATGAATAGTTACTGTAGCAGTATCAAACTCATTCACTAAAGTCTCTTGATGATGCTCAATCTCTATTGCTTCACCAGTTTCTTCATCAATCGCATTAAATCGAGCAACTAACTCATACATATTTCTATTTATCTCCTACGAGGCGCACCAATGGTTTGCTTCATTATTTTGGATGGGTTGCTATTTGGGTTTTGTAATTCATTCCAACTGTCAGCAACGGCCTTTCTAATATATACATCAATTGTTCCCATTCCGTCATCCTTCGTCGTTACTGCTAAAGAAGGATCGTGGTTGATATTAACCGTAGAGCCACTATTTGCTTGTTGATCATTGAAGTAATTGCCCAAAGGAGAATTGGCAGAAGTATCTAAAACCTTAGTCCCGACTGCTCCACCATCAGCAAAGCCTTTACCTGTTCGCATTGCCTCAACATTACCAACACCTCCCCAACGGGCGACATCCGATTGGGAGAAAACAACCTCTCCCCTGTGGACGATGCCTGCTGGATCATACTTGCTTCCCGGTCCTGTGTAACCACCGTTTGCGAAGCCTTGTGGTGTTAGGGCCTTTATAGCTGCCTGTAGAAGACCAGTTTCAAGAGTGGCGGTGCCTACTGCTCCCAAATTAGCAGGAAAAGGCGCAGAAGCCCATGCAGCAGAGATAGCTGTAAAACTATTGGCAGCAACTGAGAAAAGGCTGAAAGCCTGTTGTGCAGCCGCCATTCCTCTGTAAATCCCTGATTGTTTACCTGCATACCCCTCAGCTAGACCAGCTAGAGAGCCAAAAAGGTCAGTTGCCATTCCCAACTGGTAGCCTGCTGTCCTTGACCAATAGTCCTGATCAATCAAAGCCATTCTCTCATTATGAGCTTTCCAAATCGCCTCACGTTCAGCTGCGGTTTCAGCTAAAGCCATCTGAGCATCAAACAGTGCTTGTGATTCATCATACTGATCAAAACGATCACGCTCTAATTGAAAACGCGCACCAGAACCAGTCATATCCGCATAACTCTGACCCCATGCCATAGAAGCAGATTTGAGATTCTTTCGTTTCTCATATTCTTCTTCAGCAAAGTTCATAGCAATACGTGCATCACGTTCTTGTTGAGTCAATTGCATGTTCTTTGCAATTTCATCCCGTTCTAATTGATAGCGCTCTTGCATGTATTCAGCGTCTGACATGTAGAATTGGCGTGCATCTAATAGCCGTTGCTGCTTTTCAAGTTCCAGCCATGCCAACTCTTGAGTGTGTTTTTCCTTCAGAGAAGCAAGATATTGCTCCTTCTCTTTAGTCGTGATGTCAGTTCTATTTGCAATGACCTGTTGATCAATTAGATAAGTGGCTTTGGCCTTTGCTTCTTCGTTAAGTTTAAATTCACTCAACTCATAGGCTTGCTTCATCTTAAATAGAAGTTGTTCATCATCAAGTCTTGCTTTGGCTGCTGCAAGATACTGATTGCGTAATTCAGGTGAGAAACCAGCCTCGTTAATATCTTTCAAGGTCCTGCTATATTCGATCTGCATTTTCTGTAGATCAGTAGAAAATTCAAAAACTATTGATTCTTGGAGCCTCGCTTGTTCTGATACTTTACGGTTAAGCTCACTTTGAGCTTTGGTTACTGCTTTAGTTGCATCTGTTGCTTTATTTTGCTTATCTACCCAGTCTTGAGTGCCCTTAGTGGCTGCTGTCTTGGTTTCATTAGCTTGGCGGATGAACTCTGCTCCAGCTTCTGCTAGTTTGGTTGTTGTATTGTCAAAAAAACCATTGATTGTATTGGCACCTTCTTCAATTATTCTCTTGCTATCCTCAACAGCCATACCTATTCCTGAGTTATCCGCACTAGCAGTTACTCCAAAAGTTAGGCCACCCTTTAAAAGTTTCACACCTGGCAATTTATCCCACCATGAACCATCCTCTGCAGCTTTTTGCGTAAAGTTGTAAGAGTCAACTGCGCTTTTAGTTACACCTGCCATTGCGACTGCAATAAGATTCAAAGTGGCATATACACCTACTGCAATTGAAGCAACGCCTCGTAATGAGTTAGCCAATACTTCACCAGCGCTCGCCATCCCTCTAGCTTCTTTATTCCCTTCGGTCATTGCTCCTGAAACACTTACAAGGGCAGGAATAACCGCACTTAGCAATTCACGTTTTAAACCTTCGTATTGCATTTCTAGGACTTTTGTTTGAACCTGAAGCTCTCTTGAAGATTTGAGTGTTTGCTCATCCATTAAGATTCCAGCACGCTCTGCAGCTTCCCCCCATAGCTTAAAACCTTCTGCATTATTCTTGAGCAAGGGTAGTAATAAAGTTGAGTCAGAAGCCATGCTTTCCATCATGAAAGACATTTGGTCTTGGGAGAGGTTCGCCTCCTCCATCTTTTTAACAAACAGTCCCATTGATTCTGGGCCTGAAAGTCTTGAAAGCTCTTTTGCTAACTTAAGTGCTCCACCAGCACCTTTCTCGGTCTTAATTGCTACTTGCTCCATGAAGTCAACAAGTGGACCACCGCCTGTAGTTAGAAAATCACCACTCCGTTCATTCCAGTCTTTAAAAATGTCACTCAGCTTATCCATTTCGATACCCATCATTTGGGCACCTACAGCTACTTTTTGAAATTCTCCAACAGAAGTCTGGGCTAAATATGCAAACCGTTCTAACTCATTATTTTGTTGAGCCATAGTATTGGCCATTGCAATTAATGCTGTAGTAGCTGCTGTTGCGGCAGAAACCGCAACTAAACCATATTGATTAACCATTTCTCGCATTTTTTTGAAGCTTTTTGTCACCTTGCTTTCCGCATCGGTGATAGGCCCAACAAAACGGCCAATTTTAGCCACCAAATCTAAGGTTAGGGTTCCTAGCTTTGTTGCCATACATTTACTCCAGACATTAAAAAACCCAGCTGATGCTGGGTTATTCTGTTAATAGATTTATTTATTTACACAAAGTTCATTCCACTTTGAGGCAAACTTTTTAGCATTTGCTCCGTTTTCAATATATATGGTCATATCATTTTCAGTCGCAACAAAGCCTTTATATCCAGTGTATGCACCAAAAGAGTTTTTAGCATTTACTTGACCACATGCAACTGCTCCATATTTAGTTTTTTCATGCAACTGTTCACCACGGAATTGAACAGACGAAGGGTCTTTTGCGCTTTGTTTAATCTGCTCTTGCGCAAAGAATAACAAGAGACCTGCTTTATTTTCTTTCTTAGGCTGTGATACTTCCGTTGTAGTAGGCGTTCTTGTTTTCGCATAAACTGCAAACAAAACCCCAAATGCAAATAAGCCACCTATTATCCATGTTAGTAAAGATGTTTGTTTAGGCTGTTTTGCTCCACATCTAGGACAGCTCTCAGCTTTATCACTAACCGGACCACCACATTCTTTACAAGGTTTTATTGCCATAATAAAAATACCCCTAGTTAATAGAGGTATTTATAACATAAATTAAAATGAAGGTTTAAGTGCTAAATAAATCTGGTAGCTTGATTCCATAAACTGCTCGCCATGCGTCTTTATGGTAAATCTTCACAGACCCATAATTAGCATCGGCAATATCTTTAATCTTTTTACCATTTGCGACACACCATTTCTTTAATTCACGCCAGTTATATTTTCCACCTACCTTACTTTCTACAGCCTTTACAGATGCGTAGTTTTTAGATTCACCTAACTGCTCTTTCAACTTTTCAGCTTCCTTGGATTTCACTGAAGCGGTTGCCATAGCAGTTGCGGTTTTCTTATCGCTGATGTGGGCTTTAGTTTCTATTGCATGATCACGCTCTTTAGCGATAAGTTGCTTCTGCTCTTCACTAGAAACCAATGCCTTAAGTGCTTCTAAATATGTCGTCGGCATAAGTTCATTGAAACGGCTATTTTTAGCCAAATCTTTATGATGAAAATAGCAGTCTTCAAGTTGCTCGAAAACTTCCCATGCTTGCTCAGTATCAAGTATCTTGGCATGACGAGCTGCACCACGCTCTGTCCAAAGGATAAGCGAACGGACCTTGTTTGAAATTGTTGGAGTATTTGTGAGTATCTTTAAGCTACTCACAAAATCCTTTAACTCCTGTCCAGTTATTTTAAAGAAGTGCTTTCCTTCTACATAACGTTCCTTATTTCGATCATAGTTTTGACGAATACGTACATTATCTGTCCCATACAAATCGGCTAATTGCTCTGTTAATACAACAGGCTTTGACTTGTATTCAATAATTGCTGTTTGCTTGTTGGCAACTTCCACTAATTGATTAACTGCTGCATTCATGAAGACAACCCTCCATCAAAATGTGCAAGTTTTATCTTGCGGTTGAGACCTAAAAGATATTCACCTTCAGCTTTCAGATTTGTTAATGCTGTTGCTTCGTTCCCAAGCGAATTAATAAGCCATCCAATATTAGCAATGGTGTCTTGAGATACTTCTGTAGCACTGTGAGCAAGTAATTCACCTATTGCGCTGATTCCATGAAGGATTGGCGCACTTGCCGATTCTGATGCTAAGCAAATACGCTGTAGTATCTGCTCCTCATCTACTTGCAATGACTGCATTTGTACAGAAACCTTAGCAGCCATTTGCTGTGGTATCTTTGGTAAAAGGTCTGCAAAGTCTAAATTCTTGTCAGACTTAATCGTAAATGGTATATTCATCTTGTTCATTATCCTTTGTGATGACAATCAATTAAGCCCGCTCGCCAAAGTCTGGGCTTTTTTGTTGCCTGTTGATTTCATGCTTTCGCACCTTGTAGTTTTTCACGCTTTTCAAGCCACTCTTCTACTAGAAGAGTTAACTGTGCTGTTTGTGACCTACGCTCCTTTTGAGTTTCCTCTTTGAAACGCACCAAAATATTATCAGGCAATCTAAAATTTACCTGTGTTTCACTTTTTGCCATACTCACCTCTATCAATTGTTAGCAATATCTAACAATTGCTAACATAGCAAATCAAACAAACTTATGTCAACATATTTTGCTAACAAGTGCTAACAATTTACTAGGTCACAAAATGTCAGATGACGTTCAATTTAATTTACGCATTCCAGCTGAGTTGAAACAACGAATTGTGGATGCCGCTAAAAAGAATAGTAGATCCATTAACGCAGAGGCTCAGCTACGTCTGGAGCGAACATTTGATCTTGATGACTTGCCAGAACCAACCAATCCAAAAAATATAACCGACCCTCAGAAACTGGAAGAATGGGCAAACTCAATCCTTAAGGAGCTCTTACAGTTAAAAGAAATTAATGCGAGACTTGAACGACTTGAAAATGATGTTGGCGTGCTGGAAGCAAACTCTTATGATGTTGAGAACAGAATCAATGACATAGATGGTCGTGGTTATATGCCATAAACCTCATAAAAAAGCCCCTTGGGGCTTTTCTCTACTTCCCCACCATACTCATCATGTAGTCTTCAACATCAATCTCTACAGCTTTTGGTTTCTGCTCATGTGGCATGAAGTCAAAAGGTGAGAATGCTTTAGTGCCCTTGCCTTTGTTTGCATTTGCATAGAATGCCATTAAATTTCCCACCGCTTGCTCTACCCGGCGACCGATGTTGAGTGATCCGTATTTGGCACGATAAGCTGCTAATATTTTTATTTCTTTGATTGGGAGTTGGAGCGTTTCTTCAATTGTTCTTCCTGTTGAGATGGCAATTTCACAGATGAGTTCGTCGTCTGCGGTGAGCTCGATGTCTTTCCCAATACGTTGATCTCAACTACTTTAGCCCAGATTGTATCTACAAGAGATTGATTAAAGTGCTGCCGAATTTCGCTTTCAGTGAATGTCGGCTCACCTTTCTCATTACAGATACAACTTGCCAAAATACCTGCTAAAGCTTCTTTCTTTTCACCGATGGCGCGCAGGTTAGCTACAGCAGTTTCATATGAGAAAGGCTTAATATAAGTTTCAAACTCAGCATCTTCACCTTCGTACTTGATCTGTACTGTTGCTAGTACAGGTTTCCCAATCAAAACACCTGATTTAATTTGATCGATTTTTAGTTTTTTCATTAGAAAGTACCAAAGCCCCTTTCGGGGCTAAATGTTAGGTTTTAGGGGTCATAACAACAACAGATGAACGCTGCAAGGTAACTGTGCCACCAACCAATGCATCCGCTTCAAAGGTGAATGCTGGTGTTGATACGCCACCAGTGAAGGCCCACCAAGTGCGAGTAGTTGGCAAGGTTACTGTGCCAGTTGTGACTGTTGGTGGAGCCGTTCCATCTGATGCGCCTAAATAGAACTGAATACCTTCTTTCTTTTCTTGTGCCCATTCGATTAACTTCAAATGACTGGCATTTTCAATATCTACGTTGAACCCTAATGTTCCTTCACCTGGATCTGACAACCCATTTAGATAGGACTTTTGCTGTGTTTCGTCTAAACACGTACTCTCGATCCGGGTAGTTGAATCTGAACCGAAATCAATACTGGTTAGACATTCAAGTCGTGTCATCTCTGTGCCATCATAGGCATAAAGATGTGTTCCTTGAGACTTCATTTCTGCCATGAGTAGTACTCCTCAATTTTTTGGCATAAAAAAAGCGCCCTTATGGACGCTTTGTGGAAATTAAACTTGGTTAAGATTCAACTCGACTTAACAGTGGTTTTAGGACTGCTTCTGGAATCTCAACAACTTTATGAGTTGTATGGTATTCAAGTGTTAAGCCATCATCTTCTGGCTCACCAATTTCGAGTTTGGTTAATCTATAATCGGGATCTTTTCTCTTACTTTCGACATATTGCTGATCAAAGAAACCGTACTTAAAATCTGTATCAGGTCTTACAACAGGGTAAACTCTTACCCCATTGTACCAAGGGCGCCAGATGGTCGGTTTGTTAAGATCGATAGGGTTTTGATTGTTTTTTAAAACAAGTGTAAGAATCTCATTCTGAATATAAAAAGCGGTTGGAAATTCTCCATTATTCTCACTTTTATATGCATGATACATATGATCAATTTCTGAAAAGATTTCGTTAATGTTTTTCATGATTTATTGCTATTTTGAATGGGATCAAAATCTTACCTCACTAAAAACCAATTTGCATCAAATCCCCGACTAAATAGTTTTGTGTCAGCTTCATAACCACTAATACGTGGATTCAAGATATAACTTTGGTTTTCCAATGCTTTACGTATTGCATCACGCCCTTCATAAGCACGTTTTTGATTGTTGTCGTACACAATCACCTGATACATGATGTGATCAGTCTTAGCGGGGCAATCAAGGCTGTTTTCAGCATTTCCACCAACCTCTTGCCATACTGCATAAGGAACTAGTGTGTTCAAAGGTGCAATATCTTCATAGATGCGAAGGTTGTCACCAAAGATAGCCTTAACTGCCACATCTGCATTCAGAGTTTTATAGATAGGTAGATAAATCATAGGTTCGCCAACTCCTTATCTAGTTCAGCATCAAATACTTCTGCGAACTTATTTGTGACTTGCTGAATATTGGTTGCCAAAGCGGGACGCATGAATGGAGTTGCTGGCATTTTGGAGGTTCCAAATTCTAGAAAGCGCCAGTACCGAGTGTCACCGCCGCTTGTGTTGGGCGGAGTTGGATTGGTAAATGAAGCTCCGCCACGTACACCTGTTCGCATTATTACCACGTCTTTGTTTTTAGATTTACCTGCAGCAACTGAAATATTCTTCCAGATCTTCTCGCGAGTATCTGGATCATCAATAGCTTTGGCATTCAATCTTGCTGCATCACGAACAATGTTCATTGCCTGACGTGCTGCTTTACGAGCAATGCTTCTAGTTTTGCGGGGATTGGCAAGTCTTTGAAGTCGATTCTTCACATCATCAAGACCTGTAATCTCAACTTCTACTCCTGCCATAACCACCTCTACTTTGGTTTTTCCAAACCTTGACCCAACAAGAAAGTGCAATAAATATTGCCTGTTTCATTGTCATCAAGTGCTTGGCTTTGGATTGAAAAAGTTCGACCTTTCCAAATGACTTGCATCTCTGTGGTGATATCTTCTCGATAGCGGATTTTCATTCTAGCAACGACTTGTGATTGATCAGCCTGAGCTGAGATCAGATCTTTCGCTGACAAGGGTGTAACTTTGGCCCAAAGCTTTTTATAATCCTGCCATGAGCCTTCAATTTCAAAACCATCTTCATCACGGCCACCAGCATTGTAGTGTTGGATGGTGACGCGGTGCCTTAACTCACCTGCATTCTGCCCCATAGTCACCTCACACAGCTGTTGGAGTTCGATATGTGAATAAAAGTGCCTGAACAGGCTGCGGCATGAAATTACCATTCACAGGTGCATCAGATTCAGCGTTACGATGTTTGTCGAAGTAACCTGCATAAAGCAAGACAGCACTTTTAAACTCTTTTGGATAGGGTTCTATTCGGTGCTCTTCATCCACATAACGCAAGATCGTTGATTCAGCAGAATCTAAATAAATCTGCAACTCTGTGTCGTTGGAATCATCATCATATCTAAGATGCCCTTTGGCCTCTTCCAGAGTAACTATGCTCATTCTGTCCACTCCTTCGCGCACAACTTAAAGTTCTTATGATCGAACTCTCCTAAATGATCGTTTTCACAGTGCCATAAAGAACCATTTTTAGTGATGAACTGACCTTTCTCATACTTAACATCATCTTTAAATACTCCCTTATAAAGCGATTTAAGAGAGTTATCAGGCTGTGTTTTTGTTTCAGATTTACCGAATGGATCGTCTTTAGCATCGCGTTTGGCAAGAGCCTCAAGCGAGTAGTTTTGCTGTTGCATGTAAACAGTATCGCCACCATTCAGAGGCAATTTACCAACTTTGGCCCGCCCTTCATTCGGTGTGAGCAATGAACCTTTAACATCTTCGCGTACCATGGTGTGGAAACGCTCTGAATCCATACGGATAAGCATGTCAATGTCTAAGTAGCATTCAACTTTGAAAGATGGAAGGTCCAACCCTTCATCAATTAAATTCTCTCGTGCTTCGATCATGGCCTGTAAGCAATCAGAGTAATAAATTCCATTTGCCTGTTCTGAATCGTTCGGAATAGTTCCTATACCGATCTTAAAAGGCGGTACATTGAATACGCTACATACAACACGGCCAGACATTTCTAGCAACTCAAGCATTTGAGAATCTGCTGCACTCATCCCCAACGGGATATAAGTCATGCCATCGCCAATAACTGCCGTCTTACCGAAATTGGCACCTGAATAGTTTTGATTCCAACGTGCTTGAATTTCTTCTGCCTTCTCTTTAGTGATTGAACCAGGAGCAACAAGAATTCCACCAGGTCTGCTTCCATTCCCAAAGAAGTTCGCAGCGTTCTTGATAATCTTCACACCCATGCCTGCTGCGACACCACAAGCCATGATTGGAGATAAGCCAACTAATGGGTGGTAAAAGGCATTTATACGGTCATGGATGATTTCAGATGCAGGAACAATCACAGATTCAGTTTGTGTTAATCGGTCAGTGTTAAACTGGTAAAACACATTGCCGTAGTCATCAACTAGAGGGCAAACAAGATCAGGGTTAAGTACCACCATTCTGTAGACTTCACCAAAGACATCACGAAGCTTCCAGACATAAGTGTTTCCACGCAGCAATAGGCTTGAAGTCCATTGTTCTTGGAACTGCTGCCAAGTCTGGTAATTGTTCGGTTTTTTTAAAACACGCAACTTGTCAGAGATGTCGACATTGACTAACACCCCTTTTTCTTTGCGCTTCAAGAGAATTGGTAGTTTACCAATGTCTTTAGAGATAAGGCTTACACAAGCAAATACAGCATAAGATGCAACAAGGTCATCACGTGTTAATTCATCGTTTTTCTGCCAAGCACCTGAGTATGGCTCTTGCACAAATAGGCTATTCCAAGTTTGCCCAGCATTATGGACACTTTGAAAGCTCTTTTTACCTCTAAACCAGTCAAAAATGCCCATTTCTACCGCCTTATTCGTTAGTTTTTACTTCTTTTTTAGGTTTAGTTGCTGCCTTTTTCGGTTCTTCATAAGGCTTCGCAACACCAGTTTTAATCAAGATATTTGCTTCAAAATCGGTTACTTCAAGCACATCATCCACATTGGCATTGTGCATAACCTGTAAATATTCAATTTTCATAGCTGCTCCCATAGCTCAACAATGAACTTTCATTGCTCAGATATGAAAACAGCCCCATTTAAGGGGCTGTTTTAGGTCAATACACCAACTTATGGAGGAGTTGGAGTAGTTGTGTAGTCAAGGAATGCTGCTGCAACTGGTCGACGTTTAGCCCAAGTAATGAACTTCTCTACACGCACAGCAAATTTGTTTTCTTGCCATAAATGATGAGTAGTTCCACCATCAACCAATGTCGCTTGATCACTGTAAGAAACGTCCACACCACCATCTTGTGCAAGTAAGATCTCACTTGTTTTCACAAGGATGATTTTGTTACCAAGGGCTTGTGAAGTAATGACTGGGATACCAAGTAAGGTACGTGAACCACGTAGTGCCATGCCGTTGAAGTAAGAATTACCCAAGGCATCACGCAACAATGCGATTTGAGCAGCGCGAGTTTCTGACATTAAGAAGTAAGCACCATCAAGGCTTAAGTTGTTAGTCACAAAAGTATTGATTAATGCTAACAAGTCTTTTTCATATGCCGCAGCGGTTTCACCAGTATTTGGTGTCATGGTTACGCCATTTAAAACACCTGCTGGACGTGTTGAAGAAGCGGCTACAGCATCAAGGAATGTGTTATCAACCAGTGCAGCACTTGCAGCAATCAAGTCATCACGAACCAATACGCTTACAGACGGATCTGAACGACGCATTAACTCTTGAGTGTAGACAGTAATAGCGGCAAGTTTATGTTCGCCAATTTCAACTTCACTGAATGTTGGGTTTGTTAATGGCTTAGCTGCACCTTCACCAACCCAAGAAGCGGTACCACCTGTAACCTGTGAAGGAATTTTTGAGCGGAAAGGAACCGCACGAAAGCCCTGTAATTTGTCGAATACAGTTGCTTGACGCAGCAATTCAACAAATTCGCCTACCAGATGGTTTTCATGCACCAATGTTGCTGCAAACCCTGCATTTGTAGTGGTTCCGAGTGTCGCTTTAGTGATGAGGTCTTGAACTTCTTCACCGAATCCCATTTGTTTTGCAACTTCTAAAGGCGATTCAAATCGGCCTTCTTTGGCATTTAACTGAGAAACAAGCTTTGCTTGAGCATATTGCGCGAAACCAACACCCTTAGGTAAGTTGGATTTCACAATAATCTTTGGATCACCCTTAGGATCAGGGTCACCTTTCGCTGATTTCTTAGCCTCTTCAGGATTATCACCTGCTACTGGCGTTACAGTTTTTGCGGCCTTTTCCGATGCTTCAATTAACTTTTCTAAGCGTTTTTGCTCTGTTTCAAGTTTTTCTACATCCTTTTCCAATGCTGCATATTGTGTATTTTGCTCATCACTCAGCGTTAAGCCTTTCTCATGAGCTGCTTTCATTAGTGCTTCCATTGCCTTTTGTTTTTCAGCGATGGTAGCTTTCACTTTATCTAACTGTGCTTTTAACATAGTTGAATACTTCCTTCATTTGGATTAATTAATTTGATTGGTTGGTTTTCTGCCACATCGCTGACAGGTTTTTCTTCTTTTGGTTTATTTGATTCAGGATCACCAAGCGCGGCTTTGCCCTTATCATCAAAAGATTTAGAAATTGATTTAATTTGTGTGATGGATGCTTCTGCATTGGCTGGAACAGTTACAGCTGATAGCTCAAACCATTCCCATTCCTTAAAGTTAAGCCCCCAATTGGAATCTTTAATGTGCTCAACTTTGATGCCGCGAAATCCAATTGAAAGACCTTTGACTAATCCTGATTTAATGGACTGCCAAGCTTCTTCGATTCGGTCTTTTAGTCTTCCTTCTTCACCGATTTCAGCAATCTTTACTTCTACTTCGATGCCTTTATCTGAAACGATTGCAGAAACAACTTCACCAATAGGCTGTGAATGGTCATGCTGCCAGAGGAATGGCATAGGTAGGGCAAATTTAACCCCTTCCATGCTCATCACATCTTCCATGCGGTCGGCGCTTGGAGTTGATGCAATCCCTTTTAATATTCGCTGCTCAGCATCAAATGATTTGACTTGAAGCAAGCTGTAAGCCTTTTTCATGTTGGCTTCTCCTGAAAAAGAAAAAGCCCGCATAAAGCGAGCTTCGAGTTAAAAATTATTTAAACGAAAAAGACGTTGTATTCTTTTGTTGATGGCTCTGGATTCATTGACATGAGAGCCACCGCGTTAAACGTGGCAATCAATGGATCAATCTTCCCTATTCCAGATTCTTGCTTGGTTATTCGCATACCATTACCGACCATGATCACTCGCGCATTACCTGCTGCCCACGTCATCATCTGTTGACCAGCATGGTAAAGGTTGCCTTCTGCCAATTTGCGCTCTGTTGTAAGGATATAGCCCATTAACTTGTAACCCTGCGGTACTGCAAACATGGATTCTTCCGGAATACCAACTTCAAGCAGTCCATCTAAAAGACCACCTAAGCCCAAAGGGTCTAGGCCGATCTTATTAAGCTTGCCACTGTCATAAACTTTCTTGGCAATGGCTGCCAATTGATCAATGTCATCACCAACCCGGTCAACTACGGTTAGCGATTGTTCCTTTTCAAAGTCTTGGTATTTAGGAATGTTCTCTTTGCGACGCTCCAAGGCAATCTTATTAGCCCATGCATGATTCCAAAGCCACCAAATGCGCGGGTCCTCTTTTAATCGTCCCAGTGCAGCGAACCCGAGCAAATCATCCAATCCACCGCCATCGATCCCGAGAGTAATGACGTCAGATAGCTCGATGAGTCGATCAAGTTGAATATCTTTAGATTGAGTATTCCAGTATTCAGCACCTGCCCACCGGTTGGCACGAAGGTTCATACCGATTTCGATGTTTAAGTGTTTGGCTAAGAAGTCTCGAAGCGATTCCTCACCTGCATCTTTGACCTTTTTGAACTCTGAAATCAGGTATTCAAGGTCAACTGAAGCACCTAAATTTGGGTTAGTGATGTAGAAGTTTTCAGGCTTTAAGTGTTCACCTGCTTCAACTAGATACTTTGGGAACTCATAGATAAGAGGTAAAAAACCTTTATCCTCTTTAATCCCATCACGCACATCACGGGCATAGTCTAAAAGCTGCTTAAATACACCGCATGGCACTTCATCAGACATTGTAGACAGATAGATTACGCAACCTTCTGGACGAGAAGCTAAACCACCTTTTGCTTCACGAAACATTGACTCAGCATTAGCACGTTTACCAAATAGCCAGACCTCATCAATAAGAATGATTGAAGCTTTTTTACCTGCTGCTGCATTAGATTCCGCTGCGATAACCTTAAGTGTTGCACCAGTTCCTAAATGAGTAACTGTCTTTGTGTGCTCGGACACATTGATCATCGCACTTAGTTCTTCATCAGCGCGGATAAAGTCACGGATAGGGTTAAAGCTATTATCCGCGACCTCCTTAGTTGGCGCCAAGATAATCAACTCGGCTGAAAGCCGGTCATTCAGAAGCAAAGCAACTAGCATCACACCCGCGGCAATCGTGGACTTTGTATTCTTTTTGGAAATCAGAAGAAAGAATTCACGAATTAATCTACGTTTAGTGTTTGGATCGTATGCGCCAAAAATAGCCCTGACAAACTCTATCACCCAGTCCAATGTGACATCACCCATCTTCGGGCTGCCCATCACATCAACAAGAATCAGTTCTTTAAATATGCGCTCTGCAACATCAGCTACTTGTGGAAATAATGGCTCACAAGGCATGAGCGACTGTTTAGCAACAATACGCTCCTCCCAGTCTGGGCAAGCGGTTGTCCAGACTATGGGTGTATTCATATTTAACTCGGTAATTGGTTATTTAAAGTGCCGAACTTTCCTGACTTTGTAGCAGCCTTGGCAGCATCTTCTTTGGTTTCTTTCTTACCCTTCTCGGCTACTTTACCGTGCTTATAAGGTAAAGCTGCTTTGGCTGCATGCAGACGCAAACCCATTTCATTCTCTTTGTCGTTCATAACGTCAATCAGAAATTGAAGTGGGTCATCTTGAGCATAATTGTCTTCAAATGGATTATCGTCTTCGCCACTTGATTCAGGTTTAACCTGTGTTTTGCTTGGAGTTAAAGAGCGACCTTCTTTTTCTGCTTTTAACTTTTCGATGTAGACAATAATTTCAGAATCATTTTTGAGTTTTGACCCCTGCTGAGAGGCTGTCTTTTCTGCGTAACCTGCTGAAATAGCAGCTTCTTTGTTTGTTGCACCATCAACAATGGCGCGAGCAAACTTTTTCATTTTCTCGGTTAATGCCATTGGTTCACCTTTAACTTTTTGCTTTAACTTTTCGTGAAATGGGAAATTTTTTTATAAATGAGTTGGTAGGCGGTCTAGAAAAATAAAACATTTTTAAGAAACACCTTCCCCCCACCTTTTCTCAGATTAATTGGTAAATTTGATCACTTTTTTCTGCGTTGCATTTTCTGCAAGCACATCTCAAGTTCGATTCAACATGCAAGCCACCCTTACTTAATGGAATTACATGATCAAGTTCAGGTGCATTATCCAGATAAGTACCTCTTAGTTCCTTTGGTGTCTTAACGCCACACAGATAACACTTCCATTTGTCACGATCTAATATCAACAAAGGATTAATTGAATCTGCAACCGTTGCACCACGTTGAATAGCCTTGCGTTTAACTCTGTTAGCTTTCTTAGAATTCTTATATGCATCTGTGGTTTTGTACTCTGCCTTCTTCTCAGCACTGTAAGCAGATACGCATCTAGGGTGAATCCTCATGTACTTTTCAAATATCTGTTGATGGCAACCGATGCACAATCTAATTGATTTATTCTTTGCTTTGATTCGCTTGAGTGCATTCAATTCTTTAATTACTTTGACAGGTATTAACTCTTTCTTTGTACGTAGTCCAATAGCTCTTAATCTACTTATCTCTGAGCTAATGTGTGCTTGCCACTCAAAGCCACACTTACGCGAGCAGCAAAGCTTCGCATGGTTTCCACCCTTAACTTCTATACCTTTTATCTCTTTACAGTTTATGCATCTAATGTACTGGAGCTTATAAGTTCTATTGCGCTTTGCTCTAGGTTTCTTATTGTGACAGGCTCTTGAACAATAAACTGAATTCTTCTGTCTTGGTATAAATGCAATAAGGCAAATAGGACAATTAATCATTGGTTTACTAAAACTAGAAAAACATGCAGAATTATCTACAGTCATTTCAATCTCCTTTCAGATTGATTGATTAGAAAGCTCTATCGATGCCAGTCTTTAGAGCTTTTGTTTTGTCTAATTATTATACCAAAAATTACTTAATTAATTGATTTTCTTCTTTTTGTTTAACGGATGAGTGGCATGATGAACATAATGCCTGCCATTGGCTTTCATCCCAGAATATCTCCTGATCACCTCGGTGTGGAATGATATGGTCAACCACCGTGGCGACTTCAACCCAACCTTTTGCCTTACAGTAAACACATAATGGATTTGATCTTAGAAAGCGTTCTCTTGCCTTCTGCCATCTGTACCCATAACCACGTTCAGTTGATGACTTATTAGAACGCCATGAGCTATCAATCTTTTGTGTCGTTCTCTGTGCCTGTAGTCTCGGCTTGAGCGTTTGTAGTTTCATTTGGATTCTCAAAGTCTGGCGTTAATCGAATAAGTACCTCTGCTGCCTGATCCACACCTACTGTAGTTTCAACAAAACTTACACCATATAAGTAACTACCATCACTAAGCTTTACCTTTGTGCCTTTCCCTGTACGACCACCTGAATACTCAATGTTTCTCACGGTTAAATACTTATCCATCATTCACCTCACTCAATCCAACGTTCTCGACCTTGGTCTTTCCTCTTCCTGCTCGCTTAGTTGCAACAGCAGTTCGTTGTTCTGCTCCAGTGTTGCTAGGATTATCTGATCCTTGTGCGCTATCTGCTGAATCAGTGTTGTGTTCTGTTCCACTATCTTTGTCAGCAATTCCTCTAATGCGGTTGATTGCTTTGGCTGTTCTTTCTTTTGCACGCTCATATTGAACTCTCATCCATTCACGACGTTCTTCACATGATTTACAGACCATCTCGATAACACCACTCTAAGTCATAAGGGATTAATAGCTTGGCACCATGCATTAAACAGAAAGCTTCAATCTGGTTGAGATACTCATTCATTTGTTTAACTGATGCTTTACTTGTACTTGTAAGCTTGATCACATGGTCTGCAATCGCTTTGTATTCTTCACACTCATTCTTCTTCAATGCAGCAATAGCGGTACACATCTCTGCATACTCAGCATCATCACGATTGAAGATAGAAATAAGGAACTTGCGTTTAAAGAAAGTGTGCTGCTCTTCTTTGGTTGATCCAACATGATCAGCGAATTGTGTGAGCCATTTCCAATAGAGGCGGTTCTGCGCTGAGGACCTATCGATTTGTTTGGTGGAGATGGTAACGATTAAAGGCTTACCCTCTACCGCTGCCTTAGCATGGTTCAGATTAAGGTAGTTCGTAACCTTTGCTATCTGTGCGTGGTTAGGTATTGGAAACACTGCTTGATTCATACCCACCTCAATAAAAAAGCCTGTCAGAAATGACAGGCTCTGCATTTCAGGACTTAAGACTTATCTATCCATAATTAAAGGTAGATGTCTTTCACGTTAGTCTCGAGATGTGGTGTTTAACCACGATAATCATCATTGCCATAGTTTTCAAGTTTAATTAAATCTTCATGTGTATCTGAAAGTAAAAGCTTAAATGATTTGGCTAATTCAACCAGATCAGCAGCACGCGCACTGACTTCTGGAATATTAGTATGATTAATAATGCACTGGTTTTCAGAAATAACCTTTTGTGCGAACTCGTATGCTCGTTCAATCATTTTAGCTTTTGAAGCTTTAGTTCCCATTAGAACTCCTCAATAAAAAACCACCCGAGGGTGGCTTGTTTTAAAACTTTAAGTCTTTATTAGCTAAATGCTGTTTATAGGCATCTATAGCTTGATATGGCACCCAAATATGAATTAAGGATCTATCAGGTGCAATTCTTCTCGCATTAGGGCTGGCAGCTTCTTTCCTGTCTGTTGTGCACCATTTAGTAATTGCAACATCATGTCGAGATGAGCCTTGTTGAAGATTTATTGCCTTTCCTAAATCTTCATGTGAAAAGAATAAAAATTCACTGTGCATTGTATTGGCTGGAATTAATTCTGCACCAGCAATTACATCAGGCACACCTAAAACTGATTGAGGCGCTTTTAAAAGCTCTTCATAAGTTTGCAGATTAACAAACAGTAATTCAGGTTGGTTATCAAACTTCTTCTCATAATCTATTCTTGCTTCATAAATTTTGTTTGTAATTGTCATTAATAATGCCTCTTGAATTTATAACCTATAATATCAAAAAACATCACCCTGATCTTTAATATTCAACATCCGCTCAGTCTTTTCCAGCATCTTTTCGAACCATTCTTTTGATTCTTCTCTACCCATCGTTTTGTATTGATCAAAATCACAATGGCAAGAATGGCACAACGGAATTGTGTATTTATCATCAGCTTTGATTCCCTTGCCTTTGCCATGTACGCCGAAGTTTGAATGAGCCGCCTGACTTGGCCCACCACCACACTTAATGCATGGCAGCTTTCTGATTTCGTTTAGCCTCTTTTGCGAACGCATCTTCAATCACCTTGATTCGGTCTTTTAATTGTCGTTCTTCACGTTCACAGTCAGCCCTGAATGAGTAACTACTAAACAAATGGTTATAACTTTGCAGCTTGCTTAAATTGCTCTTGTAGATTTCTAGATTCTTCTTCGCTTCGATTGTGTCCATATACAATCCTGTTTTTAACTTAGATGAAGTGAACAGGGTGTGCTCATCCCATACTGCGCGCGTCACTGTATCAGTTATTCACTTCTCTAAATTAAAATGCCCCACCGAAGCAGGGCATAAAAGAAAACCTCCCGAAGGAGGTTTGTTAAAAAGGTTAAAAATTAAAAACACTTACCATATTCTTCAGAGGCAGCTTCTACATCCTTGTTGTACTGCTGCTCTTTC
>Ga0209958_1000516_pt1 | contig 64653 bp, 62 predicted proteins | sample ThiBio_inoc_plan_FD_183942 | JGI IMG/M metagenome (GOLD analysis project Ga0209958, IMG submission 183942) | Wastewater bioreactor microbial communities from Cape Town, South Africa - Thiocy_inoc_plan (SPAdes) | ecosystem: Engineered > Bioremediation > Thiocyanate > Unclassified | place: South...
GTTTTGGTGCCGATGGCATTGTGGTGTCCAATCATGGTGGGCGTCAGTTGGATGGGGTGATGTCTTCTGCACGGGCTTTGCCTGCGATTGCCGATGCGGTGAAAGGCGATCTGGCGATTTTGGCAGATTCAGGCATCCGTAATGGTCTGGATGTGGTGCGGATGTTGGCGCTTGGTGCAGATACGGTGTTATTGGGACGTGCCTTTGTTTATGCGCTGGCGGCAGCAGGCGGGCAAGGGGTGTCGAACTTGCTGGATTTGATTGATAAGGAAATGCGGGTGGCAATGACGTTGACGGGTGCCAAGTCGATTCAGGAGATTAATACGGATTGTTTGGTACAGACAAGTAAATTGGGTGTGTAGCGGGCACGAGATAAAGTGGTTATCACTTTGTCGAATTGCCAGTCATTTAGTAGTAGGCACAGCCGCCAAGTTTGGTGACATGCTTATGTCTGAGGTATAGGCCTTTGTCACTTTTGAAAGGTCAAAAGTAACCAAAAACCTTTTGTTGAGCAAACCGTACTTCCTTGTACGGTTGCTCAACAGGCGACATCCTTGCCGCCAACCGCGATAGCAAATAAAAGGCTGATTCAAATTGAAGAATGAGCTACTCAAATGATAAATGACAAACAGTAAGACTCCGTCGTGTTGGTCTAGTTTTATAAATGGATAATTCAAAGGAGCCATCATGCAAACATTTTCTCCCAAAGTGGTGATTGATCGTTTACAGCAGATTGTTGGACGTCAGCATGTACTGAGTGATGATCAAAGTACACGGCAGTATCGTCAAGGCCGTCGTTTTGGTGAAGGCAAAGTCTTTGCGGTGGTGATTCCTGGGACCTTGCTGGAACAATGGCAGGTGCTACAAGCCGCCATCGAAGCGGACTGTATCGTCATCATGCAAGCGGCCAATACGGGGCTGACGGGTGGCTCAACCCCTTATGGCGATGATTATGACCGTCCTGTATTAGTGATGAGTACACGCCGTTTAAAAGGCATTCAAGTCATTCATGAGGGTAAGCAGGTGATTTGTTTACCGGGGGCGACCTTGGACAATCTGGAACAAGTCCTGAAAGGCTATGATCGTGAGCCGCATTCGGTGATTGGTTCTTCCTGTATTGGTGCTTCGGTATTGGGCGGGATCTGTAACAATTCAGGCGGTGCTTTGGTACGTCGTGGCCCTGCCTATACTGAACTGGCACTATACGCGCAGGTCAATGCCCAAGGTCAGTTGGAATTGGTCAATCATTTGGGTGTGAATTTAGGCTCAACTCCTGAAGAAATCCTGACCCGTTTAGAGCAGCAGCGATACCAAGCGGCAGATATTTTAGATGATGCTGAAAAGCAAGCATCTGATCAACGTTATGCGCAAGATGTCACACAAGTCGATGCTGATAGTCCTGCACGTTTTAATGCTGATCCATCACGTCTGTATGAAGCCTCGGGTTCGGCAGGGAAAGTTTGCGTATTTGCAGTACGTCTCGATACCTATGAGAAGGTGGAGAGCAGTGTCTTTTATATTGGCAGCAATGATGCCGATGATCTAACCGCGATTCGTCGTTATTTACTGACTTCATTGCCAAGCCTGCCAATTGCAGGCGAATATATTCATCGTGATGCGTATCATATTGGTGAAAAATACGGCAAAGATACCTTCCTGTTTATTGAAAAATTTGGCACCGCCAATGTACCCAAGGCCTTTGCCCTGAAAGACAAGGTCGATGGCTTTTTAGAAAAATTTAAAATCAAAGGACTGACCGATCATCTTTTACAAGCGATCACGGCCTTGTTGCCGAGTCATTTACCGAAACGGATGACCGAATATCGTGATCGTTATGAACATCATTTGATGTTACGCGTTGAAAACAATTGCAAAGTCCAGACCGAGCAATTTTTACAAGAGTATTTTGCGGTACATGCTTCGGGCAATTTTTTTCTTTGTGATGCGGAGGAAGGACGTAAAGCCTTTTTGCATCGTTTTGCAGTGGCAGGTGCAGCGATTCGTTATCGTGATACCCATCGGGATGAAGTTGAAGATATTGTGGCTCTCGACATTGCGTTACGTCGCAATGACCGTGAATGGGTTGAACAATTGCCTGCCGAGATGGAACAGCAAATTATTCATAAGCTCTATTATGGACATTTTTTCTGTCATGTGTTTCATCAGGATTACATTCTGAAAAAGGGCAATGATCCTTTAGCGATGGAACATCAAATGTGGCAGTTGCTGGATGCGCGCCGTGCGGAATATCCTGCCGAGCATAATGTTGGGCATCTGTATATTGCCAAGCCTGCACTGGCCAATTTCTACCAGAAACTTGATCCGAATAATTGTTTTAATGTCGGGATTGGGTACACTTCTAAATTGAAGTATTGGGGCAAGGCCAAGTCCTGACTTTAAATAAAACAGGCAATAAAAAAGGCGCTTCAAGCGCCTTTTTTATGCATTACAACTTAAGCTGTTGCAGCAGATTTTGCTAAAACTTCAGCTACTGCTTTGGCAACTTTGTATACGTTATTCATGTTCAGACCTGCAACACAGATACGGCCACTGCGTACCAAGTAGATTGCATATTCTTCACGAAGAATGTCCACTTGCTCAGCGGTTAAACCGGTATAGCTGAACATGCCTTTTTGGTTCACAAGGTAGCTAAAGTCACGTTCAGGAAGGGCTTTAGTTAGCTCATCTTTTAAGATGCTACGCATTTTGATAATACGCTCACGCATCTCTTTGACTTCGCCTTGCCATTGTTGGTTGAGATCAGCGTCATTTAACACTTGATCAACCAACCAAGCACCTGTTGTAGGTGGGCTAGAGTAGATACGACGTACTGTTGCTTTCAACTGACCGAATGTGCATTTTGCTGCTTCTGCATCGTCACACACGAAAGTCAAACCACCAACACGCTCGCCGTAAAGTGAGAAGATTTTTGAGAATGAATTGCTGACAATAAAGTTTAGACCTGCTTGGTCTAAGGCACGAATAGCGTAGGCATCTTGTTCCATACCATCACCAAAACCTTGATACGCGATGTCGAGGAATGGAATCAGGTTACGCTCTTTTAATACCACAATCACTTGATCCCATTGTGCTGGGTTCAAGTCTGCACCTGTTGGGTTATGGCAGCATGGGTGCAATAACACAATGCTTTGTTCTGGCAATGTTTTTAACGTAGACAACATCCCATCAAAATCAACGCCACGTGTTTCAGCATCGAAGTACGGGTAGAAGTTGCTCTTGATGCCCGCACCATTGAAGATCGCAACGTGGTTATCCCAAGTTGGCTGACTCACCCAAACTTCTGAATTTGGGAAGTAAGTTTTTAAGAAGTCTGCACCGACTTTTAATGCGCCAGAACCACCAAGCGTTTGAATCGTTGCAACACGACCTTGTTGAATTGCAGGGCTGTTTGCACCAAACAATAAGGCTTGAATCGCATCACGGTAAGGTTTGAAACCTTCCATTGGTAAATAAAGCTTGGTTTGCGTATTTTTAGGTGCAATACGTTTTTGCGCTTCGATAATGGTATCAAGCTGAGGAACGATACTGTCTTCGTTATAGTACAAACCAATACTGAGGTTTACCTTTTCAGCACGTGGATCAGCATTGAACTGTTCCATCAATGAAAGGATTGGATCGCCTGCATAAGGTGGGATATGTTGAAACATTAACAATGTCCTTTTCTTCAACAAAGTGCATACATAGATGTCTGGGGAGGTCGGCGCTTTAGAAGCGGAACCTTCGATGCCCAATAATGTATCAATAAAGACTGCATGAAGCACGCTGTTATTTACATTTTGGTGCAGTATTTACTTACAAAATTTGTCGCTACAAGCTGATTATAAAGATTGTCTACAATCAAGCTGTCATACCATGGTCGTAGCATGAACAGTCTAAGGCCGCTCAGTCGATCAAAGCTCAGGGTTGAGTGATGAGTTGGATTATCATTAACCTGTTGTTTTATCTATTCTTATATAAGATTTTTGGCAGTGTGTTGATCAGCCACTGAGTGATCACAATCACGTCAGATTGAAAGCACCAGTCTAATTTATTGTCGACAATCCTATTGCATTTTTTCTTTTATCTGGTTATAAAATCATAAAAATTGTAGAGATTGTCGACAATATGCAAGATACCCTTGTTCCTCAAGCCCTCAGCACCAGTCAGGGAATGACCCTGACGGAACACGTATTCAAGCAAATTCAGTCGGCGATTGTATTGGGACATATTCCTGCGGGCAGCAAGATTTCAGAACCTGAACTGGCGCGTATTTATGGCATTAGTCGCGGGCCTTTACGTGAAGCGATTCATCGTCTGGAAGGGCAAAAATTGGTGGAGCGAACTGCACATGTCGGTGCGCGGGTAGTCTCGCTTTCACTGCAACAGTTTCAAGAACTCTATCAAATCCGTGCCTCTTTAGAAGGCTTGGCTTGTAGACTTGCAGCACAGCATATTGATAAAAAACAGATTCTGGCCTTACGTGATGTATTGCGGATGCATGCCGAAGATGAAAACTTTAAAGCAGGTAAGGGCTATTACTTACAAGAAGGTCAGGACGATTTCCATTACTGCATTATCAAAAGCAGTGGTAATAAAACCTTAGAAAAAATGTTATGTGATGAGCTGTATCACCTCATCCGTATGTATCGAATCCAGTTTTCAAATACCCCAGATCGACCAAGCAAAGCTTGGGACGAACATATCCGCATTTTAGATGCGATTGCTGAAGGTGACGGTGAGCTTGCCGAAATGCTGATGCACCGTCACATCAATGCATCCTACAAAATTGTTGAGCAAACATTGCTGCAAAATCAAGGAGAACAACAACATGGCTAAACAGTCAGCTGGTCAGCTATTCCGCGACGCGGTCGCAAATGAAAAACCATTACAAGTGGTCGGTGCGATCAATGCCAACCATGCGTTATTGGCAAAACGCGCAGGCTACAAGGCGATCTATTTGTCAGGTGGTGGTGTTGCCGCAGGTTCTTTGGGTTTACCTGATTTGGGTATCAGTAACCTTGATGATGTATTGACCGATGTACGCCGTATTACTGACGTGTGTGACCTACCATTGTTGGTGGATGTGGATACAGGTTTTGGCGCATCTGCCTTTAATATCGCACGGACCACCAAGTCGATGATCAAGTTTGGTGCTGCTGCAATGCATATCGAAGATCAAGTCGGTGCTAAGCGTTGTGGTCATCGCCCGAATAAAGCCATCGTGACTCAGCAAGAAATGGTCGATCGTATTAAAGCCGCAGTCGATGCTCGTACCGATGACAGCTTTGTGATCATGGCACGTACCGATGCGCTTGCGGTTGAAGGCTTGCAGGCAGCGATTGACCGTGCAGGGGCATATATCGAAGCGGGTGCAGACATGCTGTTCCCAGAAGCGATCACTGAATTGGCGATGTATAAGCAATTTGCTGATCTAACCAAAGTGCCTGTTTTAGCGAATATCACTGAGTTTGGTTCAACGCCATTATTTACCACTGAAGAATTGGCTTCTGCCGATGTCAGCATCGCGCTCTATCCACTTTCTGCATTCCGTGCCATGAACAAGGCCGCAGAAAATGTTTATGAGACTTTGCGTAAAGAAGGCACACAAAAGAATGTGGTGGATACCATGCAAACCCGTCAGGAGTTGTATGAACGCATTAACTACCATGCGTTTGAACAATATCTTGATGGAACTTTTGCGAAGAATAAATAAGTCAAACAATCTCCCCTAACCCCTCTTTGAAAAAGAGGGGAATCACCTAAAGCTTGGATGATCTAGGGTTGGTGGAAAGTCCCTCTTTGGAAAGAGGGATTTAGGGAGATTAAGAACTTTATAAGTTTTAACCTAAGGATATAAAAAGGACAATCTTATGAGCAGTAATGAAACGCCAACAGGCTTCAAACCAAAAAAATCAGTTGCACTCAGCGGACAAGTCGCAGGCAACACTGCACTCTGTACCGTAGGCCGCAGTGGCAACGACTTACACTACCGTGGCTATGACATTCTTGACCTTGCAGTCGGCAGTCAATTCGAAGAAGTGGCACACCTCTTGGTACACGGCAAACTTCCAAACAAAGCAGAACTCAAAGCCTATAAAGCAAAATTAAAAGCACTCCGTGGCTTGCCTGCTGCATTGAAAACCGCACTTGAGCAATTACCACCATCTGCACACCCAATGGATGTGATGCGTACAGGTGTATCAGTTTTAGGTTGTTTAACCCCTGAACATGAAGACCATAACGAAGCAGGCGCAAAAGACATCGCGGATAAATTGATGGCAAGCCTAGGCTCAATGTTGTTGTACTGGTATCACTTCAGCAACAACGGTCGTCGTATCGAAGTTGAAACCAATGATGATTCGATTGCTGCACATTTCTTGCATCTCCTGCATGGTGAAGCGCCATCGGAAGAGTGGATTCAAGCCATGCATACCTCTTTGATTCTGTATGCAGAGCATGAGTTCAATGCATCAACCTTTACGTCACGTGTTGTTGCAGGGACAGGCTCAGACATGTACTCGGCAATCACAGGCGGTATCGGTGCGCTACGTGGACCTAAACATGGTGGTGCGAACGAAGTAGCGTTTGTGATTCAGCAACGTTATGACAATGCAGACGAAGCAGAAGCGGACATTCGTAGCCGTGTTGAGAAAAAAGAAGTGGTCATCGGTTTTGGTCACCCAGTTTATACCGTTTCTGATCCACGTAATGAAGTAATCAAGCAAGTGGCGCGTGAACTTGCTGAAGCACAAGAAAATACCAAGATGTATCTGATTGCTGAGCGTTTAGAAGCGGTGATGAAAGAAGTGAAGAACATGTTCCCGAACCTCGACTGGTTCAGTGCGGTGAGCTATCATTTGATGGGTGTGCCAACAGCGATGTTTACCCCATTATTCGTGATTGCACGTACTGCGGGTTGGTCTGCACACGTGATTGAACAACGTCAAGACGGCAAAATCATTCGTCCAAGCGCGAATTATACTGGCCCTGAAAATCTTGAATTCAAACCATTGGCGGAGCGTGGTTAATGAACACAAAATATCGTAAACCGCTGGCAGGTACCCAGCTTGAATACTATGACGTGCGTCAAGCCGTTGAAGATATTCAGCCAGGCGCATATGAAAAGCTACCATACACCTCGAAAGTGCTCGCTGAACAGTTGGTGCGTAAAGCGGATGCCGAGAATTTAACGGCCTATTTAACCCAGTTGATCGAACGCCGTCAGGATCTTGATTTTCCATGGTATCCAGCACGTGTGGTTTGTCATGACATCTTGGGTCAAACCGCATTGGTGGATCTTGCAGGTTTGCGTGATGCGATTGCCGATAAAGGCGGTGATCCTTCCAAGGTCAATCCTGTGGTGCCAACCCAGTTGATCGTCGATCACTCTTTGGCAGTCGAATTCGGCGGCTTTGACCCTGATGCATTTGAGAAAAACCGTGCAATTGAAGATCGCCGTAACGAAGACCGTTTCCACTTTATTGAGTGGACCAAGACTGCATTTAAAAATGTCGACGTGATCCCAGCGGGCAACGGCATCATGCATCAGATCAACTTGGAGAAAATGTCTCCAGTGATTCAAAATCGTGATGGTCTAGCGTTCCCTGATACCTGTGTCGGTACTGATTCACATACCCCACATACCGATGCGCTTGGCGTAATTTCAGTCGGTGTCGGTGGTTTGGAAGCTGAAAACGTGATGCTCGGTCGCGCATCTTGGATGCGTCTGCCAGACATCATCGGAGTTGAGTTTGTCGGTCAGCGTCAAGCAGGCATTACTGCAACGGATATCGTGTTGGCATTGACTGAGTTCTTGCGTAAAGAGCGTGTCGTCGGTGCCTATTTAGAGTTCTTTGGTGAAGGTGCTGACAGCATGTCTGTGGGCGACCGTGCCACCATCTCGAACATGACCCCAGAATATGGCGCAACTGCGGCAATGTTCTACATTGACCAGAACACCATCGACTATTTACGTCTGACCGGTCGTGAAGATACGCAAGTGGCGTTGGTTGAGCAATATGCCAAAGAAATTGGCCTTTGGGCATCGGATATGACCCAAGCACAGTATCCACGTGTACTTCGTTTTGATCTTTCAACGGTGACTCGTAACATTGCAGGCCCATCAAACCCGCATGCACGTGTCTCTACGGCTGATTTGAAAGCAAAAGGCATTGCAGGGAATTTGGATCTTGCCAAGGCACAAGAAGCAGAAGGTTTAATCCCTGATGGTGCAGTGATTATTGCTGCAATTACCTCTTGTACCAATACCTCTAACCCACGTAATACCGTTGCTGCAGGTCTATTGGCACGTAAAGCCAATGAACTGGGCTTGGTACGTAAACCTTGGGTGAAATCTTCATTTGCACCAGGTTCTAAAGCAGCTGCACTGTATTTAGAAGAAGCGGGTGTGTTGGGTGATCTTGAGAAACTTGGTTTTGGTATCGTGGCCTATGCATGTACTACGTGTAATGGCATGTCAGGCGCACTTGATCCTGTGATTCAACAAGAAATCATTGAGCGTGACCTGTATGCGACTGCAGTACTTTCGGGTAACCGTAACTTCGATGGCCGTATTCATCCCTATGCAAAACAAGCATTCTTAGCATCTCCGCCACTTGTGGTGGCGTATGCGATTGCAGGAACCATTCGTTTTGACATCGAAACAGATTCGCTCGGAAATGACAAAGACGGCAATCCAATTTACCTGAAAGATATCTGGCCTTCGGATGCTGAAATTGATGCGCTTGTCAAAGAAGCAGTGAAGCCTGAACAGTTCCGTAAAATTTACATTCCGATGTTTGATTTGGGTGTCAATGAAGAAGCGGCAAGCCCTCTATATGATTGGCGTCCAATGAGTACTTATATCCGCCGTCCTCCGTATTGGGAAGGGGCGTTGGCTGCACCACGGACTTTAGCGAACATGCGTCCGCTTGCGATTTTGGGTGACAACATCACCACCGACCACTTATCTCCATCGAATGCGATTGTGTTAGACAGTGCTTCTGGTGAATATTTGGCGAAAATGGGTGTGCCTGAGGAAGACTTTAACTCTTATGCAACCCATCGTGGGGATCACTTAACCACCCAACGTGCGACCTTTGCCAACCCGAAACTGTTCAATGAAATGGTGGTTCGTTCAGACGGCACCATTAAGCAGGGTTCAAAAGCGCGTGTCGAGCCAGAAGGCGAAGTGATGCGGATGTGGGAAGCGATTGAAACCTACATGAACCGTAAACAACCGTTGATCATTGTAGCGGGTGCTGATTATGGTCAGGGTTCAAGTCGTGACTGGGCAGCCAAAGGTGTTCGTCTTGCAGGTGTGGAAGCCATTGTTGCCGAAGGCTTTGAGCGTATTCACCGCACTAACTTAGTCGGTATGGGTGTGTTACCGCTTGAGTTTAAGCCGGGCGTTAACCGCAAAACTTTGAAGCTAGATGGTACTGAGCTATATAGCGTGATTGGTAATATTGCACCGCGTTCGACTTTAACTTTAGTGATTGAACGTGCTACAGCAGATGGTAAGGAAGAGATTGTTGAAGTGCCTGTGACTTGCCGTTTAGATACAGAAGAAGAGGTTTCTGTGTATGAAGCGGGTGGGGTGTTACAGCGTTTTGCGCAAGACTTTTTAGAAGGTCAGGTGGCATAATACTTTGATCTGAAAGTGATTGATATAATTTAATAAAAGCCCTACTTTAGAGTGGGGTTTTTTTACAGATAGATGAAAATGAAAATACTTAAAGATGATTTAAATTTCTTAAAAGAGCTTGCTAACGATTTTTTTCAGCAAACAGAGATAGTGAATAAACTTAACCAATTTATAGAAAATCAAATAAAAGGATGGGAGATTTGGCTTCAAGTTGAGTTTGCAGTATTTTTATTTAATCATCCTAATGTCTCTGAAATTGAAAGAGAAAAAAGATATGAGTTAGATAAAAGAATATCAAAGGATAAAAATATTTGTTCTATAGATTTTCTAATACGCCAAAAATTCAAGCAAAGTGCAATACCATTGGAAATTAAGCAACATGAAAATGCTTCTAATTGCATTCGCTACATGTTAAAAGATATTGAAAAATATGAAAAAGTAAAAGGTTCTAGTGCAACTACAGGACGCTCACTTTGGTGTTTAGGTGTACATCCTACTGTGGAAGAAGATTACTTAAAAAGATTGATTGATGATAATAAATTTAGAGAGATTCATCCAGATTATGTGTTTTCTAAAAATATTGAAGGGACGAGTTTTAGCTTTACTTTAATCTAGTCTTAAATTAATTAGATAAAATTTTCAGGAACATACTATAGATACAGAAGAGGAAGTTTCTGTTTATGAAGCGGGTGGGGTATTACAGCGTTTTGCACAAGACTTTTTAGAAGGTCAGGTGGCTTGATGCCTTAGCTAAAAAGCGATCAACAGTGTGATTAAAAGACTCTACTTTGCGTAAAATCTTTTATTTTTATATATAAAAGAAATCCGGCTTCATCTTTTTTATCTTGAATATGAATGATGTTAAGTATTTAGCTATATTTGGCTTGATTTATTTTGATCAAATATTGTTGGTAAAATGATCAAATAGTATATATCATAAGGTATATACCAGAACGGTTGGAGTAGCAACAATGTCTACCGCAAAAGTTTTTATGACCGGTCGTAGTCAAGCGATTCGCTTACCGAAAGAGTTTCGATTTGAAAGCACAGAAGTTGAAATATTTCGCCGTGGCGATGAAGTGATCCTACGTGAAAAACCAATCACTGCAGAACGCTTATTTAATGTATTAGCACAAATGCCAGATGATTTTTATGAAGAAGAAAGAGTGGATCAACCACCGCAAGAACGAGAAGAGTTTTAATGCAGACACAATATTTATTGGATACCAATATTTGTATCTATATCAGCAAACATCAGCCTGAAAATGTCCGTCAGCATTTTGAAAAGCATCTTCCCAATCGAAATATTTTAATCTCGGTGGTTACCTTAGGTGAACTACGTTTTGGCGCTGAAAAAAGTCAAAGTAAAGAAAAAGCATTAAAAGTCATTGATGAGTTTACATCAATGATTCAAGTGGCTGAATTAGATGAAGATGTTGCGGATCATTATGCGCAAATACGTCAAGCGCTTTCTTCTCAAGGTCAGATCATTGGATCTAATGATTTATGGCTTGCAGCGCATGCCAGAGCAAATAATTGGGTGATGGTCACCAATAATGAAAAAGAGTTTTTACGTGTTGATGGACTGTGTGTGGAGAATTGGGTGTCAACTCCCTTATAACTCGTTTAAATTGTAAATAACCCTCAACCTTCACCTTTCCGCCATCACCATTCGTCGGAAAGGTCAATAAATAATCAAAACTATCACGCTATAGTATATGTACCATTTCTAAAATCTATGGAGAGCAAAGATGGTAACTGCTGGCGAAAAACCTGGAACAGGCTTCTATTTTTGTGTTCAATGCGGACACCGCACCTATTTAGAAATTGGTACTGATCGTTTACCTCCGTGTACCAAATGCCTTGGCAATCAATTTAACAGTAAGAATGCCTAAGCCGCAAAATACCAAACAGTTACCCACTGTTTGAATAAAAGCCCTATCCCTTGATAGGGCTTTTTGTTACCTTAAAAATAAGATGTAAATAACAAGACCTGTCATAGGCATAGAAAGGTAATCCGTGATGGAAACAATTTTAGGACTCTGTATTGGCGTTGGACTCAGCGCAGCCTGTGGGTTTCGTGTCTTTGTGCCGCTATTGGCGATGAGTATTGCGACCCTCATGGGCTGGTATCAACCTGCCCAAGGTTTTGAATGGCTGGCACTTCCATCAGTCTGTATGGCATTGGGTTTCGCCACAATCTGTGAAATCGCAGCCTACTATGTGCCGTGGGTAGATAACCTGTTAGATACCATTGCTACACCTGCGGCTGTGGTGGCGGGGACACTGACCACGATGGCGGTCAGCAGTGGTGAAATGTCGCAGTTTGCGACTTGGGCAGCGGCATTAATTGTTGGTGGCGGAACCGCAGGCGTGGTGCAAATGAGTACCGTAGCAGCACGGGGTGTCTCGACGGCAACCACAGGGGGATTGGGTAATTTTGTGGTTGCTACAGGTGAGTTGATTGGCTCGATCTTATTATCCATTCTGGCTTTTATCATGCCTGTGCTGATTACCGTCTTGGTGATTGTTTTTATTGTTGTTGCTGCACGCTGGATTCGTGCAAAACGCCAACAGCAAGCCAATCCTGTACGATAAGCTTATATTTTTTCAAATCTATAAATCTTCATATTGTGAATATGGATAATAAAATACTTCTTTAGGAGTAATGGCTAGATGTCACTTCGTTTGATCAAACCTCACGTAAGGTTTAAGCAGAGTTATAACGACTATATGAATGAACTGGCTGATGAAGAACGTTACCCACTAACACTGGACTTCGATCACACAGATTTTGACAAGTTTTTGAATAAATTAGAACAATATGAAAAAGGGCAGTTTTTACAAGAAGGACATGTTGCCAATATTACCTATTGGTTAGTCGATGATCATGAAATTATCGGTGTATCTAACTTAAGACCGCAACTTAATGCTCAAACTCAACATTGTGGTGGGCATATTGGTTTAGGGATTCGTCCTTCTAGACGCAGACAAAATTTTGGTACTAAGTTGCTGGAACTTACCATTCAGGAAGCGTGGGAATTGGGCTTAACGCAATTGCATATACATTGCTATAAATCCAATTTGGCTTCGGCAAAAGTCATTCAAGCAAACAATGGCTGTCTTGATTCTGAACTTATGCTAGATCAAGTGATTCAAAGGTATGTCTTAAATAAAAGGAATAGAAAAAATCTGAGTTAGTGCTGAGCATATAAATGCTTGATGTGAATGTTTTTCAATATTAAAAAAATGATGGACTTATGAAAACTCAACTCCTTGCCGCATCATTCGTATTATCAGGCTTAGCAATACTGCCACAACTCAGCTTTGCTCAAGAACAACCGACAGAGGAAGAGCTTAAATTAAGCCAAGACCAAGTCACTTATCAAACCTATATCCCTAAAAAATATCGCTTGTTTAAAGCCATAGAGGGTGACTTGAATAACGATGGCATAAAAGATGTCGTGTTGATGGTGAAAGCAACCGATCCCGAAGCTTTTGTTGAACATGAGTATCGTGGCCGTATCGATACTAACCGCCGTGGTGTGGTTGTCTTGCTCAATGAAAAAGGCACATACAAGTCGATTGTCAGTAACTTAAATTGTTTTTACTCGGACAATGAAGACGGTGGTGTTTATTTCGCCCCTGATATACGCTTAGAAATTAACAATAATGTGCTGAATGTGCACTTTGCCCATGGACGCTATGGCTATTGGCGTTATCTATTTCGTTTGGAAGGCAATGATCTACGCCTGATTGGTTATGATGATTCAAGCAATCATGGACCTTATATTGAAAGCCAAACCAGTATTAACTTTTTAACAGCGAAGAAAGTTATTCGTGACAATTTAAGTCAAGACTTTGAAGGTGATCCAAAATTTAAAGAGAATTGGAGTAAAATTAATCAAGCCCCAATCTATTTATCGAAAATTAAAGAGTTTGATTATTTAAGCTTTTAAGGACTGGTGATCATTTTTAAGATTGTTGCTGCTCGCTGGATTCGTGCAAAATGCCAACAGAAACCGAGCCATTCCATATCAATGCAATAATTCCGATAACAACCTGAATGATGAAAGAAAAAAAGATGATAAAGACTCAACTTATTACCGCATTATTAGCATTCTCAAGCCTATCTGCACTGTCGCAAGTCAGCTTTGCCCAAGAGCAGCCGACAGAGGAAGAAATTAAATTAGGTCAAGATAAACTCACCTATCAAGCCTATATCCCTGCAAAATACCAACTCTTTAAAGCTATTGAAGGCGATCTGAATAAAGATGGTTTGAGGGATGTAGTGTTGATCGTCAAAGCGACGGATCCCAAAGCCTTTTTCCATCATGAATATTATGGACATTTAGATCGTAACCGTCGCGGTGTGATTGTATTACTGAATCAAAAAGGCAAATACAAACCTATTGTCAGCAATCTCAATTGTTTTAGCTCTGAAAATGAAGATGGCGGTGTCTATTTCCCACCTGAACTATGGATGGAAATTAAAAATAACCTACTGAGGATTTATTATTCACATGGGCGTTATGGTTACTGGAGTTACTTATTTCGCTTGGAAGGCAATGATCTACGCCTGATTGGTTATGATGATTCAAGCAATCACGGCCCCCTCATTCAAAACCAAACCAGTATTAATTTTTTAACAGCTAAAAAAGTTGTTCGTGACAATTTAAGCCAAGACCCAGAAGAAGATCCAAGGTTTAAAGAAATATGGAGCAAAATCAATCAGGCACCCATCTATCTATCCACAGTGAAGGACTTTGATGATTTAAGTTTTTAAAGACGGGTGATTATTTTATGATTGTTAGTGCCTGTTGGATTCGTACAAAGCACCGAGCGTTGGGGGAAGTATTTTTAAGTTTTGCATCATAAAAGGCGCTTAAAATAATAACGATAAAATGGTGGGAAACAGTCATGAATACTTTCCAAATCACACAATTTTTTCTTTACATGACGATCTTGAATTATATCGTTTTAATCCTTTGGTTATTGGCCTTTGTCTTTGCAAAAGATTCGATTAAACGCCTACATAGACACTGGTTCAGCTTATCTGAGCAGCAGTTTGATGCAATTCACTATGGTGGGATGGCGATCTATAAAATTGCTATTTTATTATTCGGTCTCGTGCCTTATCTTGCTTTAAAGCTGCTCTAACAGACGATCTTTTTTCGGTTTAAGCTTACAAAAGCATCACGGGCAACTCGATGCCGCAGGATAAAATTGAATAACAATAACCAGATAAATCAATAAATCTCACAAAGAGAGGATAGAGCATGAATGGAAAAATAGAGTGTCAAAACTGTATTGTTTGTAAAAAAAGCTTTTCTATTAAAAGTTTGATTCCACTTGGAACACTGCGTCGGGTCATTACAGAAGAAATTGAACAAGATTTTCCAGAATGTGGGGCACAGGATTATATTTGCCTGCCAGATTTGACCAAGTATCGAATGCAATATGTACATTCACTATTAAACTCAGAACAAGGTGAAGTTTCAAATCTAGAAAATGATGTATTACAGAGCATGCAACATCATGATTTAATTAATAAGAATATAGAAACTAAATTTGACCAAGACTGGACCTTGGGAGAGCGACTGGCAGATAAAATCGCATCATTTGGTGGGAGTTGGACATTTCTGATTTGTTTTGCCGCTTTTCTGGCGATTTGGATCTTGGTCAATACCGTGGTCATGGTGAAACATCCTGCGGACCCTTATCCCTTTATTCTGTTGAACCTGATTTTGTCCTGTTTGGCTGCAGTACAGGCCCCGATTATTATGATGAGCCAAAACCGTCAGGAAGCTAAAGACCGTTTACGCTCAGAAAATGACTATAAGGTGAATCTCAAAGCAGAGCTGGAAATCCATAATTTACATGAAAAAATGGATCATCTGCTGATGCATCAATGGGATAGACTGGCAAAAATTCAGGAAATACAGCTCGACCTACTGACTGAAATGAGCAAGAAGAAACAATAGATGATGGATTGAATCAACACAGGCTAGTGTTGCATTGCTTGTGAAAAATATGCACTAGAACTTAAGATTTGAAGATGACCATCGAAAAAATAAGCAGAACAGCGTAAATTAGCGGCACTTATAATATTGCGCTCAAGCTTATGATGATGACTTGGATTCTGTTCACGCTCATGGCTGCATTTATGCAGGCTTGGCGCAATGCTTTTCAAAAACAACTCAGTACGAGCGTGGATGTTTATGGCACCACACTGGCGCGCTTTATCTTTTCACCGATCTTTGCCTTTAGCTATTTGGCCTTTCTCTATTGGCATCAGCCGGTTACAGCATCGGTACATTTTTCCGATAAATTCTGGCTGTATATTGTGATTGCGGGTATTAGCCAGATCTATGCCACTGCCTTGATGGTGAAACTATTTCAACAAAAGAACTACGCCATTGGTGTCGGACTTGCCAAAAGTGAAGCGATCTTGGCAGCCTTGGTCGGTGTGTTGTTCCTACAAGAACATCTCAGCACGTGGGGCTGGATTGGTGTGGTGATTGGGGGAGTTGCGGTATTTTTACTGAGTAAAGGCAAGCAACAATCCGATCTGTCCTTGAAAACCTTACTGATTGGACTCGGGAGTGGCCTGTGTTTTGCCATCACTTCTTTGTTGGTGCGTGAAGCCAGTTTAGAACTGAGCATGTTGCCATTCTTACATCGCGCGGCTTGGGTGTTGTGCAGTTTGATCAGCTTCCAATGCATTGTATTGCTGATCTATCTTGGATTTTTCAGTCGCCCGACGCTCTATAAAATGTGGCAACGTGTTGGCTTAACTTTAAGAGTAAGTATTTGTAGTTTCTTGGCCTCGGTGGGTTGGTTTAGTGCCATGAGTATGCAGACCGTTGCGATTGTGAAAACGCTGGGTCAGGTCGAAATTCTATTTAGTTTGCTGATCTCAGCCTTCTTTTTTAAAGAGAAACTCGCCAAAACCGATCATTTGGGTCTATGGCTGGTCATTGTTGCCGCGATTATGGTGATTTGGGCCTAGATGAGAAGTTTTGTTAGAAAAAATACACCTGTAAAGTTGAATTTATCGGAATATAAATCGTAATTTTTTACTGGTTATGGAAAATATTTCAACTTATATTGTTTAATATGCAAAATTATTTCATTGATTGTCCAAAATAATCATTTTTAGGAAAACAATCCCACCGTGATCTGCCTAAACTATGTCTCAAGGGTGTGAAAGGGATCGAAAAGAGTAGCATGCACCGACGCTTATAAAGCAAGTGTGTACGAACCCAAAAGGTCTCGATTCGGCTTAGGACGCTATAGATCAAAAGTTTATAGGCAAAGGTTATGGCTTACAAAGTCATAGGTGTTGAAGTAAACAACCTCTGTTTTCCCTTGATACCCTAAAAAATTTTAGTAAATATAAAATCAGCCATCAGGCTTAAATAATAAAAACTAGATCAATAAAACCAAAATTGAATGTGAAGTAAATCCTGAAATCCTGTCATTGTGAATATAAGTCGATATTTTTATATTAAAAAACAAAGTGATATAATTATTTTTATATTAATAAATCAAAAAAATCACAGCAATAGGTCAGCACCATTATGAATGAGTTCGAGCTTAAAATCCGCTATCCACATCAAATGAATCACAATGACATCGATCATGTTGGTCGCTTTGATTTGGCAACGATTTTAACCAAGTTTGACGAGATGACTTGGCGTCAGCAGTTGGTTCGTCAATTACAACTCAATGGTGCAGATACCAGCTTTATTGTTAGTGATCATCGGACAGAACAGACTATTTCCATTACCCTTGATGCCTATGCTAAATCACAACAACTAGAGTTTAAGCTGGACAGTGATATCCCAGTCATTATTCCTAAAAAAGATCTATTTGGCTTGGTCACGCGTAAAAGCAAAGACAGCATTTCATTTAAACAATTGAGCTTGGCGCGTGCCAAAGATTATCTGATTGCATTTTTAAATCGGGACATTGCTACATTAGAAGAGCTCTATAAACAAAGCTTGGGCAAGGGGCTAAAAACTGTGTCTTAATTGTGCTTGCGATGAGGAAAATCAGTGGTTGCGAAAGCCGTTGGCGCAACTATAATCACTCTCCATCCTGTACCCGATTCAATTTGTTCTGTTGCCATGGCTCTAAACGACAATTTTATTTATACACCGCCACAAGATCCTTTAGAGATCGTCTATGAAGATGAAGATTTGCTGGTGATTAATAAGCCTGCTGGGCTATTGTCGGTGATGGGGCGCTTGCCTGAACATCAGGACAGTGCCTATTTACGAGTTTTAGAAACATATCCTGCGGCCAAAGTCACGCATCGTCTGGATATGGCAACGTCGGGCTTACTCATGTTTGCCAAACATCGTGATGCAGAAGTGGCGATCAGTAAAATGTTTCAGGCGCGGACTGTCAAAAAATACTATGTGGCTTTGGTACAGGGACAGATTCAGAGCGAGGGCAGTGTGGAAGTCCCGCTTATTACCGATTGGGAAAACCGTCCACGCCAGATGGTGCATTTTGAATTGGGTAAGTCTGCCAAAACCTTATTTCAACGGATGCACTATGATGCTGCAACGGACCAAAGTCGTGTGCGTTTAGAGCCGGTCACAGGACGTTCCCATCAGTTGCGGGTGCATATGATGCATATCGGCCATCCGATTATGGGGGATAAGCTTTATCATCCTGAACCTGCCAAGTTCCATTTAAAACGCATGGCGCTACATGCGGCTTATCTTGCTTTTCAGCATCCTTTAAAAATGCATGCAGTTGAAATTCATTCTGAGCTAAAGTTCTAAGCACAACCACCAATAGGCAAGCGCATGTATTCGATTCAACACGCTGAATGGACAGCACTCTCAGAGATACAGCAACTGCAATTAAAAGCACTCTTATTAGAGGCTGATCCAAGTTGGCAGCAGATCTCAACCTATTTATTGCAGTCGAATCTGTTCTTTATATTGAACGATCAGGCGCAGATCATTGCGCAACTTTGTTTATTCAGAACGGATGATCAAGCTGAAATTAAAAATCTAGCCGTGGATTCTCGCTATAAAAAACAGGGTCTTGCCAAGGCATTGATTCAATTTGCCATTGAAAATACTAAAGATCAAAATATCCAAACATTATGGGTCAAAACAGGCAATTCTAGTCTGGATCAGTTGGCGCTATATCAGAAATGTGGCTTCCGTCTGTCGCATATTGAGCCTAATGTATTTACAGATTACCCAGAAGCCATTTATGAAAATGGCATTCGCTGCCTTGACCAAGTGGTGCTTTGCTTAAAGTTTGAATGAGTTCTAGCTCAGCCTGTGATTCTCATTTTGATCAATTTTTGACTACAATATTTATATTAATGCGTCTAAAAACTGACATGAAAATCGGTTAATCTATAGCCAAATATCAAGCCCAAAACACAACAAAGGATATTTCTATGACACGCGACTATGACCAATTCCCAGATAATGATAATGGCAATGTGCTGTGGCAGATGGTTGAGGATGGCAATGACCTGAGCGAGCCGCATGAAGTCGAATTTTCGATTGTTTTTGAGAAGCAGGAACAGGTAGAAAAATGTGCCCTGCATTTGTTACACCAAGAACAGAAAATTTCTTTCTTTCAGGAAGAAGTGCATTCAGATGGTTCGGATCTGTGGGTGCTGAATATCCATGTGAATATGATTTTGGAATACGAAGACATCGCAGATTTGGAAGAATGGATGACCAAGATCGCCAAAGAGTTCAATGGCGAATATGATGGTTGGGGTTGTATGAGCTATATTTACGACGAAGATGAATAACTTAATTATGTGAATTGTTATCGAAATAACAATTCACTACATTATTTTGATCTGTTTTTACCGAGAGTGAATTGATTTGTTGTGAAATAAGTAACTGAAATTTATTTGTTTTAATTTTCTATGTGATCTGTTTACATGTTTTAAATTAATTTGTGTCCTAATTTATCGTTTTTGAATGGAAGAACTTTCTCGTAATTTGAAATTATGGAACATTTTGAAACTTTAACTTTTCGAAAAAATAATTTAAGCTTCGCTGGAAAATAAGGCTAGTGCAAAGATTAAGCACTTACAGGGGGTCGGATGGATGAGCAAACATCCAGTTTAAAAGGATTACCACGGTTAAAACCCCGTGGCGGACTGCAAGTCATGTATGCGGCAGTTCGTGCACTTTTTTTACGCGAGTTGCAAACCCGTTTTGGTCAGTTTCGTCTTGGTTACCTATGGATTCTACTCGAACCAGCACTTCATATCGGATTTCTCCTTCTTTTATTTGGTCGCATTGGACATACTATACCTGGGATGGATTTCGAGGTTTTTCTAGTTAATGGAATTATTCCATTTTTCTTATTTAGGACTATCGTAAGTCAATCTTTAGGCGCGGTTCAAGCTAATCAGGGGCTATTTAGTTACCGTCCTGTAAAACCAATTGATACACTGATTGCACGTAGTTTCCTAGAGTTATTCTTATATTTTATTGCCTATCTATTTTTTAGCGCTGTTTTACTATGGTTTGGTTATAAGATAAGTTTTGAAGCGATTCCAACTTTGCTGGGATATTGGGTCTTATTGTTCATCTTAAGCTTTAGCTTATCATTAGTTTTTATGGTGATTGGTAGTATATCAAAAGAATTAAATAAATTTATTCCAATGCTTTTTCTAATTCTCTACTTTTTATCAGCAGTTATTTATACCATTCATTTAGTTCCTGTAGAGTACCAGCAATACCTTTTATGGAATCCTGTAATTCATTTATTAGAATCGATCAGACATACCGTTGCACCAAACTATCCTTTAGTTCAGGGGATTTCTTTAACCTATGTAATTGAATGGATCATCGGTTCGCTATTTTTAGGTTTGTTACTTTACAAGCGTTTTGAACAGCGCATGGTAAAATCAAAATGATAGAGTTGCGTGATCTTACTAAGTCTTATGTGACCCCAAAAGGGCGACATTATGTTTTTAAAGAACTCAATGTCACCTTGCCAGAAAATAAAAGTGTGGCAATTCTGGGTAAAAATGGTGCGGGGAAAAGTACTTTACTGAGAATCATTGGTGGCATTGATTTTGCTGATAGTGGCAAAGTGGTAACCAATAAATCTATTTCTTGGCCAGTGGCGCTATCAGGCGGCTTTCAAGGGAGTTTAACTGCACGTCAAAATGTACGGTTTGTAGCACGACTGTATTTAAGCAATGAAGATGAGGTTGATCAGGTCATTGCTTTTGTTGAGTCATTTGCAGACATTGGTAAATATTTCGATATGCCAATCAAAAGTTATTCCTCTGGTATGCGTTCAAGAATTAGTTTTGGTTTAAGTATGGCGTTTAATTTTGATTATTATCTGCTCGATGAAGCGGGAGCAGTCGGTGATGCTAATTTTAGGAAAAAGAGCCAAGCCCTACTTGATGAGCTTAAGCAGCAATCTAATATTATTATGGTTTCCCATGACTTGAATGACTTGACCCGCAATTGCGATGTGGCGTTTCTAATGCGCAATGGTCAAGCTGAATTTTTTGAAGATATTGCAGAAGCAATAGAGGTCTATAAAGCATATGCGACCAATAACAAATAAAGGTTTAGTAACGAGTTACATCGTCATTGTGATGTTGCCATTATTGTTCATCATTGCATATCTAGTCTTTTTTGCACAACAGCGTTTTGTTTCGCAATCAACGCTGTTAGTCAAACAAGTTGGAGAAGTATCTAACGTTGAGGCATCAGGAGGCTTAAGTACTTTGCTAGGTGTAAGTAACACTAATAGCGAGGATGCTCACATTTTGACAGCCTATATTACCTCACGAAATATGGTAGAAAGCTTAGACAAAAAGCTTAATTTGCGAAATGCTTTTATCGCGCAAAAAGATCCTGTTTTTGGGTTAAGCTCAAAGGCTTCAATCGAGGATTTAGTCAGTTATTTTAATCAGCGTGTCAAAGTAGATCTTGATGAAAAAACCATGATGATGACGATTTCATCTCAAGGTTTTAGCTCGAAATTTGCACTCCTGTTGAATCAAGAAATTTTGAAAAATAGTGAAAGTTTTATTAATGACTTGTCTCAACAGATTGCTGAAGAGCAACTCAAGTTTGCCGAAAAGCAGCTCCATGACGCAAAACAACAATTAGACCAGTCACGCGATACGTTATTAGAGTATCAAAATAAAAACCAAATGTATGATCCGCAGGCACAAGCTCAAGCAATTGCCACCATTGTGGCGAGTCTAGAATCTAATTTGGCTCAACTACGTACAGAAGAAAGAACCTCATTGAGCTATTTAAATGAGACTGCCCCGCAAGTCGTAGCAATTCGTAGTCAGATCGAATCGGTACAGAAACAAATTGCGGATGAGAAGGCGAAACTAACTTCTCCGAATACCAGTAAACTGAATAAGAGCGTGGCAGATTTTGAAGCATTGAAAGCTAATGTCGATTTTGCAACGGATTTATATAAACTTTCATTGGCTTCACTTGAAAAGGCTCGCTTAGAGGCTTCTCGTAAGTTAAAAAAATTAGTTGTGGTCTCTACCCCAGAGCTTGCGCAGGATGCCGTTTATCCACGTAAACTTTATTTGATTGCGACGTATTTTCTGATTTTGAATATTTTGTTTGGTATCACGATGTTGATTTACTCAATTGTTCGTGAGCATAAGGAATAAGTGAAATGAAAAGAATATTATTTACTAGCATGCTCGCGATGTCTTCATTTTATAGTCTTGCTGCGGATACTCAGACGCTTTTACCTCAAGAGATAGCGAATAATTTTCCAGCTAATAATAGTACTGGGATAGAAAATAATACCAATGTTGAAAATACTATTTTACCAAGTCAGTCAGTAATTGGACTTTCACCTAGTAGTGCCCCTAAATATTCAACTGCGACTAAGATGTTCGGTGAACAATTATTTAAAGGTGCTTTCGCCAGTACAGCAGGTTCGACTTTTAATGACAGTTATGTGTTGAACCCTGGCGATAATATTAATTTACGCCTTTGGGGGGCTTATCAATTTGCAGGCACTTTAACGGTGGACCCGCAAGGTAATATTTTTATTCCCAATGTAGGGCCTGTCAAGGTTGCAGGAACTACCAATGGTGGACTACAAACGCTTATAGAACGCTATGTCCGTAAAGTTTATGTTGCAAATGTTGGAGTGTACGCAGCACTTGTACAGTCACAACCTGTAAAGGTCATGGTAACTGGATTTGTTAATCAGCCAGGTTCCTATGGTGGCGTAGCAAATGACAGCGTTTTGGCATATCTCGACCGTGCTGGTGGGGTCGATGCGCAACGTGGTAGCTATGTCGATATACGCATTATGCGTAATGGCCAGCTCAAGCAATACGTAAACCTCTATGACTTTTTAATTGCGGGTAAGCTGCAACCTTATAGTTTCCGAGACGGTGATGTGATTGTGGTTGCACCACGAAGTCATACTTTTTCAGTATCAGGTGAAGTGTTTAATGCTTATGATTTTGAATTTAATGTCCCTGAAGTAACTGTTGCTCAAGCGTTATCTGTCGCGAAGATAAAACCAGGAGCGACCAATGTCAGTATTATGCGCCGTCAAGGTACAGAGTATCGCAGTGAATATTATCCACTCTCTGCTGCAAGCAATGTAGTGATTGAGGATGGCGATATTTTAACCGTAACTGCGGATCGTTATGCAGGAACTATTCAAGTGAGGATAGAAGGTGCACATAATGGTGCACATGCTGTTGTATTACCGTATGGTTCAAAACTATCAGAAGTTCTTAAGCAAATTCATCCGAATACGCTTTCAGAAGTAAACGCTTTACAGCTCTATCGGCCATCTGTTGCAAAACGTCAGAAGGAAATGTTAAATGTTTCTTTAGATAAGCTTGAAGAAGCAACATTGTCTGTTCGTTCTACGACTCAAGAAGAAGCGAATCTTCGAGCGAAGGATGCTGAGTTGGTAAAACAGTTTATTGCCAAAGCACGTACGATTGAACCTAAAGGGCAAGTAGTTTTAAATCCTAAAGATTTTGATGATGTGATATTGGAAAATGGTGATATTTTAAATATACCTGAGAAAACTTCAGTCATTATGGTACATGGTGAAGTGACTTTTCCGAATGGTGTCGTCTGGCAACCTAATATGACAGCTCAATCTTATATTGATCAAGTTGGCGGTTTTACTCAAAAGTCGAATAAATCGAAATTGGTTGTAATTCACCAAAATGGTGAATCTGAGCTAGTGAGTAAGCGCTATAAGATTAAACAAGGTGATGAAATTCTAGTTTTACCAAAAGCTCAGACGAAAGTTGTGGAATTAACACGCGGTATTACCCAAGTTCTATTCCAGATTGCAGTTGCAGCAAAAGTTGCTTTAGATCTCTAAAGCAAGTAAACCTTACTTAGTGATTGATGCGATGAATATTGTCAATTCAACTATAAGTTATCTTACTGTTGGTTAATTAAATTTTAGGAAGACTGAGTTTAGTATTTTTATAGAGTAGTTAAGAAAGATTAATCTGGAATATTAAACTGGATGTTAGATCGCTTTTCGACTTTTTATTAAACAAACTAATTTTGAAATTATAGAGTTATTGAAATAGGGTTATGGAATGAAAAAGGTATTAGTTCTTTCAAAAGAAGATAGTCAATTTTGTAAGATGCTAGCTAAAGTAATCGATACTTTAGATGAGGTAGTTTATAAGTCTGAACATGAGTTTCCTAAAGTTATACAACTTGTGGATTTCATTAAGTCTAATGATATTACTGAAGTGCTTATGCCTAATCCTTATGGAAATAATAAAAGAAAAGTTTGTTATGAAAAATTAAAAGAAGAAAATATAAAAGTTGTTACAAGTGATAGAGGAGCTTTCCCAAATACATGGTTTTTCGATCAAGGTTTTAACTATGATTCGAAAAGTTACGAACCATCGAGCTGGGATAAAGATTTAACAGATGAACAGTCAGGATTTGTTCAAAAATATATTGATAGTTTTATAGCTAGTGAAAGTTCTTTAGAGAAACAAGGAAAAAGAATTGGTGGTAATAATTTAAAGAAAAAACTGGGAATAGATAATAAGAAAACAAGAGTGATTTTTGTTCCATTACAAAGACCAGATGATACAGTTATTAAATATTTCGCAGGATTTTCTGAAAGTATTTCTAATTTCGTTAAAATTATTCAAGAGCTTGAATCTAAACTCAACCATAAAAATAGTGAGTTTAAATATGTTTTTCTTATAAAGAAACATCCCTTAGAAACAGATTATTTTTATTTCAATGATAATGATAATATTGGATATGTTAATGATGATACTAATGTCTATGATTTAATTGAAATATCTCATACAGTAGTTCTTATTAACTCAGGAGTAGGGCTAAATTCATTGGTATATATGAAACCTGTCCTTGCTTTTGGTGATGCCTTTTATGCACACAATGGTCTTGCTACAGCCATAAATAATATTGAACAGGCAAAAAACTTAATCGAAAATCCTATCTATCCTGAGAAAATTAAAGTTGAAAGATTTGTTTATCATTTAATAAAAAATGTTTATTCTTTTGGAAAGTTTAAAACAGAGCTTGTGAAGCAAGCTGATGGTAGTTTTAGAAATGTTACAAGAGATATTGAATTTAAAAAAATAAATTGGAATGGGGAAGAGGTTGTTATTGATAAAAAGAGTGTACTTGTTGTATCACCATTAGTTCCTTATCCTATTTACCGTGGAAATCAAGCACGTATTGATGCATTTATAAGATGGTTAATTAGTCACAACTATAATGTTGATTTGTTTGTTTTGAATACAAGTTTTGAAGCAGAAAAAAGTAATAAAATAAAAAAAGAATTATTGGCCGCCTATAAAGGAATAAAAAATATTTTTGTTCTTAAAGATCCTGCTTTAGAGAAAAAATATCAAATTAAATCTTTAAAAAGTAACGTGCGCAAAGATTTTAAAAACTTTTCTTATGATTTAGTTAGGAAAAATCCTAAGAATATATTGACGTCTTTTTTAAATCGTTCGGAAATTAATAGAGAAGTTGTCGGTTCCATATTTACTCATGAACTAATGAATGTGAAAGATAAGTTATTAGGTAATCATAATGATTTAGTTAATGAGAAGAAAATTCCATTAAAATTTATAAAAAGTGTGAATAAAAAGGTACTCACAACCAATTATGATTATATTGTGTTGAATTATGCTAAAACTATACCATGTGTTGAAGGTGTTGTATCAGATAAGACACAAATTGTTTTAGATACACATGACTATCAAAGTATGTTTCTCGAAGAAGATCAAGTTTGTAATGGGAAAAATTTACACATTAATCTTGAGCGATTTAGAGAGAATGAACATTTTTTAATGGGAAAGGCAGACACTATTATCGCAATTAATAAAAATGAAGAAGATGTATTTAAAAAGCTTCTTCCTTCAAAGAAAATTGTAACTATTCCTGCCTTTTTCAAAAAGCCAAATAAAGGTCCTAAGTTTTTTGGATTTAACTCACATGCTTTATATGTAGGTTCTATTTCTAATTTTAATGTAAGTGGTATTATTTGGTTTTTAGAAAATATATTGCCAACAATTCTTAGAGAGATACCTGATTTTAAATTGACTGTTGCAGGTAATGTTGGTAATTCAAAAGATGTGGACTGGGATAAATACAAAGATAATGTAAATGTGGTAGGGCGCGTTGATGATTTAACCTATTATTATAATAATTCATGTATGGTGATTGCTCCAATCCTAGGAGGTGCTGGAATGAAGATAAAAGTTGTTGAAGCACTTTCTTTTGAAAAAGCAGTAATTGGTACAACTAAAGCTTTTGATGGCATTTCTTATCCTAAATCGATGAATAAATGTGTTGTAGATGAACCTGCTGATTTTGCTTCTGTAATTATTGATGTTTGTCAGAATCAAAAGCTCAGAAAGCAATTTGAAAATTTATCTAAAGAATTATATGAAGCTGATCATTCTCTGAATGCTTTAAATAACTCTTTATTATCGATTTTTAAATAAGGAATAGATATGAAAATTGGATCTTGGGTTAATTTTGGCAATGTAACTAGAGAGGAACTAGAATCATGTGGAAACGTAATCTCTAAAAGTGCCATGATCCATAAAAGTGTAATGGTATGCTGTCCCGTTCATCTATCACCACACTCTCAAATTAAAAATAATGTGAAAATTGATAAGTTTAGTTTTATTAATTGGGACTCTGTAGTATATCCAAATGTATACATTGGTTCTTATTGCTCAATTGGTCGAGGTGTTCAAATAGGCTTAGCTCGACATCCTAGTGATTGGTTGAGTACACATACTTTTCAATATAATACGGGTTGGTTTCCAAATATTGAATCTTATAAAGATATTGAAAGAGAGAAAAAGCATATACATCACCCAAAAACAAATATTGGACCAGATGTATGGATAGGTAATAATGCTCTAATAAGTTCTGGTATCAGTGTTGGGGTTGGGGCAATTATTGGAGCTGGTGCTGTAGTCGTTAAGAATGTTCCCCCATATGCAATTGTCGGTGGTGTTCCTGCAAAGATAATACGTTATAGATTTAATGAGGACATTATTTCAAGATTAATTGCAACGCGATGGTGGATGAAGAATGTTGATGAATTAAATGGATTATCTTTTGATGACGTTGAGAAAGTTTTAGAAGTGTTGGAAGGTAATAACCTAAATTAGGAGGTCTTATTATGAATAATAAGTTTTTTTTAGGGTTTTTCAGTATTATAGCTATTAGTAATGTTTTTGCAGCTGATAGTGGTTATAGTAAGCTTCTTAATATGCATTCCATGTATGAGAAAAATACTAAATCTTATGATAGCACTTCAGATATTTCAGAAAATGGAGGGTATATAATAAGCACTAGCAATGTCGTTTTTGACTGTAAAGGAAAAACTTTGGATGGTAAAGGGGTTTTACCTACTGGCTTACTAATAGAGTCTTACGGTAAAAATATTTCAAATATAACGGTTAAAAACTGCACATTTAAGAATTATAAATTTAATGGAATTAGGATTGGATGGGGAATTCCAGCTACGTTAAAGTATTCGATTCCTAGTGAAGATAGATATAGTTTTCATCCAAATAATATTATAATTAAAAACGTAAAAATTATAAATTCTGGTACTGTTGGTTTATATATTGATAATTATGTAAGTAATGTTTCGGTTTTATCTTCCCAAATAAGCTCTTCTGGTGCTCCAGCAATTTATCTAGAGTTTTCGTCAAAAAATAATTTAATCGAAGCTAATAAGTTCTTTAAAAATGGGTATAATCAGAAGAGAGGTAATAGGGAAGCTTTGGCTGTTGATGGCTCTTTTAATAATACTATTAGAAAAAATACATTTGATTCCAATGCGGCTGGAGCCATATTTCTCTATAAAAATTGTCAAGAACAATTTTCAAAAGGTGGTGCTCCAGTAAGAGAGGATGGGGCAGATTATAATAAAATAGATTCAAATACTTTTATTAATGAGAAGATAGGAGTATGGGTTGCATCTAGACAAAGTCGTGATCTGTCGAAATGGGATTGTGGTGGAAAATCAATGTTCCAAAATAAATATTACCAAGATTACTCTGATTATAATACTGTTTCAAATAATTTTTTTTCAAATGTTGATAAGAAAATTATTATTGAAGGTGATTATAATAAAGTGATTAATAATAAGTCGGATCAACCGGATAGTAAAATAGTTTCTCTACCAGTAACTAAACGATCGGTGTACTTGAATAAGCCACAAATAGGAAATGTGGTGGAATAGTTTCTTAAATAAACATTATTTTTCCCCTGTATTTTTAATAATGTCATATAATTATATAACATTATTTAATTCTAATAGGATGTTTTATGTTTAAGTCTGCGCATAATAAATTTATTTTATTGGATGAGCAAAATTATATTTTATGTCAATCACAAGATAGCGAAGTGGATGGCTTTGCACCAGTCAGCATAAAACTAAATAAATATGGACGTAGAGTCTTGTACTTTAAACATGGGAAAAATACTTTTTTTATTAAAGATATTTATGATAATGGCAAGATAAATTTTTCATTCTCAGACCAGAGTAATTTAGTAGTAACGGAATTTGATGATTATCTGTCCATTGGCATTAGTGACAAGTTTTTATCTGCAAAAAAAGATGACACTATTGGCCTAGCACCTCATTTAAAGGGATGGGAAAAATTTAAAACTAATTAAATATGATTTCAATCGATAAGCGTTTTATAAAACGCTTATCGATTTTTTATTTATTCTCTACCATATACATCTGTAAAGCGGATAATATCATCTTCTCCTAAATATGATCCGACTTGTACTTCAATCAGAACACAATCAACAACACCAGGGTTTGTCAAACGATGTTTTTGACCTGCAGGAATATAAGTTGACTCATTTGGGTGAACTAAGGTTTCAGATTCGCCATTTACAATTTTTGCAACACCCGAAACAACTACCCAATGCTCTGAACGATGGTGGTGCATTTGCAATGATAAACTTTCACCTGGATGTACAACGATACGTTTTATTTTATAACAAGGGCTTTCTTCTAAAATTGTATATGTTCCCCAAGGACGGTTTACTGTCTGATGGAGTTCAACTTTTTCACAATCATGTTGTTCGATTTTATTGACCAACGCTTTAACATCTTGATCACAATCTTTATTTGCTATTAAAAGTGCATCAGGAGTATCAACAATGACAAGATTGTCCAAACCTATAGTTGTTACTAGACGTTTAGTTGCAATATTTCTAACAAAAATATTTTGACTATTTATATGAATTGTATTTTCAGTAATTGAGTTGTTGTTATCATCAACTTCTGTCAATTTACTTAATGCATTCCATGAGCCAATATCAGACCAACCGATATCACAAGGAACAACAGAGACATTATTTGATTTTTTCATTAAAGCATAGTCAATAGAAATGTCTTGTATATCTTGAAAGTCACATTCGGCTATAGAGAAAGTTGTATCACTCTTTCTTTCAAGCTTAGTATAACAATCCATTAACTGATCATATAATTCTTTATTTGTTTTTTCGAATTCATTTACCAGAGTTTCTGCTTTAAAACAAAATATTCCGGCATTCCATAAATATCCTTCTTGGATATATTTTTTAGCTGTCTCATAATCTGGTTTTTCTTTGAAAGAAGTCACATTATGATTTTCATGACTATACTGAATATATCCGAAACCAGTTGCTGGTTCAGATGGTGTAATGCCAAAAGTTACTAATTTATTTTGACTTGCAAGAATAATTGCTTGATTAATTGCAATTTTAAAAGCATCTGAATTTTTGATTAAATGATCTGCAGACACTACAAGCATAATAGTATCTTTGGATAGGGTATGGATAACATGTTGTGCAGCAAGGAAAATTGCTGGGGCAGTGTTTCTGCCAAATGGTTCTAATATATAATCTGTTTTTGAGTGTAAGTTTTTCTTTTCTTTGATGATATTATCATTAAGAAAAATAAGTTTCTCATTGGTTACGGTAATTACTTTTGCAACATTCAGATTTTCTAGTTGTTCAAGTGTTTTCCCTAAGAGAGTACTCCCGTTATCATCTAGGCGAATAAACGGCTTTGGTCTTAACTTCCGTGATGCTGGCCATAGTCGCGTGCCCGAACCACCAGATAAGATGACAGGAACAATAGATGCCTCTAAGTTTTCACTAAGATGTTCTAGCTGTTTACTAATAGTTTGATCGTTCATATTAAAAGACTGAATAGTAAAAACATGACTATCTATATAACATTTTCTATCCTCTTTGGGTAATGATAATGAAGAAAAACTGTAAGATTGTTTTATAGAAGCTATTAATTCATTACAAAATGAGAGAAAAGTGAATAAAAAATTAATAATTAGTTTTTTTATTTAAATGAGCATATTTTTTTGTTTTACCTTTAGGTTTGTTTATTGTATCTTTTGTTTGTTTAATGTTTTTTTAGAAAAAGTGTGTTTGTTTAATTTTTTTAAATTTATATCTATATTTTAAAAATTTTATTTTACCAGTTAATAAAGTTTCTTTTAATATAATATTGAAGTGTGAATTGTGTCATAAAGAGTAGCCAATATATTTACATGAAAAAGGCTGTAAAATATTGACTACTTTATTATTAACTAATTAATATTTTGTATTTAATGCGTGTCTAGCTTTTTGAATCCTTTGACCAAAGTATCCAATTCTTTTAATTGCGCCAAGAATGGCTCAAGCTGAGATAAACGCAATGCACATGGTCCATCACATTTTGCGATTTCTGGCTCTGGATGTGCTTCCAAGAATAAACCAGCCAATCCTGTTGCCATACCTGCTCGCGCTAAAGTCGTGATTTGAGCACGACGACCACCAGCAGAATCTGCACGTCCGCCTGGGGTTTGCAATGCATGGGTGACATCAAAGAATACGGGCACATTCATTTCTTTCATGATGTCAAAGCCAAGCATATCGACAACCAAGTTGTTATAGCCAAATGCTGAACCGCGTTCACAAAGAATGAGTTTGTCATTTCCAGCTTCCAAACACTTATGCAAAATATGGCGCATTTCATGTGGTGCTAAGAACTGTGCTTTTTTGATATTGATAATGGCTTGGGTTTTCGCCATTGCTTCAACAAGATCAGTCTGGCGACTTAAGAAGGCAGGAAGTTGAATAATGTCGGCAACTTCAGCAACAGGCGCCGCTTGGTAAGGCTCATGAACGTCTGTGATAATGGGCACATTAAAATGCTTTTTAATGTCGGCAAGCCATTCAATACCCTTTTCCAGACCCGGTCCACGGTAAGAATTTAGGCTTGAACGGTTTGCTTTATCAAAGCTCGCTTTAAACACATAAGGAATGTCTAAGCGTTTGCAAATATCAACATAAGTTTCAGCAATTTCAAATGCTAAATCTTTTGACTCTAATACGTTCATTCCGCCAAATAATACAAATGGCAAATGATTTGCCATTTGTATATCGCCTAAACGTACAATTTCTTGTGGTTTTGTGATTGCCATAAATTATTCCTAAAATCTAATGATCAAAGATCTGGTGAAATTATTGAGCTGAACTTATTAAATTAATAATTAATTTAAATATTCCATTAGAAACCTTTGATAGACACCTTTGGATTTCAATAGAAGGTCACATGCTTCTCGTACAGCACCTCGACCTCCCATCGCCTGAGTAATCAAGTCAGCACGATTACGTACTTCTTCATGTCCATTAGGTACCGTAATTTTTAGCCCTGCGATTTTAAATGCAGAGAGATCAGGCCAATCGTCTCCCATATAAAGACAGTCTTCTGGTTTGATATCTAATATTTTACAAGCTTCTGTTAATGCTTTTCCTTTATCTTCTCTTCCTTGGTAAACAAGATCGACTTGCAAATCAGCCATGCGTTTTTCAACAATATGGCTTTGGCGACCAGTAATAATGATCACCTTCACCCCTGCTTTTTGAACAAGCTTCATGCCCAATCCATCACGGATATCAAATGATTTTATTTCATCTCCAAGATTTGTAAATGTGACAAAGCCATCGCTGAGAATACCATCAACATCAAGAACTAAAGCTTTAATATCCTTTGCTTTTTCTAAGAGAGAAAGTAACCCCATTATGCAATACCTGCTTTCATTAATAGATGCATATCCAAAATTCCAATGACTTGATTTTGCTCGTTGGTAACGATGCAGTGATTTATTTTTTTGTCTTTTAGTATTTCTAATGCTTCAACCGCACGAGCATCTTTTTGAATAGTGGAAGGGTTTCTTGACATTAGCTCAGAAATTGGTGTGGATAAATCAAAAGCAGGGCTTCTTTCCATAAATCTTCTGAGGTCACCATCAGTGAAAACTCCGAGAAGTTGATTATTTTGATCTACAATAGTGGTTAGACCTAAGCGTTTGCTATTAATTTCATATAATGCTTGAGCTAATGGTGTCTCTGGCGCTGTTCTAGGAATATCGCCTCCAGAGATCATAATATGTTCTACTTGCAAGAGTAAACGTTTACCCAGTGCACCGGCAGGGTGTGAGCGAGCAAAATCATCAGAGGTAAAGCCTCTTGCTTCCAGTAAGGCTACTGCTAAAGCATCACCTAAAGCTAATGTTGCTGTTGTGCTTGATGTTGGTGCTAGACCAAGCGGGCAAGCTTCTTTAAAATCACCTAAAGTTAGAGCAACATCAGCATGTTGAGGCATTGTACCGTGCTGATTTGCTGTAATTGTGATTAACGGTATTTCTAAATGTTTGATGAGAGGCATCAACATCATGATCTCATCACTTTTACCTGAATTGGATATTGCAATTAATACATCGCCAGGAACAAGCATACCTAAATCACCATGACCAGCTTCGCCAGGGTGCATAAAAAATGATGGTGTACCTGTGGATGCAAATGTTGCAGCCATTTTTCGACCAATATGGCCAGATTTGCCGATACCTGTGATAACCAATCTTCCATTGCAAGCCAGAATTAATTCACAAGCATGAACAAAGCGCTCATCTATTTGGTCTGCTAAAATTTTTAGACTTTGCTGTTCTATCTCTAAAGTACGTTGAGCAACACTTTTAAAGTCAATAAGACGGTTATTAAAGATATTCAATGTAAAGCACCCTCTGCCAGTTTATTTAGCTCAAGTGTATAAGCCATACAACTTAAGTTAATATATAGTTAATCAATTCTTCAAAAATTGCCCAAGTATAAAAGAAAATCGTATGGGAAATATTGACATAATGTTATTGGAGACCACTATTTAGTACAAATGTATCTTAAGTCAATTAAAGTAAGTACTTCAAAATTTTTAGATCTATAATAGTTCGTATGGTTGGGTTGGAGTTCTCTACTTAAATGTATGTTTTTTCAAAAAAAATAAAAGATATATTAGCAGTCGAACAATGTGTGGGGGAAAAGGTTTCAATTTGGCAACCTATGCGCTTTAACGGCTCTCGTTCTTTTGCTGGTTGGGGGCGTAAAGCCAGTTTTTTCCGTGCACAGCGATACGCTGACAAATATCATACAACCCATGTATGTTTAGAGGATGGTTTTGTTCGTTCTCTAGGACTAGGTAAAGAAGGATACCAGCCACTTTCATTAGTTGTTGATCGCTCTGGTATTTATTTTGATGCAACACAACCTTCTGATTTGGAAAAGCTCATCCAGCAGGGTTCTTTTTCTACAATTGATTTATTGCGCGCCAAGAGGTTGATTAAAAAAATTCGAGATGTGGGAATCACGAAATATAATTTAAATTACGATTTGCTTGACCCAAGTATCTTTCAAAATCAGAAAAATATACTTGTAGTTGATCAGACTTTGGGTGATCAATCAATTCACTATGCTATGGCGTCTGCAGCAAGTTTTACTGAAATGTTAAAGCAAGCTTTACAGGATCATCCAAATGCAATTATTTGGGTGAAAACACACCCTGATGTTTTAGCAGGGAAAGCTAAGGGGCATTTTTCCTTTGAGCATTTAAAATCATCAAATATAAAACTAATAACACAGAATTATAATCCTATCACTTTATGTCAATTGATGTCGGAAGTTTACGTGGTAAGTTCTCAATTAGGGTTCGAAGCTTTACTTTGTGGCAAAACGGTCCATTGCTTTGGTATCTCTTGGTATGTTGGATGGGGCGTGACACAGAATCATTTAGAGTTACCTAAAACGATTCAAGAGCGTAGAAATACTTCCCGAAGTGTCGAAGAACTATTTACTGCAGCCTATTTAAATTACGCGAAATATGTTTCACCCATTTCGCAACAAACTTGTGATCTAGATGAAATTGTCGATGTGCTCACACCGAATATCGAATTTCAAAAAAAATTACCAACCACATCTGTAGTTGCTTATGGCTTTAGTCGATGGAAGAAGAGCTTTATTAAAGATTTTTTGGCCTTTCCTCAGGTTGAGCTACGCTTTAAACACTGGTGTAAACCAGCTAAAGATCAAGCCATTGTGGCATGGGGTAAGAAGGCGGCATTACTCAAGCAACAAGGCTACCAACAGGTATGGACGGTTGAAGATGGCTTTCTTCGCTCTTTGGGACTCGGTGCTAAACTTATTAGGCCTTTTTCATTGGTCTTTGATGATATTGGAATTTACTACGATGCGACGCGCCCATCACGCTTGGAACAGCTACTCAATCAGGTCAAACTTAGCCCAGAGCAACAGCAGCGCATTCAGGCGTTAGTACAGCAGATCATTCACAATAAACTGACTAAATATAACGTCGGTCAGCAGTTGTCAGATGATCTTCAAGTGCTTAATACTATTGGTAAAAAAGTAATTTTAGTGGTGGGTCAGGTTGAAGATGATTTGTCGATCCAACTGGGTGGAGTCGATATTAAAACCAACCTAGCTTTGATTGAAGAAGTAAGATTTAACAATCCTGATGCTTATATCATTTACAAACCGCACCCAGATGTTGAAGCGGGGTTAAGAAAAGGGAAAATTGTATGGGATGAGATAAAGCATCTTATCGATCAGGTTGAAAAAAACGTATCAATTATCACGCTATTCGAATATATTGATGAATTGCACACAATTACTTCTTTATCTGGGTTTGAGGCACTATTAAGAAACATTAAAGTATATTGTTATGGCCTGCCATTTTATGCAGGTTGGGGAGTTACCGTTGATCGACACACATGTGCACGAAGACAGCGTAAGCTCACCGTCGATGAATTAGCGTTTAGCGTATTGGTAGAATATCCAGTTTATAATATACCGCATACACGCCAATTACAGGTTCCATTGGCCACACCAGAACATGTGATGCAGCAGATATGTAAATTACAGCAAACGAATGAGAAATCTCCATCAAGTATTTGGTCAGGGATGTTTACTCGCTTGCGTGAATTGAAAATGAAGTTTTAGGATTAGAGATTGTCTATATATCTAGATGAACTATTGGGAACTAAGAAAGTTGTTTTACTACAAGGCCCTATAGGATCATTCTTTACAGATTTGTCAGACTGGCTTACAACCAAACAAATTGAATGTTTTAAAATTAACTTTAATGCAGGAGACTGGCGTTACTACCATTCTCGCCCGAATATTTGGCATTACCGGAAAAAATCAACCGATTTTGGCGCTTGGTTGTCTGAACACATTCAGAAAAATCAAATTGATGCCATTGTATGTTTCGGAGATTGCCGTTTTTACCACCAACAGGCATATGCAGTTGCGCAGAAATTGCAGATCAAGTTCTATGTGTTTGAGGAAGGCTATATCCGTCCTGATTATTTGACTTTTGAAGCGGATGGAGTGAATTTTTTTTCTAATTTCCAGAGCTTATTTTTAAAACAAAAGGAAAGTAAAAATTTAGAACTTGATCGTGAGCCTAGCGATAATGACTATCAACTGATGCTGTGGAGCGGCTTCCAATATTATCTATGTTGGGCTTTGCTGTTCTGGCTTTATCCTTTTTATCGACATCATCGGGGTTATAACCCTGTGCAAGAGTTTGGCTACTGGTTTATGGCGATGTTGCGTCGCTTTAAAAACTCCTTGGTTGAGCCGAAGCGATTTGATGCCTTTATTCAGCAACACAGTAAGAATTATTTTATCTATACCCTGCAAGTACATAATGATTCACAGGTCCGTGTGCATAGTGATTACACCGATATTCGCGATTGTATTGTCGAGATTCTTCACTCTTTTGCGCAGCATGCCAACCCAGCGCATCATTTAGTACTCAAGCATCATCCGATGGACCGTGGTTATCGCCAATATGCTCAGTTGATTCAAGACGTTTCAGCAAAACTGGGGGTAGAGGATCGTGTTCATTATTTCTGTGATATCCATTTGCCGACTTTATTAAAACATAGCCTCGGTTTGGTCACGATTAACAGTACGACAGGGATTCAGGCACTGTATCACCACATTCCTGTGAAAACGTTAGGGCGTTCTCTCTATGATCTGCCTGGGTTAACCGTACAAGGTGATCTGGATGCGTTCTGGTGTAATCCGATTCCACCTGATGAAGCCTATTTTCATCTATTCAGAGAAAAACTAATTGAAATTACCCAGTTAAATGGTGCCTATTACGGTAAAAATTTCTGGATGAAATAATAGAAAGCCCTTTCATCAAGGGCTTTTTTATGGCTTTGAATGCTGTACTACACCCCCACATCCAAATACAAAGACTCTTTCACTTCTTCCATCACCACATAACTATGTGAAGAGGCTGAGGCAGGCAGTTTTTTCAATAAATCACCTAACAGGCGGCGATAGGCACTCATTTCCTTTAAACGTGCTTTGACCAGATAATCAAATTCACCTGAAATCAGATGGCATTCCAGTACTTCTGGAATATCGACCAAATCCCGCGCTACCTGATCAAATACATCACCCGATTTGGCCGAAAGCTTGATCTCCAAAAACACCAACAAGTTGCGATCCACATATTCTGGGTTGAGTCGGGCGTAATAGCCCATGATGATGCCTTCACGTTCCAAACGCTTGACCCGTTCTGAGCAGGGTGTAGTGGACAGGTTGACCCGAGATGCCAACTCACTGATGGCAATCCGGCCCTCACGCTGCAAAATGTCTAAAATCAGGCGATCAATACGGTCTAATTTACGCATCATTTATTCCCTTTTATTTTCATTTTTTCGTGACGAAAATATGAAATTACCTAGATTATACCCATAAAATCAGTCAAAAAAACTATTGATCCAAAAATATACTAGTTAAATAACCTAGTGTGTGCTCGAGGGATCTATTATGCGCGTAATCGTTTTAGGAAGTGGCGTCATTGGTGTGGCAAGTGCTTATTATCTTGCACAACAAGGTGCGCAAGTGACGGTACTTGACCGTCAATCAGGACCGGCCAAAGAAACCAGTTTTGGTAATGCAGGCCAAATCTCTCCAGGATATTCAACCCCGTGGGCAGCACCGGGTATTCCTTTTAAAGCCGTCAAGTGGATGTTCCAACATCATGCACCATTAGCTATTAATATTGATGGCAGTATGTGGCAGTTGCAGTGGATGGCGCAGATGCTGAAAAACTGTAATCCACAAAGCTATGCGGTGAACAAAGAACGTATGATGCGTGTGGCAGAATACAGCCGTGACTGCTTACGTGACCTAAGAGCGCAAACCGGCATCAACTACGAAAACCGTTCGAAGGGCACCTTACAGGTGTTCCGTAGCGACGCGCAACTTGAAGCGGTACAACGTGATATTCAAGTGTTGCAAGAATGTGGTGTCGACTTCGCTTTACTCAATGCCCAAGAACTGGCGAGTGTAGAGCCGGCTTTAGCCCATACCGATAAATTGGTCGGTGGCCTACATTTACCGAATGATGAAACCGGCGATTGTTATTTATTTACCAATGCATTGGCAAAACTGGCACAAGAGCTAGGTGTGGAATTCAAGTTCGATCAAAATGTCGAAAATCTGATTGTTGAAGGCGATGAAATCAAAGGCGTCAAGGTCAATGGTGAGGTCCTCACCGCGGATCGTTATGTCTTGGCCTTTGGTAGTTACTCTCGTGACTTCCTGAAACCATTGGAACTGAATTTACCGGTTTATCCAGTCAAAGGTTATTCACTGACAATTCCGATTGTAGAGCCAAAACTTGCGCCACAATCAACGGTCTTGGATGAGACTTACAAAGTTGCGATTACCCGTTTTGATCAACGTATTCGTGTCGGTGGTATGGCTGAATTGAGCGGCTTTAATCTTGGATTGAATCAAGATCGTCGTGCCACCTTGGAAATGGTGACTCAAGATCTATTCCCGGGTGGTGACCTCGCTCAGGCCTCATTCTGGACAGGTTTACGTCCGATGACCCCAGACAGCACCCCGATTATTGGTGCGACCCAGTACAAGAACCTGTTCCTGAATACAGGGCACGGCACTTTAGGTTGGACCATGGCCTGTGGTTCAGGCAAATTGATCAGTGATCTGGTCATGAACCATCGCCCTGACATCAGTACCGATGGTTTGTCGATTCAACGTTATTCGCACGCCGCTTAATTGCACAGACAGGGAAGTTAATTATGCCTCGTCCAATTACTGCGGTGATCCATGCCCAAGCCTTACGCCAAAACCTTGCGGTATTGAGGCAATCGGTACCCAACAGCAAAGTGTTTGCGGTGGTCAAAGCCAATGCTTATGGGCATGGGATTGAACGTGTTTATGCATCTTTTAAAAGTGCGGATGGTTTTGCCTTGCTCGATTTGGACGAAGCAAAACGTCTGCGAGCATTGGGCTGGACCGGTCCGATTTTATTGTTGGAAGGGGTTTTCTCTGCCCAAGACCTGTTTGATTGTGTGCAGTATCGATTGAGTTTTACCGTACACAATACCCAACAGGTGGCTTGGATACAGCAGCATGCCTATCCTGCTCAATTCGATATTTTCCTGAAAATGAACAGTGGTATGAACCGTTTAGGATTCAAACCACAACAATATCGTGACATTTGGCAGCAGCTGAGTCAGTTGAACAACATTGCCAGCATCACCCATATGATGCATTTCTCCGATGCCGATGGTGACCGTTTTGGTGAAACAGGCATTGACTATCAACTGCAGCAGTTCGACGCCGCGATTGAAGGTTTACCGGGAGAAAGATCGGTTAGTAACAGTGCTGCAATTTTAAGATATCAAACCCAATTACAATCGGACTATGTGCGTGGCGGCATCATGCTGTACGGCAGTTCGCCCGATTATCCCAAACATACTATTCAGGACTGGGGCCTTGCGCCGAGCATGAGCTTGCGCAGCGAGATTATTGCCGTGCAAGAGCTCAGTGCCAATGAAAGTGTCGGTTATGGCTCCAGCTATGTGGCCGAGCAGCCGATCCGAATTGGCATCGTAGCCTGTGGCTATGCTGATGGTTATCAACGCATTTCAGCAACAGGAACACCAGTTTTGGTCAATGGGATTCGGACCCAAATCATTGGACGGGTCAGCATGGATATGCTGGCGGTAGACCTTAGCCCAATCAACGATGCCGATGTTGGTAGTGAAGTGGTGCTTTGGGGTCAGTCCAGTTCAGGCACAGTTTTAGCCATTGATGAAGTGGCAGCAGGCTCAGGCACCATCGGTTATGAACTGATGTGTGGCGTGACTGCACGTGTTTCATTTATTACTCAGGAATAAGGATTTCTTATGTCTAACTCAGATATTCAAAAGCTCAATACCAATGAAGTCATGAGCGCAGTGACGGTCTTCAATCAAGTGGTGTATTTATCAGGACAAGTACCTAAAAATGCCGAACTGGATATTGAAGGGCAAACCCGTGAAGTGTTGGCAACCATTGAACAACTTTTGGCTTCAGCAGGAACTGATAAATCACGTTTATTGTCTGCGCAATTATTTTTAAAAGATCTTTCAGATTTCCCTGTGGTCAACACCATCTGGATTGACTGGTTAAAAGGTCATGTTGCACCATCGCGTGCCACCATTCAGGCAGACTTGGTCAATCCGAAGTGGTTGATTGAAATTGCAGTCGTTGCAGCACAAAAATAAAGCGATCCGCTTTATTTTTGTTTAAAAAATATAAAAAAAGAAGAAAAGTAACGTATTTGCAGTAGATAAAACGTAGTCAGATACGTATTTTCTTGCAATCGAAATGAGTCAGCCGTCTTTAAAAGACAGCTAGGGTATGGCGTATAAATCAAGTGCTGACTCATTTAGGAAAAAAGTAAAAGGAACTTTATATGACGGTTACATCTCATCAGTCAGAAGGCGAACAGTCGCCCCAAGACTTACAACGTAAACTCTCCAATCGCCATTTGCAGTTGATCGCCATCGGCGGTGCCATTGGTACAGGGCTCTTTATGGGCTCAGGCAAAACCATCTCTTTGGCAGGCCCATCAATTCTGTTTATTTACATGATTATTGGTGGCATGTTCTTCTTCTTAATGCGGGCGCTCGGTGAATTATTACTTGCCAACCTGCATTACAAATCCTTTGTCGATATGGCGCATGATCTGATTGGACCATGGGCTGGCTATTACATGGGCTGGACCTATTGGTTGGGTTGGGTGCTGGTTGGTATTGCCGATCTAGCCGCCGTGATCAATTATCTCACCTTCTGGCTGCCCGAAGGCACCATGTTTACCCCAATTGGTCAGGCTGCCATTAGTGCAGGCTGCGTGCTGTTTGTGCTGTTCTTAAACCTGCTCACTGTGCGCCTATTTGGTGAAATTGAGTTCTGGTTTGCCCTGATCAAGATTTTGGCGATTATTGGCTTGATTGGTGTTGGTGGCTATATGATTTTTAGTCATTTTCAGGCACCGCATGGCGCTGTCGCTTCGCTCAGCAACGTCTGGTCGCATGGTGGTATGTTTCCAAAAGGTCTGGACGGCTTCTTGGCTGGTTTTCAGATCGCGGTATTTGCCTTTGTCGGGGTGGAGCTGATTGGAACCACTGCGGCAGAAACTAAAGACCCGCATAAGAATTTGCCAAAGGCCATTAATGCGATTCCGATTCGGATTATCCTATTTTATGTGTTGGCGTTATTGGTGGTAATGTCCGTGACACCTTGGAACATTATCCGTGCGGATAAGAGCCCATTTGTGGAATTGTTTTTAAATGCAGGGATTGTCACTTCAGCCATCATCATGAATTTGGTGGTGCTGTCTTCGGTAATGTCTTCCATGAACAGTGGTGTGTTCTCCACCAGTCGGATGCTGTTTGGTTTATCTAAAGATGGTCAGGCGCCGAATGCCTTTGGCCGTTTATCGAAAAGCGCTGTGCCAGCCAATGGTTTGATTTTCTCTTGTGTCTTCATCATGGGCGGTGCGGTACTACAATATTTTGTCCCGAATACCCTTGAAGCCTTCACTCTGGCCAGTTCACTGTGTGTGATTCTATTCATCAGTGTCTGGAGTCTGATCATGGTGTGCTATCTGCGCTATCGTAAGCTACGTCCAGAATTGCATGCCCAATCCAAGTTTAAAATGCCGGGTGGCGTATTCATGTCTTATATCGTGATTGCCTTCTTGTTATTTGCTTTGGTGATTTTGGCACTTGAACCAGATACCTTAAAAGCACTTTATGTTAGCCCATTGTGGGTGGTCATTTTGGCCGTGACCTATCAGCTGATGTATAAACCACGCATGAAAAAATTAGGTCGTGAATTGGCACAATAGTTCTTGTCTATTGAGTAAAAAACCGATCTAGATTGATCGGTTTTTTTATGGTCTAGCGATTGTGTTTAATCCACCAATAAGTGCTGATATTGATCAGCCTGTTTGCGTAGATAATCCCAGACCAGTTTAATGCGAGGCTCATGCTGTAAATCGACAAAGGTCAGCATCCAAAAGGTATGCGTGTAGCGCACCTGTTGCTCTAATACGGCTTCAAGTTCGGGCTTATCATCGGCCAAAAACTTGGGCAAAATCGCCAATCCTGCACCCGCACTTACTGCAATCTGCTGCGCTAAAATACTGCTGCTACGAAAGTTGGCGTTGAGTTTTAAAGGTAAGCGTTCCAGACAGTACAACTCGGGGCTATACACCAAATCATCAATATAATTAACAAAGCGATGTGGAGTTAAATCCTGCAAATGCCGAATCGGGGGGTGCTGAGACAGATAGTTTTTGCTGCCATAAATTTTTAAACAATAGTCGGACAAGCGCGTGATGATATAAGGACCTGAGGTGGGTCGTTCAATCGAAACTACAATATCTGCTTCACGATGCGATAGCTTGATCATTTTTGGCACTGGAATCAGGTCAATGGTGAGTGAGGGATACTGTATGGAAAATTCCGCTAACAAGCGAGCCAGAAAGGCAGTACCAAAACCTTCAGGTGTGCCAATTCGCACACGCCCTTGCAAAGGCTGGTCGGGCTTTTCAATTTGCAGAAAAGCATATTCCATCTGTTCTACCCGTGGCACCAACGCCATGCCTTCAAGTGTCAACTCATAACCAGAGGCTTCTCGTTTAAACAAAGTCACCCCTAAAGCTTGCTCTAAGGCCTGAATTCGCCGTGCTACGGTACTGTGCTCCACACCAATGATCCGTGCCGCATTGGTCAAGGTTTTAGTCCGTGCCAACACTAAAAAAAACTGTAAATGATCCCAATCCACTTTCATTGTTATCGTCATCCATGTGCATATTTGCACAATGATCGTGCATTAATTTGCGTTGGTGGTCAAAGCTTTCTTTGCTAGTCTCGAATAAAACCTGAATAAAGAAAATACGACGATCGATATTTTCTGAACACTGAACACAATAAAAATACGGCCTATGGAGAGGTTATGAACACAATCCAAAATATTCAATTGGAAACAGCCAAGTTACTCATTAATGGCCGTTTTATCGAATCTGAAACCCAACAATGGCAAGACATTATTAATCCTGCAACGCAGGAGGTGATTGGTCGTGTGCCATTTGCGACGATGCAGGAAGTCGATGCGGCAATTCAGTCTGCACAAGCCGCGTTTGCGTCTTGGCGTCAGACCCCGATTCAGGCGCGTATGCGTATCATGCTGAGACTGCAAGACCTGATTCGTGCCAATATGAAGGAGATTGCACAGGTACTGACGGCTGAACAAGGCAAGACTTTGGCGGATGCCGAAGGCGACATTCAACGCGGTCTGGAAGTGGTTGAGCATGCCTGTTCAGTCGGTACTTTGCAGATGGGTGAATACGTTGAAGGCGTGGCACGTGGCGTAGATACCTATACTGTGCAGCAGCCTTTGGGTGTGTGCGCAGGCATTACCCCATTTAACTTCCCGGCCATGATTCCATTGTGGATGTTCCCGATGGCAATTGTCTGTGGCAATACCTTTGTGTTGAAGCCTTCTGAACAAGATCCGCTTTCGACCATGATGTTGGTGGAACTGGCGATTCAGGCAGGTATTCCAGCAGGGGTACTGAATGTGGTACATGGTGGTAAAGAGGTGGTTGATCGCCTGTGTACGCATTCTGATATTAAAGCGATTTCCTTTGTCGGTTCGACCGCAGTGGGTACCCATGTGTATAACCTTGCAGGGCAACATGGCAAACGTGTGCAATCGATGATGGGTGCGAAAAATCATGTCGCGGTAATGCCCGATGCCAATAAAGAACAAACCTTAAATGCTTTAGTCGGTGCGGCATTTGGTGCAGCAGGGCAACGTTGTATGGCGTTGTCGGTCGCCGTGATGGTTGGTGACAGCAAGCATTGGGTACCAGAACTGGTCGAAAAGGCCAAGACTTTAAAGGTCAATGCAGGACATGAACCGAATACCGATATTGGTCCTGTGATTTCACAACGTGCCAAAGCCCGTGTACTGGATTTGATCAATAGCGGGGTTGAGCAGGGTGCAGAACTATTGCTGGATGGTCGTGATGTTCAGGTGCTGGGTTATGAGGACGGTAATTTTGTCGGTGCGACCATTTTCAGTGGTGTAAATACTGACATGCGCATTTATAAAGAAGAAATCTTTGGACCTGTACTGGCGATTATTTGTGTCGATACGCTTGAAGAAGCAATTGCGTTGATCAATGCCAATCCATTTGGTAATGGTGTCGGTCTATTTACGCAAAGTGGTGCAACTGCACGGACTTTCCAGAACCTGATTGATATCGGTCAAGTCGGTATCAATATCCCAATTCCTGTGCCTGTACCGTTCTTTAGCTTTACCGGTTCACGTGGTTCTAAACTGGGTGATTTGGGCCCTTATGGTAAACAGGCGGTGCAGTTCTATACTCAAACCAAAACCATTACCAGTCGCTGGTTTGAAGACAGTCACGAAGTGGGCAGTGTCAACACCACCATCAGTTTACGTTAATAAGGGGATCATGGATGAATATCGCCTTTATCGGTCTAGGCAATATGGGCGGCAGAATGGCCCAAAACCTGCTCAAAGCTGGATTGACAGTCTATGGTTATGATCTTAGCGAAGTGGCCATTCAGCACTTTGCTCAGGCAGGTGGTGTGGTGTGTGACAGCCCGCAAGCAGCAGCGAAACAAGCTGATGTGCTGATCAGCATGTTACCTGCGGCCAAACATGTCAAAGAAGTCTATCTCGGTGAAAATGGAGTACTTGAGGTACTGAAAGCAGGCAGCTTATGTATTGATAGCAGTACCATTGACCCACAAACCATCAAGGACATTGCTGCGGTTGCCCAAAGTAAAAATATCCATATTTGCGATGCACCTGTTTCAGGCGGCACCATTGGTGCACAAGCGGGCACGCTGACCTTTATGGTCGGTGCCAATGATCAGACTTTTGATGAAGTCAAACCCATACTCAGTCACATGGGCAAAAACGTGGTGCATTGCGGGGAGGTGGGTGCAGGTCAAATTGCCAAAATCTGCAATAACTTGATTCTCGGAATTTCTATGGCTGCCGTGGCAGAAGGCATGGCGCTCGGTGCCAAACTGGGCATTGATCCAAAAGCCTTGGCTGGGGTGATTAACACCTCAAGTGGTCGTTGCTGGAGTTCGGAAGTCTGTAATCCATGGCCACAGATTAATGAAAATGCACCCGCTTCGCGTGGCTATCAAGATGGTTTTGCCACGCAGTTGATGTTGAAAGACTTGGGGCTTGCGGTAGAAGCGGCTGGGCAAGTTCAACAACCGATTGTATTGGGTGGGATGGTGCAGCAGCTGTATCAGCAAATGTGTATGCGCGGTAATGCGCATCTTGATTTTTCCAGCATCATTCAACAATACCTGCCGCCAGAGGCATAACAGCTACAGCCAAAGGATGGCTTTTATCAAAAAATTAAACCCTGTCATGAAGAACAATCAAACCAGACTGAGGGAACACAGATGTTGAATTATAAAGAGACGGTACAGGCTTTTGATCTGCACAGTACAGCAACACAGATGCTGTCAGGTTCAGTCGATGCATTGAATGCCTGTTATGAATGTTGTGATCGCCATGCGCATGACGACAAGATCGCGTTGTATTGGCAAGGCAAAGATGGTCGAAAAGAACAATACACTTTTCGCCAGTTACAGCAATGGTCGAGTCAATTTGCCAATTTCTTAAAATCGCAGGGTGTAAAAGCAGGTGATCGTATTTCAGGATTACTGCCGAGAACACCAGAGTTGCTGGTGACGATTTTCGCCGCTTGGCGGATTGGTGCGGTATATCAACCGTTGTTTACTGCATTTGGGCCAAAGGCAATCGAGCATCGTCTGCAACTGGCACAAAGTAAGTTGGTGGTGACAGATACAGGTAACCGCAGCAAACTAGATGAAGTTGAGCGTTGTCCCGCAATTGTCACAGTTGCAGATCAGCAAGCGACCCAGTTAAATCCAGAGGACTTTAATTTCTGGAATGAAGTACAGCAGCAACCTGAGCACTGTGACTTGGTCATGCGAACCCTGCAAGATCCATTTTTATTGATGTTTACGTCAGGAACCACAGGACCCGCCAAACCTTTAGAAGTGCCGTTAAAAGCCTTACTGGCCTTTGCTCGCTATATGCAAGATGCGGTTGGTTTAAGGGAAGAGGATTCATTCTGGAATATTGCCGATCCAGGATGGGCATATGGCCTGTACTTCGGTATTACTGGTCCCTTATTTTTAGGGCATGCCATCTTGTTCTATGACGGTGGTTTTAGCACGGACAGCCTGTGTCAAATTGTGAAGGATTATCAGATTACCAATCTGGCGGGGGCACCTACAGCTTACCGCATGATGATGGCGGCTGATCCTGCTCAGATGGCCGCGTTAAAAGGCCAGTTCCGAGTAGTGAGTAGTGCAGGTGAACCGCTAAATCCAGAAGTGATCCGTTGGTTTAAACAGGTGTTGGATGCGCCGATCTATGATCATTATGGGCAAACTGAAGTGGGCATGGTGGTGTGCAATCACCATGGTTTAAGCCATGAGGTTCGTGCTGGTTCAGCGGGTTTTGCCAGTGCAGGCTATCGTGTTGCCGTGGTGAATGAGCAAGGCGAAGAATTGCCTGCAGATACGCCGGGAATTTTAGCGGTCGATATCAGCCAATCCCCGATGATGTGGTTTGGTGGCTATCATGAAACGCGTAAATCGCCTTTTATTGGTCAGTACTATTTGACGGGTGATACTGCCGAGTTGCATGCCGACGGCAGCATGAGTTTTGTCGGACGCAGTGATGATGTGATCACCACTTCGGGCTATCGGATTGGCCCCTTTGATGTGGAAAGTGCCTTACTCGAGCATGATGCGGTGGTTGAAGCAGCGGTCATCGGGGTACCTGATCCAGAGCGGACCGAGGTGGTGAAAGCCTTTGTGATTTTATCGGCAGGCATTCAGCCTTTGGAGCAACTGGCAGACGAATTGAGTCAGTTTGTGAAAAAACGTCTGTCTGCACATGCTTATCCACGCTTGGTCGAGTTCGTCACTGAACTGCCAAAAACCCCAAGTGGCAAAATTCAGCGCTTTTTATTACGTCATCAGGAAATTGCCAAACAGCAAGCGAAAGCAGGTTAAGGAAGATAAGATGCAATTAACTGAAGAACAAAGCTTAATTCAAGATATGGCGAAAAGCTTCGCCCAAGAACAGATTAAACCCAATGCCAGTGATTGGGACCGACAGGGCACTTTTCCCAAAGCAGCACTGGCACAAATGGGGCAGCTCGGCTTTATGGGCATGTTGATTCCAGAGCAATGGGGCGGTTCCGATACCGGCAATCTTGCTTATGTCTTGGCGCTTGAGGAAGTGGCCGCAGCCGATGGTGCCACTTCAACCATCATGAGTGTACATAACTCGGTGGGCTGTGTGCCGATTTTAAAATTTGGTAGCGATGAACAGAAACAACGCTTTTTAAAACCATTGGCACAAGGTGAAATGATCGGTGCTTTTGCCCTGACTGAACCACATACTGGTTCGGATGCGGCAGCGATTAAAACCCGTGCCGTGAAAGATGGCGATGACTATATTCTCAATGGCGCTAAACAATTTATTACCTCAGGCGACAACGCGGGGGTGATTATCGTATTTGCTGTGACTGATCCAAGTGCGGGTAAAAAGGGCATCAGTGCCTTCCTTGTGCCACGAGAGACACCCGGTTATGAGGTGATTCGCGTCGAAGAAAAACTTGGTTTACATGCCTCCGATACCTGCCAAATTGCGCTGACTGATGTGCGTATCCATAAAAGTTTGATGTTGGGTACGGAAGGTGAGGGGCTGAAAATCGCGCTTGCCAATCTGGAAGGTGGTCGTATCGGCATTGCGGCACAGGCGGTCGGGTTGGCACGTGCAGCACTGGAAGAAGCTACACGCTATGCCAAAGAGCGTCTGACCTTTGGCAAGCCAATTTTTGAGCATCAGGCACTGGCTTTCCGACTTGCCAGTATGGCGACTGAGATTGAAGCAGCTCGACAACTGGTGCATTACGCTGCCCGTCTTAAAGAAGCAGGGCAGCCTTGCCTCAATGAAGCTTCCATGGCCAAGCTGTTTGCCTCGGAAATGACGGAGCGCGTGTGTTCGGCTGCGTTACAGGTGTTTGGCGGGTATGGCTATCTGAAAGATTTTCCGATTGAACGCATCTACCGTGATGCTCGAATTTGTCAAATTTATGAAGGTACCAGCGACATTCAACGTTTAGTCATCGCCCGTAGCTTATAACTAGAAAACAAGGAATCCATGATGCAGTGGCAAACCATTTTATTAGAAAAACACAATGGCGTAGGGCTGATTACGCTGAATCGTCCGCACGCCTTGAATGCGCTGAATAGTGAATTGATTAGCGAAGTGAATCAGGCTTTAGATGAATTGGAAAAAGATGGCGAGATTGGCTGCATGGTGTTGGCAGGCTCAGAAAAGGCCTTTGCCGCAGGTGCCGACATTAAGGAAATGGCAGAACTGAACTTTCCCGACATTTATTTTGATGATTTTTTCCATCTTGCCGATCGTATCGCGCAACGCCGTAAACCGTTGATTGCTGCGGTCAGTGGTTATGCTTTGGGTGGTGGCTGTGAGTTGGCCCTGATGTGTGACTTTATCTATTGTGCAGACAATGCCAAGTTTGGTTTGCCTGAGGTCACTTTAGGTGTGATTCCAGGGATTGGTGGCACGCAACGTTTAACTCATGCGATTGGCAAAGCCAAAGCCATGGAAATGTGCTTTACCGCACGGCAAATGGGCGCAGTTGAAGCTGAACAAAGTGGGATGGTGGCACGTGTGTTTAGTAAAGAACAATTACTTGAACAAACCCTGCAAGCCGCAGAGAACATTGCCGCACGCTCTTTAGCGGCCAATATGATGCTGAAAGAAAGCATTAATCGTGCCTTTGAAGTCAATCTGTCCGAAGGCTTACGTTTTGAAAGACGGATGTTCCACTCTATTTTTGCCACATCGGATCAGAAAGAAGGTATGCAGGCCTTTGTGGAAAAACGTCAGGCCAAATTTAACCATCGATAAGAGATCAACAACAATGAATATCGAACATCAGTTAATGATTGAGCAAAAAGGTGGTCTTGGCCTGATGAGCTTAGATCGGGTCAAACATTTAAATGCCTTGTCACTGGAGATGATAGAGGGCATCTGTAGCCAACTGGAACTGTGGCGTTATGATGCAGCAATTCAGGCAGTCTTGATCAAATCGAATAGCCCCAAAGCCTTCTGTGCCGGTGGGGATATTCGCTATCTATATGATAGCTATAAAAATGATACGGCTGATTATAAAGCTTATTTTAGTGCCGAATATAAAATGCTGAACCTGCTGCGTGACTATGCAAAGCCTGTGGTCGTAGTGCTCGATGGTTATGTGCTGGGCGGTGGTTTTGGACTAGCACAAGCCTGTCATATTGTGGTGAGCAGTGAAAAATCCAGATTTGCAATGCCTGAAACTGCGATTGGCTTTTTCCCTGATGTCGGTGCGACCCATTTCCTGTCTCGACTGGATGATATCGGCGTTTATCTGGCCATTACGGGTGAGCAAATCAGTAGTAGTGACGCGCTTTATTTGGACTTAATCGACTATCACGTACCTAGCGACAAGTTGGATGCTTTGCAAGATGCATTGATCAATGAGCCGAATTTAAGCAAACAGAATATTGAGCATATTGTTGCGTGCTTTATTACCCGACCTGCTGAAAGTGAACTGAAACAGTTGGCAGATGGTATTCGCAAGCATTTTGGTTTTCAGCATTTGGACGAAATTGAGCAAAGCCTTGCGAACGAGCAGGATGAGCAATTGCAGCCTTGGGCAGAAAAAATGCTCAACATCTTGCAACAGCGGTCATTCATTGCCAAACAAACTAGTTTGAAACTACAACATTTAGGCCGTGGCCTGTCTTTAGCACAATGTATGCAACTGGAACGTGACCTGCAAGATATTTGGTTTGAACATGGTGATTTTATTGAAGGGGTGCGTGCCCTGATTGTGGACAAAGACAAACAGCCGCAATGGCAACAACGTAACCCAGAGCTGGAACAGATTCTGGAAAAACTCAGCTAAATCCAATCATGCATATTGACTCATCGAAGGAGTAGTAAAACGTCTGAAATGCTGATGGTCAGGATTGATGATCAGCAAAAAATATAAAACAAGAAGATCCAAGAAAGGAACATGACGATGCAAACAATACATGGAAACGGTTCATCTCCTAAGAAGTCCTCTTATCGCTTGGCGGGTATCTCAAGTATGGTAGGCACCACCATTGAGTGGTATGACTTTTTTATCTACGGTGCTGCGGCAGCTTTAATTTTTAATAAATTGTTTTTCCCCAACCTTGATCCACTGACTGGTGTGCTTGCCGCATTCGCCACTTATGCAGTGGGATTCATCGGTCGGCCGTTGGGCGGTTTGGTGTTTGGACATTTTGGTGACAAGATCGGGCGTAAATCGATGTTACTGTTGACCTTGATGCTGATGGGAATTCCAACGGTCCTGATTGGTCTGTTACCGACGTATGAATCAATTGGCTATTGGGCCGCAATCTGCCTAGTAATTTTACGCTTTGTCCAAGGTATGGCCATGGGTGGTGAGTGGGGTGGTGCAGTGCTGATGGCGGTTGAGCATGCCCCAGAGGGCAAAAAAGGCTTTTGGGGCAGTCTGCCTCAAGCCAGTACTGGCGGTGGATTAATGCTGGCCTCGATTGCATTAGGATTGGTGTCTTTACTCCCCGAACAGGCCCTATTTAGTTGGGGCTGGCGGATTCCGTTTCTTGCCAGCATCGTATTACTGGCAGTCGGTTGGTACATCCGAGTCAAAGTGCCCGAGTCGCCCGACTTTGAAAAAGTGAAGCAGCAGGCGGAAGAAGTTAAAGTCCCTGCTTTACAGGTCTTTAAAAACCATCCGAAGCAACTGATCACCATTATTGTGGCACGTGCGGCTGAAAATGCATGGTTTTATATTGCCTCGACCTTTACTTTGGCCTACACCACCACACAGTTGGGGATTGCCAGACAAGAGATCCTATTTGCCACCATTTGTGGCGCCATTGTGATTATATTTATGACCCCATTATGTGGACATTTGTCCGATAAAGTCGGTCAGCGTAATATGTTTATGTTTGGCCTATGTGTACTGGCGTTGTATAGCTATCCATTTTTTAGCATGCTCAATACCAAAGACCCTGTGTTGGTCTGGACTGCAATCGTGTTGGCAATTGGTGTGGTGTTTCCGATTATGTACGCACCGCAAGCGCAACTGTTTGCGCGGCAGTTTCCGGCAGAAATTCGTTATAGCGGTATCTCGATTTCGGTGCAGTTGGCTGGGGTATTGGGTGGCGGGTTGGCGCCGTTGATTGCCACGAAACTGCTCAGTGTCGGTAATGGCAGCCCTTATCTGATCATGATGTATATTGGCAGTATGGCGGTGATTGCGATTATCTCGACCACTTTTATGCCGCGGGATCAGAGCGTCGGATTAGATCAATCTTATAAAAGTAAAGATCGTTTAAAGCTCGATAAGAATGCCACGGATCATTTTTAACCGCCTTGCTTAATCGGTTTTTTCTCTAACTCGTTTGATATAAAGCAGCCTAAAAGTTATTAGGCTGCTTTATATAGGGAAAAGAAATCATATAAAGAATCATGCACACATTTAACTTTGGATCATCTTTCTACGAATAAAAGGCACCTTGATCTTTTGTCCAAGCAAATGAACCATTAAGCCCAGCATTACAATCGTTGATCCTAGCCATTGCCAACTATTCAGATGTTCATCTAGTACAAGATAAGCGAAAATCATACTAATCACAGGGACCCAGAGGGAGAGGGGGCTGATTTTTGCCGCAGGATAGCGAGTTAATAAATAAATCCATAGCCCATAGCCAACAATTGTCGCAAAATAGGCTAGGAAAGCCGCTGCTCCGAATCCTCTCCAACTCAAAGCATGCCAATCTGCAATGATTCCTTGCCAACCTGTAGTCTGGATAGCCAATAATAAAAACCAAAGTGGTGTGAGTAGGTTTCCCCAAACCACTAAACCAATTGGATGAACAGACTTCATGCGTTTGACGACAATATTTCCACACGCCCAAGAGAAAGCCGAACATAGAACCAATAGCAAACCGACCAAAGGTACATGGCTATGTTGTTGTCCTAAAGCAATCAATCCTAAGCCGAGTGATGCAATCAGGATAGCCAACCATTGATTCCAAGATGCTTGCTCTTTGAGAAAAAAAGTAGCGATGATTACAGTAAAGAAGGCTTGGGACTGCACCACTAAAGCCACCAACCCTGTAGGCATACCCGTAGCAATCGCACTAAACATAAATGCAAATTGGGAAAAGTTGCTGATCAGCCCATAAAGTAGAAGCCATTTCCAACCGACTTGAGGAATGCGAATAAGAAACAAGGCTGGTAATAACACTAATATATAGCGTAGGCATCCAAGCATCATTGGGCTGATTTCACTTATACCAACTTTCATGAAATAAAAGTTAATACCCCAGATGAACACCACTGCTAAAGCAGCGAGCTTATCTTTTAGTAACATAAAGGATTCCTGATCAAGACGACCTACGGAGGTAGGTCGTTGAGAGACAGCGAGATTAGATTTTGTGATTTTTTGTGGTGATGAACGTATCTAACTTGGGATAACGATGACGTAGCTTGAGTAGTTCAAAGTAGTCACGAATCATAAAGATACAGAACATGATTACAGCACTTAGAATCCCGAACCAAAAGGCTTTCTGTAGGTCTGGTAAGAATGCCATGGCAGCAAAAATACATAACATACCGATGATCGCAAGGTAGCTAAGATAAGGAAAACACCACATCCGAACTTTCAGGCGTTCAGGTGCGACGCGTTCTAAATGACGACGTAAACGAATTTGAGAAAAGGCAATAATGATATAAACAAATAGCGCGACTGTTCCATAGGATTCAACAAGGAACGGGAATACACCGTCTGGAGAAAAGTAGGAGGCTAAGATCGAAAAATAACCAAATAACGTGCTGAATAAAATGGCACGGATAGGAACCCCATTTTTTGACAACTTGGTTAGGCTACGAGGTGCATCTCCATTTTTTGTTAAAGCAAATAACATACGACTTGCGGCATAAACGCCAGAGTTCAGACAGCTGAGTACAGCAACTAAAATCACACCGTTCATAATGTCCGCGACATAGGGAATATTTAATACCTGTAAGGCACTGACATAAGGTGTGGCAATCGCAGTGCTATTCCAAGGGACAATACAAACAACGAGGAAAATAGAACAAATATAGAAAATCAAAACCCGTGTGATAACAGATTGAGTCGCTTTCGCCACAGACTCTTCAGGATTCTTTGTTTCAGCTGCTGCAATCGTAACAATCTCTGCGCCAAAATAGAACGCTGTTGCTGCTACAGCCCCTGATAATACAGGTCCCCAACCATTTGGCATAAAACCACCATGGTTTAAGAGCTCTCCAAATCCTGAAGCTTGATGATTTGGCCACAAGCCGAATAAGTAAATAGAACATAAGAAAATAAAGACTGTAATTGCAGCAACTTTAATCGAGGAAAACCAAAACTCAAACTCTCCAAAAGAGCGAACAGAAAACAGATTGGTTGCTGTCAGTAACATCAATAGAACTAAACTGACAATCCATTGAGGTAAATCAGGCATCCAGTACGCAAGCAGTTTTGCACCAACGATTGCTTCAAGGGCAATCACAATGACCCAAAAATACCAATACATCCACCCCGTCATAAAGCCAGCCAATCGAGATAAAAATGGAGAGTCTTTAAAGGCATAACGGGCATAAGCATAAAAAGAACCTGTAACGGGGGAAGCTGTTGCTAATTCACCCAGCATTCTCATGACTAGAATGATCAAAATACCTGTGATCAAAAATGACAGAATAGCTGCTGGGCCAGCAGCTTGAATGACAACTGAACTCCCCACAAATAAGCCCATGCCAATAACACCACCGAGTGCCATCATTTGTACATGCCGAGGCTTCAATGTGCTTTTTAAATCTTGATTAGAATTTGAATCATACATAACTGCATATCCCTCATAATTTTTTATAACTTGACTGTTCGCCTGATTGCGAAATAGCACTCAAAGCATCTCGTCCTTTAAGTAATACCAGCGATATAACAAGGCTTGACCCAGTCGTCTAAAGGGACGAAATAAATGTGATGGTAGTGGTGATTGGTAAATAGGTAATTCGAATTGAGGACGTTGAATACCCATGATTCGCTCTGCCAAACGATGACCTGCCATTGCTGAAAATGAGACACCATTACCACCATAACCGATGGCGTAATAAATGGTTTCATCAGGATTTGGTTGTACGATCCGAGGCATCATGTCATGGCTGACATCAACCCACCCCCACCAAGAATATGCAATCGGTATACCACGTAAGCTAGGAAATTTACGGTAAAGACCCTCCTTTAATCTTTCAAGGTGTGCAGGATTGTTGGCATCAGCACCCGTAAGCGCACTTCTGCTGCCACATTGTACTGAACCATCTGGGAGTAAGCGGTAGTAGTGTCTTAAGGTGCGTGTATCCGTAATAAAAGTTGTACTGTTTAATCCAGCCTGTTTGAGTTCTTGTGTTGTTAAAGGTCGAGTCACGATCGAATTAGATAAAATCGGCATGATTTTGCCAGACAAACTTGGGTGTAAGCCATTCGGTGTATACCCACCTGTCGCAACTGCAACACGTTTTGCTTTTACGATGCCGTATGGCGTTTTTAAGTAATGCATACCATTGTATGTTTCCCAATTGAGGACAGGTGTAGATGTATGTACTTTTGCACCTGCTGCACGGGCACGCTTTAAATAACCAAAAGCTAATTTTAATGGGTGTACACCAACACCCTCAGGTTCGAATAATGCACCCGCAGCCTCTTGATCTGCTACGAATTCTTCATGGAGCTGCTCTCGACCCAATATTCGTGTTTGATATCCGAAGGCCTCACGCATGACTTTGCCCTCATTTTCAAGAAAGGCCATTTTCTTTGCACGATGAGCAATATATAAATGCCCACCATCTTGTGCATCACAGTCAATACCACTCACGAGTTCCTTGAAATAATCAAAACCCTCTCTGATTTCAGCGTCGAGACGTTTTGCAGTATCTAGTCCCCATTTATCAATCCATTGTGAGCGATAGAGGCGACCAGACGCATTTTGTCCTTGACCACCATTACGGCTAGTACACCCCCATGCGGTACGATTGGCTTCTAGTACTAATGGTGCAGTTCCAAATTTTTCAGCTAAGGTGAGTGCAGTGGAAAGACCAGTGAAACCACCACCAATAATTACAATATCTGCATCGATGTCACCTAGCAGTGGACCGTCATCTTCTGGTGGAGTGCCAGCAGTTGCAACCCAATAGGTGGGTGCATAGTGTTCATTGCCTTTTAATCCTTGATCGATTAAAGGATCAAACTTTGTATTGTACGGATTGAATACATTTTGAATGGGTGGAATGTGTTGATCCAAAGCGCCTGTCAAATGCTGTATGGACTGATTCATAAACAAGCTCCTTTATGCAGCGACTTGTACAGGTCGATTTTTACGGAATGCATTTTTAATTAGGATTTTTCCATCTTTGAAGGTAAAGACATCGACCATGTTGGCTTCAATATGTCCACCATCTGGTGCAGTTGCAGTAAATGTAGTTTCTGAAATACCCAATTGGGCATCTTCACTTAACCAGTGTTTAGCATTCAGCCATTGGGCATCAGGGAAAGATTGAAAGGTATTTTCAAATGCTTGACGAACAGCATCATAGCCTTGAATGCGAGTACCAAATACATCATTGCCAGCAACCGTTTCAAAGCAACAGTCGTGATGCATACAGGCCATTAAGGTTTCAATATCATGCTTGTTCCAAGCATTGGAAAAGTCAGTAATGAGTTGTAGTAGTTCAGTTGGATTCATGAGATAGCTCCAAATATTTAAAAATCTTGGCTGATGATTGAACTGTACCTAAATCATTATGTTTGACGTAGTACCAGTACTGAGGTTTTGATGGAGCCAGTTATTCTTTAGGTTAATATTTTGTTTTTATTGGTTAATTTTTAAATTTTTATTATGGAATGTGTTTTGCTTAGTTTGAGATGATGCCAGATTGAAAGAAATCCTGCATTTCTATCTCTAAAATGCACCACTTTAAAGTTGATGGCTTCAAAATAGCTCATAAATTGCACTAAGAAAAAGGACAAACGAGTGACAAATTCACTAGCACCACAGATATGGGAAGCTTTGTTTGCTGATACTGCAAATAGCGGTCTAAATTTGCAAGGTCGAATTTGTCGGATGATGTTCACCGCTTTGGTTCAGGGATATCTAAAACCGGGAATGGCGGTTCCATCCAGTCGATATTTAGCGGACCAACTTGGGCTTGGGCGTAATACGGTCACAATTGCTTATCAACAACTGGTGACTGAGCGTATCTTAGAATCTAGACAAAGAAGTGGTCACTTCGTGCACCCTAGTTTCCAGATGGATCGCAGCGAAAGTAAAACAGTAACAACAACATCTAAACGTACCTCTTGGGGTGCTCGTTTTCAGCTACATCCATCCCAGCAAAGACATCTCACCAAACCTATAGATTGGATGAATTATCCTTATCCATTTATATATGGACAACCTGACGTAGAAAGTTTTCCGGTCTCGGCATGGCGTGAGTGTGCGGTTAAAGCTTTATCAGCAAAAGATGCATCTATTTGGGCAAGGGATATGACACAACAAGGAGATGATCTATACCTTATTAATGCGATACGGCAGCATATCTTACCAACACGTGGAATTCTGGCTCAAGAAAATGAGATTCTACTTACTGTTGGGAGCCAGCATGCTTTGTATATGCTAGCGAGATTATTAATGCATGGAAAACATGTCGTTGGGGTTGAGAACCCAGGTTATCCTGATGCTCGTAATATTTTTATGCTGCACACACCACATATCGTTCCACTTGACGTTGATCGTGAGGGAGTAACCTTAACTCAAGCGCTAGATTGTGATTATATTTATGTGACGCCTGGAAGGCAGTGTCCAACAGGTGTCACATTGTCTCCTTCTCGCCGTAATAAGCTTCTTCAATTGGCTGAACAGCAGGATAGTATCATCATCGAGGATGAATATGATGCGCAAATCTTGGTTCAAAATACAACAATTCCCGCTTTAAAGAGCTTAGATCGACATGGCAGAGTGGTGTATATCGGGAGCTTATCTAAGCCAATAGCACCTGGGTTAAGACTTGGCTACATTGTTGCAGCTCCAGAGTTAATCGTTGAGTTACGTCACTTACGTCGTTTGATGTTACGGCATCCGAATTTATTTAACCAACGCGTCTTTGCTTTTTTTATAGAGCAAGGTTATTACCATGCGATGTTAAGGCGGCAGTTTCAGTTGCATCAGCAAAGAGCAGTGCAGTTGATGCATGCACTACATCAATACTTCCCAACATGGAGACCGTATTCTTTAAATGGTGGAGCTGCGTGCTGGATTGACACACAAAGTAATATGGATTGTGCTTTATTAACAAAATATGCGGCGAATGTTGGCGTATTCATAGAAGCAGGGCAGCCATTTTTCTTTTGTGAAAATCAGCATCAACATTTTTTAAGGTTGGGAATTGGCTCAATACCAGCACATCAAATTAATGAAGGAATTTATTATTTATCTCAAGCTGTAGTTGACTATCAAAAATATAATCCAGCTTCTCTTTGAAATAAGAAAGCATGTGTTTTATGGGGGAGCTTATTTACTAGGTCTTCATTTATATTTAATACATTGACGGCTTTAAAAGGTTCCACGTGGAGCATCAAATATTTAGGCATGGAGCTATTTTTAAGCTTTGTTGCAAAGTGTGTTTATTCAGGCTTATTTAAATTGAAATGCGTTAGTATTTTGAGTGGGTCCATATAAAGGAAGGATAATTAGAATGAACACAGTTGTTGAATGGGTTAAACAGGCAAAATCTGAGATTGAAAATCTGAGCCCAGATCAGGTTGAACAAGAATTAGCCTCAGGACAGGCAGTTCTGATTGATGTACGAGATGCAGAAGAGCGCGTTGCAGGAACAATTCCAAGTGCATTGCATATCTCCCGTGGTACTTTAGAGTTTGCTGCTGATCCGAGTAGTCCGATGTATAAGTCTGAATTACAACCGAATACTAGAACCATTCTACATTGTGCAGGTGGTGGACGTTCGGCCTTGGCAGTGAAGACTTTGCAGGCTTTGGGCTATCACAATGTGGCGCATTTAGAGGGTGGCTTTAAAGCATGGGTCGATGCGAATAAACCAGTGGTTTAATCGTGCATCTTAACTAAAGCACAAGAAAAAAAGCCCTAATCTTTCGACTAGGGCTTTTTTGAATCTGGAGCGGGAAAGGAGACTCGAACTCCCGACCCCAACCTTGGCAAGGTTATGCTCTACCAACTGAGCTATTCCCGCTAATTGAGCAGTTTTTACGAAAACTTACACTAAAAAATTTGAGCGGGAAAGGAGACTCGAACTCCCGACCCCAACCTTGGCAAGGTTATGCTCTACCAACTGAGCTATTCCCGCATGCCGTGTATAATACATTAAGCAAAAATAGGGTCAATAATTTTATGCAAAGAAATTGATTATTTGCATAAAATTAAAGCACTTTCATGCAAAAAAAGCAGGGTAAAGCAAATTTTTGTACAAAAGTTTCCCTCAGATTCCGCTCATGTATACTAATGAACTATCTCAATCTGACCTTACAGAGTGACTGATGAACTTAGAACAACAGTTGATTGAACGTTTAAATACGCTCGCACCTAGCCATCTTGAAGTAATCAATGAGTCGGCAGGACATGGTGGTTATTTCCCAGGCAAAGAGTCACACTTTAAAGTGATTGTGGTGAGTGATGAATTCCAAGGCCTGCGTTTGGTACAACGTCATCAAAAAATTTATGCGGTTGCTGCTGAGTTAATGAGCCCAGGTCGCATCCACGCGCTGGCGATTCATGCCTATGTACCGAGTGAATGGCAAGGTGAGGCGCCTGCCAGTCCTGAATGTGCACATGCCCCAAAAAGCTAAGGATCAATGATGGATATCCATTTATTCACTAAAATTGTGCATATGTCTGCAGTGAGCTTATTGATCATTGCGTTTGTATTACGTGGTTCAACACTTTTTGTTGGTATACAAGATCAACAACCCAATCCCAAAGCCCGTAAAGGCCTGGTGGGTCTGCAGCATCTGTCTTTGACTTTAATTATTGTGACGGGTGCGGTTTTACTGTTCATGAATAACTTTGAGGTGCAGCCTTGGTTCTATGCCAAAGTGATTTTATTTTTTGTATTGTGGTCATCTTTGATCAAAACTTATAAAAAGGACAGTCATATTTTGCTGCAACAACGTCGTGCTGGGTTATTGATCGGAACGGTGGCGATGGTGGGAATTTTAGGCCTTGTCATGATTAAGCCGGTTTTTGCCTGATTGTTCGACACATTGTTTGAGTAATTGTTTTTGCACTAGGTTAAACTGCGTGCAGTTTACAAAAAATATGTTAGAGGGAAATCAATGTTAACGCGTGTGGTTTTTAACCAGAAAGGTGGTGTGGGGAAATCAAGTATCACGGTGAATTTAGCTGCGATTAGCGCTAAACAAGGTCTCAGAACCTTGGTAATAGACCTTGATCCACAAGCAAACTCAAGCCAATACCTTTTGGGTGAAGATGCAACCTATTCTGCGGATAAAGCCGCATTAGAGCCAAACATTGAAAATTTCTTCGAAGATGTTTTAGGTAACACACAGCAAAAAGGCTTAATTGGCAATGCCATTGGTTCAATCCTGAAAGCACCGCGTGGCAAAGGACTGGACAGCTATGTACACCGTTCTTCTTTTGATAATCTGGATGTGATTCCTGCCAGTCCAAGCCTAGGTGCATTGGAGCATGCACTGGAAAGTAAGCACAAAATCTATAAGTTACGCGATTCGATTCAATCCCTCAGTGCACGTTATGACCGTATCTTTATTGATACCCCGCCTGCATTTAACTTCTTTACGCTATCGGCGCTGATTTCTGCAGATCGTGTGCTGATTCCATTCGATTGTGACGTGTTCTCGAAACGTGCGTTACAAACTTTGATTGAAAATGTGCTCGAAACCCAAGATGATCATAATGATCGCTTGGAGATTGAGGGAATTGTGGTCAATCAGTTCCAATCTCAGGCAAAATTACCCCGAGAAGTGGTTCAACAACTCAAAGATGAAGGTTTGCCTGTGCTAGAGAGCATGTTGCCGCCATCAATCTTGATGAAAGAATCACATCAAAAGAATTTACCCTTGATTCATTTGGCATCTGACCACAAATTGACCGTCGCCTATGTGACCCTGTTCAATGAGATTGAATCAAAGAAATAAGAGAATCTTATGAAACGCTTATATTGGATGCCTGTTTTGGCAGCAAGTTTGTTATTGGGTGCGTGTGCATCAACGGTTAAGCCAGCTTATGTATCGCCGACACAATATCAAGCACTGAATTGCCAACAGTTGCAAGCCGAGTACAATCGTATTCAGCTCTATATTGAAAATGGTGTGCAAACGCCAAAACGTACAGGGATGGGTGTGGGTCTTGGTCTTGGTGGTGGCTGGGGCAGAGGTGGTTGGGGCTTTGGTCCATCAATCTCGGTGAATATGGGTCAGTCGATGAATACCAAAAATACCGAACTTGCCAATGTCATGGGTCAGCAAGATGCAATTGTACAGGCAGCAAAATTTAAAGGTTGCCCAATCATTGTAAAACAACGCCCAAAATCGTAAATTTTGAGAACTGATCGTCATTGCTAAAGATGGCGGTCAGCAACTAAATTATAGCAAAATGTTTCAAAATATAATGTTAAAAATCAAATAATTAAAATTTATAACTCAGCTAATTCATTGATTTTTTTTATTCGAGGATGCCCTGAAAATTTGTGTTTTTGCCCTAAATTCGTTTAAGGTGGCGCCCATGTCTAGCCGTTCGGTATGTGTATGATTGAGAGTTGGTTTTTTGTTTTGGCGATGTTGGCGGTATTATTGATACCAGGCCCGACCAATGCTTTGCTTGCCAGTGCAACACACCAACACGGTGTTCCTAAAACCATCACGTTTATTCCAATTGAGTGGTTGGGTTATCTCTACGGGATTAGTTTATGGGCGCTCTTCATTCATTTATTTGATCCGATTTGGCCTGCAATTGGGGCGATTCTACATACGCTCAGTTTGCTCTATGTGTTGTGGATGGCATTCCATCTGTGGAAAGGCTCCCATCTACAAAAACTAGATCAGCATCACCAACATATTCGTAAAAGACAGTTATTTCTTTCAACCCTCAAAAATCCCAAAACGGTATTGTTGGCTTCTGGGATTTTTCCAGCTGAAACCTGGAATTCGATTGAACAAGCCGCGCTGGTATTTGCAATTTTTAGTCTTATTCTGATTCCCGTCAGTATTTTCTGGATGTTGTTTGGACGGGCATTATTGGCAGGAAGTCTGGTTGGAATTAAAGCCGACCATTTATACAAAGGGTCGGCCATGTTATTGCTGATGTGTATGTTGCCAATGCTGTTACGTTTCTTTTAACAGAACTTTCGATTTACTGAGCTTTGGCACCTTTCATTTTCTGACGAATAAAGCCAATGATACCCGGTAACACACTGATAATAATAATACCGAAAATGAGATGGGTAAAATTATCTTTCACGATTGGCATATTACCGAATAAGTAGCCAAGGGTGATGAACGATGCGATCCAGCAAAATGCACCCACCACGTTATAGGTCAAGAAGTACTTATAGTTCATACTGCCAGCACCGGCTACAAAGGGAGCGAAGGTCCGCGCAAAAGGAACAAAGCGGGCGAAAATAATGGTTTTACCGCCGTGACGTTGAAAGAATTCTTGGGTTTTAAGCAAGTGCTGTTTATTGATGAAGCGTGAATTGGTTTCAAATACGCGTGGACCCACGTAACGGCCAATATGATAATTCAAGGTATCACCAAGTACGGCCGCGATAAACAACAAAACACCCAGTATCCATGGATCCATTGCACCTGTAGACGCAGCCAAAGCACCTGCAGCAAATAATAAGCTGTCACCTGGAAGAAATGGCATTACCACCAAACCAGTTTCAACAAAAATAATCAGGAATAAAATGGCATAAATCCATACGCCATAATTGGTAATAAATTCTAAAAGGTGTTCGTCAACGTGCAGAATAAAATCAATGAGTTCCATGGAGGGATTAACACTATGAATGTGGACTAAATCCTAGCAGCGCCTCTTTAGAAAGTCAGTATAAAAAGCAAATTAATTGGTAACTTTTAAGGACAGATGAGTAGGGGAATTGAGCCAGAAAAATACTGTTATTGTTGCAAATAAGGAACGATATGTTAACTAAATTGGTGTTTATTGCAAAATTAAACATACATAAACTGCTAGCATGTTAAAAAACAAACAGTGTGGAAATTGATTATGTTTAATCCGAATGTTGTTGTAAAAAATATCGTAACACAGTCTGGCGTGGCGAATGTTGTCACTTTGATTGCTCGTTTGTTATTGGCTTATATTTTTCTTGTTGCAGGTTGGGGCAAGATTGTCGGCTATGCAGGTACGGTGGGTTATATGGAATCCATGGGTGTTCCGGGTGCCTTATTACCTTTGGTGATCTTGGTTGAGTTTGGTGGTGGCTTGGCTTTATTGTTTGGTTTCCAAACCCGATTCGCGTCTTTAGGTTTAGGTCTCTTTAGTATTATTACTGCCTTTATTTTCCATAGCGGTGCAGAAGATGCCATTAACTTTATGAAGAACTTTGCGATGGCGGGCGGTTTCTTTATGTTGATGCTCTATGGTGCAGGTCGTATTAGCCTCGATCATCTGATTGAAAAGCAATAAGCTCATCAGAGCTTGCCCCGCGCCCAGTCGCGGGGAATTCGTATGCCTCACTCGCTTACTTACAAACGGAAGCCGACAGCCGTGCTTATTTCTGTTTAGATCATAATGGGTTAAAACAAATAGGACATGAAAATGAAAAAAATGTTGATCGGTTGTGGCTTGGTGGTCGTTACAAGTTTATCGAGCCTAGCATGGGCAGGTAAGGATGATCATGTATTGGTACAGGAAGCGGCAAAGAATGTGGTGACCGTAAGCCAAGTCGCGAAATTGGCCGATGAAACTGGTGTTACTCTGACTGGCCAGATTAGCAAACACTTGCAAAGCGACCATTATGAGTTTAAAGATTCGAGTGGTACGATCAGCGTCGAAATTGATGATGATCTTTGGCGTCAAGCAGGACTAAAAGTGGGTGATCATGTGCGTTTGGTGGGCGAGGTGGATACTCATCGCTATAAACCAACCGATATCGAAGTGATCAAAATTGAAAAATATGCGCATCGATAAGTGCATAAAAAAGGAAGCATCTGCTTCCTTTTTTTCTTTTCTAGATGAGTAGCTTAGAGCATGAAATGAATCTGCATTTCCCCGACGAGGAAACCCAATACAGCACCGACAATAATCAATGACCATTCATCTTCTTTGAAGGCGGGACGGAGCATGCCTTCAAACTCTTCTGGACTCAGTTTCTGCATACGTTCAACCAAGGTGTTACGCACATTCATGGCATCTTCAGCATAGGATTCCACATAGCGCATGGTGTCTGGAAGTTGCTTGAGAATACGTTCTGCGACTTCGGCTTTCAGGTTTTGGTATTTCTCTCCGCCAATCGCATAGACCACCAATGGACGCACAATACCCGCTTGTAAATCAATTTCCTGTTTGACTTGGCGGCTGACCAATTCAATGACTTTGTCTGAATGCGTGCCTGAAAAAAGCTCTTCCATCATGTTGCGTGAAGTCAGTAACTGTTTGGAAATGAGTGCGGCATAATCCGCAGCAACTTCATTTTGACGTTTAATAAACAACCCTTGCCAGGTATAGCCCATGATCTTTTTTGGGTACAGCGGTCGGAACATCATTTGCAAGGCCATCCAGTCGCTGAAGAAGCCGACAAAGCCACCAAACATCGGCAACATCCATGGGTATTTACCTTGGGTCACGATCCAGCACAGCATTTGTACCACACCAATCGCAAAACCAAACACGAAACCGACATTACTAAAGAATTTGAATTCCTGTTTACCCACTTTCTTAAAGATTTCATTGAGCAGGCGTTTGTCTTTGAGCAAGTTGTTGACCACCATATGTTTGATGTCGAAGTACTTGGCAACATCTTTTTGTACTTCACTCATAATATGTTCAACAATCTCTGGTGCTTTGGCTTGGACACGCTTAATCAGTTTTTGTCGTGCAAACTCAGGCATGCCTTCCCATAGGCCAGGTTGGTATTGTTGTGCCACTTCTCGGGTAATGTCCTCAGCCGCTGCCATCAATGGTTTTTCAATTTCTTGGGCAATCCGTTTGGGATCAAGTCGGGCAAAAATTTCTTCGGGTTTAATCAGCTTGGAGGTCATCAACTCCACTGCTGTGGTGGCCATCTTCTCTGCTTTACGGGGAACAATCCCTTGCCATCCGAGTGGAAGACCAAATAATCGCAATCCTTTAAACTCAAGTGGTGAAAACATCATTTGAATGGCAATGACTTTGGTCACATAGCCAATAAAGCCACTGATAAAGGGGATTGAAATATATAACCAGAAATTCTGTTGAAAATCCGCAATCATTTCTTGAAACATTATTTTATTGGTCCTTCAAG
>Ga0209958_1000518_pt1:15000-64536 | contig 64536 bp, 55 predicted proteins | sample ThiBio_inoc_plan_FD_183942 | JGI IMG/M metagenome (GOLD analysis project Ga0209958, IMG submission 183942) | Wastewater bioreactor microbial communities from Cape Town, South Africa - Thiocy_inoc_plan (SPAdes) | ecosystem: Engineered > Bioremediation > Thiocyanate > Unclassified...
GGCCGATGGCGGCAATCGCGATGGGCTGTGGCGCACCGTCGCCCGCCTCGTCCGCTTTGGCGAACCGATGCGCGCCGTGCGCCTTGCCGCTGCGCTGGCCACGACATAGAGCCCCGGGCGGACCTGTTGCCCATTTGCCCGAATCCCGCAAATTCCGTTCTTTGCTGCGCACAATAGTGTGGGCATCGCCGCGCTTCGCACTGGCCAAGGGCGCAGCATAGGCGTATAACTCATACATTAGACGGCTAAAGCCGCATATGCAGGAGAGAATGGCCATGGCTCTGACCGCCATCGCCCTGGCCCTTGCGCTGGCCAGCACCAGCGCCGAGGGTGCGGGTGCTATTGATTTGCCGGTTGCACGTCCCGCATCCGGCCCGACCGAAACCATCGCCGCCAAATCCGACGATTACGACCGCATGACCGTGCCGGTCACCGTGCGCGAGCACGGGCCATTCCGCTTCATGGTCGACACCGGGGCGCAGCGCACCGTCCTTTCGGACATGGTCGCCGCGCGACTGGGCGTGACCGGCACGGAGCAGGCGCAAGTGACCGGCGTTGCCGGCACACGTGTGGTCAGTGTGGTCAATGTCGACCGGCTCAAACTGGGCCGCCGCAGCTGGGCGGGCAAGCAATTGCCCATCCTGCTGGCCAATGACGTAGGCGCCGACGGGATCATCGGCCTCGACGGATTGCAGGGCCAGCGCGTGATGATCGACTTTCGCCGCAATGAGGTGACGCTGATCGACCGGGTGAGCAGGGACCCGGCCGCCGATGGTTTCGAAATCGTCGTCGAGGCCAAGCGCCACAATGGCGAACTGATCATGACCAATGCGGTCATCGACGGTGTGAAAGTCGACGTGGTGATCGACACCGGTTCCGATGTCAGCGTGGGCAATCGCGCCCTGCAAAAGGCACTCGGCTCACGGGTGCAGGGGCGCACCGAACTGCAAAGCGTGACCGGGCAAAGCATCCAGGCCGAATATGGCACCGCGCGGCAATTCTCGATCGACGGATTCAAGGTCACCGGTATGCCGATCGCCTATACGGACTCGCCCTCGTTTGCGCTGATGGGGCTGGACCGGCGCCCGGCGCTGCTGCTGGGCATGCCCACCTTGCGCCTGTTCGACCGGATCGCGATTGATTTCGTGGCCAAGCGGGTGATGTTCGACATGCCCGCCGCCTCGATACCCAATTCCTGAACAAAGCGGCCATTGGCGTTTGGCCGCTTCCCCCCTACATAGGCGGGCGATGCCTCCTGACCATTCCGCCTCGCCCGCCCCTTCCGCCAAGACGCCGCGCCATGATGGCTGGCAGACCTTGCGACGGTTCCTGCCTTATCTGTGGCCCCATGACCGGCCCGATCTGCGGATGCGGATCGTCGCGGCAGTGGTCTTCATTCTGGCCTCGACGGCCACACAGATGGCGCTGCCCTATTTCCTGAAATGGGCGATCGACGCGATGAGTGTTACCGGCCCGCGGGAGGTGACGGGGGCCATGCTCTTTGTCATCGCCTATGCGGCAGGGCGCTTTGCGGGCGTGGCCTTCGACAATCTGCGCAACATCGTGTTCGAGCGCGTGGGGCAGGAAGCAACCCGCATTCTGGCCGAAAACGTGTTCGGGCGGCTGCATCAGCTCTCGCTGCGCTTTCACCTTGCCCGCCGCACCGGCGAAGTCACCAAGACCATCGAGCGCGGCACCAAGAGCATCGACACGATGCTCTATTTCATGCTGTTCAACATTGCGCCCACGCTGCTGCAGCTCGTCATCGTCGCGGTGATTTTTCAGATCAATTTCGGCTGGGGCCTGGTGGCGGCAACGGCCTTCAGCATCGCGGCCTATATCTATGTCACGCGCAAGATCACCGAATGGCGCACGCATCTGCGCGAAAAGATGAACAAGCTGGACGGGCAGGCCCTGTCGCGCGCGGTCGATTCGCTGCTCAATTACGAGACGGTCAAATATTTCGCCGCCGAAAAGCGCGAGGAGGCCCGCTATTCGGCCGCCACCCGCGCCTATGCCGACGCCGCCACGCGCAGCGAGAACAGCCTTGGCATGCTCAACATCGCGCAGGGGCTGGTGGTCAATCTGCTGATGGCGGGGGCCACGGCCTATACGGTCTGGGGCTGGAGCAAGGGAGAATATACCTCTGGCCAGCTTGTTTTCGTCCAGACCTATCTCACGCAATTGTTCCGCCCGCTCGACATGCTGGGCATGGTCTATCGCACGATCCGGCAGGGGCTGATCGACATGGCCGACATGTTCCGCCTGCTCGACACCGAACAGGAGGTGAAGGACAAGCCCGGCGCGCCCGCGCTGGTGGTGCGGCGGCCCTCGGTGGTGTTTGAGGATGTGGTGTTCGGCTATGACCGCGACCGCACGATCCTGAAGGGCCTGTCGTTTGAAGTGCCTGCCGGCCATCATGTCGCGCTGGTCGGCCCATCGGGCGCGGGCAAAAGCACGATCGGGCGCCTGCTGTTCCGCTTCTACGATCCGTGGTCGGGCCGCATCCTGATTGATGGTCAGGATATTGCCGAGGTCTCGCAAACCTCGCTGCGCGCAGCCTTGGGCATCGTCCCGCAGGATTCGGTGCTGTTCAACGACACGATCGGCTATAACATCGGCTATGGCCACCCGACCGGCGAGGCCTCCCCCGCCCAGATCGAGGCCGCCGCACAGGCCGCCGCGCTCTCGGGCCTGATCGAACGCCTGCCCGCCCGTTTCGACACCGAGGTGGGCGAACGCGGGCTGAAACTCTCGGGCGGCGAGAAGCAGCGCGTGGCAATTGCGCGCACGCTGGTCAAGAACCCGCCGATCTTATTGCTCGATGAAGCCACCAGCGCGCTCGATACAAGGACCGAGCAGGACATTCTGGCCACGCTCCATGCGCTGTCGGAAAACCGCACCAGCCTGTCGATCGCCCACCGCCTGTCCACCATCGTCGATTCCGACTCCATCCTGGTGCTTCAGGACGGGCGGCTGGTCGAACAGGGCAACCATGCGCAATTGCTGCGGATGGGCGGGCTCTATGCCGAAATGTGGGCCCGACAAGCTAATGAGACTCAGGCCAATGAGACGAGCGAAGCGGTCGCCAACGCCGCCGAATAAGAAAAGGGCCGGATCAACCGGCCCTTTTTTTTTCAGATCTTCAGCTCGTGCCAGACCACCGCCTGCCCCACCTTCACACAGGCGTTTTCCGCATCATAGGTCATCGTGGGCGAGCCATAGAGCCGCCACCCCTGCGTCAGCGCTTCGGAGACGCGCTCGCAAAAGGCGCGGTCGTCCTTGCCGGTCAACAGGCGGTAGATCGGGCGATCATCGGGGGTCTGATAGGTTTTCTCGGTCATGGGCCGGTGATCCTGCAAAAGATGGGGCGACGCAAGCGCCGCCCCACATCATCAGAGAATGAACTTCGACAGATCGGTGTCGTGCGACAGATTGTCCAGCCGTGCCTCGACATAGGCCTCGTCAATGGTGATTGTCTCGCCGCGCTTGTCCTCGGCCTCAAAGGACAATTCCTCCAAAAGCCGCTCCATCACCGTCTGCAACCGGCGGGCGCCGATATTCTCAACATTCTCGTTCACCTGCGCAGCGGTGCGGGCAATGGCGCGCACGGCCCCGGGGGTGAATTCGACGGTCACATCCTCGGTGCCCAACAGGGCGCGATATTGCTCGACCAGATTGGCGCGCGTTTCGGCCAGAATGCGCACGAAATCCTCTTCGGACAGCGCCTTCAATTCCACCCGGATCGGCAAACGCCCCTGCAATTCGGGCAGCATATCGCTGGGCTTGGCCACGTGGAACGCGCCGCTGGCGATGAAGAGGACGTGGTCGGTCTTCATCGGGCCATATTTGGTGGCAATCGTCGTGCCCTCGATCAGCGGCAGCAGGTCGCGCTGCACGCCCTCGCGGCTGACCGAACCGCCGCGCACGTCCGACACGGCGATCTTGTCGATCTCGTCGATAAAGACGATGCCATTGGCCTCGGCATTGGCCAGAGCGACACGGGCCACATCGTCCTGATCCATCCGCTTTTCGGATTCTTCATCCACCAGACGGTCCCAGGCATCGGCCACGCGCATCTTGCGGCGCTTCAAAGGCTTGCCGCCCATCGCCTTGCCCAGCATGTCGGACAGGTTGATCATGCCGATGCCGCCGCCCATGCCGGGGATCTCCATCGGCGCGGAGGGCGAATCCTCGACCTCCACCTCGACCTCGACATCATCCATCGCGCCTTCGTTCAACCGCTGGCGGAAACTCTCGCGGGTCGCCTCGCTGGCGCCATCGCCGACCAGCGCCTTGAGCAGACGGTCCATCGCAGCCTTGCTTGCCGCCTCGCGCACGGCCTCGCGGCGGCGCGCCTTTTCCAGCCGGATCGCTTCCTCGGCCAGGTCGCGCCCGATCTGTTCGACATCGCGCCCGACATAGCCGACCTCGGTGAACTTGGTGGCTTCCACCTTTACAAAGGGCGCATCGGCCAACTTGGCCAGACGGCGGCTGATCTCGGTCTTGCCGCAGCCCGTCGGCCCGATCATCAGTATGTTCTTGGGGCTCACCTCGTCGCGCAGATCCGCCGAGAGGTGCTGGCGCCGCCAGCGGTTGCGCAGGGCCACAGCCACCGCGCGCTTGGCGTCCTGCTGGCCGATGATATGTTCATCCAGCGCGCGCACGATCGCCTTGGGGGTCAGATTGTCATTCATGGGGAATCAGCCAATCGTCTCGACCGTCACGCGGTCATTGGTGAAAACGCAGATCTCGGCGGCGACAGCCATGGCCCGGCGGGCGATCTTTTCGGCATCCTCTTCATAATCGGACACCGCGCGCGCCGCGGCCAGCGCATAATTGCCGCCCGAACCGATGGCTGTAATCGTCCCGCTCTCAGTCGCTTCAGGCTCCAGCACATCGCCATTGCCGGTCAGCACCAGCAAGGTTTCGGCATCGGCCACGATCATCAGAGCTTCAAGGTTGCGCAGATATTTGTCGGTGCGCCAATCCTTGGCCAATTCCACCGCCGCGCGCAGCAATTGCCCGCGGTGGGTTTCCAGCTTGCGCTCCAACCGTTCAAACAGGGTAAAGGCATCGGCGGTGGCGCCCGCGAAACCGGCGATGACTTTTCCGCCTTCGCCAATACGGCGCACCTTGCGCGCATTGGGCTTCATCACCGTATTGCCCATCGACACCTGACCATCGCCCGCGATGACGGTCTTGCCGCCCTTCTTCACGCCGACGATGGTTGTGCCATGCCACTGGATCAGCCCGTGGCCAGCTTTGCTGCTATCCATGGATAGGCATATGGGAGCGGGCCGGAATTTGTCCAGACCGCACCCGAAAGATCAACGGTCCAAAGATCAGCTGCCGTTGGGGCCGGGGCGTCCGCCACCGGGGCCGCCCGCGCCGCCGCCCATGCCCGCCGCGCCCACGGTGCCGATATTGCCGAACAGATCTTCAAGGAAGGTCCGCTTGCGGCCCAGCGTCGGGGTCAAATCCTTGTCCGGGTTGAACCGGGCCACCTTTTCCATACCCGCGCGGTCAACGCCCAGCACATTGCCTTTGGCATCGAAACGCACGCGCAGGATCGTCTGCGCGGTCGGCTGCGGACGGCGGAAGGCCAGTTGCTTGGTGTCGGTGGCGATATAATACCAGTCCTGATCGCCGAACTGGCTGGCCAGCGTCGGGCGGCCCAGCGTGCGCTCGACCGAAGCCTTGTTGTCCACGCCCGGCAGCACCGAATCGACCAGCGCCGTATCGACAAAGAACCCGCGATGGTCGCGCACCGTGGTGCAGCCGCCAAGGCCCATCGCCGCCAGCGCCAGAGGCGCCAAAACGCCGATCTTTGCCAGCTTGCCCGAAACTGCCCGCATCCCGCTACTGCTCCATCTATAACCGGGCGCCGCGCGGCGGGAATATTCCGCCAATCCGCATTGCCAAAGCCTCAAGTCCATGCTTACCGAAAAACGCCTTACGGCTCCTTGGCGGCCTGCGCAACTCTCGTTGCTATGCGCGCTTGGGGTCGGGCGATTGAATAATGGCTGAACGATAAAAGGAGCGGCGGCCAAGCGCCATGACCAGTGCTGCACAACAAAAGCCCTCGCTGTTTTCGCGCCTGTTTGGCGGCAAGAGCGACGATTACGCCGCGGTGCGTCCGCTCTGGCACGCGCTGGTCGCGGCGGCCCGTTCGCGCGAATGGTATGCCCCGGCCGGACGCCCCGGCATTGCCGACACGCTGGCGGGGCGATTCGATGCGATCACGCTGGTGCTTTCCCTCGCGCTGCTGCGCATGGAGGGCATTGAGGAATTGCGTCTGCCCAGTGTGCGGCTGACCGAATTGTTTGTGACCGATATGGACGGGCAATTGCGCGAATCGGGCGTGGGCGATCTGGTCGTGGGCAAACATATCGGGCGGTTGATGAGCGTGCTGGGCGGGCGTCTTGGCGCCTATCGCACGGCGCTGGCGGGCGATGCCGATCTGGCCGCAGCGCTCGAACGCAATCTGACGCTGGCGCCCGGCGCCGATCTGGCCGCGCTGGCGCAGGGCGCGCGCGAACTGGCCGATCATCTGGCCGCGCTTGACGATGCCGCGCTTTTGGAAGGAAGGATCGCCCTATGAGCGACACACCCGAATTTTCCCGGATTATCGATATCCGCCATATTGAACCCAAGCCGGTCGAACTGACCGCCACGCCCGAGGAATGCAAGGCGCTGGCCAAGCGGTTCAACCTCGTCTCGATCGGCCATTTGACCGCGACGGTCACGATCACCCGCGATGGCGCGGTTATCCGTGCCAAGGGCACGCTGTCCTCGGATCTGGTGCAGTCCTGCGCGATCTCGGCCGAGGATCTGCCGCAAAAGATTCGCGAGAAGCTGGACCTGCGCTTTGTGCCTGAAACCGGCGTCGAGGGCGGGCCGGATGAGGAAATCGAGCTGAGCGAGGAGGATTGCGATGATATCCCCTACAGCGGCGAACGTTTCGATCTGGGCGAGGCGGTGGCGCAATCGCTGGCGCTCTCCATCGATCCCTTTGCCGAGGGGCCCGAGGCGGCCAAGGTGCGGGCCGCCGGCATTCTGGGACAGGAGAACACCAGCCCCTTTGCAGCGCTCGAGGCTTTGAAGAAGAAATAAAAAGGGGGCCATCTGGCCCCCTTCGCTTTTGGTGCAACCTGAACGGCCCCGATCAGAACGGGATGTCGTCGTCCAGATCCTCGCCATAGCCGCCGCCCGAGGACGAGCCGCCGCCAAAGCCGCCGCCCGAACCGCCCCCGGAACCGCCCGACGTGCGGCCCCAGTCGCTGCCGCCCGAAGACTGACCACCCGACGAACCGCCGCCCGAGCGACCGCCGCCATAGGAACCGCCGCCAGACGAGCCACCGCCCCAGTCGCCGCCCGAACGGCCGCCGCCGCCCATGCCGCCACCTTGGCCGCCGCCCTGCGGGCCGTCCAGCATGGTCAGAGCCCCGCCCACGCCCACGCTGATCTCGGTGGTATAGCGGTCATTGCCGCTCTGATCCTGCCACTTGCGGGTGCGCAACTGGCCTTCGATATAGACCTTGCTGCCCTTGCGCAGGAAACGCTCGGCCACGCCGACCAGACCATCGGAATTGAGGACAACCTGATGCCACTCGGTGCGCTCCTTGCGCTCTCCGGTGGTGCGGTCCTTCCAGCTTTCGCTGGTGGCGATGCGCAGATTGGCGATGCGCCCGCCGTTCTGGAACGACTTGACCTCTGGATCGGCGCCCAGATTGCCGATCAGAATGACCTTGTTGACGCTGCCTGCCATGAAACCCTCTTAGCCTAGAACCCCAGCGCGACTGCGCTCCAATAGGTGATGCCCGCAAAGACATAGGCAAGCGCGAAGAGATAGGCCAGCATGAAGCCGGGCCATTTCCACCCATTTGTTTCACGCCTCGTCACGGCGATGGTGGAAATACACTGCGGCGCGAAGACGAACCATGCCAGAAAGGCCAGCGCGGTCGGCAGGCTCCAATGCTTCTGCAGCTGCGCCGAGAGCTGATGTGCGGTGGTGTCATCGTCGCCCGCCGCGACCGCATAGGTGGTGGCCAGCGAGGACACCGCCACTTCGCGCGCCATCATCGAGGGGATCAGCGCCAGCGCAATGTCGCGGTTAAACCCGATGGGCTTCAAAGCCACGGCCAGCCCATTGGCGATATGCCCGGCGAACGAGGCATCGACCTGATCCTGCCCCTTTTGCGCCTGAGGGAAGTTGAGCAGCAGCCACAGGACGATGTTGACCTGAAGGATGATCGTGCCCGCGCGGCGCAGGAAGATCCAGCCGCGCTGAAACAGGCCCAGCCCCAGATCGCGCAGGCGAGGGAGCTGATATTTGGGCATTTCCATGATGAAGCCGCTGGCCGCGCCCTTGGTGACGGACCGGCGCAGGATCAAGGCCACCACCATCGCGCCCACAATGCCGAACACATAAAGCCCGAACAGCACCAACCCTTGCAACCCCACCATGCCCACCGGGCGGTTGGGGATAAAGGCCGCAATAATCACCGCATAGACCGGCAGGCGCGCCGAACAGGTCATCAACGGCGCGATCAGGATCGTGGTCAGCCGGTCCTTGGGATCGGTGATCGACCGCGTGGCCATGATGCCGGGCACCGCGCAAGCAAAGGAGGAAAGCAGCGGAATGAAGCTGCGCCCCGACAGACCCACGCCCGCCATCATCCGGTCCATCAAAAAGGCCGCGCGGGCCATATAGCCGGTGGCCTCAAGCACGAGGATGAAGAAGAACAGGATGATGATCTGGGGCAGGAACACGACCACCGCGCCCACGCCCGCCATCACGCCATCGGTCAGAAAATCACGCAGCAGGCCGGGCGCCATCGCCCCCTTCACTGCGTCGGAAATCAGACCGACAAAGCCTTCCAGCCCGTCCTGCAAGGGCGCGGCCCAGGCAAACACCGCCTGAAACACCACGAACAGCAGGCCCAGCAGAAACACCGGCCCCAGCCATGGGTGCAGCAGGAAATCATCCATCCGCGAATGCAGGCGATGCTTGGCGCTTTCCGAAATGATCACGCCATCGGCAATGGCATGCGCCTCCATCCGGCGTTCGGCCAGATCGAGGCGCGCGCGCGGATGGGGCGCATCGCCCGCATGGCCCTCGGCCTGCGCAATCGCCTCGCCCAGTTCGGTCAGCCCGCGCCGCCGCACCGCCACAGTCGGGATCACCGGCACGCCCAGCGCGTTCGACAGAGCCTTGGGATCAAGAACCAGCCCATCACGCTCGGCCAGATCGATCATGTTGAGCGCGACCACCGTGGGCTTGCCCAGCGCGATCACTTCCTGCGCGAAGACCAGATGCTGCTCCAGATTGCTGGCGTCCAGCACGATCACCAGGACATCAGGGGCCGGTTCGCCCGCCAGTTCGCCTAGGATCACCTTGCGGGTGACTTCCTCATCCGGGCTGGTGGCCTGCAAACCATAGGAGCCGGGCAGATCGGTCAATTCAATCGGCGCGCCATTGGGCAGGATCATCCGTCCCCCGCGCCTTTCCACGGTCACGCCGGGATAATTGGCAATTTTCTGCCGCGCGCCGGTCAGCGCGTTGAACAGGGCGCTCTTGCCCGCATTGGGATTGCCGACCAGCGCGGCCTTGTGCCAGCGGCTCATTGCCCGCTCTCCAGCCCATTTTCCAGCAGCTTGACCTGCATCGCGCGGGCATGGGCCCGGCGCAGCGCCACCGTCATGCGGCCCACCCGCAGCGCCAGCGGATCGGCCCCGCCAAACACACCGCGATGCGACACCGACAATTTCGATCCGACATCCACGCCCAGCGCCCGCAGGCGCAGCGCCTCTTCCTCGACAAGGGAGGCCCAATCGACAGCCACAATCCGGGCATTTTTCCCCACGGGCAACATGTCGAGCGTCATCACGGAATCTGGCATCGCGTTCATGCTTCTGCGCTGCCAGAGTTCAGAGCAAATTGCAACTCACTCGCAATAACTGGATAAGATTTATGATGCGCCGGGGGAATGGCCCGATGCCGGGCGTGACACAGTTGTGTTACGCCACCATCAAAGACTCGCCGGATAACGCAAGCGGCCGAGCAGCCGAACCGGACTGAAATGCATCGCGTCGCGGCGCAGCAACTGGCCCTTGATCTTTTCAAAGCGCATCACCCCTTCGATGCGGCGGTTGAGGAAGGCCAGTGTCTCAGCCTTGCCCTCGCTCTCATCATTGGCGAAAACCGCCAATGTCGCCGCATAGATGCCTGCCAGCGTGGCGCGCTTGGTGTAATGATTGAAATCAACCGCCGTATCGCCCGCCAGCCGCCACATCGCATCCGCGCTCTGCCAGCCCAGCCGGGCCGAGGCGCCCAGATTGCGCGGCCGCGCCATGATCGCCTGGGCGCGGCGCAAGGATTCCTCCGCTCCGTCCAACGCCGAGAGGCGAAAGCGCACCAGCCGCGAAATCCGCTCGCGAATCGGCAATTTGGCCAGCTCCGCCGTAGGCAGCGCCTCGGCCATCGCCAGATCGATCGAGGCGATCCATGCCGAGATCATCGCCATCGCGCCCTCATTAAAGGCGTAAAGCGCGACATCCTCCGACACGCCCTTTTCCATCGCCGCGGCGCGCACCGCCTCCTCGCCCCAGCCGTCGAACACCGCCGCCCGCGCCACGGCGGGCGCCAGCAACACGCGCAATTCGTCGAGCGAGAGATTATCGGCCTGCATCATCATGCGCTCCTGCGTCAGAACGAAGGCCCATAGGTGCGGGCCTTGTTGTCAGTCTTCTTGGCGTTGGTGTTGATCTCTTCGATCAGATTGTCGTTGCGTTCCAGCTTGGCATAGTCGCGCGCGCTGCGGCCCGAGCTGTCGGCGCGGTCGGGGCTGGCCCCGGCCTTGAGCAACACGCGCATCATCGCGATATCGCGGCGATGCACGGCCGAAATCAGCGGGGTTTCGCCGGTCGAATTGGGTTCATCCACCCGCGCCCCGCCCGTGATCAGCAATTCCATCCCTTCGACAAAGCCGAGATTGGCCGCCACCACCAGCGGGGTCTGGCCCTTGGCATCGCGGATGTTGGGATCGGCCCCCTTGCCCAGCAGGAAGCTGATCCATGTTGTATCACGCCGGGCGGTCACGATATGCAGCGCGGTTTCGCCGGTGGAAACATCGCGCGTGTTGATGATCGTCGTGCCCGGTTCGGCCAGAGCGTCGGTGACCTCCTGGCCTTCCTTCTTCTTCACGCTTTCGAGGAATTTATAGCTTTTCGAAAACTGGGCCTGCGCCGGGCCCGGCATGGCAACGCCCACGGCCAACGCGGCAAACAGCGCCACGCGCAGTTTGCGCAGATATGTGCCAGAGATCACTTCACTTCCTCCATAGCCGAACGCGCCGCCCTTAAACCCTCATGGGCGCATCATCGCACCTTGCGCAAGGGCCTTTAGCAGAGCATGAACAGCCGCGCCATGATCAAGCCCTTTCGTTCACCCCTGATCGCGCTGCTTGCCGGCGCGCTGTTGCTGTCGGGTTGCAAATCCGCGCCCTCTCCTGCCGATCCGCCGCTGGCGGGCGCCGCCATCGGTGGTCCCTTCACGTTGGTGGACAAGGACGGCAAGACTGTCCAATGGTCCGATTTCAAGGGCTTCTACCGGATCGTCTATTTCGGCTACACGTTCTGCCCCGATGCCTGCCCCACCGATGTGGCGGTGGCGATGCGCGGGCTGGACGCCTTTGCCAAGGCCCACCCCAAAGAGGCCGACCGCATCCGCCCGATCTTCATCTCCATCGACCCGGCGCGCGATACGCCCAAGGTGGTGGGCGAATTTGCCGCCGCCTTCTCGCCGCGCCTGATCGGGCTGACCGGAACGCCCGCGCAGGTGGATCAGGCGGCCAAGGCCTTTGCCGCCTATTATGCACGCGGCAAGGAAACCTCGGGCGGATATCTGATGGACCACAGCCGCATCGCCTATCTGATGGGGCCGGATGGCCAGCCCATCTCGATGCTGCCTGTCGACAAAGGCCCGCAGGCCGTGGCGGAGGATCTTGCAACATGGGTGAAATGAGGGACCGCTTCTGGGAACTCCCGCTCCACCGCCTGAGCAAGGCGGAATGGGAAGCGCTGTGCGATGGCTGCGGCCAGTGCTGTCTGCACAAGGTCGAGGATGAGGACAGCGGCGAGATCTTCATGACCAATGTGGCCTGCAAGCTGCTCGACCTGCGCACGGGCCAATGCAGCGATTACAAGAACCGTCGCGCCCATGTGCCCGATTGCATCCGCCTGACGCCCAAAAGCGTGCGGCAATTGGGCTGGCTGCCCGAAACCTGCGCCTATCGCCGCCGGGCCGAGGATCGGCCGCTGCCCGAATGGCATTACCTGCTGACCGGCGACCGCCAGAGCGTGCATGACGCCAAAGCCAGCGTCGCGGGTCGTGCGATCAGCGAAACAGTGGCCGGGCCGCTGCACCATCACATCATCTGGCCCGAGGGCATAGTGCCGCTGGAGATCCTCGAAGAGGACGAGGACTGATGCTCGACTGGCTGCGTCGCAGTCAGCGGGAGGAGGAGAGCCCCTCGATTACCCTTAATGGTGTGCGTGTGCCGATCGCCATCCGCCGCCTGCCGCAATCGCGCCGCATGACCATGCGCCTTGCCCCCGATGGCAGCGAGGTGCGGATCGCCATGCCCAAATGGGGCCGGACCCAGGATGCACTGGATTTCGCCCATCTACGGGCCGACTGGCTGGCCGCGCAACTGGCGCGCCATACGCCCAAGGTGGAGCTGGCGCCGGGCGGGGTGATCCTGTTTGCCGGGGCGCCGCACCGGATCGCCCACAGCCCCGGCTCCGCCCGCCGCGTGGTGTGCGAAGGGGGCGTGATCCACATGGGCGGCGCGCTCGATTCGCTCGTCCCACGCCTCACCCGCTGGATGCAGGCGCAGGCGCGTGAGCATTTTGCGCAGGATCTGGCCTTTTATTGCGCTCGCGCCGGGGTGCCTGTGCCCCCGCTGGCGCTCTCGGGCGCACAGGCCCGCTGGGGCAGCTGTTCGGCCCGGGGCGCCGTGCGGCTAAACTGGCGCCTGATGATGGCCCCCGATTCGGTGCGCCGCGCGGTGGTTGCCCATGAGGTCACGCATCTGGTCCATTTCAACCATTCATCCGCCTTCCACGCCTTGCTTGCCCAATTGTTTGAAGGCAGTATCGAGGAAACCAACCGCTGGCTCAAACGCCATGGGCGCTCGCTCTATACGCCGCTTGGCTGATCCGGGCGCATAGTGCTGGCGTAAGGCGCGATTCATCCCTATTTGCGTGGCGTGATGGTTTTCAAACGCAAGAATTCGATGTGGGCCGATGTGTCCCCCACGGGCGCCGTGTCCGATTTCGTCTCGGTGTGGCGCTCGTCGGGGCGTAACCGGTGGCGCTTTGTGCTGGCCGCGCTGGTGGCCAGCGGATCGGTTCTCTCGCTCATCATCCGCGAGGAGCATCGGGCACCGCCGCGCCTGCCTTCGATCACCTATATCAACAGCTGGCGCGCCGACCGCAGCGACGAGGAAATCAAGGCCAGCAACCTGGCCTTCCAGAAGATCAAGGAACAGCGCCTGCGCGAACAGGCCGAGGCCGAGGAAGAGACGAAAAAGCTCTACCGCACGCTGGGCCGGATTTCGGGCATGGACGTCGACAAGATCGAGCGTGATGCCGCAGCCCAGCGCGCCGCAGAGGCCAAGGCCGCCGCGGCCGAGGCCGAACACGCCAAGGCCGTGCAGGCCGCCGCCGCCAAATAATGGTCGATAGCGCCGATCTGCGCTGGCTGGCCGCCGCCGCAAGGCTTTCCGCGCGGGCGCGGCCCTTGTCGCGGCCCAATCCAGGCGTGGGCGCGATTATTGTGCGCGATGGCGTGGTCGTGTCGCGCGGCTGGACGCAAGGCGGCGGGCGGCCCCATGCCGAAGCGGTGGCGCTGAGCGGCGTCGATGCGCGCGGGGCCACGATGTATGTCAGCCTCGAACCCTGCGCCCATGTTTCGGCGCGCGGCCCGGCCTGCGCCGATCTGGTGGCGGCATCGGGGCTGGCGCGGGTGGTGATCGGCTGCGGCGACCCCGATCCGCGCACGGCGGGCGCAGGCATCGCCCGGATTCGCAGCGCGGGCATCGCCGTCGAACAGGTCGATTGCCCCGCCTCGCGCGCCTCGCTGGCCGGTTATCTGGCCCAGCGGACAAAGGGGCGGCCGCATGTGACGCTCAAGCTGGCCCTGTCGCTCGACGGCTGCATCGCGCGGGCCGATGGCGAGAGCCAGTGGATAACAGGCGCCGAAGCGCGCGCCCATACCCATGCGATGCGCGCGCAATCGGACGCGATTCTGGTGGGTGGCGGAACATTGCGGGCGGACAATCCCCGCCTCGACGTGCGCCTGCCGGGGCTGGAAGGACAATGCCCGCGCAAGCTGGTGCTGACGCATGGCGCGGCGCCGGATGGCTGGCAGGCCATCGCCTCGCCCGAGACGATTCATGAACTTTGCGATGACCTCTACCTCTTTGTCGAAGGCGGCGCGGGGGCGGCATCGGCCTTCCTGCGCGCCGGGCTGGTGGATCGCCTGCTGCTCTATCGCGCGCCCATCCTGATCGGCGGCGGCAGGCAGGGTGTGGGCGATTATGGCCTTTCCGCTCTGGCGCAGGCGCATGACCGCTGGCACAAGACCGATCAACGCCAGCTTGGCAAGGACACGCTGGAAATCTATGAGGCAAACCCATGTTTACCGGCATTGTTACCGCTTTAGGCACTATCGTAGAGGCCACCGGGCAGGACCACGTCCACGCCCGCATCGCCGCCCCCTTTGACCCCGAAGGCATCGCCATCGGCGCCTCCATCGCCTGCTCGGGCGCCTGCCTGACCGTGGTGGACAAGGGGGGAGTCGCGGGCGATTCGTGGTTCGCCGTCGATATTTCGGGCGAAACCACCAGCCGCACCGTCGCGGGCCGCTGGGTACAAGGCACGACGCTCAATCTCGAACCGGCGCTCAAGCTGGGCGATGAACTGGGCGGGCATATCGTGACCGGCCATGTCGATGGCGTGGGATCAGTGGTCAGCATCAGCACCGTTGGCGATTCGATCCGCGTGATCATTGCCGCACCCGCAGACCTTGCACCCTATATCGCGGAAAAAGGCTCGATCACCGTCGATGGCATCTCGCTGACGGTCAATGACATCGCCGATCAGGCCGATGGCACCTGCCACTTTGCGCTCAACATCATCCCCCATACCGCCAAGGTCACCACCGCCGGGCAGTGGGTCGAGGGCGCTTCGGTCAATCTGGAGATTGACGTGCTGGCACGGTATCTGAAGCGGATGCAGGCGTTGAAGGGGTGATTTTCAAGAAATAAGGGATGAATGCGAGGGTCTAGACCCTCGCGCTCCCATTACTGTCGGCGTTGCGCCACACAGGTTCGGCAGCAAGTGTAGGACGCGGCGTTGGAATGTTAAAGCCTGCGGCGCCACTCCCCGCGCCGCAGGCTTTTTTACAAACCAAAAGGGCGCCCCGTTTTCCAACGAAGCGCCCTTCCAGTAACGGGATTGCAAAGGGACCGAGTCCCTTTGCCTGCCGGAGGCATCAAACCCCCGAAATCCCAAATCAAGCCGTAACGTCAGCCACCGCCGCAATGAACTTGTCGATGTTGCCCATCGTCAGGCCCGCTACGTTGATACGGCCCGAACCGGCCATATAGACGCCATGCTTTTCGCGCATGGCCAGCACCTGATCGCCGGTCAGCGGAACGATCGAGAACAGTCCGTTCTGCGTGCCGAAGGGCGCAAAATCGACCGAACCCTGAACGCCCGCACCGCCCAGCTTGGCGCGCACTTCGTTCATGCGCGCGCGCATCACGTCCAGCTCGTTGAGCCAGCTCTTGGTCAGGCCCGCATCCGAGAGGATCAGGCGAACCACCGCGCCACCGTGATCGGGCGGCATCGACCAGGCCGCGCGGGCCAGCGTGGCGCCGTTCGAGAGCACGATGTTCACCGCATCGGCGTTCTGCGCCAGCACATAGAGCGCGCCCACGCGGTCGCGGTAGTAACCGAAGTTCTTGTCGCAGCTATAGGCGATCAGCGCTTCAGGCACTTCGGCCAGAACGCGGCGGATGCCATAGGCGTCTTCTTCCATGCCCTGGCCCAGACCTTGATAGGCCAGGTCGAGGATCGGCAGGATGCCCTTGGCCTTGATAAGGGCCGCGATTTCGTCCCATTCGGCGTTGGTGTAATCAATGCCGGTCGGATTGTGGCAGCAGCCGTGCAGCATGATGGCGTCGGTGGCCTGCGCCCCGGCAATCGCTTCGCGCAGAGCATCCATATCGGCAACGCCAGCCTTGGTGGCGTGGTTGAAACCCTTGATTTCCACGCCAACGTCAGCGGCGATCTGCGCATGGTTGGGCCAGCTGGGCGTGCCCATCAGGATGCGGGTAACGCCCGCCTTCTTGGCCAGAGCCACGGCCAGACGCACCGCGCCCGTGCCGCCCGGAGCCTGCATACCATCAATGCGGCCGTCCATGGTGGGGTTTGCGGCGCCAAACACATAGGGCATCAGCGCATGGACAAAGCCCATGTCGCCTTCGGGCCCGAGATAGGCTTTGGAATCCTGCGTATCGAGCAGCAGCTTTTCAGCCGCCTTCACCGATTCGAACACGGGCGTGGCGCCCGTATCGGTGCGATAGACACCCACGCCGAGGTCAATCTTGTCCTCGCGGGGATCCGCATTGTGGAGCTTGATCAGCGCCAGAAGCGCGTCGGCGGGCTGTTGCTTGAGGTTGTTGAGCATAGTGGCCGCGCCTTTACCCCCACGCGCCGGTGGGGGCAAGGGCGTATCGCCACGATTCGGCGCTTAGAGCGGGTTCCAATTCTGCTTTTTCGAGAACTTCATATAGCCGCCATTGATGCCCAGCCGCAGCCCGACCCCCATGCGCACCGGAATCAGCACGATATCCCCGCGCCGCACATAGGAAACGTTGAAACCGCCCACCATATAGGCCTGCCCCTCGCCCGCGCCAAAGCGGTGATAGAGGTCCTCGGTGTTGTGCAGGTTATAGACCAGCATGAAAGTGTCGGCCGCATTGGCCCCGGCATCAAACCCGATCGAGGGCCCCGCCCAATAGGCCGGACGCTGACCTTCGACGCGGTGATAGAGCGTGCCCGACCCATAGCGCAGGCCAAGGGCAAAGGCCCCGCCCGCCTCTCGCCCGATGATATAGGCATTGGGTTCGCCCTGCTTTTTCAGAATATCCTGAATGAGCTGAGCCAACCCCTTGGCCCCCTTGCCGAACACACCTTCTGCCGCTCCGATCAGATCGTCCTGATGATAGGTCGTGCCATCGGCCGGGGGCACGGATGTGGCGGACATGGGCGTGGGCTGGGCCGCCGGGGCATAGGGCGCGCCGGTGGCGGACGGCGCATAGGCAGGCGCAGGCGGAGAAGAAGCGGGCGCCGAGGTCGCCGGAGCGCCGGGGCGGACCAGATCGGAATCGATCGGCGGATTGCTCTGCGCATGGGCCACCGGCGCCAGAATCATCATGCTCAGCGCCACCACTGCGCCCATCCTTGCGCCATGGGCAGCCATACGGTTCGGCATCATCACTTCATTCCTCTCATCGCGGCAGGCCCAAATCTGTCGCCCGCCGGCCTTGTGGACAATCCGGTCCGCCGCTGCGCAAGCCGGCAGGCGGCGGGCCGAGTCGGATATGCGGCAAAACGTGGCCGGGTTTGCCTTGCTGCAGGCTGAAGCGTTTTTGCGTCGGCGGCAATGGGCAGGCGCAGGCGGCGTTTCCCCAGCGAATAAAAAGAAATCATTCTACCCCCTTGCCGGTTCGAAATACCCCCGCTATAGGCCGCCTTCGCCGCTGCGATCCGGAGACGTGGGTGAGTGGCTGAAACCAGCGGTTTGCTAAACCGTCGTGCCCTAACTGGGGCACCCCGGGTTCGAATCCCGGCGTCTCCGCCAACATTCTGATTGTTGGTTGCTTTTTCGACATCGATATTTCCCCTTTGTGGGTCGCTGGACGAAAAACCGTTGTATCTGTGACCACTTTTGTGACCACCAGTGTGACTACCCGTTCTTGGCGATCAATTGCTGTTCGGGCGTGAGATAGGCCAGATAGATCTCTGTAGTCTTCACACTGGTGTGCCCCATAATCCCCTGAAGAATATAGATACTTCCGCCATTCTGCAGATATCTGACGGCAAAAAGATGCCGCAAATCGTGGAATCTGAAGCGGACAAAATCCGGCTTTCGCTGTGACAGTTTTCGTGACCACTTCGCGAACACGTTGGAGACCCATCCGATGGTCGCCCCATCGCCAGTCCAGAACACAATCTGGGATTTTGACGCCTTGGGCTGGCGCTCCAAAATGGCTAGCGCCGCATCATTCAAAGGGACTGTACGAAGCTTGCTGCCCTTCGTTTTATGGATCGTCGCCACGCGCCGAGTAAAACTGATGCAGCTCCAGTCGAGTTGCACAATCTCATCCTGACGCATCCCCGTCTCAATAGCGAAACTTGTGATGTCAGCCAGCTTTGGAGGAACGGCGGCAAGCATGGCCGCAATGGAAACATCTGTCGGAAGAAGGATCGGAGATCTCCGCTCAGGAATGCGCCGCCGATTGACGGCGAGAGCGGCATTCTGCTCGATCCACCCTTCATCTTGCGCATGGGCAAGAACCGCAGAAACCGCCGTAAGATCACGCCGGATTGTTGCATTAGAGGTTCCTTGCTCCCTGCGCGCCTTAATCATCTCCCGCAAGCTGGCGGCATCAATGCGATCAAGTATCTTGTCCTCGAGAAATGGACCGCATTGCTTAAGGCTAACGAGGTAACGGGTTTTCGTTTTCTCGGAAATTTGCCTAGCAGCTACATCATTCCACGCGATGACAGCATCTTGCCAAATTCTGGGGGGCGCAATGCCATGGTGGATTTGCTCCTCAATCTCCAGCCTGAGCCGCTCTAGGGCCTGGATCGCCCTTGCTTCTGCGCGCCGTTTTGGCTCAACACGGACATGTAACGACTTGCGGTATATGCGTCCGGCGACTTGGAAACGGCCCCAGTAGACGCCATTACGGATAGAGATGTTTTTCGGCATGGCAGTGTGTTTTCCGGTGTTTGCCGCGCCCATTGCCGCAGCTGGGCAATATCGAAGGTCCAGCGGCCTGCCGGCTTGGCAGCACCGGGAATGAGACCTTGGGCAGCGAGATTTTGGAGCGTCCGCATCTTCAGACCGGAGATCTGAACTGCCTGACTGATAGACACGCGCTCGATTCCAAGCGGTTCGCTGTAGTCGGCACCTCGCATCGAGGTCCTCCTCTGGTCACGACTGATGTGATTTCGATCCTGGCGACAACTATGCCTCAGCAGGCTGAGCCGATCCGGAGCCGTTTGCTTCGACAAAATGTTTCGCGACATAGTCGTCGATTGCCGTCTCCGGCAGCATCAGCCGGCCATTCACGCGGATGTGGGCAAGCTGCTTTCGAGCGACCATCCGTCGAATACGAGATTCGGGCCAGCCGCTTTGAGCGGCCAGTTTGGGGAGTGTCAGCAATTGCATGACTTTCACCTCTGTAGTAGTTTGAGATTAGAGTTTGGCAGAAACTCACGATAGTTGGAGTAACTCATGTTTGTGAGTTTCGTCAAGGCGGAATCGTGTGGCGGGGCAGTGTGAGCATCGGCGCGCGTTTTCTGGAGATCCGTAAAGCCAAGGGGCTGAAGCAGACCGATGTCGCCGAAGCGATCGGCATCTCGCACGGCGCCTTGGTCAATTATGAGAAGGGGCGTGAGCCTCCGGCATCGGCGATCCTTGCCTTCAGCCAAGTCTATGGCGTCAGCGCAAATTGGCTTCTGACCGGCGAAGGCCGACCTGATGCTGAGAGCCTGGACAGCATCTATGCCCGTTCAATCGCGACCGCTTGGGCCTTCTTGAGCCGCGGAGGCGATGATGTGGAACAGGACGCGCTTATCAAACTCGGTGGCGCGCTGTTTCAATACCTGCTGGAGCATGGCGAGATCAGCCCCGCCATGAGCGAGAAGATTTTTGCCCTGAGCGCCTGACATGAACGACAACCAGTTGCCGCCAATTGCAGACGAACGCCTCCTAGCCGCAATGAAGGCCGTCAACCCGCCGGTAGAAAAGCTGATGGCTGACCGCTTGGCGCTGCGGCAGGAGATGAAGCAAGCCAAAGATGAACTCGAACGTGTCCGCCATCACTTGATCCCGAGGTACATTTGCATCGTCAAAGCCATCGTACTTGGGGCAGCGACCATGGCTCTCATCGCCTTGGCCCTCGCGCTTTTCAAAAGGCTCTTTGAGGTCAAAACCACAGCAACCCTCTTTGCTTCTCTTTTGCTGCCGCTGTGGATCGTTGATCAGGCTGAAAGAAAATTCGGTCGCTGGATCGTTCACCGTGATGGCCGAGCAGAGTATCTCGATAGAGATGGCTGCGAAGGACTATAGATGCGGACGGTCCGGTACGTCGCCTTTCAGGAGCGCTGATTGGGATAGCGGACTTTCCAGACTGCGAACAGGTGTGGGAGCTTCGCGCCCCTAATCGGCATTGATGCAAGTTTAGACTGTTCCCGCAAGCGGACGCGGTCAGTTCTCGGCACCGACCAGATGAAAAGATAGTTCGAATCCCTCCCGGCCCGCCAAACACCGCCGATTACCGCACAAATTGATCTTCTATCTCTCTAGTTATGAATATAATAGCAAGGTTCTAGCGGTGCGCCTGAAGTTACGGTTCCCGCCCCACCAGCCGGGCGGTATAGCTCCACCTGAGATAACCGCCGATTATACGCTCCGACATAGCTCGCAGAAGATAACTGCGGCTGTTTTGGACCGCTTGGCGGTCTCAACTGTACAGAATCGAAGCATGAAAAGCGGGATCAATACGGATTTTTTAGTGTTTGAAGATGGCCAGAGCATCCCACCACTCCCGTAGGTTTTTAAGAGCCATTTATCGGAGGCGGCTGCCAATTACACCTCATCAGGCACGTCCTTCTTCTTCCGCTTCTTCTTGCGGCCTTCCGCTGCCACAACCTGGTCCGCGATGAAAATCACACGCCCCGGAACGTCCATCAGCTGGAGCGCCTTCATGCCGCGCATAAGGCTGATGCGGGAGAACAAGGGCAGGTTCAGCGACCGCCCGGCGGGGTCTTTCCGGGTCACGATGCCGAAGACAATGCGGCATTTCCGGTCACGAACGAGCGTGACCATCGCATCCGCATCGCCATCGGCAAGCACTTCCCGGATAAGCGCCTCCAGCTTGTCAACGGCCTGCGGCTCCAGCCTCATCAATTCGATGGCGTTGACGCCCTGATTGAACAGATGGCTCAACTGAGCCGAGAGCGTCGAGACTTTGACATGATAGAAGGCAGCGACGCCGTCGCGGACCGCCAGCAGGTCGCAAGGCTCCACCGCGCTTTGCCCGTCTGGGCTGATATTCTTTGTATCAAGGCAGGCGATAGCCGCGTCCCCCGCCCCAACGGCCGCATTGTATTCGCCCTCGCTCGGATGATCGTAGGGCGGGAGATCGCTGTCCTCGCATAGCGGGTCGAGATAGGCGCTAAGCCGCGCGATATAGGTATCGTCGATGCGGTACCAATTGCCTTCGCAAAGATGGAAGGTTTCGCCTTGCGCGTCCTCCAGCGTCGTGTCGAAGACCAGGCTCTTGAAGATGCTGTAGCGGTCGCGGCTGTTTCCGTCCTCGTCGGTCAGGACCAGCGCGTGACGGCGCAATTCCTCGACCCTCAGAGCATTCAGGTCGATCCCATGTTCATCCAGATACTGGTAGTACCGCCCGATATAGACATCGTCATAGACGCGGCTGCGCCCGGCTCCGGCGAAGGCGGCGTAGAGGTTGTCGCTGTAGTTGATGATTTCCGGAACCGTGAGGTTGAGGTCGGGATTGCGCGCGCGAAAGGCCGCTAGGAGTCGGCCGTTCAACGCCTCGATCTGCGCCGGATCACGGACCGGCATGATGTTCTGGATATCCGGGAAAGCGGCCTTGTATTCCTCGCTCTGATATAGATCGAGCAGCTTCTCGCACAGCGCCGCCAGCCGGTCGGCCTCGACATCCGTGCTGATACGCAAATTACTGCCGCCTGTGGCGTGCCGGAACAGTTCCTTGTGCTCATCGCGGACCTTGCCGGTCAGGCTGCGCAAGATCGTGCTGTCACGGTCGAAATCGAACAGCGTCAGCTCAGACTCGATCGGAAGCTGCGTCCGCTGGCGCTTGGCCGCACCGGGATCGAGCGTGTCGGTGCTTTTAAGCTTGTGCGGGTCAAGGCAGTTCAATGTTACCCGCAGCCCAAAATCATATTCGTAGCTGGAGTCGATCAAGTTATGGGCGACATGGCCGAAGGAGAGCGCGAAACACCGCCCACCGACCGGCAGGAACACAAGGGCACCCTTGTTGACTTGCGTCAGGTTTTTCTCGACGTTGAAATATGACTTCCACCATGGCGGGCGCGGGTCGCTATCCAGCACGAACAGCGTTGCGCCTTCCGGCAGGCCTTGCGCGCCGATATCGTCGTCGAGCGCATGGTCCTCCCGCAGCGCGTTGGCAGCATCATAGCCTTCCTTGAGAAGGTATATCGAGAAAGCCCTGCTCTTTGCCATGCCGCCCCCGGCGCGCGATCAACATCTCGCTTCTTAAACCTGCGATAGCAGAAAGAAGACGGGGACGCATGTCAATGACGATCGGCACAAGCCTAAGTATTGCAGGCTTATTCCCTGGATATGGTGCCATCGTCCCCAAGATGTGTCCCGCCGACCACCTGATAGAGCGCCCAAAGAGATTCCGCTGCCGAGTCGGCCAGTGCCATCCATTCGGGATTCGCCTGCACTTGCGCGTGTTCGCAAAGCTCTCTGGCAACCGCGCGGTTCAGAAAGGATGCCATGTCCAAGACCTCATGCCGCCCGCTATCATCCATTTCCCGCATATGCTGAACCTCGTCAGAATCTTGCTGCCATCATATTGCGAAGCCTGAGCGGCAGAACCCCGGCCCGAGTGCGGGAGGGCAGCGCCCACCTGACCCCTGACCCGGCACTGCCGCAGGTTACATGCTATCCTGCACGGGCGTGGATGCATGTTACTGAGACAATGGCGGGCTTTCTGCGCTATCAACTATACGGGGAAAGGGCCGGGTGCCGGGGACAACAGAATGAACAAGAAAGCAAACAAGACCGTTCTCGAAACTATACTCGACTGGTCGGCTGACCGCCCGCTTTGGCAACGTGATGCCCTGCGCCGGATCGTGACCGGCGGAACGCCCGATGACGATGGGGTGAAGGACATCCTAGCCCTGTGCAAGAAGGAGCACGGTGCCGAAGGTATTGCGTTGGTACCGGCGGCCCTCGAAGCCGCGCATTTGCCGACCGCCCCCGCCGGCGGCGAGTCGATAGCACTGGCAAGCGTCGGGGATATCGCCGGTGTAAACCAGCTCGCCCCCGGCCAGTCCCTACCGTTTGAAGCGGCGGGGCTCACCATCGTGTACGGGCCGAACGGGTCCGGCAAGTCGGGTTACGGGCGAGTGCTCAAGCGCGCCTGCCGCGCGCGCAAGGCGGGCGAGATCATGCCGGATGCGTACAACCTGCCGCCCCCCGGCAAAGCGACCGGCACTTTTTCGATTCTCAAGGACGGTGTAGCCGCACCGCCCGTCAGCTGGACCGACGACGGCAAGCCGGACGCGGTGCTGTCTGCCGTCAGCGTCTTTGACCGGGACTGCGGCTCGGTGCATGTGCAGGAAAAGAACGAAGTGGCGTTCAGGCCCTTCGGCTTGGATATTCCCGACGACCTCGCCGGTATTTGCCAGGCGCTTAAGCAGAAACTGGGTGCTGAAGAAACCCAGCTCAATGCGGCCCGCGACCCGGTCTTCGATAAGCCGAGGTGGAACCCGGCCACGCCGGTCGGCGCGATCATGTCGGCACTGAGCCATGACACCGATTTTGCCGCGCTTGAGAAACTTGGTGAGATGAGCACCGACGAGCGGGCACGGCTGGCACGCCTTGACGAAGACCTGCTGAAAAACCCTGCGGACGCTGCAGCCGAACAGAGGCTTTTTGCCGGCAATGTAAGGCAGCTGATCGCTACCCTGGACAGGCTTGCCGCCGCCTATGGGGATGAAAAGCTGGCCGGGATGAAAACGCTGGCGGACGCGGCGCGGGACAAGCGGGCGGCGGCTGATTTTGCCGCGCGCGAGACCTTTGACGGCCTTTCCATTCCCGGTGTCGGCGGGGAAACATGGCGGGCGCTATGGGAGGCCGCCCGCCGCTATTCGGACCAAACGGCTTATCCTGGCGCGCCTTTCCCGCCCACAGGGGACGAAGCCTGCGTCCTGTGTCACCAGGCGCTGCATGCGGATGCCAAGGACCGCCTGGGGAGCTTCGAGGCATTCGTCCGCGCGGATGCCGAATTACAAGCGGCGCGCGCCGAGCAAGACTATTCTGAGGCTCTTGCCGCATTCACGGCGCGGCAACCGGACGTGCGAGTGATCGCGCAGGCGCGCCAGCGCATCGCCCTCCAGAACCCCGGCCTTGCCCGCAAGGTTTTGCGCTTTGTCGCCAGCGCGGATTTTCGCCGCCTGATATGCCTTCGCGCCCTTTCGACCGCTGACCCGCTAAACCTGCCACCCTTTTCGCCGTCACCGAAGGCGGAGCTGGAGGCCTTAGCGGCCACTCTGGAAGCCTATGCTACGGAACTTGACGAAGCGGCCGACGCTGAGGGCCGCGACCGGCTGATCCTCGAACGTGACTCGTTGACGGACCGGGCGGCGGTTGCCGACTTTCTCGAAACCGCAAAGAAAGAAATCAAGCGACTTGATGATCTGCGCATTGTCCGCACCTGCATCACTGACACGGCGACCAACGCCATCACCAAGCTCGGCAACGATATCGCCGACAATGTCATCACCCCGAAAATGCGCGACCAGTTTCAGTCGGAAATCGTCCGTCTCGCAGCGGAGAAAGTGCGCGTGGAAATCGTGCGCTCGGGCGGGCAGTACGGCTCGCCCAACTATCAGGTGCGCCTCTTTGCCAACCCGAAAGCCAAGGTCCATTTGGTCCTGAGCGAGGGTGAGCAAACCTGCGTCGCTCTTGCCGCGTTCCTCACCGAAATGGCGACGGCCCAGCACAAATCTGCGCTGGTGTTCGATGACCCGGTGACATCGCTCGATCATCGCTGGCGCGAAAAGGTGGCGGACCGGCTTGTCGAAGAAACCGCAACCCGCCAGATTATCGTCTTCACTCATGACATGGTGTTCGTGAACGACCTTCACGACAAGGCCGTCCGCGAGGCTGTTCCTATGAAGCTCGTCAGCCTGTCGCGTGGGCCAGCCGGGACGGGCATGGTCACGGACGGCTTGCCCTGGCAGCACGCCGGTATCCGCGACCGGGTTGATAAATTGGAAAAGGCGGCGCGAGAGGCGCGGAATCTATATGACGCGAACGATGAAGAAGGATACCGGGACGCAGCCGCGAAAATCTATGACCGGCTGCGTGCGACGTGGGAGCGCGGGCTGGAAGATGTCGCTTTTGCCGGGGTCATCCACCGCCACCGGGACTATATCGACACGAAGAACCTGAAACGGGTGACTGTCATTGAAGACGCTGATGTCGAGACATTCCGCAAGAACTTCAAGAAGTGCAGCGACCTCGTGGACGCGCACGACCCGTCGCGCGCACGGGACGGCGCGGTGCCGCCGCCCGACGACATCCTTGCCGACATCAAGACTCTTTCGGATTGGGCGGATTCGATCCGGGGCCGGCAGAACGCCTTGCCGTGACCAAGCTCGTTCGCCCTGAATGCTTCGTGCCAGGGATCGCCACCCGAATGGGCGGAGACAACATGGCTGGCTCCGTAGAGCCGGCACATCCGGCGTCATAAAGCCGGGTCCGCGCACGCGGAGGCACCACAATCTGGGCAGCCGTACAAGATGATTAAATTCGCTGCTTTACAGCAAACCGACAACCCTGTTGGTGGCCACCGTGCCAAGGCGAAAAAGCGTTTGACGCTGTGCCGAGGCCTGCCGCCACGAACGTGCAAGATCGGACTCCCAGGGGGTCACGATTAGCTCGAAGGAACCGTTGGTCAGGCGGCGGAACATGACCGCCGAGTCGGCATAATTGAACCCGCCCTGTGCGGCAGTCGGCAGGTTCATCCGCTCCATCTTGTTATTGCCATGCCAGGTCAGTCGCCGGTCGCTCCACACGCGCGCGCCGCAGCGGAGGACGGGCTCACCGATTATCAAGTTATGCGGATAGTCGTATTGGTCGAAAACGAGGCCGAAGAACCGGTGTCCGCCGCGCGGCAGCTCCAGTTGGTTGCTCGATCCGCCTTGAAGGGCCTCGCCGTGAACCCACATGGCGGGATAGTCGGCGGGGTTGATCACTTCGGTCTCAATGGCGACGCGGAACAAGGGCAACGCGGCACCCGCCACCGGTGCCGGTGCTGCTACAGGCTGTGCCTCCTGCTCGATTTCGGGGGGCGGCGGCTGGGCCTGTCGCAGGGCGGTATAGGCTGCGAGCAAGTCGTCGGTAAGAGTAGTGGTTTCAAAGCGGGCCTTGTCGAAGGCTTCATCGGCATCGGCGCGCGGAACGCCATGCTGTGCCCATGCCGCCTCGGTATTCACGCTAAAACCGCGGCTGGTCAGGTTCGCCGAGCCGACCAGCGTGCAGCATGTTTGGGGATCGGTGCCAAAGACGTATAGTTTGGGATGAAAGGCGCGCAGCGGCATAAGCGAGCCCTGCGCCAGCCTCTGCGCGCCCGACACCAGAACAGTGGCGTTCGCCAGCCCGCGCCAATGCTGCAAGGCTTGAGGTTCGGTAAGGCCGAAATCAAAGGATGTCACAAGGGTTTTGGGCATCGCCGCGAATGCGGCCGGCCCCACGGCATTTGCGACGGCAGACAGCAATATGTTTGCGCCGCCGAGCGTGACGTATGCGGAAGCGGCGCGGATATCGATGGCCCCCGCCGCGACCATATCGACGAGAGCATTGCGCAAGCGCGCCGGTTCTGCGGCGTTCTGGACGATCAGCATACCGGAGCCTGCGTCCCGCTACCGCTGCCGCCGGATGGCGCGGGGGATGCACCGGTCAGCGCCGACTGCGCCAATGTTTCAAGCTGCGCCAGTAGCGGCGATGCTTCGAGCAGCGTGCGCAATTTGCGGCGGCGCGCCGTCAGTGCTTTGGCAGGATCAGCCAGATACAGGTCCGTCGTGCAATGGTCGTCCGCTAGTGTGGCAATCTCTTTGGCAAGGACCGCGATCTTCTGATGATCGACTTTGGCGGCATCGTATGTAGGCATCATTCTGTATGGTAGCGTGTGAAGATGCCGCTCCCCGAAATCGCCCTTCGGGTTAAACGCGAGGGTGGCGTTGGTGAGAGCCTCGCTGTTGAGCATGCCGACCTGGTACCAGGCCTCGTCCGCGTCCGTCACAACTTTCCAGTACAGTGTCTGGTCAACGACAAGGTCCTGAGCCTGCGCAACCGGAACGCACGCCGCGCAGATGATCTTGCCGCCGGCACCGGCCAGAATGAGGTACCCGCTCATACCGAAGACTTGCTTGGAAAGCTTACCCCGCTCATCGATGCGCTGTTGGAGCGACTTGCCTTTCCCCACCGTTTTGAGCCTCTGGTTGATCGCGGCGAACCGCCGTGCGGTCTGGGTAAAGCCCTGCCTGCGGATTTCGGCCTCGTCGAGAATGCTCCACGTTCCGCCCGCCGCGCGCAGCGCCGGCAGAGCCATCGGCGCGCGATGGACACCGAGCACGAACGGCAGCAGGTTTTCCGACTGGGCCATGCGGAAAAGAAAGCGCGGCGCGACATGGCCGGGGAAGCGGTCTGCCGCTAATTCCTTGGCTGATTTGATCGTAAACCCCCATGCGGAGGTGCGTGTAGGCGTATCGACGCGGTACTCCGCCCCCGCATTCTGTACGATATTGATGCATACGGCGGTGCGCGGCATAAGGTCGGCCCCCTGCTGCGGCAGGTCACCGCCACTGCCGGTCACGGCCGGACTAACGCCCTTTTCCAGCACCCATGCGCTGCGCGCCGAACCGATGGTGCGAACTGAAAAGCCGGTGGTATCCAGCCCTGTATCGGTCGCAACGAAGCCGCTAAACGTGGTTCGCGGAAGCCCGGTCATGTTCGCTTTTTTGTGACCGACGAGCGCCGCGCCGGGATATTTGAAGGTTCCGGGGGCGACCTGCCAGATTTCGGCGATGTCGAGCGGCACGGGACGGTTGCTTGTCAGGAAATCATGCTGCCTGAGCCGCTCGTGGTGGGTGCCGTTCAGCACCGTGCCGGGTACAAGGCAGGCGACGGAGGCATCCGGCCCGAGATAGCGGTCGATGGCATGGAGCAGGTGCATCGTGCCCAGTTCAAGATGGAGAAAGGACTGTCCTGCGGGCTGGATGCCGTAGAGTTTTGCCCGGCCTTTCAGCAAGTCCCGGTACGGGTTGTCGGCCAGCCCGCTCATGGCGAGCCATGGCGGATTTGACACAAGCCCGTTGAAGTGGCCGGTCAGGAGTCCCGGCCTGTAGGTATTGCGTAGGATGAACGCCCAGATGCCGTTGCGTCCGGCAACGGCAAGTTCGGCCATGCGATGCGCCAGTGGGAACAGCGCATCGGAAAGCTGCTTGTAAAGCTCCGGCGACAACGTGATCCCGAACGCCGAGATCGTGCCGTCGAGAAAACCGTCTGCGTCCGCCTTGCTGAAACCCGCAACTGTGCCACGCCGCTGCGCATCACGCGCTTCGTCGTAGGCCCAGTCCACGATCCGGTCGAAAAGCTCGCGGTACGCAGGCTGCACCAACGCTGTCGGTAAATATACGGTCGTGCCGTCAAGCGAAACCGGAATGGTATCGCCTTCGCCGACCAGCGGAACTGACGCGGAAACCGGCGTGACGGCGAACAGCGAGTCCGCATGATAGACTGGGATGACGATGGGCTTTGTTGCAGCCTTGATCTCGGCCGACAGGCTGACGACCCATGTAGTTTTGGCGAGGCTAACCGCCAGCGGGTCGATGTCGAATCCGGTCGCAACGTCTTGAAGCTGCTCGATGGCAGAAAAGCCAAACCGTTCCCGTGTTGCCTTTATGATTTCCGCGAGCATCGTGCCGGATCCGCAGCACATATCGACGATCCGAGGGCTTTCCCCGGCCGGGAGCCCGTCGATGCAACGATCGGCAAGCAGGCGGGCGAGCCAGTGCGGGGTCCATTCCTGGCCGAGCAGCTTGCGCTGGCTGCGACGGGCGAGCTGCGCCATGAAGCGGCCGAACAAATCCTCTTCGGGATACCAGCTGAAATCGTAAGCATATAGATCGCGCTGGAGGTCGCGGGCCACCGCGACAAGCCGGTCGATGTAGGACGGGCTGAGAAGCCAGCCAAAATAATCCTGCTCGACTACATTCTCCAGCTGGAAATTGTTGCGGAAGAATTCCCCGTTCAGGATTGTCTTCAACTCATTGTCTGTGCTGAGCACCGCCTTGCCTGTCAGCACGTTCGCGCTCAGAAGTCGCGCGAGAAGGGTCACGTAAGCTTCATCAACATACGCGGCGGTGCGGAAGGTGCCCGCTGGCCCCTCCAGATGATCGACGAACTGAGACCAGAGATCGGTGGCGAGGCTCGCCGACGGATCGCCCTTGCGCCCCTCGTCCACCAGCAGCGACACAGGTCCCGCGCTGCTTTTGTATGCAGCCGAGTCCATGCCGAGATCGGAGGCGAGGAATTCTGACCGCAACGGCCGCGACTGTTCGCGCGCCAGATGCTTCTTGATAAAGCCGCCGAGCTGCTCGGCGGACAAGACGCTGTCATCGGGTAGCCTGAGTTCGTCGATAACAACGAGCGTGATGTCGGCAGCGGTGCAGGATGGTGGATCGACCCCCGCTGCAAGCTCGGCATCGTAGGCGCACCATTCGACCGTGTCGGACAGCACGCCTCGTATTGTTGAAACCGGCATGCCCGCGCGGACGAGCCCGGCCGCCTGCTCCTGCACCTGCGCATAGCCGGTATCGCGCTTGGCGGTGTTGCGCAGGTCGGATTCGTACTCAATCGTCGTCGATCCCACCAGATTGTCGATGAACCGGGATGCGACCTTGCCTGATTCCGTGCCCACTTTGGTATGGGCTTCCGTTCCTTCGGTGTAGTTGTTGATCCAGGTCTCGTGCGCGGTATCCGGGAACATAAGCCGCAACCGTCCCTGGAACTCGCTGCGCAGGACCGCCTCGACATGACCGGCATCCCGCAGCATGCGGCAGCGCGCGATAGTTTCACGGATGCGGGCAATATCAGCTGTCATGGACGGTCCTTTGACGGGCCGCGCACGCAGCCTCAAGACGAGAGTCGATACGGAGCGCTACTTCTTTGAGGTTGTTTTCATTCATACCGGGCAACGAAGCGGCGAGGATGAACATGTCGATCTGGTGCTGGGCGGATGGCACGCCCGCGGCCAGTTGCTGTCCGAGCGCGGCGAGTCTCTCGCAGTCGCTGTCCGATAAAGCGGGAATCGGCACCTGACGGATGTGCGTCGCTTCGAGTTTGAGCGCGCCGCCGCCAAGCGGCGTGCCGGCGGCTTCCATTGCCGCCCGGCACCAACTGCTGTGGAACAGGGCGTAGAGAGCGTGCGCTGTCCAATGCCTTTGCTCCGCCCACAAAGTTGAGAAGTTGGCATCAATCAGGACCGGCGGCTGCGTATTCAGCGCGACGGCCGGTGTGCCGTGATTGATGCGCGGCGTAAAAGTCGCGGGCAGGTGGCGCGCGGTGAAGGCCGGCAGCATGTACCAGAAGCGCGGCACGTCGCGGCCTGTCGCGGGCTTGCGGACATTGGTGCGCACGGCCGTAAGATCAGGAATGCACCGCGCCGGCTCTTTGGAGTCCAGCGAAGTTCGGGCTGCCAGCCGCACGAACGAAGCGAGCTCCGGCGGCATTACGCGGGGTGCAGATATGCGCCGCTCACGGTAGGCCTCCGCCGCTCCCGCGACGAGCGGCTGGTCTTCCGGCAGAACCCAGTTCGACAAATCAAGCGCGCGTGTGGCCGGAACGCGGCCGTCCGCAAAGGCCTGCATATCCGCCTGACGATGAAGAACAGGGCGCAGCGCCGCCACGGGAACGCGCACCTGCATGTTCTGAAAGCTGTCCGAAGCTTCGACGGTGACGGTATCGCCCTCTTGGTCACCGGCCAAGGTCACATAAAAGAAGCGGTTGCATCCCGTACGCAGACCCTGGCTGACCCGAATACCGGCCTGTTCAAGCGTTTGGAGGTGCGCTGGTGCCGCGCCCGGCGGCAGCATGTCGAGCAATCCTTGCGGGATCGCCGCAGGCCTTGCGTCCCCAGCAGAAAATAGCGGCAGGGCATCGCGTCTGTTTTCGGCCTTCTGGAACCAGCCCTTGCGTGCAAGGCGCTGTTCCAGCGTGCGCCATTCCTCATCCAGCGCAAAGGGCCGGTTCTCAATGCCCGGCACGTCTCCGTTCGCCGTGCCTGCCCATGCCGCAAAATCCCGCTCCGGTTCAGAACTAGGAAAGGCACCGCCCACAAGCGACTCTCCGCCCGCAGCCGCGGGTGCAACTTGCAGCCAAGTTGCGGCCGGCAAAAGCGACCGGGCTGACACGGGCGCTTGCGCCTCGCCCCAGGAGAGCCGCCGCGCGATGACAAGATGCGTGCGCACCAGTGCATCGGAGAACCAGCCGGGCTGGGTATCAGCGACAATGTACTCAAGGCGGAACGCGCGTAGCAGCAGGTAGCGCACAACATCGGCATAGTCGCGCGAACGCCAGGTGGCGGGAACGACAAGGGCTAGGCGACCGCCCGGCCGTGTCAACAGGGCGGACAGGAGCCATGCCGGTATGGAAAGATCGGCAAGGCCCGAATAGCCGTCGACCAGTGCCTGCCAGAGCGCGCGCTCGCCGCCGATCATGCGTGCATCAACAATCGCGGACAGGCCCCGGCGCACGTCACCGACACCGGCACCGTTCCCGTTTTGCGATTGGTATCTCACATAAGGGGGATTGGTGATGACGAGATCGTAGCCGGGGGTATCTAGCGCCGCGATGGCGGCGGGGTCGAAAGCACTTCCCGTGAGAATATGGCTGCTCTCCGCGGCTTCGTCCGCCTCCAAAGCCGCCATCCTACGACCGCAGAAGGCGGCTGTTGCGTAATCAAGCTCTATTCCGTGCAGTCGGCTGAGCCGAGCTCCCCGCGCCTGCGCCGTCAATGCTGCCGCATCAAGGAGGTCGCCGTGCCCCGCCATCGGATCGAGCACTGTGCGCGCGCCGGGGTCGAGCGCTAGGTGCGCGAGAAGCGCCCCCAACGGCAACCCTGTAAAGAACTGCCCCAGCCGTTTGCGCTGAGCCGGCGGCAGGCTTCCCTCAAAGGACCGCGCTGAGGACCTGATCGCGCCGATTGAGTCAGTCGCTGGCACTGCATAATACTCCGGGCAGCGGCTGTTCAGCGTACCAGCGATAAAAAACGTCTGCGTCGAGCGGCACTTGTTGATGATGGCTGAGGAAATGCGTCACGAGGCGGGAGTAAAGCCTCTGCGCCGTCGCTTCGGCCGGATCATGCGCGGCGGTCGCCGCGCGGTAAAGGGCCGTTGCGACCTTCCATACACATTCGTCCATACCGGTCTTGCTTTCGATCCGGGCCTCGTCCTTACGACGGGGCCCCAACAGGAGCACGGGATCGCCGCGCACGGCTCCTTCCGTTGTGACCTGTTTGAAGCTGCCCTGCTTCTTGTCGAGAACCCCCGCATACTCCACGTCAAAGCCCGCATCCTGGTAGGCGCGCTGCAAGGCGTTCCAGACTTCGGCGGATGCGGAATGAAACACCATCGTGGCTTTGCCGGACGGCTTCAATATCCGGCGGGCCTCGCTGAACGACTGGGTCAGCAGGTCCCGGTACTCGTCAATGGCCTTGCCTTGGTCTGGGCTAACGATGGCTTCATCTGTGCGGTCGGTGAAGGTCTTGAGCCAGGCCTCATTTATATAACTGAGTTCGGCATAGGGTATGTTGGCTCCGAAGGGCGGGTCCGTGAATACATAGTCGATACTGCCGGACGGCAGCGCGACAGCGCAGCTAGATCCGTGGACGACTTCGACCTTGCCGCTGCCGCCGTGGATTGTCTCAAACGCCCGCGCAATTGTTGTCAGCTTGCGCCGCAATCCTGCAAAAAAGTTCTTTTCGACCGGAAGGCCGCTGACATAGAGTACGCCGGGTTGGGCGCTGGTGACGACTAGGTCTTTCTGGCCGGACTTCGCCACGACGCGCGTCATGATCGTGCCATGCGCCGCATTATAGCTGAGCAGCCAGAAGCGCAGCCCTTCGCGGAGCGCGCCGCGATACGATTCCACACGCTCCCACATGCGAGCGAAGACGATGAGATTGCGCCGCGTGTAGAAGTGATGAACGTGCGTAATGCCCTGGTGGTAGCCTTTTCGGTAAAGATCGCCCCAGGGGATCAACGCCTGTGGGACGCACGACGGGATTGGCTCCGCCTCAATCTTCTTGATAAGCGTCAGGTCGGCGGCCATGGCTGGGCGCGACCATCGTTTTTTTCCGGTCGAACCATAGACGCGGGCCATCGCGCGTCCGCGCAATGCGCGCTGCTCGCCAAGCAAATCATCCTTTTCCTGCACCGTCACCCGTTGCACATCATCCATCGGCGCTTCGTGGCGGCATTTCGGGCAGGAGAAGGTGGAAGAAATCTCCGCTGGATCGAGCGAAACGCACGCATCCCACAACGTGACAGAGCTGCGGCAACCGGGGCAGCGCAGCTTATCGCTCCAGATCAGGTGACGAAGGGAGCCTTTCGCTCCGGAGGGATCGCGCGCTTCATACATCCAGCCGTCTTCGCTCTCCCCGGCCGCCAGGACATCTTCGGCGGCCTTCCTGAACGCGGCAGGATCGGGCGGATTGGTCAGGGTCCGGCCGACAAACGAGCCGAGCGCGCCCAGCTCATAGAGAACGGCATTGCGGGCACCCCACTGCACGTCAAGACCAAGGCGGATCGCTTCGGCGCGCAATTCCTCGGTTGGCCGTTCACAAAGCAGCGCGGCGAGGCCGGTCGTCCCGCTGCCCCCGAACCCGTCAAACACGGTGTCACCGGGTTTGGTATGGGCGGCGATATATAGGGCAATCGCCTCCGGGGAAATCTTTGTCGGGTAGGGAAAGGCCCCGTACAGGGCACCGGTGCGCTTTGCCGCCAGTGGCTGGCGGTAGAGGGCATCCAGAGATTTGGCGGGCATCGCCCGCGCTGCCTTGCGTGGCCTGTTTGCTGTGTGAAGCATCTGTTCGTTTTCCCCCGGCATTTTCATTTGTTTCATGTCCGTTCCGGTGCTGCTGCCCGCTTGTCCAGAGCCGGCCGCCGCACAGCCCGAGCGGGCTGCTGGTGTCGCCGCAAATATTCATGGATGGCACGCCGCACGACCCACGACACGGATACGTCGTCCTTTTCGGCGAGCGTGTTCAGCGTGTCGTAGTCTCCGGGCGTGACGCTGACGGTGACACGGGGGCCGAGCTTTGATGATCGATCACTCATGGCAGACCTGCTATTGTTCGCATATTGTTCACCTTAGTGAGATGTGATTCTAATTGCAACACTGTGCATCACTTTGACTCGCAGACAATATGCTATTCTTCATTGTTTTCATAATCTTCGACCTGTCACCCCTCAAGGCCCAAGAGTCTCATACCCCTCGGCGCTCGCTCTGCCGCTCATGCGCAACAAAACGGCCCGGCTCTAATCCCAGCTGGTGGAAAACTGGGGGTCACGTCAGCGTCAACCCAACTCGGTAGCGAATTGGCGCAGACGACGGTTAACCTGTCTTATTCACCGCGGCGGGTGAGAGGGTTGGCGGGAGTGGCGTAAGCGATTGCTTTGCAGTAGGAAAATGGGTGTCTAGACCAGTCCTTCAGCGAGGCAATTTATGCCACGGACCACACCCGCCGGGAGCGATGATAGCGCGCCGGGATTTTCGTTTCCAGCGGTTGGCGGCAAGAAGGTCACAACCGCGTTCGACGGTGGCCGGCTGACCTCTGACGGCGGCGTTCTGCTGCTGGCGCAGGCCGAGCGCGCGATGGGGATCTGCCGGCAGCTTGCTGCGTGCATGGCCGATCCGCGTGACCCGGCGCGGGTGATCCATCGCCTTGACGACATCCTGCGCGCCCGCGTGTTCGCAATCACATGTGGCTATGAGGATGCCGATGATCTCGACCCCCTGCGCGACGATCCGGGGTTCCGCCTGGCGCTGGGCAAGTTGCCGGGATCGGGCGCGGGGCTTGCGAGCCAACCGACGATGAGCCGCTGGGAGAATGCACCAACCACGCGCGAACTGGCCCGGATGATGGCCGTGATGATCGGCGTCTACTGTGCCAGCTATCCGGCCCCACCGGCGGCGGTGACGCTGGACATCGACGACACCTGCGATGTCGTGCACGGCTATCAGCAGCTCTCGTTCTGGAATGGCCATCACGGCGAACGCTGCTTCCTGCCGATCCACGTCTACGAGACCGCGACCGGCCGTCCGGTCGCAATGCTGCTGCGCACCGGCAAGACGCCGTCTGGCGCCGAAGGTGCCGGCCACATCCGGCGCCTGGTGCGTCATATCCGCCAGCACTGGCCCGATACCCACATCACCATCCGCGGCGATGGGCACTACGCCCGTCCCGAGATCATGGCGTTCTGCGAGGCGGCCGGGGTCGATTACGTGTTCGGCTTGCCGACCAACGCCGCGCTGCGGGCCGATCCGGCCATCGTTGCCGTCGCCGATGCCTGCGCGGTCAAGCGGGCCCAGGCCCAACATCCGGTCCTGCGCAACTATGTCGAGACCCGCTACGGCGCCAAAAGCTGGAAGAGCCAACGCCGCGTCGTCGCCCGGATTGAGGCCAGCACGCTGGGCATGGACATCCGCCATGTCGTCACCTCGCTGACAGAAGGCTCGCCCGAGCACATTTACGACACGCTCTATTGCGCGCGCGGCCAGGCCGAAAACCTGATCAAGCGCCACAAGACCCAGTTGGCCAGCGATCGCACCTCGTGCCGCTCGGCCAATGCCAACCAGATGCGCCTCATCCTGCATACCGCCGCCTACTGGCTGATGTGGCGCGTCCAGCAGGCCATCCCCAAGGCCACCTCTCTGGCCACTGCCGAGTTCGCAACGCTGCGCCTGCGGCTGCTCAAGGTCGCCGCCCGCGTCATCGAGACCGCCTCGCGCATCCGTGTCGCCTTCGCGTCAGCATGCCCCGACGCCAGCGTGTTCAAAGCCATCGCCACCAGTCTCCGGCCAGCGCCGACATAGCCAGCGCGGCTGTGCCGCACAAAGCCCGAGCCATCGCCCATCAACCTCGAAAAGCCATCGGTTTTGCTGCGGCGAAAAACGCCGCCGAAACCGCGCGCCCGGATCACGCGGCCACCGACACATCAAACCCGGCACGCCCCAGTGCAGCGGGCTCATGAATAAGCCGGGTTAAAATGTGGCGGACGCACGACTTGTCGCTCGTCTACCTATCTCGGCAAGGCTTGCAAAAGCTCGGTGAACTGGGATGATGCGTATGCGATAACCGAACCCGCCCCCTTCAATGGGATTGGGTAATGATTTTCAGATTTCTGCTGGCCGGCACTTTGTCGATGGCCATAACTCCCGGAGCCTATGCTCAGCGGGTCAACTTACAGGCATTCAGCCCCGCGAATGGTGATCAGATACCGTTTGTAATTCGAGTGACAGGATCATTCGCCGGAGACGAACGGTCCAAACCCGAAGATTTCGGTGGCTTGGCGGGCGATTTCGAAGCGATCAGGTTGAAGATACCCTTGGCTCAGGCCGATACCAGAGCACGCCACGTCCGGGCGCTCACTCAGAAATCCAACAGGGATAGGCCCGCCTCCCCCCCAGCTCCTGTTGATACCATGCTTAAGCATGGCGCTTGCGAAGAAAGGCCTTACGCCCCCAGCCCTCACCTCCCCCGAGATGCCGAGCGACGCCGTGCCATCTGGTATCCAGCTATGGCGGCGGCGGCTTGCGAGGCTGGGGTGCCGGTCCATTTGTTCGACGCCCTCATCATCCAGGAAAGCCGCTACATCCCCGTCGCAATCAGCCCCAAAGGCGCGACTGGCCTCGCGCAACTCATGCCCGCCAGCGCCCGTATCCTTGGTGTGCGCAACATCCTGGACCCGCGTGAGAACATGCGTGGTGGTGCCCGCCATCTACGCGCCTTGCTTGATGAATTCGGGCGGTTCGATCTGGCGCTGGCCGCCTATAATGCCGGCGCAGGCCGCGTGCGGGCGACAGGCCGGGTGCCCCGCATCACTGAGACGATCCACTATGTATCGAACATTCTGGTGACAATGCAAAGGCAGCTTTCCGCGCCCATGCCACTCAGGGAATAGCTCTGGCACCCCTCATTTCGTTGCGACTGCTGGCGACCCGAAGGGAATGCAGCCGTTTGCCCTTGCTGTGCGGGCCGAGGGGGTTTCAGAGGGTGGGAAGTTTCACGAACTCATCACGGCGCTGTCTGATCTGCTTCTGGTTGGTGACCAGTATCTCAGCGAGCCATGTCGTGAACTTCTCTTCAGCCGCCTCTGACAAAGGCTCCATCGGAAAATCGGCGCTGGCATCCACCTTCTTAAAAACAGGTGCCAGCATCCGGATGAGGATCTCCAGCACGGGCTCGTCATAGGCACTCCAATCACCGATTACCTCAATAGCCATGACTGCCTTCGCGGCATCAATCCCGACGATAGCCGATAGCCGCTTGAGATCGATGAGGCGTAAAGGCTTCTGGCCGTCAAGGAGACGACCAAGCTGGCGGCGGCTCATCCCCGCCAGCGATGCGATTTCTGCCATTGACCGGCCATCGCGGTTAATTCGGTCCCGAAGCAAGGCGCAATGGCTCCCGGAAACCGGCGCGTCCGATAGCAAGGCGGCCCTTTCTTGGGATACTAAAGTATAGTCAGTGTTTGGAGTGATAGGTTCGGTCATAGCTCTCCTCGGCGCGCTGCGGCGTTAACCAATACCGGCGCGGGAGGGTGACCTTTGTCAAGTTTCAGGCAAAGTCGTTGCTTTGGCTCAAAGACCCTCGTTCAGCACATGGGCACAAGCGTTGATCGCCTCGATCACGCTGACCGATCGACCGAGCCTACGGCTCGCATCGTCGCGAAAATCACGCAGCCGATCATTGATCCTGGAATCGATCCGGATGTTGATCGCGACCTCACCAACCAGCGCATCGTGGCGGCAAATGCAGTCTAATTCACTCAAAGATATATGGAATATTTCACGCCTTGATGAGGAGAGCACCGTGGTCAGCAGGCGCCTGGGTGAGCAAAGCTCAAGCTCGCGCGAGGAGAGATTGTGCAGCGCCAAGCTGAGCGCCCGGAACGCCGCCGGGCTCATCTTCAACCGATGCGCGGTCTGGGATCGCGGGTGATGACTATCCCCTGTCTGGTCCACTTTCATTGACAGCCCCCATGTCAAACCCCTGTTGCCGCAAGATTTCGGCGCGATGATGGGCGCTTTGCGCCCATCGATGTGCAAGATCGAAACGCGCCCAGCTTCGTTTGCGCCCAATGCTGGGCGCTTGCGAAACCCCCTGTGGGCCGAATCAGTTCGAGCATAGGTCAGGACGCAGAAATTTACTTGATTTAGCGCCAATTTGGCGGGAGCCGACTTGTCGGTGAGTCCCCGTCTGGCGGAGCCTTCGGTTCGGCACAGGAACACATTGCGTCCTGGCCCTCTCGAAAGGACTTACCCCATGACGTCCCTTGCTCTGCCGGCGCCCAAGCGCGCGCTCCTGCCCTATCTCGGCGTCGCTGTGGCGGCGACGGCCATACTCGGCCCGGGCGCCGCCTTTGCCGGCACCGACACTTCGTTCAACACCGCGCTCACGCAGTTCACCAACTTCCTGTCCGGTTCGGGCGGCAAGGTGATCACCGTGTTGAGCCTGGCTGGCGGCATCGTTGGTCTGGCCTCGGGCCGCTTCTCGCTGGCGCAGGTCGCTGTGCCGGTCGGCACGGGCGTCGCCGCCGGTACCGGCGTGCCGATCGTCACCGCGATGGTCACCGCGACCATCTGACCAGAAGGCCGGCTGCGCGGTGAACTTGCCCCTCCCACACCCCCGCGCAGACCGGCCCGATCCCCCACAACCTCTTGTGACGGCGGGCAGCGATGGAACGCTATGCGATCCCCAAACATCTGGATGATCCCGAACTCATCGGGTTCTGGACGCTGGATGAGTTCCTGGTGATGGTCACCCCCTTCATCTGGGGCATTCTGGCTTCGCATATCGTCATCGGGCTGGTGTTCTCCACCGTGGCCTGGTTCGGTTATCGCAAACTCCGCGCCGGACGCTCGATGGCCTGGATCCTGCATTTTGGATACTGGCACCTCCCTGGCGAGTTTTTCGCCATGAAGAGCTTCCCGCCGTCCCATCTTCGCGTGCTGGCGGGCTGAAATGGACATCGATCTCGCCCACGACAAATCGCAAGGCATCCTGCGCCAGCGCAACGGCCTGGCGTTGCTCTCGCTGGTTCTCGGCCTCGTTGCGGTCGGCAGCATGGTCTCAGCGGGCCACAAGGATCGCGAGGTCGTGCTGGTGCCGACCCTGCGCACCCCGCTCACGCTGACCAGCGCCAAGGTCTCGCCCGACTATCTGGAGATGGTGACCCGCGATGTGGCGATGGTCGCCCTTAATCGGTCGCCCCAGAGCCTGACCTACTGGATGGACTCCATCCTCGAGGTGACCGACGAGCAAGCCCGCGGCGAGGTCAAGAAGGCACTGATGAAAGTGGTGGCTGAGCAGCAAGGCTCGCAAATCACCCAATTTTTCACGCCCGATGCGATGCATGTCGATCCCGACAAGCTGACCAGCACGGTGGGCGGCACGCTCCACACCGTGGTCGCCTCCAAGGAAGTAACCTCCGAGCACCGCACCTTCCGCTTCACCTGGACCTACAACGGCGTCTCCCTGAAGCTCAAAGGCTTCGGGATGATCGCCAAGCCGGAGGAAACGCCATGAGTGGCCCATTCCCCGGCACCATCCCACAAGGGTTTTCCTTCATGGCCATTCTGGAATTGTCGGCAGGGGCAAGCCTTGCCCCGCGCCTTTGGTGGGCTGAGCGCGCCCTTGGCCTAGCCCTGATCGGCGTCGGCCTTGCGAGTGCTGCGCCCGCTTATGCCGATCAGACGCTGATGGTGGCCGACAATGGCACCGTCCATTGCGAAGCCTCGGCCAAGGATCTGACCCGCATTTCGCTGAAGGATGACCAGTTCGCCTCGGTCTCCAAGGTGCAGGCGGCCAATCCGGCCGACGATTTTCAGGTGGTCAACGAGCCGCTGCGTGGGGACATTTACCTCTCTGTCGCCAACGGCTTTTCCAAGCCCACAATCTCCTTCTTCGGGACGACGCGCAAAGGCTTCGTCTACAAATTTATCTGCGCCGTGGGCGGCTCGGACGCCCGACAGGTGTTTGTCGCCAATGCCGACGTCGAGCACCCGCGCCCCATGGGCGAGACATGGCCCGCTGGCCTGTCGGCCCAGGATGCCTCGGCCCGCCTGATCGCGGCCATGTATGCTCAGAAGCCGGTTGAAGGCTTCGACATCACCTGGCGCGCGCTGGTGCCGGTCAACATCGATACGCTCGTCGTTCAGATGGTCGGGCAATATGTGGGGGCCACCTACACGGGCAAGCTGCTCAAGATCATCAATCGCGGCCCCAAGCCCGCTATTCTGAGCGAGGACAAGGTTGCGCCTGCCGACGCCATCGCGGTGAGCATCACCAACCCGCGTCTGGCCCCCGGTGAAGCAACCACGGCCTTCATTGTCCAGCGAAACGCCGATGCGGGGGGTCAGCCATGAGCGCGCCCACCACGCAAGGCGGCTCCGCCGCGTCGTCCACCGGCGCCGATGATCTCGCCCGCAATGCCGCCACCCGCCGCCGTCAGCAGATTGCCATGTGGGGTCTGGGTGGAGTGCTGGTGATGGCGGGCATGTGGTGGATTCTTGCCTCACCCACACCCCAGACGGGCAGCGCCGAGAAGAAGGACGATCCCAAGGCGATCAAGATCTCGACCGACGACATGGTCAACCGTTCGATGGCCGACAAGGAATGGATGGCCCTCTCGGAGAACCAGCTCAACACGCAGGGCAACCAGATCAAGACGCTGCAGGGTGATTCCGTCCGCCTCGACCAGCTCCAGAAACAGATCGAGGATCTGCAGGGCCAGAACCAGGCGCTCAAAACCGATGGCTCCAAGGTGCTCTCGGCCTACCAAACCGAGAACGACCAGCTTCGCTCGCAGATTTCCGCGCTCTCGACCCAGATGCAGCGGGCGACCGCCGGGCCAAGCGCGCTGTATGGAGCGGGCGCACCGCCGACCTATCAGCGGTCCTCCTCCATCCCCAGCGGGTCGCCACTGGCGCAGCCCGCAGGTGATCAGGCTCGCGCTGCCATCGATCCGGCCAGCGCGCCACGTTCGAGCGAAGTGAAGCTACTGTCCTTCGGCGGCGATACAGGCGGGACGGGTACACGCATGGTGCCGGGCAAAACGACCCAGTTCACCGACAGCGAGAATTACCTGCCACCCAATTCGATCGCGACGGCCAAGGTGGTGGTGGGCGTCGATGCCACGACCAACACCAAGAGCCAGACCGATCCGCTGCCCGTCGTGCTGCGCATCACCGGGCCAGCGCGCTCGGTCTATGCTCAAGGCAAGCTGCTCAAGACCAACATCGTGGGCTGCATGGTCAATGGCGCGGCGCTCGCCGATCTCTCGTCCGAGAAGGTCTATGTGAAGCTCCAGCGCATGACTTGTCCGCAGCCGGGCGGCAAAGTCGCGGTGAGCGAGGTCAAGGGCTTCATCGCCTTTGGCGGCAAGACCGGCGTGCGCGGCCGCGTGGTCAATCGCTCGGGCAATCTGGTGGGTCAGGCGTTCATCGCCGGCGTGCTGGGCGGATTCGGGCGCGGTTTCTCGACCAATTCCTCAGCCTATCTGACCTCGCCCACGGTCAGCGTGAACGGCCAGCGCTCGACGCTTTCACCCTCGGACATCGCCCAGGGCGGGCTTGGTCAGGGCGTCGCCCAGTCCGGCGACATGGTCTCCAAATATCTGATCGAGCGCGCCGAGCAGTACCAGCCTGTCGTCGAAATGCCGACCGGCCTCGATGTCGAGGTCGTGTTCCTCGACGGCGTCTTCATCCGCAATTGAAGGAACCCCCTTGCGTGTCTCACTCCCGATCCTTTCTGCGCCTGCTGCCCATGCTCGGGCTTGTGCTGAGCACTTTGCCGACCATCGCCGAGGCACGCGCCGCGACGGCAACACGCGCTCGTCCTGCTCTGGCGAGGGATACGGCAGCGATGCGGGCTTTGACCCAGCGTCTTCCGCGCACCGCCGTCACCAAAGTCGATTGCGCCCATGTGCCGGGCATCTGCGAGGTGCAGGCTGGCGCCAACCTCTTCTACATCGACCCTTCGGCCCGCTACCTCATCGTCGGGCGGATCTATGACATGGAGACGCATCAAGATCTGACGGCCGCGCGCCTGCTGGCCATCAATCCCGATATGCTGGTCGGCGCGGCCGCATCGGCAAAGGCGCAAGAGACAGAGAGCGCAGGCCTTGCGCCCTCGCATCCCCAATCTGCGGTGGCGCCGGCTCCCACTCAAAGGGTGAGCCTTGCCAGCCTTCCGGCCAATGGGGCCATCGAATGGGGTAGTGGCAATGCCAGTGCGCCTAAAGTCACAGTCTTCAGCGACTTCCACTGCGGCTATTGCCGCGCGCTGCACCAGACCCTCAAGGCCATGGGTGTTCGCGTCACCGAACGGCCGATCTCGATCCTTGGCACGCGGGCGATTTCGGAAAGCGTAATCTGCGCTGAGGACAAGGCTGCTGCGGTGGAACGGGCCTATGGCGATCAGGAGGTCGCGAAACGCGCCTGCGACACCAGCGGCCTCGATGCCAACGAGACCTTCGCCCGTGCCCATGGCTTCACCGGCACGCCGGTGCTGGTCCGTGAGGATGGAGCGGTGTTGCTGGGTTTCCGACCGCGTGAATTCCTCGAAAGCTGGCTCAAGGGGGGCGCCTGACCCATGCGCATGTCCCCGATCATCGCCGCGCTCGGCCTGATGCCGCTGGCCGGTTGCTCGCTGTTTCACTCCAACGTCAAAGGCGGCTTCGTGTGCAGCGCGCCACGCGGCACCTGCGCGCCATCGACCACCATTGATGACAGCGCCATCCACGCGATCGACGCCGAGGCGGAAACCAACGACGAGCCGCCCACGCCCGATGGCGAGCACGCTGCCAGCGCGTCCCAAGCATCCACCAATCCCAAGGAGAAGAAGGCATGGACCTTTGTCGGCCCAGCCCGGCCGGTGCTCAAAATTGTCTATCTGCCCTGGCGCGATGGTTCGGGCCGCCTCCATCCCCGCACCACAGGTTTTGTCCCCGTCGACGCGCCGCTTGCTTCCGAGCTGTCCAGCGCGTCGCTCGACGCGAAAGCCATGCGCGCGGGCACCGACATGAGCCTACTCTCCCTCGCGGAAATGGCTCCCGACATGGCGCTGATGGATCCGTCGCCCAAGCCAGCGATGCCGGCAAAGCCCAAGGTAGACGCCGCCGCTCCGATCACTCCCGGCGATCCGGTCGCGGCGATCAAGGACAAGGTGAAGGCGATCCTGAACCAGCCCCAAGAACAGCCAGGTACGCCAAAGCCTTCGGCCTCCCAGCCAACCCAAGCGAAGACCAGCGCGGCGACCTTCCCGCCGCAGGGGAACTGACGCGCCATGCTCGCCCGGCTCATCGAACTTGTCACCGGCGACAGCGAAGCGCCCGAACATCGCGCAGAAACACGCGATGTGCCGATGCTCGCCAGCTTCCTCGGCTACCGCGCCTATGCGGCTGAGACGCAGATCTTCCATCTCACCCGCTCGAAAGGCTTCATCCTCGAACTGGCCCCACTCGTGGGGGCCGATGAGCGCATCGGCGACATTCTGACCTCGATCATCTCCGATGTGCTGGTGGCTGGCTGCGAATTCCAGATCATCAATTACGCCAGCCCCCGGATCGCGGAGAAGTTGCAAGAGTGGGCCTTGCCCCGCGTCCGCGCTGGTGCGGTGTTCAACAAGCTGGCGCGCTACCGGCTCGATCTGCTGCGCAGCGGCGCCTGGGCATCGCTCGCCACCGACGGCCCCTTCCATCTGCGCCAGTTCCGCGTGCTTTTTGCCGTGGGGGTTGGCGCGGGCTCGGGCGTTGATACCGAGACACTGCTTGGCATCCGCGACGGGATCATCTCGGCGCTCGACTCGATCAATGTCAAGACGCGGATTTTCAGCCCGACCGAACTCATCCGTTTCATCGACGATGTTGTCTGCCCTGCGACGGGCGCCGGCGATGACGCGCCCGATTACAGCCCCTTCGACCCGATCAACGAGCAGTGCATCCGCCGCGATCTCGTCACCCGCGTCGAGAAAGACCGGCTGATCCTCGAAGCTCCATCGCTGCGCCCCTCAGGGCTGGTTATCGATGGCGCGCCCGAGATGGCCGACATGAGCCCGCATGAGTTCGATGTGCGGACCATGTCGGTGCGCTACTTCCCCGAACGCTGGGCGCCATGGGACACGCAAAAGGTCATCGGCGACATCTTCAATCCCAAGCTCTGCCTGCCATGCCCTGTGCTCCAGTCGATCGCCGGGATCATCCCCTCGGCCGAGACCTCCGAGGCCAAGGCGGGCTGGAAATTCACCCGCACCACGGCGCTGGCCGATGGCAAGGCCGCGCGCCTCGTGCCCAGCCTCAAGACCCAATCGGCTGAGTGGGAGCATGTGCAGGCGCAGGTGCGCCTCGGGCAGAAGCTGGTCCAGATCTACTACAGCGTGACAATGGTCTCGCCGCTCGGGCGCGGCGATGTGAATGAGCGCACCCTCAAGGCGATCTACAAGGCCGCTGGCTGGGATCTGATCGACGAGACCTATCTCCAGACCGGCGGACTGCTGGCATCCTTTCCGCTGACTCTGGCTGATGGCCTCTCGCGCGATCTCATGCGGATGCGCCGTTTCCGCACCGTGCTCTCGGCCAATGTGGCAGCGCTCGCGCCCGTCCAGGGCGAATACAATGGCGGGGCGATCCCGCACCTGCTGTTCATCGGGCGGCGCGGCCAGCCCCAGTTCTGGTCGCCCTTCCAGAACAATGCCGGCAACCATAATGTCGCCATCGCGGGCAAGTCCGGCTCGGGCAAATCGGTGCTGCTTCAGGATCTGACCGCCAGCCTTGCCGGGGTCAGTGCCAAGACCATCGTCATCGATGATGGGCGCTCCTTCGAGCATATGGCCAAGGCGCTGGGCGGCACATTCACCGAGTTCAAGCTGTCCGCAGGGATTTCGATCAACCCGTTCCGCATGATCGACCTCGAGCTTGCCGCTGGCGACGAGGACTATCTCGTCGACTGCCTGGCGATGCTCAAAGCCATCATCAGCCAGATGGCACGCTTCGAGAACCGCCTCAACGACACCGAGCGCGGGCTGATCGATGCGGCGGTCAATGCCGTGTGGAACGAGAAGGCGCGTGAGGGCACGGTCGATGGGATCATCGCAGCCTTGCATACCGCAGGTCACCCGCAGGCCGATGACCTCGCCACCGCGCTGCTGCCATTCTCGGAGGCCGGAACTTATGGCCCGTTCTTCCTCGGCGATACCAATCTCGACCTCTCGGCCGATCTGACGGTCTTTGAACTGTCGGACCTCTCAAGCCGAGAAGAACTGCGCAGCGTGGTCCTGACCTCGATCATGTTCGTCGCCTCGCAGACGATGAGGAAACTCGACCGCCAGATCCCCAAGGCGCTCATCATCGATGAAGCCTGGGCGATGCTGAAAGGCGGCGCGATGGCGGATTTTGTCGAGACCTATTCGCGCACCTGCCGCAAATATGGCGCCTCGCTCATCACCGCGACCCAGTCGATCAACGACTTCTACAAGTCGGGCGGCTCGAAGGCCGCGCTGGAAAACTCCGACTGGATGCTGGTGCTCCAGCAGAAACCGGAGACCATCGCCGACTTCCGCAAGTCCGACCGTTTCGAGATGGACAATTTCACGGACGCGCTGCTGCGTTCCTTGAAGCGCAATGGCACCGAATATTCCGACCTGCTGATCCGCGGCCCGGACACGCAGACGGTCTGCCGCCTCGTGCTCGATCCCTTTTCTGGCACGCTCTATTCGTCGAGCCCTGCGGTTTATGCCCGCATCGAGGCGGAGGTCGCGCGCGGCGCCACCATGGCCGAGGCGATTGAGTGCGTCGCCTATGGGCTCGACCGCAGCGCTAAAGGAGCGCGGCCATGACGCGGCGCGTATCACCCATCAATTGGGGGGCAGTCGCCGCGTGCGGCTTACGCCTCACGGGTTGGTTCGCCGTCAATGTGCTGGCGGCTGCCGGCGTCATGGCGCTGATCCTCTTTGCGATCGGCGACTTCTCATTGCCCATCACCATGGCGCAACTCGCCAACCTTGCCGACCGCTATGTCGCCGCCAATGCCATCCGCCGCGACCAGTTCGACCAAGAGGTTATCATCGGCTTCTTCGCGATCCTGCTGCTGGTCGCCTTCTTCCGCCGCAGCGGCTTTGCCCGGGCCTTTGAAGATAAGGATACCTCCAATGCATGACGACACCCCGCAGCCGCAGGGCGAATTGCCTTTGGGGCTGGACGCCGCTGGTTCACCCACTGCTGTGACTGGCAAGCGCCGCGCGCTGTTTGCCTTCCTTGCCAGCAATCGCCGCCAGATCCTGGTCATGGGCCTCACCGGGGCCTGCCTGCTCTGGGGAAGCTGGGCCACCCACAAGCTGCAGGGACTTGAGCAGCGCGTGACCACCATCCGCAAGGTGGCGCTGGCCGATCTCGTCCGTGAGTATGTGCAAGGGCAGGCCCGCAGCGGGGCTACGCCTGACCAGATTACGGCGGAGACCGGCGCTTATCTGAAATCACTCAACCTCGCGGTTGCCCGCCACGCGGCTCAGGGCGAGGTCCTACTGCTCAGCAACGCCGTGGTCGCAGGCGATGTCCCCGACATCACGCCTCAGGTCCGCGACGAGGTCTATGCCAGTCTTGCCAAGCCGCAAGGCGGGGCTGCTGCACCATCAGCGCCGAGCCCATCGGTCCAGATGCAGCAGTTCTTCGATGCCAAGGGAGCAGACCATGGCACCGGCAAGTGAGATCGCGCCTGTGCCGGCTCAGCGCCAAACATCATGGCGACTGAGGCTGGGCGGCATGGCACTGATCGGCGGCGCGGCGCTGGGCTGGTCTGCGCTCAAGGATTGGCACGACCACCACGCCTTCCTCATCAACGCCAGTGAGTCGCTCCCCAACTGGGCGCTGCTGGTCGAGACGGGGCGCTTCCCAGCGCGCGGCGATTATGTCGTTTTCGCTCCCGGTCATGACAGCCTCGTGGTGCGGCATTTCGGGGCCAACCCCAAGCCCTTCGCCAAGATCACCTATGGCGTGCCAGGCGATGTCGTCACCCGCATGGACGATGCCGTGCAGGTGAATGGCAAGACCGTCGCCCATTTGAAGCCCAAGACTCATCAGGGCGAGGATCTCGTACCCGGCCCCATCGGCACGATCCCACCAGGGTGCATCTATGCCGGAAGCCCGCATCAGGATGGGTTCGACAGCCGCTATGCCGCGATCGGCTTTGTCTGCCGCGACCGGTTGATCGGCATCGGGACGCCGATCCTGTGAGGCGCGCCGGTCCCGCCTCGATCCTGCTTGCGGTGCTGGGCATTGGCTCGGCGCCGATGATGGCGAGCGCCCGCGATTTCGGCACCTTCGGCCCGACCTGGTCGATTGCCGAGCCGGACCTTCTGGCCGCCATCAAGGCCCGGCTCGAAGCGGCAAGGCAGAACGGCAAGCTCGATGCGATGAACCAGCGCTTCGTCGAATCGGCCCAGGCCAGCGTGCGACGACCCCATGCCGTGGCGGGCATTACGCCTGCCAGCAGCGACCGGCGCTGGAGTTTCGATCCCAGCGTTACGCTCTCGCAGGACATTCGTGATGCGCGCGGGCATTTGATCGCAACGCAGGGCCAGCGTTTCAACCCGCTCACCCATCTCAATCTCGCCCACAGCTTCGCCTTCATCGATGGGGATAGCGCGGTGGAACGCGAGTGGGCCATGCACCAGGGCGCGCCGGACAAGCTCTGGATCGTGCTGGTCAAAGGTTCGCCGACCGATCTCATGAAAGCGACCCAGCGCCGCTTCTATTTCGATCAGATGGGCAGCCTGACGGGCAAGTTCGGCATAGCCCATACGCCCGCGCTGCTCGTCCAGCAGGGCGACCATCTCGACATCCGCGAAGTGGCGCTGCCAGTAGGAGAACGCCGATGAAGCGCATCTGGCCCGTCTTCTGGCAACGCTTCGGGTGTGGGCTCCGTTCGGGCAAAAGCGCGCGCCGCTCCCCCCGTCGTCGCATGGGCAAGTTCTGGGCCATGGTCGCCGCCAGCCTGGCGTTGGGTTCGGCCCAAGTGGCACAGGCGCAGGGCTCGCCCACCTGTCATGGCCATTTCCCCAATCCCATCACCGACATCTGCTGGGATTGCTTCTTCCCGCTGTCAATCGGCGGCTTCGACCTCTGGCCGAGCGACAAGCCCGATCCCGGAAACCCCAGCCTGCCGGTGTGCCTGTGCGGTATCCGACCGGGCCTGTCCTTCGGTTTTTGGGAGCCGGTACGGCTGATCGATGTGACCACCAAACCCTTCTGCTTCCCCAACCTCGGCGGGCTGACGATCAATCCGGGGATGTATGTGGGCAATGGCCATGTCTCGTCCGCCGCGCAAAAGGGCGGAAACACGCAGATGAGCGCCCAGTATCAGGCGCATTATTACGTCTACCCGCTGTTCTATCTGCTGGAGTTGCTGGGAGATTTCATCTGCTTTGAGTCCGCCTCCTTCGATCTCGCCTACATGACCGAGATCGACCCGACCTGGAACGATGATACGCTGGCCGCGCTCGTCTATCCCGAAACGGTGGTCTTCGATTTTCCGCTGGCACAGGTTGCTTGTGCTGCCGATTGCGTCGCGGCCACTGCCGCCTTGCCGCTTGATCAGCTCTTCTGGTGCGCGGGCTGCAACGGCTCGATGTACCCGATGACCGGCAACATCGGGAACAACGATACGATGGACCAGTCGATGCGGCTCGCGGCCGAGCGCATGGTCTTCAAGATGCACCGCACCGCGCTCGCCTGGGGCACGATGGGGGATCAGGGCCTCTGCGGTAAATACATCATGCCGATCATGAGGAAGCAGCAATACCGGCTGCAAATGGTGAACCCGGTTGCGGCCACCACGGGCCGCTATGCCTGCCAGCCTCCCGGAGGATCGACCGCTGTCCAGCTCACCTCGCACACCTATCCGGTGGTGGGTGAGGACGTTGGCTACCTCCTGTGGCGCAAGCGTAATTGCTGCGCGTGAGCGCCGTGACGGCGCAGAAAGGAAATATGTATGTAGAACAACATCATATCCTTTCAATCGTCTTGCTGACGATTGACCGGTGGCTGCAATGCCACCCCTCCCGGCGGAAGGAGCCGGGACGGAAG
>Ga0209958_1000520_pt1 | contig 64321 bp, 56 predicted proteins | sample ThiBio_inoc_plan_FD_183942 | JGI IMG/M metagenome (GOLD analysis project Ga0209958, IMG submission 183942) | Wastewater bioreactor microbial communities from Cape Town, South Africa - Thiocy_inoc_plan (SPAdes) | ecosystem: Engineered > Bioremediation > Thiocyanate > Unclassified | place: South...
AAGCTGGCGGTGTCGGGTGCGCTCACCATTATGCGACTCGCGGGACTCTTTATCTGCTTTCGATCGGATTCGAAGCGCTTTCCCCAACCAGAAGGGGCCCTCCCATGTCCGACCACGCCAGCGATTCCCGCGAACTCTCGCACCGCCAGGTGCTGCTCGGCGGCAGAGCCACCTTCGCCGCTACCTTCGGTGGTTCGCTCGCCGCGCGATGGCCGCCCCGTGAACCCCCATGCGGGCGGAGGGCGACAAGCGTGCCACCCGCGAGCGCAAGGCCCTGCGGCGGCCGACGCAACACAGCGGCCCGGACGGCCGTCGTGGAGCGACTCAGGGGGTGAAGGTGCGGGCCTTCGAGCTTGGCCCCTTGCCGGGGGCCATTCCGACCTGAGCCCCTGCGGCCACAGGCCAATGGGCACCGCGCGCAGCATCTGGCCCATGATCAAGTGGTCGTGCGGCCAAAACGGCCTTTCGTCAGTTTGAAAGAGGAGGGCAGTGCCGGCAGGGGCGAGGATACCGATACCCCCATTTTGCTGGCTGGTGAGCCGAATGGCCTCAGCCATCCTCTCGATGCGAAACGCATCCGTTTGTAACCACTCGTCGTTGCCTCGCAGACGCTTGTCTGTCGGAGCGTGCTGGCGAGCCGGGACGCGGAAACATGTCGGGATGCAAGCTCGGCTACTCCTTACCAGTAAAAAAAGGCGCTCGTTGGTGCTGAACGGCTTCACGCTGATCGAACTGATGGTCGCTGTAGCTATGCTCGCCATTCTGTTGGCGATCGCCGTACCCAGCTTTCGCAGCGCTCTGGCCGGCAATCGATTGACGGCATCCACAAATGACTTGATCAGTGCTATCGCTGCGGCACGCAGTGAGGCCATTCGGCGAGGCGGGCGCATCACCTTGTGCAAGAGCGCCGACGGCGTTTCTTGCACGGTCGCCGGAGGATGGGAGCAGGGCTGGATCAGCTTCACCGATGTTACCCGGGCGGCCGTCAACCCCAGCGTGGATGCCGGGGAAACTGTGCTACTCCATGGTCAGGCATTGGCACCGCCTCTGTTGGTCAGGGGTAACGCCGGCGCCGCGAATTTCCTGTCATTCGCCGCCGACGGCACCATGAGGACCATGGCTGGCGCATTGCAAGGTGGTCGAATCCGAGTCTGCTACCCCGAAGTGCTCTCGAACAGCAATCGAGCGCGCGACATCGAGGTGCTGGCGACAGGCCGCCTAACCTCTACCACTCCCGGAAATGTGGATGACTCATGCCCGACACCGTGAAAACCGCAGTGACGCACGCAACATCGAGACCGCTTCGGCGTTCCTTCTTCGCGCGAGAGCGTGGCGTTGGCTTGATTGAAGTTCTGGTTGCCGTGCTGGTGCTGTCTTTGGGCCTGCTGGGAATGGCTGGCCTGCAAGCCAATGCACTGAAAGCCAATCAGAGCAGTTACGGTCGCAGCCAAGCTGTGATGTTGAGCTATTACATGCTCGATGTTTTGCGTGCAGATCGTGTTGGAGCCATTGCGTTGAACTACAACATGCCCTCCACGTGCAGTCCCGATGCGGTCGCGACTGCAGACCTGTCGGGCAATAGCCGTAAGCACTGGCTGCAAAGTATGCGTAACACGCTCGGCGATACCGATGACACCTGCGGCGCTATCAGCTGCGATGCGGCTGGAGTTTGCACCGTTACGATCGTTTGGGATGACAGCCGAGCCGGCGGCCTGGGCAACCAGACCTTCACCACCAGTAGCCGGCTATGAGGAATGTGCGCTTGGTCTATCGAGTGAGCTGTCGCAGCTCACGCTCGCGTGTGCGAGGCTTCAGCCTAGTCGAGTTGATGGTGGCACTCGTTCTGGGGCTGATCATCGTTGGTGGCGTTATCAGCATTTTCCTGAGCAACCAACAGGCGGCCCGAGCGAACGAGGGGTTGGCTCGTCTCCAGGAGAACGCCCGTGTTGCTTTCGAATTGATGGCGCGAGACGTGCGGCAGGCGGGGGGTAACCTGTGCGGAGCCACCGTTACGGCGAATGTGCTGAACAATGCCGCGGCGACGTGGTGGGCCGATTGGGACGGCGGTGTCATTCGTGGTTACGACGAGACTCAGGACACGGTAGGCATCGTGCCATTCGGATTGGGCGTGGGGCAGCGGGTGGCTGGAACGCATGCGGTTGCGGTGCTCAGTGGCGGCATGTTTAACGGCTTTGTCGTGACAGGTCACAACCCCACGACCCATGTCTTTTCGTTGAATACACCCAATCACGATCTTGCAGCAGGTGACGTTGTGATGGTCTGCGATGGCGCGAGTGCGGCCATTGCTCAGCTGTCGGCCGTCTCTGGCGCCCCAATCGGAAGCTTGACGCACGCTCAGGCCGGTACCCTCAATACCACCACCGATCTCGGCTTTCCCCTCGGGTCACCCAAGACCTTTCAGCCGGGCGGCATGGTGTCGCGGTACACCGCCAACTTCTGGTACGTCGGCCACAACCCTCGAGGAGGGACGTCGCTGTACAGGATGAACCGCACAGGGGTGCCGGAAGAAGTGGCTGAAAGCGTGACAGGCATGCAGGCGCAATTCTTGTTGCGCAACCAGACGAGTGGAAATCTCGGCAATGACTGGGTGACGGCGAGTGCGGTGGCCGCCTGGGACAACGCGGCCGCGGACTTGGTGGTGGCCGTGCGACTGACCTTGGACTTGGAGACCACCAATCGAGTGGGAACAGATCAGCAGCCGCTGCGGCGACAGCTGTTTCACGTCGTCAACCTTCGCAACCGTCCTGCGCCATGAAGCCGAGCCATGTGTCCTTGACCCATCGACGTCTTCGGATCGGTCGGCAGCGCGGGGTTGCCCTGGTCGTCGCGCTCATCCTGCTGGTGCTGATGACCTTGGTAGGCCTCGCTGCGATGCGCGGGGTTGCGCTGGAAGAGCGCATGAGCGCGAATACGTACGATCGCGGTTTGTCGTTTCAAGCGGCCGAGGCCGCCTTGAAAGAGGCCGAGTCGATCGTGGAAACAGCCCGTCCTACTCCGGCCGCTTTAGCCGCCTGTGTCAACGGCATTTGCGGCGCACCCAATCCCGCCAACACCGAGCGCTGGCTAGACCCCTTGTTGGCCGTGCCGCCCAATCCAGGCGGTTGGCATTCGGCCACGGTAGTTGTCAATGGAGGAATCTCCATCACTCCTCAGTACATTGTTGAGTACCTGGGCGACACCTTTCCTTGTCAGCCAGGCAACCCGGCTTCCACAAACGACTGCAAGCGCTACCGGATCACCGCCCGGAGTGCACCTGGCGCCGATCGTGCAGTGGTGATGTTGCAGTCCATCTACGCCACCGATTGAGCCAGACCGAACGGAGATTCAGATGCACCATACCCCACTTCGTCGTGCTGGGCTGACTGCGGCGCTTGCCCTCGGGCTGGGCCTGCTTTACACGCCAAGCCAAGCGCTTGAGTGGCCGGCGCAGCCGCTCACCGCGATGGTCAGCGCCAAGCCGATGACCATGCTGATCGCCGGGCGTGATCACAAGTTCTTTTACGAGGCCTACAACGACGCCAGTGATCTCGACGGTGATGGTCAGCTGGACCTCTACTTCAAACCCGGCATCACCTACTACGGCTTGTTCGACTCGGGCTTGTGCTACTCATATAACAGCGCCGCGTCGATGTTCCAGCCAGCTTCTCAGGCTGACAGTCTGGGGCGTTGCACGGTGGGGGGCAGTTCGGGCGAGTGGTCGGGCAATTGGCTTAACTACGTTAGCACCAGCCGCATTGACGCCTTGCGCAAAGTGCTCTACGGCGGGTATCGGGACGTGGACACCAATTCGCAGACCGTGTTGCGCCGCGCCTATATTCCCCAAGATGCGCACAGTTGGGGCAAGGAGTTTCACAGCAGTCACAACTATAGAATCAGTGACTACACCGATCTGGATGAGCCCCCCAACGCCAGTACACGTCACTTCTTTGGCAGTCTGACAGCCAACCGCAGTCAGAGCTGCGCGACGTTGGACAATTGCAGCAATCTGCAGCCGTTATTGCGTATACGTTCCAATGTGGGCAACAACAAGCGCATCTGGGAGTGGGCGTCAAAAGAGCGGCCGGTGCTGCAAAACGATCTCTCGTCAGGGGCGTTCCCGAGCGGCACAGGAAATCAGCGGGATCTTGTCATCCGAGTCGAGGTCTGCACCGCTGCCTTTCACAATGAATGTCGCTTGTATCCGAATAATCAGTACAAACCAATCGGAATTTTGCATGAATATGGCGAAAACGGTGCAATGCTGTTTGGCCTTATCACGGGCAGCTACGATCAGCACTTTTCGGGCGGCCGCTTGCGAAAAGTGGTGTCGTCCTTCTCCGATGAAGTGAATGCCACGACCGGGCAGTTCGCGAGTACAGCTTCGATCGTAAATACCTTTAATAACTTAAGAATTCGAGGTTTTAACCAGAGCAGCAGTTCGTCCGAATACTGGAAAAGCGGTCCATATATCGACTCTTCTAAGGACCCAACAGAAGGTCAATTGGTTGATTGGGGAAATCCCATCGCCGAAATGATGTATGAAGCGGTTCGCTATTTTTCCGGCAAAAAGGCGCCAACCACGGCCTTCAATACGGGCACCACGATGGACACCGCCGTGGGTCTGAGCCGGGTGACCTGGGACGACCCCTACGATAGGACGAATAGCAAAGCCAAGGCGCCGTTCTGCGCGCGTCCCAATTTGCTGACGATTTCTGATATCAGCCCCTCATACGATTCCGATCAATTGCCCGGTAGTAGTTTTCCGTTGCGCGGAACAACAAACAGCTACTTTTCGGGGGACATCACAGGTCTAAACGTAACCGCCCTCGGCGGCACAATCACGGCGATCGAGTCCAATATCACGGGGCGCCAGTTCTTCATCGCTCAGTCGGGCTCCATCGATGACCGTTCCCCCACGCCCAAGGAAGTCAGCTCACTGGGCAATATTCGTGGCCTGTCTCCCGAAGAGCCGACCAAGGATGGCTCTTTTTATGCTGCATCAATTGCGTATTACGCCAAAACCCGAAACCTGCGGCCGGAATTCGGTGCCGGTCGCGAGGTGTATGCCGACACCTATGCTGTGGCCCTGAGCTCACCACTGCCGCGAATCGTTGCGAAATTGCCCAATGGTAAGGAAATCAGCCTGGTGCCATTTGCCAAGACGGTCGGAGGCAATGGCGTATCCAATGCAAAGGGCGCCTATCAGCCGACCAACCAGATCGTTGATTTCTATGTCGAGTCCATCGTCAACTCGAGTGCCAATGATTTTGATGCGACGGTGAATGGCGGCCGGTATTCAGCACGATTTCAGATCAACTTCGAAGACGTGGAGCAGGGGGGCGATCACGACATGGATGCGATTGCGGAGTACCGGGTCGAGGCCAATGCCAATAACACGCTCTCAGTGACCGTGACGCCGCGTTATCAAGCGGGCAGCGCGCAGCAGGTGATGGGTTATGTGATCTCTGGTACGGATCGTGATGGCCCCTATCTTGTGGCGCAGGACGAAAGCTCCTCTCGGTACTACTTCCTGAATGCGCCGGACCCCAGCAAAAAGTCTGGCATGTGTGATGTCGCGTCCAATCGGCCTGCCAACTGCGATCGTTTGCCGCAAATTGGCGAGACGCCCAATACTTTTGTGTTTAATCCCGGAACAACGGGGGGCGCTGCGTTCTTGAACAATCCGCTTTGGTATGCGGCGAAGTACGGCGGTTTCGTCGATCGCGACAAGAGTAAAACGCCCAATCTGTCGGTGGAGTGGGACGCGGACAACGACGGTGTTCCCGATACCTACTTTTTGGTCCAAAACCCTCTGACGTTGAAGGATACGTTGAGAAAGACCTTCAATAGCATTATTGACAAAAGCGGTTCCGCTGGAAATATTAGCTCCAACTCGACCGACTTGCGCGAGGACACCCGTGCATTCCAGGCCAAGTTCAATGCTCAAAATTGGGCGGGGGAATTGGAGGCGAAAGGCATCACCTCCAAGGGTGTGAACGAAACGGCAAGCTGGCGTGCTTCAGATCACTTGTTGAACGACGTTGGGCGGCGCATTTTCTACACCTCACCCAATGCTCTTGTGGGCAGTGCGGAGTTCACCGGCGACATTCTGACGGCCAATGGTGATCTGGCGCTCTTCAAAAATGATGCGAATTTGGTCAATTATCTTCGGGGTAATCGATCGCGTGAACTGCAGAACGGCGGTAGCCTTCGAGACCGCGGAGCGACCGTGCTTGGCGATATCGCGCATTCGTCCCCGGTGTATGCAAAAGACACCGATACCCTGTATGTAGGGGCAAACGATGGGATGCTGCACGCTTTCAACGCACAGAACGGCCAAGAAGTCTTTGCGTATATTCCCAGCAGCGTGATGCCAAAGCCGGCCTCATGCTCAGGTTCGGCATGTGCGGGAATTCGGGCGTTGTCGGAGCTTGGGTACAACGAGAGTCATCGCTACTTTGTTGACGGCGAAATCGCGGTCACCTCGAGAAGTCAAACCACAGGGCGCAACCTTCTCGTCGCCGCTCTTGGGCGCGGCGGGCGCGGCTTGTTTGCATTGAATGTCACCAACCCAAACACCTTCGATGGCTCGAACGTTCTGTGGGAGACCTCGCTGAGCGATCCGGAAATGGACGACATGGGACATGTTCTTGGCCGTCCGGTGGTGGCGCGCATGAAGGTGGATGGCTCGGACGTCTGGGTGGTTATCGTCGGGAACGGATACAACAGCGCGAACGCGCGAGCCGCTCTTTACATCATTAATCTCGAGACTGGCGCACTCATCCGCAGAATTGCTACCAGTGCGGGTGGTGACAACGGACTGGCTGCGCCCGGTGTGTTTGACTCTGATAACGACGGCTATATCGATCACGTGTACGCCGGTGACATGATGGGCAACGTTTGGAAGTTCGATCTCAGCAGTTCGAGCCCCAGCCTCTGGGGCGTGGCTTATGCAGGTCAGCCCTTGTATGTTGCGAAAGATGCCGCGGGCAACGCACAGCCCATCACAGCCCAACTTCGCCTCGTGCGCAACTTCGTCAATGCAGATGCCAACTTCGGTAAGTTGTTTGTGCATTTCGGAACCGGCAGCTATTTTCGAACAGGCGACAATGTCACGCCGCCCGCAGGCGCAGCTTCGCAATCATGGTACGGCTTGATCGACGATGGCGCGCCCATCACCACGGGTCGCAACGAGCTTGTGCCGCGCACCATGAGTTTGTCAGTGACTTTTGCTGGGCGAAATGTCCGCACGTTTTCGTCTGCATCGGCAAACGACATGGTTGGCAAGCGGGGCTTCTATATTGATCTGCCGCAACCGGAGCGCATCATCACCGCTTCCAATACCCTTCGGGCGGTCGAGCCGGCGTTGGTGGCCAGCATCATTCGTCCGCAGTTCGACGAGTGCGTGCCTGGCGGTACGGGTGTTGTCGCCGCGATCAATCCATTCACTGGGGCGGCCTTAACCCGGCCATTTTTCGATGTAAATGACAATGGCAGTTTCTTGGACGACACGGTGAATGGCGCATACATTGGCGCAGTCGATCTGGGCATTGGAATGCCGGGGGAGGCAATTTTGGTGGGTAATCAACTCGTCGTGGGCGGTTCAACTGGCACCATGGGGTCGATTAGGGTCAACCTTGGCTTGACGCCGGTGCGTGGCCGCCTGACATGGCGCGAAGTCGTTCGCGATTGATGGTTTTCGAAAAGCAAGTGATGAGGTGACTCTTCGCTTTAAGGTGTTGATGATGCAGAACCCAGATCCGATTCAACGCGCACGCTCGAGGGGTTTCACTCTGATCGAACTCATGATCACAGTAGCCATAGTGGCCATCCTCGCGGCTGTGGCGTACCCCAGTTACACCAGCCACGTGCAGAAGACGCGCCGTGCCGCCGCCGGCGCCTGTCTGACCGAACTGTCGCAATGGATGGAGCGCAACTACACCACCTGCTTGCGCTACAACGCGACCGGTGCGGGGTGCGGCACCGCCGTGACCAACGCGCAACTCCCTGCGCTGACCTGCCGCAACGATTTGGCAGGGGCCTATGTCTTTTCGTTCACGGCCAACCCCACCGCCTCGGCCTATGCACTGCAGGCCGTACCTCAGGGGCCCCAGGCGAGCGACACGCGTTGCGGGACCCTTACCCTCAACCAGACCGGCGCGAAGGGTGCCGCCGCAGCTACCCGCTGCTGGAACTAGCGTCCCTATCCGATTGCATCCGGATTCACACGTCGGTCGCGCGTCCGCATGAAGGCGGCCACGTCGTCGAGCCGGGCCCCGGCGATGGCCTAGGCGATGGCCTAGGCGCTGGCCGCCAGCCGCACCCACTTCATCCATCCCTTGGCCGCCAGGCGTCGGCCGCTCTCCTGTGCATGGAGCAGGACCGCTGCGCGCGCTTGCTCGCCAAAGCTGGCATCAAACCCGACTGGCCTGCCTCCCCCGAAATGGGGGGAGGCCTCGGGTTTCGGAGGCTTGCCGGGCGCCGGGCGCCTGTGGATGATGCGTGAATGCCCGGCACCCGCCCACCCACGAGCCCGCCGCTCTCCCCATGCTGATCGCCCAGGTGTCCGACCTGCACGTCTGCGCGCCGGGCCAACTGGCCAACGGCGTGGTCGACACCAACGCCATGGCGCGCGCCGGCCTGGAGGCCGTAGCGGCGCTGCAACCCCGGCCCGACGCGCTGCTGCTCTCCGGCGACCTGGTGGAAGCTGGCGGCGCCGCGTCCTACGCCCACCTGCTGGAACTGCTCGCGCCCATCGACCTGCCCCTGTACCCCGTGGCGGGCAACCACGACGAGCGCGAGGCCCTCGCCGAGGCCTTCGGTGGCCGCGCCGGCCCGCACACCGCCCGCCTGCCGGGCTTCTGGCAGTACGCGGCCAGCCTGGGCCCGCTGCGCCTGCTGGTGCTCGACACCGTGGTGCCGCGCCAGGGCCACGGCGCCTTGTGCGCGCGCCGGCTCGACTGGCTCGACCAGCGCCTGGCCGAGGACGCCACGCCCACTGTCGTTGCCATGCACCACCCGCCGTTCGCCACCGGCATCGGCCACATGGACGCCATGGGCCTGCTGGACGGCGCCGAGGCGCTGGAGGCGATCGTGCGGCGGCACGGCCAGGTGCAGGTCATCCTGTGCGGCCATCTGCACCGCAGTATCCAGGTGCGCTTCGGCGGCACGGTGGCCAGCGTCTGCCCCAGCACGGCGCATCAGATCGCGCTCAATTTGCTGCAGTCGTCGGCCGATGGATACGTCATGGAACCCCCCGCCTTCCAACTCCACCTGTGGCACGGTGGCCGGCTCGTGAGCCATACCGTGCCGATCGGCGACTTCGGCGGCACGCAGCCCTTTGCCTGAGGCGCCCGCCATGGACGCCGAAGCCCCGCTGCCGTACCAGGAGCTGTTCCGGCTCTCGCCCGTGGCCGCCTGTGTCACGCGCGTGAGCGACGGCCTGGTGATCGACGTCAACGCGGCCTGGGAGGCGCTGTCGGGCATCGCCCGGCGCGACGCGATCGGGCGCACCACGGTGGAGCTCGGCCACTGGAACGACGAGGCCGAGCGCACGGCCGCGCTGGCCCTGGTGCCGGGCACGCTGGCGCCCACGGTGGTGCGCTTCAAGGGGGGTGACCCGCACCTCGTGCGCATGCACGCGGTGCAGCTGCCCGTGACGGATGAGCGGCCCGAGGCCCTGCTGTTGGTGCAGATCACCCAGGCCGACCGCGAGGTGCTGGCCGAGGCGGCGCGCGAGCAGACCGCCCAGGCCCTGCGCGCCACCAACCTGGAGCTGCAGCAGCGCGTGGAGCTGCACAGCGTGATGGAGAGCACCGCTCACCTGGGCCACTGGACGAACGCCGAGGACGACGAGGAGGTCTTCTGGTCGCCGGGCCTGTTCGCCATCACCGGACGGCCGCGCAGCCAGCGCCTGACCCGCGCCGAGGTGCGCGCCGGCATCCACCCGGACGACCGCGCCGCCTGGCTGGCCGCGCGCGAGCGCCGCGACGGCCGCGAACTGGCCTTCCGCTGGCTGCACCCCGATGGCCAAGTGCGCTGGTTCCGCACGCGCATGGGGCTGACCCTGGTCAAGGGCAACCCGCAGACCGACTTCGGCGTGGTGCAGGACATCACCACCGAGCGCGAGGCCAGCGAGCGGCTGGCCGAGCAACTGCGGCTGCTGCAGAACATCGCCGCGCGCGTGCCGGGCATCTTCTACCAGGCCCGCCTCACGCCCGACGGGCGCACCGCGCTCGGCTACATCAACGAGGCCGTGCGCGAGCTGTTCGACGAGGACGCCGCCGCGCTCATGCGCGAGCCGCGCAAGCTGTTCCAGGTGCTGCACCCCGAGGACCGGGCGCGCGTGATCGCCACGCTGGCCTACTCGGCGCAACACCTGCTGCCTTGGCGCGAAACCTACCGCGTGCTGCTGCCCACGCTGGGCCTGCGCTGGCTCAGCCTGGACAGCACGCCGCAGCGCGAGCCCGACGGCAGCGTGGTCTGGCACGGCCTGGCCACCGACGTGACCGAGGCGCGCCAGGAAGCGCTGCGCCGCGAACGCGTCAACCGCATGCTCTCGGCTATCACGCAGGCGCAGTCGGTGTTCATTGAGGCCGAGGACAAGCGCCGCGCCTTCGAGGGCCTGCTCGACGCCTTTCTCGGCGTCACCGACAGCACCTACGGCTTTCTGGGCGAGGTGCAGTACGACGACCGGGACCAGCCCTATCTGCGCACGCACGCCATGACCGATATCTCGTGGGACGAGGCCTCGCGCCTGGCCTTCGCGGCGCACGCGGATGCCGGCATGGAGTTCCGCAACCTGAACACCCTGTTCGGGCACGCGCTGCGCACCGGGGAAACCGTGATCGCCAACGACCCGGCCCACGACCCGCGTGCGGCGGGCATGCCCGGCGGGCATCCGGCGCTCAACGCCTTCCTGGGCATTCCGCTGGCCGTGGGCGAGCGCCTGGTGGCCATGGTGGGCCTGGCCAACCAGCCCGGTGGCTACGGCGCCGACGACGTCGCTTTTCTTCAGCCCTTGCTGGGCGCGCTGCGCCAGCTCGTGCTGGCCTGGCGCCACCACGGGGAGCGCCTGCGCACCAGCGCCCAACTGCAGGCCACCGGCGCCCTGTTGGCCGAGAAAAGTGCCGCGCTGCAGGTCACGCTGGACAGCATCACCCAGGGTCTGGTGAAGATCGACACCGAGGGCCGCGTGAGCGTCTACAACCGGCGCTTCCTGGAGCTGCTGGACCTGCCCGACGAGATGATGCGCGAGCGCCCGCTGCACGACGATGTGGTGGTCTACCAGGCCCGGCGCGGCGACTTCGGGCCCGAGTTCAACTGGGTCGAGCCGCGCGCGCGCAGCTACGTGGCGCTCGACCCGCGCGCCGACCTGCCCGAGCAGTACTGGCGCCGCACGCGCGAGGGCCGCACGCTGGAGATCCACACCTTCCGCTTTCCCGAAGGCGGCCTGGTGCGCACCTACGCCGACGTCACCTCCTACATCGAGGCCCAGGAAGCGCTGCGCGGCGAGCGCCAGCGCCTGGCCTGGGTGCTGGAGGCCACGCGGCCCGGCATCTGGGAAACCAACCTGGCCGACGGCAGCATGAGCATCAACGACCGCTGGGCCGAGATGCTGGGTTACGCGCGCGCCGAGCTCGAGCCCGTGAACCATGCGACCTGGTCCTCGCGCGTGCACCCCGAGGACCTGCCGCGCGCCATCGAGGCGCGCGAGCGCCACACCTCGGGGCTCTTGCCGTACTACGAATGCGACCTGCGCCTGCGCCACAAGGACGGCCACTGGGTCTGGGTGAACTCGCGCGGGCGCGTGCACCAGCGCGACGCCGAGGACCGTGCGCTCTATATGTCGGGCACGCACCTGGACATCAGCGAGCGCGTGGCCGCGCAGGAACAGATCCGCGCCCTCAACGCCGGCCTGGAGCAGCGCGTGCGCGAGCGCACCGCCGAACTGGAGCGCTCCATGCGCGACATGGAGGCCATCTCGTACTCCATCGCGCACGACCTGCGCGCGCCACTGCGTTCGGTCAACGGCTTCGCGCAGATCCTGGCCGAGGAGGAGTCGCAGCGACTGAGCGAGAGCGGGCGCGAGATGTTCCTGCGCATTTCGCGCTCGGCGCGCAACATGGGGCAGATGATCACCGACATGCTGGAGCTGCTGCGCGTGGTGCAGGTGGAACTGGAGCCCCGGCCGTTGGACATGACCGCGCTGGCCCACGCCGTGGCCGAGTCGCTGGGGCCGCAGGCGCCGCAGCTGCCCATCGAGGTGGGCGAGCTGCCCGAGGCCCTGGGCGATGCCACCCTCCTGCGTCAGGTGCTGAGCAACCTGGTGGACAACGCCATGAAGTACTCGCGCCAGCAGGCGGAGCCGCGCGTGTGGCTGGGCCATGACCCAGCCCTGCACGCCTACTTCGTGCGCGACAACGGCATGGGCTTCGACATGGCGCGCGCGGCCAAGCTGTTCGGCCTGTTCCAGCGCCTGCACGCCAACAGCGAGGTGCCGGGCATGGGGGTCGGGTTGGCCATCGTCCAGCGCATCGTCGAGCGGCACGGCGGCCGTGTCTGGGCCGAATCGGCGCCGGGGCAGGGCGCCACGTTCTGGTTCAGCCTGCCCCGGGCCTGAGGCTCACTCGCGCTCGGCGGGGTCCTCGGTGTCCGGCGCCGCGTCCGCCTCGGGGGCGGCGGGCTTGCCCACCGTCTTGCGCGCCGCCGCGCGGGCCTGGCGCACCGCGGCCTTGTCGCCCGCGCTGGCGAACTTGCTGTACTTGCCCGTCAGGGCCACCAGTTGGCCATAGACCCGGGGGTTGGCTGCCAGGCATTCCTTCTGCTCCAGGAAGTCCGGCTCGCCGGTGAAGTTGCCGATCAGGCCGCCGGCCTCGGTCACCAGCAGCGCGCCCGCCGCCACGTCCCAGGGCGACAGGCCCATCTCGAAGAAGCCGTCGGAAAAGCCGGCGGCCACGTAGGCCAGGTCCAGCGCGGCCGAGCCCGGGCGGCGCACGCCAGCCACCTTGGGCATGACCTCGCCCAGCATCTGCATGTAGGTCTGGAAGGCGTCGCCCGGGCGGAACGGGAAGCCCGTGGACAGCAGGCAGTCGCGCAGCGAGGTGCGCTTGGCCACGCGGATGCGGCGCTCGTTCAGGTAGGCGCCGCGCCCCCGCGTGGCGCAGAACAGGTCGTTTCGGGAGGGGTCGTACACCACGGCCTGCTCGATGCGGTTGCCCACCATGAGCGCGATGCTCACGCAGTAGACGGGAAAGCCGTGGATGAAGTTGGTGGTGCCGTCCAGCGGATCGATGATCCACACGTGGTCCTTTTCGCGGCCCTTGCCGGGCTGCTGGCCGGACTCCTCGGCCCAGATTCCGTGGCCGGGGTAGGCGGTTTTCAGGGTCTCGATGATCGCGGCCTCGGCCGCGTGGTCGATCTCGGTGACGAAATCGTTGGTCTGCTTGGCCGTCACCCGCACGGCTTCAACGTCGAGCGCGGCGCGGTTGATGATGGCGCCGGCGGCGCGCGCGGCCTTGATGGCCACGTTGAGCATGGGGTGGTAGCTGGACGACATGGATTGTGACCTTCGCGCCGGGGCGCAACGGTGAAGAGCAGGGGGTGGGGGCGCGCCGGGCCCGGCGATGCGGGCGGCGACAATGGCGGGCGATTTTACTAGGCCGGCGCCCAACGCCGTTCCCCGCATGAAAACCCGCTTCGTCCTGATCGAAACCAGCCACGCCGGCAACGTCGGCGGCGCCGCGCGCGCCCTCAAGGTCATGGGCTTCGACGAACTGGTGCTGGTGCGCCCGCGCTGGTCCAACGTGCTGCGCAAGGAGGAGACCATCCAGCGCGCCAGCGGCGCCACCGACGTGCTGGCCAAGACGCGCGTGGTCGACACGCTGGACGAAGCCCTGGACGGCATCACCCACCTGTGCGCCACCGCCATGACGCCGCGCGACTTCGGCCCGCCCACGCGGGCCCCGCGCGAGCACTTCGCCGCCCTGTTGGCCGAGCCCGCGCCGCCGTCCGGCGTGGCCTTCCTGTTCGGCAGCGAGCGCTTCGGCATGGCCAACGAGGACGTCTACCGTTGCCACGCGGCCCTGTCCATTCCCACCGCGCCGGGCTATGGCTCGCTCAACCTGGCGGCCGCGGTGCAGCTCATCGCCTACGACTGGCGCCAGGCCCTGGGGGGCTTCGCGGTCGACTCGCCCGTGGCCGCGCGCCCGGGAGCCGACGCGGCGGCCGTGGCCGGCATGCTGGAGCACCTGCAGCAGGCCCTGGTGGCGGTGGACTTCCTGGACCCGGCCGCGCCCAAGAAGCTGATGCCGCGCCTGCAACAACTCTTCAACCGCGCGCAACCCACCGACGAAGAAGTCCACATTCTTCGCGGTGTTGCCCGCGCCATGCTGCAGACCGCCGAGCGCGCGAAACGCTAGACTGCACGGCCCTGATACAGCCCGTCTCATGTTCGACCGCCTCCGCTCCGACGTCCAATGCATCCTTGAGCGCGACCCGGCCGCGCGCAGCACCTTCGAAGTGCTGACGTGTTACCCGGGCCTGCACGCCGTGGTGCTGCACCGCCTGGCGCATGGCTGCTGGAACCGTGGCTTCAAGTGGCTGGGGCGCTTCATCTCGCACCTGGGCCGCTTCTTCACCGGCATCGAAATCCACCCGGGCGCGAAGATCGGCGAGCGGGTGTTCTTCGACCACGCCATGGGCACGGTGGTGGGCGAGACGGCCGAGATCGGCGACGGCTGCACCATCTACCAGGGCGTCACCCTGGGCGGCACCTCGCTGTACAAGGGCACCAAGCGCCACCCCACGCTGGGCCGCGACGTGGTGGTGAGCGCGGGCGCCAAGGTGCTGGGTGGCTTCGAGGTCGGCGACGGCGCCAAGATCGGCAGCAACGCGGTGGTGATCAAGCCCGTGCCCGCGGGCGCCACGGCCGTGGGCATTCCGGCCCGCATCATCCCCAGCAAGAAGGGCGAGAGCGCCGACGTGACCGAAGACGCCAAGCCCAAGTTCTCGGCCTACGGCATCACCCAGGAAGACGACCCGCTGTCGCAGGCCATGCGCAGCCTGATCGACAGCACCGCCAGCCAGGAGCACCAGATCGCGCTGCTGTGGCAGGCGATCGAGAAACTGGCCGAGGCGCGCGAGCGCGACTGCGTGCCCCGGGACGCCCAGCGCGAAGAGCACTTCCAGGCCGACAAGCTCAACCAGCTGGTGGGCAAGTGAGGTCCTGAGCCTGTGGCGCCGCGGCACCGGTATTTGCCGGGCCGCAGCCACCGTTCCCGGGGGGAAGACGGCCGTCCGGCCGGCGAAGGGGGGTCAGTGGTGGTGGCCGTGCGCGCCGTGCGCGTGGCCGTGCTGGATTTCCTCGGGCGAGGCCGCGCGCACGTCCAGCACCTTCAGGGTGATGGTCAGGTCTTCGCCCGCGAGCGGGTGGTTGCCGTCGAGGTGCACGGTGTCACCCTTGATCTTCTTGACGGTGAACAGGTGGCGCCGGCCCTGCTCGTCGGAGCCTTCCAGCTGGCCGCCGACCTTGATGCCGGGCGGGAACTGCGTCTTCGGGATGCTGGTGACCAGGGATTCGTCGCGTTCGCCGAAGGCCAGCGAGGGCTGCAGGGTGACGGTGGTGCCGAAGCCCTTTTCCTGTCCCTCCAGCGCCACCTCGATGCCGTGCAGCGTGTTGCCGTAGCCGCCGTGCAGGTAGGCGCGCGCGGTCTTGCCTTCGTCCAGCACCTTGCCTTGGGCGTTCTGGATGCGCGCGGTGACGGTGACGACGGTGTCTTTTTCGATTTTCATGGCGGGTTCCTCGGGTGGTGGCTTCAGCGGGCGGGGCGCACCGCGTTCTTCGGGCGCCAGGCCTTGATCACTTCGTCGTGCGTTTCGATGTACGGGCCGCCGATGAGGTCGATGCAGTAGGGCACGGCCGAGAAGATGCCGTTGACGCGCACCGAGCCGTCGGCGTTCTTCGCGCCTTCCAGCGTTTCGGCGATGGCCTTGGGCTGGCCGGGCAGGTTGATGATCAGCGATTCGTCGCGGATGACGGCGACCTGGCGCGAGAGGATGGCCGTGGGCACGAAGGCCAGGCTCACCTGGCGCATCTGCTCGCCGAAGCCCGGCATCTCCTTGTGCGCCACGGCCAGCGTGGCCTCGGGCGTCACGTCGCGCTTGGCCGGGCCGGTGCCGCCGGTGGTGAGCACCAGCGCGCAGCCCAGGTCCACCAGCTCGATGAGCGTCTCGCTGATACGCGCCTGTTCGTCGGGGATGAGGCGGGCCTCGAAAGTGATGGGGTTCTTCAGTGCGCGCGTCAGCCAGTCCTGCAGCGCGGGCAGGCCCTGGTCCTGGTAGACGCCGCTGCTGGCGCGGTCGCTGATGGAGACGATGCCGATGCGCACCGGGTCGTGCGCGGGAGAGGGTTCGCTCATGCTGGGTCGCCGGGTTCGTCGCCTTCGCCGCGCGCCAGCGCGGCCTTGACGTGTTGGAAGATCTCTCGGTAGGCCTTGCCATGGCGCTGCGCCTCGCCGGGCCGTTCCTTCACGGCCTGCGCGTCCTTGCGGGCCTGGCGGATGAGGGTGCGCAGCTGCTGCACGTCGGCCCCGGCGTCCTGGGCCAGCCAGTCGGTGAGGGCGCCGTCGTCGGCGATCAGGCGGTCGCGCCACTGTTCGGCCTGGTGCAGCTGCAGCGTGGCCTCGGCCGAGGGCCGCTGCTGCTCCTCGATGGCGGCCTCGATGGCGGCGATGGTCTCGTCGGGCAGCTTGCGCATGAGCTTGCCGATGTACTGCATCTGCCGGCGCCGGCCCTCGAAGTTGGTGATGCGCCGCGCCTCGGCCAGCGAATCGACCAGGCGGTCGTCCAGGCCCAGGCGGTTGAACAGGTCGCCGCGCAGCGTGAGCAGCTGCTCGCCCAGGTTCTGCAGGCGATCGCTGAGCTTCTTCAGGTCGGTCTTGCTCAGTTCGCCGCCCTTGGCGTCGCGCTTGAGCTCCTGGTCGAGCTCGCTGCCCTCGGCAACAAAGTGGCCGCGAACGAAATAGCCTCGGGTGGGTTTGCGCGACATGGGGAAGGGATGGGGCTTGTGCGGGGCGGCGGACGTCTCGCAAAGGGGCCCGTATCATAGCGGCCGCCATGTCCAAGACCGCCTCGAACACCCCCTTGCCCGGATTCCAGTACAGCCGCCACCAGTTCGAGGAACTGGTCGATCTGGCCCTGGGCCACGCCAAATCCCTGGGCGCGGCCGACGCCGCGGCCGAAGTTTCCGAGGGCGCGGGCCTGAGCGTGTCGGTGCGCAAGGGCGAGCTGGAAAACGTCGAGCGCAACCGCGACAAGTCCCTGGGCGTCACGGTTTACCTGGGCCGCCGCCGCGGCAACGCCAGCACCTCCGACTTCTCCGCCGCCGCCGTGCGCCAGACCGTACAGGCCGCCTACGACATCGCCCGCTTCACCGCCGAAGACCCCGTGGCGGGCCTGCCCGACGCGCAGGACGTGGCCTCTCGGGCCGACCGCGCGCGCGACCTGGACCTCTTCCACCCCTGGGCCGTCACCTCGGAGCAGGCCGCCGAACTGGCCCTGGCCTGCGAGGCCGCGGCCTTTGCCACCAGCAAGAAGATCACCAACAGCGAAGGCGCCAGCGTCTCGGCGCAGCAGTCGCACTTCTTCGGCGCGCACCTGCGTGGCGGCGAGCGCGGCGGCGACGGCACCTTCAGCGGCGGCTACGCCAGCTCGCGCCACAGCCTGTCGGTGGCGCCCATCGCCGGCAAGGGCGCGCAGATGCAGCGCGACTACTGGTACAGCTCCATGCGCGCGCCGCAGGACCTGGCCACGCCCGAGGCCGTGGGCCGTTACGCCGCCGAGCGCGCGCTCTCGCGCCTGCGCGCGCGAAAGATCGCCACCACCGAGTGCCCGGTGCTGTTCGAATCGCCCCTGGCCGCCGGCCTGCTGGGCGCCTATGTGCAGGCCACCAGCGGCGGCGCGCTGTACCGCAAGACCAGCTTCCTGGCCGACAGCCTGGGCAAGCCGGCCATGGCCGCTCACCTGGACATCGACGAGGACCCCTTCGTGCGCGGCGGCAAGGGCAGCTCGCCGTTCGACGACGAGGGCGTGCGCACCGCGCCCCGCCGCGTGGTCGAGGGGGGTGTGGTGCAGGGCTATTTCCTGTCCACCTACTCGGCGCGCAAGCTGGGCATGCGCACCACCGGCAACGCGGGCGGGTCGCACAACCTCACGCTGACCAGCCGGCGCACGAAGGCGGGCGACGACCTCGACGCCATGCTCAGGAAGCTGGGCCGTGGCCTGTTCGTCACCGAGCTCATGGGCCAGGGCGTCAACCCCGTCACGGGCGACTACTCGCGCGGCGCCGCGGGCTACTGGGTCGAGGACGGCGTGATCGCCTACCCGGTGCAGGAGATCACCATCGCCGGCAACCTCAAGGACATGCTCATGGGCGTCGAGGCCGTGGGCGCGGACGCCTACAACTACGGCGCCAAGACGGTGGGATCGGTGCTGGTGAACCGCATGAAGGTCGCCGGCAGTTGATGCCAGCGGCGGCGGGCGCCGCCTGGGCGCCGCGCCCGCGGCTTATCCCGCCAGCGCCGCCTTCACCGCCGCCGACACCTGCCCCATGTCGGCCTTGCCCGCCAGGCGCGTTTTCACCGCGCCCATGACCTTGCCCATGTCGCCCGGTCCCTTGGCGCCCAGTTCCGCCACGATGGCCTTTACCTCGGCCGCCACGGCCTCGGCCGACAGGCGCTCGGGCAGGTAGGCCTGCAGCACGGTCAGCTCGGCGGCTTCCTTGGCCGCCAGGTCGGGGCGATTGCCCTGTTCGAAGGCGGCGATGGAGTCCTTGCGCTGCTTGACCATCTTGTCGATCACGCCCACCACGGCGGCGTCGTCGAGTTCGATGCGCTCGTCCACTTCCTTCTGCTTGATCGCCGCCGTCAGCAGGCGGATGGTGGCCAGGCGCTCGGTTTCCTTGGCGCGCATGGCGGCTTTCATGTCGTCGGTGATGCGGGCTTTGAGGCTCATGGTGTCGCTCCGGTGGCGCTGCCGGCAGGCGCAGCGCAGGAAAGAGGGAAGGGGAAACGAAAAAGCCCGCTCTAGCGTCCTGGAGCGGGCTTTCGGTGCCGGACGGACCGGCTTCGTTCAGTACAGCTTCTTGGGCAGCTGCATGGAACGAACGCGCTTGAAATGGCGCTTGACCGCGGCGGCTTTCTTGCGCTTGCGCTCGGCGGTGGGCTTCTCGTAGAACTCGCGGGCGCGGAGGTCGGTCAGCAGGCCGAGTTTTTCAATGGTGCGCTTGAAGCGACGCAGAGCCACGTCGAAGGGCTCGTTGTCTTTGACACGGATGGTGGTCATGTATCGATCGATTCCTGAATATGCGGCCAGAGGATGGCGGGGAAGATCAGGCCCGGCCTTCTTGGCTGCGAGGTGTCCCGTCTGAAACTAGTATTGGCCGACGGGAATTTGCCAGCAAAGCCCGCGATTATAGACGTTTCTACAGCGCTCGCTACCCGGGTCGACCCGCCGCCGGGCCGTCTCCAGGCCGATCAGCCCCCGCGGGCGGGCAGCGACCCGCGCAGCGGTGGGGCGTGGGGGCCCACGCTCAGAGCGCCTGGGCGCAGGCGTGGGCCGAGGCCCAGGCCCACTGGAAGTTGTACCCGCCGAGCCAGCCGGTCACGTCCACCACCTCGCCGATGAAGAACAGCCCGGCCTGGCGCGATTCCAGGGTCTGCTGGGACAGCTCGTGGGTGTCCACCCCGCCGCGCATGACCTCGGCCTTGCGCCAGCCCTCGGTGCCGGTGGGCACCAGCTCCCAGCGCTGCAGGCGCTCGGCCAGGCGGGCCAGGGCGCGGTCGGCGGTTTCCATCACGGGGCGCTGCCAGTCGCCGTCCTGGGCGGCCCAGGCGTCGGCCAGGCGGGCGGGCACCCACTGGGCCAGTTCGTTGGCCAGCCGCTTGCGCGATCGGCGCTTGGCTTCGCTCAGGGCCGCGCCCAGGTCGGTGTCGGGCGCCAGGTTCAGGCGGATCGGCGCACCGGCCTGCCAGTAGCTGGAGATCTGCAGCACCGCCGGGCCCGACAGGCCGCGGTGGGTGAAGAGCAGGTCTTCGTCGAAGGCCATGCGGTCTTTCTTGCCGCCGGTCTCGATGCGCACCGGCAGCGCGAGCCCGGCCAGGCCCGCGTAGGGCGCCCAGGCGGCGCCGTCGAAGGTCAGCGGCACCAGGGCGGGGCGCGGTTCGACCACGCGCAGCCCGAACTGGGCCGCCAGGCGCAGGCCGAAGTCGCTGGCGCCGATCTGCGGGACGGGCAGGCCACCGGTGGCCACCACCAGCTTCGGGGCACGCACCGGGCCGCGGTCGGTGTCCAGCGCGTAGGCGCCGTCGCCGTCCTGCCGCACGGCCCGCACGGCGCAGGGCTGCCAGCGGTCGACGCCGCCGGCCTCGCACTCGCGCAGCAGCACCTGGATCAGGTCGTCGGCCGAGCGGTCGCAGAACAGCTGGCCCCTGTGCTTTTCGTGCCAGGCGACGCCGTGGCGCTGCAGCAGGCCGATGAAGTCGGTGGGGGTGTAGCGCGAGAGCGCCGAGCGGCAGAAGTTCGGGTTCTCGCCCACGAAGTGCTTCTGCGGCGCGCGCGGGTCGAGGTCGCGGTTGGTGAAGTTGGCGCGCCCGCCGCCGGAGATGCGGATCTTCTCGGCGATCTTGGGGCTGTGGTCGATCAGCAGCACGCGCCGCCCGCGCTGGCCGGCGATGCCGGCGCAGAACAGGCCGGCGGCGCCGGCGCCGACGATGATGGCGTCGAAGGTTTGCACGCGCGGCAGTGTAGCCAGCGCGCGCGGCGCTTCCCGCGCTTCAGGCGGCGCGGCTGGCCGGCTCGGGCCGCGCCAGCGAGGCCAGGCCGCGCAGCACGTCGCCCACCACGATCACCGAGGGGCTGCCCAGGCCCTCGCGCCGCAGGCAGCCGCACAGGTCGTCCAGGGTGCCGATCGCGTGGCGCTGCTGCGGCAGGCTGGCGTGCTGCACCACCGCCAGCGGCGTGTCGCCCGGCAGGCCGGCGAGCAGGCCTTGCTCGATCTGCGCCGCGCCGCTCACGCCCATGTAGATGACCAGGGTGAGCTTGGCGTCGCGCGCGGTGGCGGCCAGGGCGGGCCAATCGGTGCCGGCGTCGCCGGGCTTGGCGTGGCCGGTGATGAAGACCACGCCGTGCGCGTGATCGCGGTGCGTGAGCGGCACGCCCAGCGCGGTGACCGCCGCCAGCCCCGAGGTGATGCCGTTGACCACGCGCACCGCGACGCCCTCGGCCTGCAGGTGCTCGATCTCCTCGCCGCCGCGGCCGAAGACGAAGGGGTCGCCGCCCTTGAGGCGCACCACCACCTCGCCCTCGCGCGCGGCCATCAGCATGAGCTTGTCGATGAAGGCCTGCGGTGTGCTGCGGCAGCCGCCGCGCTTGCCCACGCGCACGATGCGCGCCTGCGGGCTGGCGTGTTCCAGCACCGCTTCGTTGACGAGGTCGTCCACCAGCAGCACGGTGGCCGCGCCGATGGCGCGCACCGCCTTGAGCGTGAGCAGTTCCGGGTCGCCCGGGCCGGCGCCCACGAGCGTGACGGTGCCGGGCAGGAAATCAGGCGGTGGTGCGTTCATCGGCGTGGATCTCGGCAAGGATGCAGTCGGCCTGGCGCGCGATGGGCGCGGGCAGGGGGGCCTGGCCGTCGAGCACGGCGCGGGTGTAGGCGGCGGTGGCGGCCGGGTCGATGGCCGGCAGCTCGGGCAGTTGCGCGAGCGGGCCGTCCTGGGCGGCGATGCGCTCGATGCGCTGGCCGTCGCGCAACGCCTCGATGCGCGGCTGGCGGCGGGCGTCGGCCACGGGCTCGCCCTCGGTGCCGCGCAGCAGCAGCGCGTGCGCGCCGGTGAGCGCGAAGGTGGCGGCCATGCTGACGACGTATTCGGGGTGGGTGTGGCTGCCCACGATCAGCGCGGGCCCGTGCACCGGGTTCATGAGTTTGACCAGGCTGTGGCCCGGGTTGCGCAGGCCCACGCTGCGGCGCACGTCCAGCAGGCGCTTGAGGCCGGGCAGCAGGGCCTCGGTGGGCACGAAGGCGCAGGCGCCGGGCGCGATGGCCTGGGCCGGCGCGGCCGGCGCCACGCCCAGCGCGGCGAACACCGCCTCGGCGGTGACCCGCCGGTCTTCGGTGGCGGTGCCGTGCACCAGCACCGCCGCGCCCCGGCGCGCCAGCAGTAGGGCCAGCAGCGGCGTGAGCAGCGGCAGCTTGCGCGCGCCGTTGTAGCTGGGCAGCACCACGATGGGCCGGCTGTTGCCCGGCACGCGGCGCAGGCGCGCGTGCGTGGCGTCGAGGAAGCCGGCCATCTCCTCGGGCGTTTCGCCCTTGATGCGCATGGCCAGGCAGAAGCCGCCCAGTTCGAGGTCGCTCACGGCCCCGTCGAGCACCTGGCCCATCAGGTCGGCGGCCTGCGCGCGCGTCAGCGCCCGCGCGCCGTCTTTGCCGCGGCCGATCTCCTTGATGTACTGGCTGATGCCCATGGTCGGGGGATTGTCTGGCAGGCTTGATGACTTGTCGTTATATGAAGGCCTTCCATGCCCAGAGCAGGAATCAGGCCGGCGCGGTGTCGCGCTCGCGCACCAGGCGACGCAGCTCGGGCAGGCAGGAGCCGCATTGGGTGCCGCAGCGCAGTTGGGTCTGCAGCTGGGCCAGGCGTTCCTCGTCGTTGCCCGGGGTGTCGCCCATGCGCGCCAGGCAGGCGCGGATGGCGCTGTCGCTGACGTTGAGGCAGGTGCAGACCTGCCGCCCGCGCGGGGCCTCGGCCACCGGGGCGTGGCCGCCGGGCATCAGCAGGCGCCGGCCGTAGGCGTCGGCGGGCCGGTCGTCCTGCAGCAGGGGCTTGAGCCAGGCCTCGGCGCGGGTGTCGCCGGCCAGCAGCACGGCGTCCAGCCGCTGGCCCTGGTCGTCCGTGCGGCGCAGGCGCGCGGCGCGGCGCTGGCCCAGGCGGCGGTCGGCATAGCGCAGGGTCTCGGGCGTGTCCAGGCCCAGCAGGGTTTCCAGGCGGTCCAGCAGCGCGGGCGGCGCCGGCCCGTGCGCGGCGGCGCGAAACAGCAGGCCGGTGCGCTCCCGTCCGAAGGGCACGCAGCTGGCGAACGGGAATTCGGCCATCAGGGCGCGCAGCGTGGCCTGCGTGGCCAGGGCGCGTTCCTCGGGCAGCCAGGCCAGGGCCAGCAGGGTCCAGGGCAGTTCGGCCTTGAGTACCTTCACCGCCGCGTGCTTGAGCTCGGGCTGCTGGGAGCCGGGGCAGCGGGCCGAGGTGGTGAGGGCGTTGACGCCGGCCAGCGGCTCGCCGGCGCTGCTGCGCCCGCCCAGGTACTCGGGGCCCCAGTGCATGGCGATGAAGGCCTGGGCCGGCGCGACCTGCCCGCTGGCCTGGGCGGGCAGCACGAGGCTGCCGCGCCGGCTGGTGACGTGCACCAGCTCGCCGTCGCGCAAGGCCAGGCGCTGCATGTCGCCCGCGTTCAGCTGCACGGCCGGCTCGGCCACGTGGCCGAACAGGCGGCCCAGGGTGCCGGTGCGGCCCATGCCGTGCCACTGGTCGCGCAGGCGGCCGGTGGTGAGCGAGAAGGGGTAGCGCGGTTCGCGTGGCTCGGCCAGCGGCCGGTGGGGCAGGGCGGCGAAGCGGGCGCGGCCGTCGGGGGTGGGGAAGACGCCGTCGCCGTAGAGGCGCGCCTTTCCTTGCGTGTCGCCTTCGCGCAGCGGCCACTGTTGGGGGCCGTCCCGGTCGAGCTGGGCGTAGCTCAGGCCGGTGATGTCCAGGTCGCGCCCGCGCGTGGACTCGCGGTGCTCCCGCCAGAGGGCTTCGGGCGTCTCGTGGGGAAAGAGCGCATGGCCCGGGCGCAGGCGGCGGGCGAAGTCGACCACGATGCGCCAGTCGTGTCGCGCCTCGCCGGGCGGCGGCACGGCCGCGCGCACGCGGCTGATGCGCCGCTCGCTGTTGGTGACGGTGCCGTCCTTCTCGCCCCAGGTGGTGGCGGGCAGCAGCAGGTCGGCGAAGCCGGCGGTGGCGGTGGTGGCGAAGGCCTCTTGCAGCACCACGAACTCGGCGCGCTGCAGGGCGCGGCGCACGGTGCGCTGGTCGGGCATGGACTGCGCCGGGTTGGTGCACGCGATCCACAGGGCTTTCACGGCGCCGTCGGCGGCGGCCTCGAACAGCTCCACGGCGCTGAGCCCGGGTTTTTCCGGCACCGAGGGAATGCCCCACAGCGCGGCCACCTCGGCGCGGTGCGCGGGGTTGGCCAGGTCGCGGTGCGCCGAGAGCAGGTTGGCCAGGCCGCCCACCTCGCGCCCGCCCATGGCGTTGGGCTGGCCCGTCAGGCTGAACGGCCCGGCGCCCGGCCGGCCGATCTGGCCGGTGGCCAGGTGCAGGTTGATCAGGCCGGCGTTCTTGGCGGTGCCGCTGCTGCTCTGGTTGAGGCCCTGGCAGTACAGGCTGAGCGTGGCGCCGCGGGCTTGCGGGTCGCCGCTGGCGCCGGTGGCGAACCAGCGCGCGGCGGTGATCAGGTCGTGCACCTCCAGGCCGCAGGCCTGGGCCACGCGCGCCGGCGTGCAGTCGCGCACCAGGGCCTCCAGGGCCTCGAAGCCGCGCGTGTGGGCCGCGATGTAGGCGGTGTCGGTCCAGCCTTCCCGCAGCATGAGGTGCAGCAGGCCGTGGAACAGCAGCGTGTCGCTGCCGGGCTGCAGCGGCAGGTGCAGGTCGGCCGCCTCGGCGGTGTCGGTGCGGCGCGGGTCGGCCACGATCAGCTTCATGCCGGGGCGCGCGCGGCGCGCGTCTTCCAGGCGGCGGAACAGCACCGGGTGCGCGTAGGCGGTGTTGCTGCCGGCGATGAACACGCAGCCGGCGTGGTCCAGGTCCTCGTAGCAGGTCGGTGGCGCGTCGGCGCCCAGGGTGAGCTTGTAGCCGGCGACGGCGCTGCTCATGCACAGGCGCGAGTTGGTGTCGATGTTGTTGGTGCCGATCAGCCCCTTGGCGAGCTTGTTGAAGGCGTAGTAGTCCTCGGTGAGCAGCTGGCCGCTGATGTAGAAGCCCACCGCGTCGGGGCCGTGCGTGGCGATGGCGCCGTTGAAGCGGCGCGCGGCCAGATCCAAGGCCTCGTCCCAGGTGGTGCGCTGCGGCGCGGCGCCGCGCGCGGCACGGACCTGGGGGTGCAGCAGGCGCGTCTGGCGTGCCACGTGGGGGGCGGCGGTGAGGTGCAGGGTCTGGCCCTTGCTGCACAGGCGCCCGGCGTTGGCCGGGTGCGCGGGGTCGCCGCGCACGCCGGTGATGCGATCGCCCTCGCTGTCGATGAGCACCCCGCAGCCCACGCCGCAGTAGGGGCAGGTGGAACGGGTTTCGGTCATGCGCTCTCGCGGCGCCGCGTGGGTGGGCCGGCCACGGGCCGGGTGAGGTCGGTGGCGTGCGTGGCGAGTTCGCCCGCGTCCAGGTGCACCAGGCCGTCGGCCACGCGCACCGCGAAGCGCGGCGTGCAGCCCTCGTCGGGCGCCTGGGCGCAGCCGTCGGCCAGGCCGATGGTCCAGTTGTGCAGCGGGCAGGCCACGCGCTGGTCGAACACGATGCCCTGGCTCAGCGGGCCACCCTTGTGCGGGCAGCGGTCGAGCAGGGCGAACACGCCGCCCTCGGCGTTGCGGAACACGGCCACGTCCAGGCCCACGGGGCGGCGCACGGTGCGCGAGCCCAGCACGGGGATGTCTTCGACGCGGCACACGGGCGTCCATGGGGCGGGAAGGCTCATGCGGCGCTCCCTTCAACGGCCGTGGGCTCAATGGGAATGAACTGGCGCGTGTCCAGCGCGGCCTTCTCGTGCTCGAACCAGGGGTCGGGCTCGCCGTCGAGCGCGGCCTGCAGCTGCGCCCACAGCGCCTTGCGGCCCTCGGCGTCGTCGAGGATGCGCCGCCTGACGTGGTCGATGCCCACGCGCGCCACGTAGTGCACGGTGCGCTCCAGGTACCAGCCCTCCAGGCGGTAGAGCTGCATGAAGGCGCCGGTGTATTCCAGCACTTCCTCGGCGGTCTTGAGCTTGACCAGGAACTGCGCCACCTCGGTCTTGATGCCACCGTTGCCCGCGATGACCATCTCCCAGCCCGAGTCCACGCCGATGATGCCCACGTCCTTGATGCCGGCCTCGGCGCAGTTGCGTGGGCAGCCGCTGACGGCGAACTTCACCTTGTGCGGCGCGTACATGCGCCACATGGCGCGCTCCAGGTCCTTGCCCATCTGCGTGCTGTCCTGCGTGCCCATGCGGCACCACTCGCTGCCCACGCAGGTCTTCACGGTGCGCAGCGCCTTGGCGTAGGCATGGCCGCTGGGCATGGCCAGGTCGGTCCAGACCGATTGCAGGTCTTCCTTTTTCACGCCGAGCAGGTCGATGCGCTGGCCGCCCGTGACCTTGACGGTGGGGATCCGGTACTTGTCCACCACGTCGGCGATGCGGCGCAGCTCGGCCGCCGTGGTCTCGCCGCCCCACATGCGCGGGATCACGCTGTAGGTGCCGTCCTTCTGGATGTTGGCGTGGCAACGCTCGTTGATGAAGCGGCTCTGCGGGTCGTCCCTGGCTTCTTTCGGCCAGGTGCTGATGAGGTAGTAATTCACGGCCGGGCGGCAGGTGGCGCAGCCGTTGGGCGTGCGCCAGCCCAGGCCGGCGAAGACCTCGGCGGTGCTGAGGTACTTGCGGTCGCGGATGGCGTCGCGCACCGCCTGGTGGCCGTGCTCGGTGCAGCCGCACAGGGCCTTGAGCTTCGGCGCGGCCGAGTAGTCGCCGCCGGCGGTGGCCATCAGGATCTGTTCCACCAGGCCGGTGCAGGAGCCGCAGCTGGCGCTGGCCTTGGTGTGCCGGCGCACCTCGTCCAGCGTGAACAGGCCCTTGTCCTTGATGGCCTGGCAGATGGCGCCCTTGCTGACGCCGTTGCAGCCGCAGACCTCGGCCGCGTCGGGCATGGCGGCGGCATTGTGGTGGCCTTCGTGCCCGGTGTCGCCGATGTTGGACTCCCCGAACATCAGCTTGTCGCGGATGTCGGCCACGCTGCGGCCCTCGCGCAGCAGCTTGAAGTACCAACTGCCGTCCACGGTGTCGCCGTACAGGCAGGCGCCCACCAGCTTGTCGTCCCGGATCACCAGCTTTTTGTAGACGCCGCCGCCGGGGTCGCTCATGACGATCTCGTCGGTGCCCTCGCCGCCCATGAACTGGCCGGCCGAGAACAGGTCGATGCCCGTGACCTTGAGCTTGGTGGAGGTGAGCGAGCCGGTGTAGCGGCCGATGCCGAACTCGGCCAGGTGCGTGGCCAGCACCTTGCCCTGCTCGAACAGCGGCGCCACCAGCCCGTAGGCGATGCCGCGGTGCGCGGCGCACTCACCCACGGCGTAGATGCGCGGGTCGGTGACGGTCTGCAGGGTGTCGCTGACCACGATGCCGCGCTCGACGTGCAGCTTCATGGCCTCGGCCAGCGCGGTGTTGGGGCGGATGCCCACGGCCATCACCACCAGGTCGGCGGGGACCTCGCGGCCGTCCATGAAGCGCACGGCCTTCACGCGGCCGTCCTCGCCACCCACCAGCGCCTGCGTCTGCGCGCCGATGAGAAAGTTCATGCCGCGCGACTGCAGCGACTGCAGCAGCAGCCCGCCCGCCACGTCGTCCAGCTGGCGCTCCATCAGCCAGGGCGCCGCGTGCACCACGCTCACGCGCATGCCGCGCTTCATCAGGCCGTTGGCGGCCTCCAGGCCCAGCAGGCCGCCGCCGATGACCACCGCGTGCCGGTACTTCGCGGCGGCGTCGATCATGGCCTGGGTGTCGGCGATGTCGCGGTAGGCCAGCACGCCCTTCAGCTCCTTGCCCGGGATGGGCAGGATGAAGGGCTTGGAGCCGGTGGCCAGGATCAGGCGGTCGTAGGGCGCGCTGAGCGTTTCGCCGCTGGCGTGGCGCGCATGCACCAGCCGCTTGACGCGGTCGACCTCGGTCACCTCGAAGCCGGCGTGCAGCGCGACGCCGTTGTCCGCGTACCAGGCCCAATCGTTGAGCACGATCTGCTCCAGCGTCTGCTCGCCCGCGAGCACCGGCGAGAGCAGGATGCGGTTGTAGTTCGGGTGCGGCTCGGCGCCGAACACCGTGATGTCGTAGAGATCGGGGGCGAGCTTGAGCAGCTCCTCCAGCGTGCGAACGCCGGCCATGCCGTTGCCCACCATCACCAGTTTCATCCGTTGCCGCGGCTGGGCGCGCATGTCCATGGGGCTCTCCTTGGCCGGTGGTGGGTTCAGGCGCTGAGGGCTTCGCACGCCCGGGCCTTGGCGCCGCGCGACAGCGGCTCCACCTTGCGTTGCTTCTCGTGCAGGAAGCTCAGCACCGCGTGGCGGTAGTGGTTGTAGCGGGCGTCGTCGGACAGCGCGAGGCGATCGCGCGGGCGCTCCAGCTCGATGTCCAGGACCTCGCCGATGGTGGCCGCCGGGCCGTTGGTCATCATCACGATGCGGTCGGACAGCAGCACGGCCTCGTCCACGTCGTGCGTGATCATCATCACCGTGTTGCGCAGCTCGCCCTGGATGCGCATCACCTCGTCCTGCAGGTGCGCGCGCGTGAGCGCGTCCAGTGCGCCGAAGGGTTCGTCGAGCAGCAGCACCTTGGGCTGCATGGCCAGGGCGCGCGCGATGCCCACGCGCTGCTTCATGCCGCCCGATATCTCGGCCGGCAGGCGGTGCAGGGCGTGGCCCATGCTCACCATCTCCAGGTTGTGCAGCACCCAGTCCCGGCGCTCGGCCGCGCTCTTGCTGCCGCGAAAGGTCTTGTCCACCGCCAGCGCCACGTTCTGCTGCACCGTGAGCCAGGGCAGCAGCGAATGGTTCTGGAACACCAGCGCGCGGTCGGGGCCGGGCTCGTTCACCTCGCGGCCGTCGACGATGACGCCGCCCGCGCTGGCCTTGAGCAGGCCGGCCACGATGTTGAGCACGGTGGATTTGCCGCAGCCCGAGTGGCCGATGAGGGAGATGAACTCGCCGCGCCGCACGTCCAGGTGGATGTGGCGCAGCACGGGGTTGGCGGTGCGGCCCTTGGTGAAGGTCATGTCCACGCCGCTGATGCTGAGGTAGGCGTTGTCGTTCATGGGGAGGCTCCTGTGGGGGACGGGCGGGTTCAGCCGGCGCTGGTGCCGCGCGTGACGAGCTTGCCGAGGAAGGCGACGCAACGGTCGAGCAGGAAGCCGACGATGCCGACGCAGAAGAGCGCGAGGATGATGTCGCTGATGCGCGAGCTGTTCCACGCGTCCCAGATGAAGAAGCCGATGCCGACGCCGCCGATCAGCATCTCGGCCGCGACGATGGCCAGCCACGACAGGCCCACGCCGATGCGCAGCCCCGAGAAGATGAAAGGCGCGGCGGCCGGCAGCATGATCTGGCCGAAGTACTCGAGGCCGTTGAGCCGGATCACGCGCGCGACGTTGCGGTAGTCGTCGGGGATGTTGCGGATGCCGATGGAGGTGTTGATGATGATCGGCCAGACCGAGGTGATGAAGATCACGAAGATGGCCGAGGGCTGGCCGTCCTGGAAGCCGGCCAGCGAGATCGGCAGCCAGGCCAGCGGCGGCACGGTGCGCAGCACCTGGAACAGCGGGTCCAGGCCGCGCAGGGCCCAGGTGGATTGGCCCACCAGCACGCCCAGGCCCACGCCCGCCAGCACCGCCAGCGAGTAGCCGTACGCCACCCGCTTGAGGCTGGCCAGCAGCTGCCAGGCGATGCCGACGTCGTTGCCGCCGTTGTCGTAGAAGGGGCTGGCGATCAGCTCCCAGGTCTCCTGCACCACCTTGCTCGGCGGCGGCAGCGCCGCGCCGGGGCGCGAGCCCAGCAGTTCCCAGATGAGCAGCAGCAGGCCGGTGATCACCAGCGGCGGCAGCACGTGGGTCATGAAGCCGCGCGCGGCGCGCCGCAGCCCATCGGGCAGCGGGGTCGGGGGCGCGGCGGGCGTGGCCAGCCGGATCGGCTCGACGGTGTCGGTGGTGTTCATCGCGGGGCTCCAGGTGTCGGCAGGGGACGCGGGCTCAGGCGGCCTTGAGGGTTTTGATCGACAGGCTGTCGAGGTACTTCTTCGGGTTGGCGGGGTCGAAGACCTTGCCGTCGAAGAAGGTCTCGACGCCGCGCGAGGTGGACGTGGGGATGTCCTTGGCGGCCACACCCAGCGCCTTGGCGGCCTGGCGCCAGAGGTCCTCGCGGTTGACCTTGGCGATCAGGGCCTTGGTGTCCAGCGTGGTGGGCAGGTAGCCCCAGCGCATGTTCTCGGTGAGGAACCACAGGTCGTGGCTCTGGAAAGGGTAGCTGGCCTGGTCCTTCCAGAAGCGCATCTGGAACCGGCTGTTGGCCTCCACGCGGCCGGTGCCGTAGTCGAAGTCGCCCTTGACGCGGTCGATCACGTCGGCCACGGGCGCGTTGATCCAGCGCCGGCGCGAGCAGATCTCGGCCACCTCGGCGCGGTTGGCCGGTTCCTCGCACCACATCTGCGCCTCCATCACGGCCTTGAGCAGGGCCTGGGTGGCGTTGGGGTGGGCCTGCACCCAGTCGGCCCGCATGGCGAATGCCTTCTCCGGGTGGTTCATCCACAGCTCGCTGGTGGTGAGCGCCGTGTAGCCGATCTTCTGGTTGATGAGCTGGCGGTTCCAGGGCTCGCAGACGCAGAAGGTGTCCATGCTGCCCACCTTCATGTTGGCCACCATCTGCGCCGGTGGCACCACGATGGTGGTGATGTCCTTGTTCGGGTCCACGCCGCCGGCGGCCAACCAGTAGCGGATCCACAGGTCGTGCGTGCCGCCGGGGAAGGTCATGGCCGCGTTGACCGCCTTGCCCGAGCCGCGCTTGGCCGCCAAGGCCTTGCCGAAGGCCTTGGCGTCCGTGCCCACCTTGAGGTCGGCGTACTCCGCCCCCACCGAGATGCCCTGGCCGCCCAGGTTCAGGCGCGCCAGGATGTTCATCGGCACCGGCACGTTGTTGGCGGTGACCGCGCCTGTGGTGATGAGGTAGGGCATGGGCGTGAGGATGTGCGCGCCGTCGATGCCGCCCTTGGGCGATCCGAGCACCAGGTTGTCGCGCGTGGTGCCCCAGGACGATTGCTTGAGCACCTCGACCTCGGTCATGCCGTGCTTCTTGAAGAAGCCCTTCTCGTCGGCCACGAACAGGGGCGCGGCGTCGGTCAGCGCGATGAAGCCGAGCTTGGCGGCCTTGGTTTCCAGCGCGGTGGCGGCCTGCGCGCGGGGGCTCAGCAGGCCGCCGGCGAAAGCGGCGGAGCCGAGGGCGCCGGCCTGTTGGATGAGGCGACGGCGGGACAGCGGGATCGATGGCATGGTCGTGGACTCCTGTGGGGCGAATGGCGAACCGGAAACCCAAAGCACAACGGCGCCCATTTCCAGGCCCGCGAAACGCGGGAAGGAAATGGACGCCGTTGTCCGTGTCTGGGAAGACTGTCCAGACCGCGGCCGCCATTGGCCGCGAGCTGTGCGTGCGTATTGAGCAGGGACCGTGCCAGCCCGTTTGGCCCGCGCGGGAGCGCGAATTCGGCCCCAAGGCGCCGCGCCAGTGCGCGGTCTGGTGCGCCTGCCGCCTTTTGTGCACCGCAGCAGTGCGAGTGAATCCCCAAGGCGCCGCGCGGCGGGGGTTACTTGATGACCTCGGCCATGGACAGCAGGGCCTCGGCCACGTCCACGAGGCGCCGGTTCTGGTTCATGGCCATCTGGCGCAGGGTCTTGTGGGCCTCGGCCTCACTCAGCTGGCGGTGCGCCATCAGCAGCCCCTTGGCGCGCTCGATGAGGCGGCGCTCGTTCAGGCTGGCGCGCACGGCCTCCAGCTCGTCGCCCATGGCCTGCAGGCGGCGCGCCTGGTCGTGCACCAGTTCCAGCACCGAGCGGTCCAGCGGCAGGGAGAAGCCCTGGGCGGCGCCTGGCGCGGCGGGGCCGTTCGGATCGGCCGGCGCCAGGTAGAAGACCAGGGGGTCGGCCGCGGCCTGGGCGCTGAGCGCGCCGAAGCTGGCCAGTTCGGCCTGGGCCTGGGCGATCTTCTCGCCGCACAGGGCGCGCAGGTCGGCGGTGAGGCGGTCTTCCACCAGCTTCATGGCGTCCATGCGCGCGCTGCAGACGTCGAACCAGGCCTGGCTGAGTTCCGGCCGCAGCGCGGCCCCATGCGGGGCGGTGTAGAGCACGCGGCGCAGGCGCTCCAGCTCGGCCAGGGGGGCGCTGGTGTGCGGCGCCGTCCACAGCGCGCGCGCGGTGGGTGGGGCGACGCTGTCGAACAGCTCCAGGCAGCGCTCCTGCGATTCGATCAGGTGCAGCAGGCGCTGCTGCCCGGCGCTGTCGGACTGGCCGCGCGCGAACAGGGCGGCGCCGACGGCGCGCTCCTGGCCCGCGAACTCCTTGCCCTGGATGAAGTTGAACAGCGCCACCAGGCGGCGCGAGACCTCGGGGTCGGTGGCGCTGTCGGCGGCCTCGAACACCACGGCAAGCAGAGCGGCAACCAGCCGGGCATAGGCCTCGGTGGCGCGGTCGGTGTCCCAGGCCTGGGCATCGAGCTGGCCCCGCAGCGCGTCCAGGCCGTCCAGGCCCTGCAGCACGTAGGCGATGCGGCTGAACAGTCGCGCGCCGTGGCCGGCCTGGGCGGTGCCGGTGTCCACGCGCTCGAACTGGGCGCGCCACTCGGCCTCCACCTGGCGCGAGGCGCCGATCTGCGCCGCGCGCGCCTCGGCGAAGCGCTGGCCCATGGAGCCCAGGTACAGATTGGTGAGCCCGCGCTCGCGCTGCAGCTGGTGCACCAGGCGCGCGCTCACGTCCACCAGGGTGGCGGTGAAGGCCAGGCGCTGCAGGCCATCGATCTCGCAGCGCTTGGCGGCCAACAGGAAGTCCAGGCCCGTTTTCATCGTTCACCCTTGCGACGGCACATCTCCCCGATGGGGAGCAACAAGCGTGCCGCCCTTAAACTCCCGCCCCTCATGCGAATCCTCGGCATCGAATCCTCTTGCGACGAAACCGGCGTGGCCCTGGTGGACGCCAGCGGGCAGGGCGTGCCGCGCCTGCTGGGCCACGCGCTGCACAGCCAGATCGAGATGCACCAGGCCTATGGCGGCGTGGTGCCCGAGTTGGCCAGCCGCGACCACATCCGCCGCGTGCTGCCGCTGACCGACGCGGTGCTGGCCCAGGCCGGGCTGGCGCTGTCCGACGTCGACGCCATCGCCTGCACGCGCGGCCCCGGCCTGGCCGGCGCGCTGCTGGTGGGCACGGGCGTGGCGCACGCGCTGGGCGTGGCGCTGGGCCGGCCGGTGCATGGCATCCACCACCTGGAAGGGCACCTGCTGTCGCCCTTCCTGAGCGCGGATCCGCCCGACTTCCCGTTCGTGGCCCTGCTGGTCTCGGGCGGGCACACGCAGCTCATGCGGGTGGACGGGGTGGGGCGCTACGCGCTGCTGGGCGAAACCATCGACGACGCGGCCGGCGAGGCCTTCGACAAGTCGGCCAAGCTGCTGGGCCTGGGCTACCCGGGCGGGCCGGCGCTGGCGCGCCTGGCCGAGCGGGGCGACGCCGCCGCCTACAAGTTCCCCCGCCCGCTGCTGCACAGCGGCGACCTGGACTTTTCCTTCGCCGGCCTCAAGACGGCGGTGCTGACCCAGGTGAAGCGCCTGGCGCGCGCCGCGCCCGAGGGCCCGGCCACCAGCCACCTGGCCGACCCACTGAGCGAGCAGGAGAAGGCCGACGTGGCGGCCGGCGCGCAGGCCGCCATCGTGGAGGTGCTGGTGAAGAAGTCGCTGGCGGCGCTGAACGCCACCGGTCTGCGCCGCCTGGTGGTGGCCGGCGGCGTGGGCGCCAACACCCGCTTGCGCGCCGAGCTCGATGGGGCCGCCGCGCGGCGCGGCCTGCGGGTGCACTACCCGGAACTGGCGCTGTGCACGGACAACGGCGCCATGATCGCCCTGGCCGCCGGGCTGCGCGCCCAGGCCGGCCTGCTGGCCATCGACGCCCCGGCCGGGCGCTTCGACGTGGCCCCGCGCTGGCCACTGGCCGAGCTGGCGCCCGCCGCCTGAGCGGGCCTTGGTCGCCTGACCGGCGGCGGCGGGTTCCAATAATTATGAATTAGAGTACCCGTCCTGTCGCGCAGGCGACAAGAGCGGGCCCTTCGCGGGCCCGGCGTTGACACCACGGAGTTCCGAATGACCCTGATTTCCCGCCGCCGGCTGGCCACCCTGGCCGCCGCCGTCCTTGGCCTGAGCGCCATCCCGTCCGGCTGGGCCCAGGCCCCCGCCGCGCGCGGCGAGCCCATCCGCATCGCCATGATCGAAGGCCTCTCGGGCCCCTTCGCCAACACCGGCGAGGCCGTGTTCCGCAACCTGCTGTGGGCCACCGAGCGGGTCAACGCGCGCGGCGGCGTCAGGCTGCCCGGCGGCGCGCGGCCGCTGGCCATCGAGCGCTTCGACAGCAAGAACCAGGCGGAAGAGGCCCTGTCTTCCCTGCGCCTGGCCAACGACCGGGGCATCGCCATCGTCACCCAGGGCAACTCGTCGGCGGCGGCCAGCGCCCTGATCGAGGCCATCAACAAGCACAACGAGCGTTATCCGGCGCGCCGCCAGCTCTTCCTCAACTACTCGGCGGTGGACCCGGCGCTCACCAACGAGAAGTGCAGCTACTGGCACTTCCGCTTCGACGCCCACGCCGACATGCGCCTGGCCGCGCTCATGAGCGTGCTGCGCGAGGACAAGGCGCTGCAGCGCATCTACCTCATCGGCCAGGACTACAGCTTTGGCCAGGGCGTGCTGCGCGAGGCGCGCCGCCAGCTCGGCGCCCAGCGGCCGGACGTGAAGATCGTCGGCGACGAGCTGCACCCCATGGCGCGCATCAAGGACTTCCTGCCCTACGCCACCAAGATCAAAGCCAGCGGCGCGCAGGCCGTGCTCACGGGCAACTGGGGCAACGACCTCACGCTGCTGGTGAAGGCCGCGCGCGAGGTGGGCTTCGAGGGCCGCTTCTACACCTTCTACGGCAACGCCCTGGGCGCGCCGGCGGCGCTCGGCGACGCCGGCATCGGCCAGGTGGTGGCCGTGGCCGACTGGTTCCCCAACGTGCCCACGCCCGAGAGCGAGGCCTTCTACCAGGCCTTTCGCGAGCGCTTTCCCAAGCCCGAGGACGACTACGTGCACATGCGCATGCAGCTCATGGTCGAGGCGCTGGCGCAGGCCATCGAGCGCGCGGGTCGGGTGGAGGCGGGGGCCATCGCCGCCGAACTGGAGAAGGCCGACGTCACCCTGGCCGGCCAGCGCGCGCGCATGCGCGGCGCCGACCACCAGTTCCAGCAGAGCCTGGCCGTGGCCGTGATGGACCGCCAGGGCACGCCTGGTGTGAAGTTCGACGTCGAGGGATCGGGCTACGGTTTTCGCGTGATCCGAAGCCTGAGCCCGCAGCAGGCCGAGATGCCGCACAGCTGTACGATGACCCGTCCTTGAGCTGTCCCCCCGCCGCGCCGCGCGCGACCCCTTAAGGAGGCGGTGCCTGCGGCCCGGCAAAGCCGGTTCCGCGGCACCCCTGGACGGCGCTGTCGCTGGCGGGTTTCTTTTTGGAGTGTCTTGATGCGTGACGTGGTGGCGGGCCTGGAGGGTTCGCGCATTCGGGAGGTGGCGAACGAAGGCATCGGCCGCGAGGGCGTGCTCAAGTTCTGGTTCGGCGAGAGCGACGAGGTCACGCCCGAGCCCATCCGGCAGGCCGCGATCGCCTCGCTGCAGGCCGGCGAAACCTTCTACGCGCACAACCTGGGCCTGCCCGAGCTGCGCGAGGCCATCGCCGGCTACACCGAGCGCCTGCACCCCGGCCGCGGCGCGGCCCACTGGTTCGGGCGCATCGCCGTCACCTCGGGCGGCGTCAACGGTCTCATGCTGGCGGCGCAGACCCTGGTCGACGCGGGCGACGAGGTGGCGGTGGTCACGCCGGCCTGGCCCAACCTGGTGGCCCAGCCGCTCATCCTGGGCGCGCGCGTGAAGGCGCTGCCGCTGGTGCCGCGCGGCGGCGCCTGGACGCTGGACCTCGACGCCCTGCGACAGGCCGTCACCCCGGCCACGCGCGTGCTCATCGTCAACGCCCCGGCCAACCCCACCGGTTTCGCGCTCACGGCCGAGCAGCAGCGCCAGATCCTGGCCCACTGCCGCGCCACCGGCACCTGGATCGTGGCCGACGAGGTTTACGAGCGGCTCTATTTCGAGACCGATACCGCCAATGGCGCGGCGCCCAGCTTCCTGGACGTGGCCGATCCCGACGACCGCCTCATCGTCGCCCACAGCTTCTCCAAGAGCTTCCTGATGACCGGCTGGCGCCTGGGCTGGCTGGTGCTGCCGCCCGCGCTGACCGAAGCGGTGGGCAAGCTGATCGAGTTCAACACCTCCTGCGCGCCGGTGTTCGTGCAGCGCGGGGCGGTGGCCGCCATCGCCCACGGCGACGCCGTGACGCCCGCCCTGGTGGCCCACCTGCGCCGCTGCCGCGACACGCTGGTGCCCCTGCTGCAGGCCCTGCCCGGGGTGGAGCTGGCCACGCCGCGCGCCGGCATGTACGCTTTCTTCCGCCTGCCTGGACAGGCCGACTGCCTGGACGTGGCCAAGCGCCTGGTGCGCGAGGCCGGCCTGGGCCTGGCGCCGGGCAGCGCCTTCGCCCCGGAGGCGGCCGGCTGGCTGCGCTGGTGTTTCGCCAGCCGGGACGTGTCGCGGCTGGAGGAGGGCGTGCGGCGCCTGCACGGCTGGCTGGCGGACAACCGGCCCCGCCGCTAGGCCGCCAGCGCGCCGATTCGGCTAGAATGCGCGGTTGCCGTTCCAGCTGGAGCGGCTTCACGCCCGTCGCGGCAGGCCATCCCTTCGGGTGGCCCGCGCTGCAGCGGGACGCAAGTCAACAGGAAAGCTTCACATGATCGATCAGCAAGTCAAGGCCGGCGTCATCGCCGACAACGCCCGTTCCGCCAACGACACCGGCAGCCCCGAGGTCCAGGTCGCCATCCTGACGGCCCGCATCAACGAACTCACCCCGCACTTCAAGACGCACGCCAAGGACCACCATGGCCGCCGCGGCCTGTTGCGCATGGTGAGCCGTCGCCGCAAGCTGCTGGACTACCTCAAGTCCAAGGACGCCGACCGTTACCTGGCCCTGATCCAGAAACTGGGCCTGCGCAAGTAAACCGAGCCGGGTGTGCCCGATCGAAAAGCCTGAGTTGGTTCGCTGGCTCGGGCTTTTTGCGTTTGGCGCCCCCGCTCCATCCCTCCGGAGTTCACACACCGAGCGAAGCTGTGTCATTCCAACGGGGCTGCGGCCAGCGCAGTCCCTCTGGAATGGCATCGTCTGGCGGGTGCGTTCTCCGGGTTCGTGCAAGGCATTGCACGCCACGCAGTCCCGATGAACGGGACGCCAACGGAGATACGCCATGAGCATGTTCAACAAAGTCACCAAGACCTTCCAGTGGGGCCAACACACGGTCACCATGGAAACGGGCGAGATCGCCCGCCAGGCCAGCGGCGCCGTGCTGCTCGACATGGACGGCACCGTCGTGCTGGCCACCGTGGTCGCCAAGAGCGAGGCCAAGGCCGGCCAGGACTTCTTCCCCCTGACCGTCGACTACATCGAGAAGACCTACGCCGCCGGCAAGATCCCCGGCAGCTTCTTCAAGCGCGAAGGCCGCCCGAGCGAGCTGGAAACGCTGACCAGCCGCCTGATCGACCGCCCGATCCGCCCGCTGTTCCCCGAGGGCTTCTTCAACGAAGTGCAGGTGGTCATCCACACGCTGTCGCTCAACCCCGAGGTGGACGCCGACATCGCCGCGATGATCGCGACCTCGGCCGCGCTGTCGGTTTCGGGCATCCCGTTCAACGGCCCCATCGGCGCCGCGCGCGTGGGCTATGTCAACGGCGCCTACGTGCTCAACCCGGGCCAGACCGAGCGCCAGAACTCGCAGATGGACCTGGTGGTCGCCGGTACGCAGGCCGCGGTGCTGATGGTCGAGTCCGAGGCCCTGCAGCTGTCCGAAGAAATCATGCTGGGCGGCGTGGTGTTCGGCCATGAGCAGGCCAACATCGCCATCGACGCCATCAACGAACTGGTGCGCGAGGCCGGCAAGCCCGAGTGGCAGTGGCAGGCCCCGGCGCGCGACGAGGCGTTGATCGCCCAGGTGAACGAACTCGGCGGCGACAAGCTGCGCGCGGCCTACCAGATCCGCAACAAGCAGGCCCGCACCCAGGCCTGCCGCGAGGCCTACGCCGCCGTCATGAGCGGCCTGAAGGCCGCCGGCGTCGAATTCGACAGCGTCAAGGTCGAGGGCCTGCTGTTCGACATCGAGGCCGGCATCGTGCGCGGCCAGATCCTGGCCGGCGAGCCCCGCATCGACGGCCGCGACACCCGCACCGTGCGCCCCATCGAGATCCGCAATGGTGTGCTGCCGCGCACCCACGGCTCGGCGCTGTTCACGCGCGGCGAGACGCAGGCCCTGGTGGTCGCCACCCTGGGCACCGACCGCGACGCCCAGAAGATCGACGCGCTGGCTGGCGAGTTCGAAGACCGCTTCATGCTGCACTACAACATGCCGCCCTTCGCCACCGGCGAAACCGGCCGCGTGGGCAGCCCCAAGCGCCGCGAGATCGGCCACGGCCGCCTGGCCAAGCGCGCCCTGGTGGCCTGCCTGCCCACCAAGGAAGACTTCCCCTACACCATCCGCGTGGTGTCCGAGATCACCGAGTCCAACGGCTCGTCTTCCATGGCCTCGGTGTGCGGCGGCTGCCTGGCGCTGATGGACGCCGGCGTGCCCATGAAGGCGCACGTGGCCGGCATCGCCATGGGCCTGATCAAGGACGGCAACCGCTTCGCCGTGCTGACCGACATCCTGGGCGACGAGGACCACCTCGGCGACATGGACTTCAAGGTGGCCGGCACAACCAACGGCATCACCGCCCTGCAGATGGACATCAAGATCCAGGGCATCACCAAGGAAATCATGCAGGTCGCGCTGGCCCAGGCCAAAGAGGCGCGCATGCACATCCTGGGCAAGATGCAGGCCGCCATGGGCGAGGCCAAGACCGAGATCAGCGATTTCGCGCCGCGCCTCTACACCATGAAGATCAACCCCGAGAAGATCCGAGACGTGATCGGCAAGGGCGGCGCCACCATCCGCGCACTGACCGAAGAGACCGGCACGCAGATCGACATCGGCGAAGACGGCACCATCACCATCGCCTCCACCGACGGCGCGCGCGCCGAGGAAGCCAAGCGCCGCATTGCCGAGATCACGGCCGAGGTGGAAGTGGGCAAGGTCTACGAAGGCCCGGTCACCAAGATCCTGGACTTCGGCGCCCTGGTCAACCTGCTGCCCGGCAAGGACGGCCTGCTGCACATCAGCCAGATCGCCCACGAACGCGTGGAGAAGGTCAGCGACTACCTGCAGGAAGGCCAGATCGTCAAGGTCAAGGTGCTGGAGACCGACGAGAAGGGCCGCGTCAAGCTGTCGATGAAGGCGCTGCTGGAGCGCAGCGGCGGTGGCGATCGCGAGCCGCGCGAGCACCGTGAGCCACGCGAACCGCGTGAGCACCGCGACCAGCGCCCCGCGGCGTCGGCCGACGAGGCCGCGCAGCAACAGCAACAGCAGCAGTAACCCGCGCGCGATGTCGAGCATGCAAGCGGTCGAGATCAACGGCTTTGGCGCGCCCGAGGTGCTGCGCCTGGCCGAGCGCCCGCGCCCCGTCGCGGGCGCCGGCGAGTTGCTGATCCGCGTCGCGGCCTCGGGCGTGAACCGCCCCGACGTGCTGCAGCGCACCGGCAACTACCCGGTGCCGCCCGGCGCGTCCGACATCCCCGGACTGGAGGTGGCCGGCACCATCGAGTCGGGTGACGCCGCGGCGCTGGCCGAGGCCGGCCTCCAGCTCGGCGACCGGGTCTGTGCGCTGGTGGCCGGCGGCGGCTACGCCGAGTGGTGCGTGGCGCCGGTCGGCCAGTGCCTGCCGGTGCCGCGTGGCCTGGACGAGGTCGCCGCCGCTTCGCTGCCCGAAACCTTCTTCACCGTCTGGAGCAACGTCTTCGACCGCGGCCGTCTGCAGTCCGGTGAAACCCTGCTGGTGCAGGGCGGCACCAGCGGCATCGGCGTCACCGCCATCCAGATGGCCAAGGCGCGCGGCGCGACCGTGATCGCCACCTCCGGCAGCGATCAGAAGTGCGCGGCCTGCAAGGCGCTCGGCGCCGACCACGCCATCAACTACCGCGCGCAGGACTTCGTCGCCGCGGTGGCCGACGTCACCGGCGGCCGCGGCGTCGATGTGATCCTCGACATGGTCGCGGGCGGCTACGTCGCGCGCGAGATCGATTGCCTGGCCGAGGACGGCCGCCTGGTCATCATCGCGGTGCAGGGCGGCGTCAAGGCCGAGTTCAACGCTGGCCTGGTGCTGCGCCGCCGCCTCACCGTCACGGGCTCCACGCTGCGCCCGCGCCCGGTGGCCTTCAAGGCCGCCATCGCGCGCTCGCTCAGGGAACACGTCTGGCCGCTGCTCGAATCGGGCGCGATCAAGCCTGTCATCCACCAGGTGTTCGCCCCCGCTCAGGCGGCCGAGGCGCACACCCTCATGGAATCGAACCGCCACGTCGGCAAACTCGTGCTGAAGTGGGCCTGATGTCATGACGAAGAAAAAGCTCATCGCCGGCAACTGGAAAATGAACGGCGGCCTGGCCGCCAACGAGGCGCTGCTGCGCGCGCTGCTGGCCGGTCTCGGCCAGCCCTCGGCCGACGTGGCCGTCTGCGCGCCCGCGCCCTATCTCGCGCAGCTGCAGGGCCTGCTGGCCGGCGGCCCGATCGGCTGGGGCGCGCAGGACCTGTCCGCGCACGAGCAGGGCGCCTACACCGGCGAGGTGTCGGCCGCCATGCTCAAGGACTTCGGCTGCCGCTACGCCATCGTGGGCCATTCCGAGCGCCGGCAGTACCACGGCGAGACCGACGCCACCGTCGCCGCCAAGGCGCAGCGCGCGCTGGCCGCGGGCCTCACGCCCATCGTGTGCGTGGGCGAGACCCTGGTGGAGCGCGAGGCCGAGCAGACCGAGGCCGTGGTCAAGCGCCAGCTGGCCGCTGTGATCCACGCCGTGGCGCACTGCACCAGCGAAATCGTGGTGGCCTACGAGCCCGTGTGGGCCATCGGCACAGGCCAGACGGCCACGCCTGAGCAGGCCCAGCAGGTGCACGCCGTGCTGCGCGCCCAGCTCGCCGCGGCGACGGGCCAAGCGGAGCGTGTGCGCATCCTCTACGGCGGCAGCATGAACGCCGCCAACGCCGCCAGCCTGCTGGCCCAGGCCGACATCGATGGCGGGCTGATCGGCGGGGCCTCGCTCAAGGCACCCGATTTTTTGCAGATCATTGCCGCCGCCCACTGAACACAGCATCGAACCGATGGCGCCGCGAAGGCGCCGATCGACCCTTACGGAGAACCTGATGAACGTCCTGTTGACCCTCCTGCTCGTGGTGCAGATCCTCGCTGCGCTCGGCATGATCGGCCTGATCCTCATGCAGCACGGCAAAGGCGCCGACGCGGGCGCCGCCTTCGGCGGCGGCGGCGCGGGCTCGGCCAGCCTGTTCGGCGCCTCGGGCGGCGCGAACTTCCTGTCGCGCACCACGGCCGTGCTGGCGGGCGTGTTCCTGGCCTGCACGCTCGGCCTGGCCTATTTCGGCAACCTGCGCGCCGCGCCGGCAAGCTCGGGCAGCGTGCTCGAAAACGCGCCCGCCGCGCCCGCGAGCCCGGTGCAGCAGATCCCGGGTGGCGCCTCTGCGCCCACCGCGCCTGCAGCCCCGGGCAATGCCCCGGCGCCCGCCACCGCACCCGCGCCCACGGGCGCGGGCCAGATTCCCGCGCAGTGATGCGAAACCCCGCCGACCGCGGGGCCTGACGCCTCGGGGACGCCCATGAAAAAAGGATGGGCCGCTCCCCAGATTGGGGAGGCGATTCAGGGTAAACTCTATGAGTTGTCCGCAGTGCTCAGTGTCCCTCATGAGCACGACAACGCAGACCCAAGCCGACGTGGTGAAATTGGTAGACACGCTATCTTGAGGGGGTAGTGGCGAAAGCTGTGCGAGTTCGAGTCTCGCCGTCGGCACCAGATCGTTGAAGGCAGGGCCAGCAGGCCCTGTCCACGGAACCGCCCCACCATGAGCCTTGACCAGTACCTGCCCGTGCTTCTGTTCATCGTCGTGGGCATCGCGGTCGGGATCATTCCCCAGGTCCTCGGCTTCATCCTCGGCCCGAACCTGCCGGACGCCGAGAAGAACTCCCCTTACGAATGCGGCTTCGAGGCCTTCGAAGACGCGCGGATGAAGTTCGATGTGCGCTACTACCTGGTGGCCATCCTCTTCATCTTGTTCGACCTCGAAATCGCGTTCCTCATCCCCTGGGCCGTGGCCTTCTCCGACATCGGCATGACGGGCTTCGTCGCCGGCGTGGTGTTCCTGGCCATCCTCACGGTGGGTTTCGCCTACGAATGGAAAAAGGGCGCCCTGGACTGGGAGTGAGTTCACCCCCGCTGCGCGGGCGCTTCGGAGCAGCACATGATTGAAGGTGTCTTCAAGGAAGGCTTCGTCACCACCAGCTACGACGCGGTGGTGAACTGGGCCAAAACCGGTTCGCTGTGGCCCATGACCTTTGGTCTGGCCTGCTGCGCGGTGGAGATGATGCATGCGGCCGCCGCGCGCTACGACATCGGGCGCTTCGGCTCCGAGGTCTTTCGCGCCAGCCCGCGCCAGTCCGACCTCATGATCGTGGCCGGCACGCTGTGCAACAAGATGGCGCCGGCGCTTCGCAAGGTCTACGACCAGATGGCCGAGCCGCGCTGGGTGCTGTCCATGGGCTCCTGCGCCAACGGCGGCGGCTACTACCACTACAGCTACTCGGTCGTGCGCGGCTGCGACCGCATCGTGCCGGTCGACGTCTACGTGCCCGGCTGCCCGCCCACCGCCGAGGCGCTGCTGTACGGAATCATCCAGCTGCAGCAGAAGATCCGGCGCACGCAGACCATTGCCCGCGCCTGAGTCACAGAACACCACCGAGCCCCACGACATGAGCGACGCATCCAACCACCACCTGGTCGCGCCCGAGACCCTGCAGGCCAGCCTCCAGGAACTGCTCGCTGGCCGCGCGCGCGCGGTCGACCTGGAACGCGGCGAGGTCACGGTCACGGTCGACGCCACCGCCTACCTCGAGGTCATGCAGACCTTGCGCGACGCGCCCCAGGCCCGCTTCGAGCAGCTCATCGACCTCTGCGGCATGGACTACTCCACCTACGGCGACGGCCGCTGGGAAGGTCCGCGCTTCGCGGCCGTCTCTCACCTGCTGTCGGTAAGCCTGAACCAGCGCGTGCGCGTACGCGCGTTCTGCGCCGACGATGACTTCCCCGTGCTGCCCTCGGTCAACGGCCTGTGGAACAGCGCCAACTGGTACGAGCGCGAGGCCTTCGACCTCTACGGCATCGTCTTCGATGGCCACGACGACCTGCGCCGCATCCTCACCGACTACGGCTTCATCGGCCACCCGTTCCGCAAGGACTTCCCGCTCTCGGGCCACGTCGAGATGCGCTACGACGCCGAGCGCCAGCGCGTCATCTATGAGCCGGTGACCATCGAACCCCGCGAAATCACGCCGCGCGTGATCCGCGAGGACAACTACGGCGGCCTGCACTGAAGGCGCAGGACGAACCGACATGGCAGAGATCAAGAACTACACCCTGAACTTCGGCCCGCAGCACCCGGCCGCGCACGGCGTGCTGCGCCTGGTGCTGGAGCTCGACGGCGAGGTCGTGCAGCGCGCCGACCCGCACATCGGGCTGCTGCACCGTGCGACCGAGAAGCTGGCCGAACACAAGACCTTCATCCAGTCGCTGCCCTACATGGACCGTCTCGACTACGTGTCCATGATGTGCAACGAGCACGCTTACTGCCTGGCCATCGAGAAGCTGCTGGGCATCGAGGTGCCGATCCGCGCGCAATACATCCGCGTGATGTTCAGCGAGATCACCCGCCTGCTCAATCACCTGATGTGGCTGGGCTCGCACGGCAACGACTGCGGCAGTTCCACCATCCTCATCTACGCCTTCCGCGAGCGCGAGGACCTGTTCGACATGTACGAGGCGGTGTCGGGCGCGCGCATGCACGCGGCCTACTTCCGTCCCGGCGGCGTCTACCGCGACCTGCCCGACAGCATGCCGCAGTACCAGGCGAGCAAGGTGCGCAACCAGCGCGGCGTGGACGAGCTGAACAAGAACCGCCAAGGCTCGCTGCTCGACTTCATCGACGACTTCACCCGGCGCTTCCCGGTCTACCTCGACGAGTACCACACGCTGCTCACCGACAACCGCATCTGGAAGCAGCGCACCGTGGGCATTGGCGTGGTGCCGCCCGAGCGCGCGCTCAACCTGGGCATGACCGGCCCCATGCTGCGCGGCTCTGGCATCGCCTGGGACCTGCGCAAGAAGCAGCCCTACGAGGTGTACGACCGCCTGGACTTCGACATCCCGGTCGGCAAGACCGGCGACACCTATGACCGCTACCTCGTCCGCATGGAGGAGATGAAGCAGTCCAACCGCATCATCCAGCAGTGCGTGGCCTGGCTGCGCGCCAACCCGGGCCCGGTGATCACCGACAACCACAAGGTGGCGCCGCCCGCGCGCGAGGCCATGAAGGCCAACATGGAAGAGCTGATCCACCACTTCAAGCTCTTCACCGAAGGTTTCCACGTGCCCGAGGGCGAGGCCTACGCCGCCGTCGAGCACCCCAAGGGCGAGTTCGGCATCTACCTCGTGAGCGACGGCGCCAACAAACCCTACCGGCTGAAGATCCGCGCGCCCGGTTTCGCGCACCTCGCCACGCTCGACGAGATGGCGCGTGGCCACATGCTGGCCGACGCGGTCGCCATCATCGGCACCATGGACATCGTTTTCGGGGAGATCGACCGATGAGCACCCCCGTGCAATTCTCCGCCGCGACCATCGCGCGCTTCGACCGCGAGGTCGCCAAGTACCCGGCCGAGCAGCGCATTTCGGCCGTCATGGCCTGCCTGTCCATCATCCAGCAGGAGCAGGGCTGGGTCAGCACCGAGGCAGAGGCCGCGTTGGCCGCTTACATCGGCGTCGAGCCGATCGCGGTGCACGAGGTCACGACCTTCTACAACATGTACAACCAGCGGCCGGTGGGCAAGTTCAAGCTCAACGTCTGCACCAACCTGCCGTGCCAGCTGCGCGATGGCCAGAAGGCGCTGCACCACCTCGAGAAGAAGCTGGGCATCGAAATGGGCGAGACCACGCCCGACGGCCTGTTCACGCTGCAGCAGAGCGAGTGCCTGGGCGCCTGCGCCGACGCACCCGTGATGCTGGTGAACGACCGCCACATGTGCAGCTTCATGAGCCACGACAAGCTCGACCAGCTCGTCGATGGCCTGCGCGCCGCGGAGGGCCAGCCCTGATGAACGCCCAACAGATCATCGGTCAGTTCGCCGCCACCGGCGTGCAGACCTGCTTCCATGGCCGCCACATCAGCCCGCAGATCTACGCGGACCTGGACGGCAAGAACTGGTCCCTCAAGGACTACGAGGCGCGCGGCGGCTACCAGGCCCTGCGCAAGATCCTGGGCAAGGACGGCGGCGAAGGCCTCACGCCCGACCAGGTGATCGCCACCGTCAAGGAATCGGCCCTGCGCGGCCGCGGGGGCGCCGGTTTCCCCAGCGGCCTCAAGTGGAGCTTCATGCCGCGCCAGTTCCCGGGGCAGAAGTACCTGGTCTGTAACTCCGACGAAGGCGAGCCGGGCACCTGCAAGGACCGCGACATCCTCATGTACAACCCGCACATCGTCATCGAAGGCATGGCGATCGCGGCGTACGCCATGGGCATCAGCGTGGGCTACAACTACATCCACGGCGAGATCTTCGAGGTGTACGAGCGCTTCGAGGCCGCGCTGGAAGAGGCGAGGGCGGCCGGCCTGCTGGGCGACAACATCCTCGGCTCGGACTTCAGCTTCCAGCTGCACGGCCACCACGGCTTCGGCGCCTACATCTGCGGCGAGGAAACCGCGCTGCTCGAATCGCTGGAAGGCAAGAAGGGCCAGCCGCGCTTCAAGCCGCCGTTCCCGGCCAGCTTCGGCCTCTACGGCAAGCCCACCACCATCAACAACACCGAGACCTTCGCCGCGGTGCCCTGGATCATCCGCAACGGTGGCCAGGCCTATCTGGAAATCGGCAAACCCAACAACGGCGGCACCAAGATCTTCTCGGTCAGCGGCGACGTCGAGATGCCCGGCAACTTCGAGATCCCGCTGGGCACGCCCTTCAGCAAGCTGCTCGAACTCGCCGGCGGCGTGCGCAAGGGCCGCACGCTCAAGGCCGTGATCCCCGGCGGCTCCTCGGCCCCGGTGCTGCCGGCGCACATCATGATGGAGTGCACGATGGACTACGACTCCATCGCCAAGGCCGGCTCCATGCTGGGCTCGGGCGCCGTCATCGTGATGGACGACTCGCGCGACATGGTCGAGTCGCTCAAGCGCCTGTCGTACTTCTACATGCACGAGAGCTGCGGCCAGTGCACGCCCTGCCGCGAAGGCACCGGCTGGCTCTGGCGCATGGTCGACCGCATTGACCGCGGCCTGGGCCGGCCCGAGGACATGGCCCTGCTCGACAACGTGGCCGAGAACATCATGGGCCGCACCATCTGCGCGCTCGGCGACGCGGCGGCCATGCCGGTGCGCGCCATGATCAAGCACTTCCGCCACGAGTTCGAGGCCAAGATCAACGCCGCGCAGGCCGAAACGGGCAACAAGGCGGCCACGGCCTGAGAGCACGAGGAACACGGACATCCCCATGGTTGAAATCGAACTCGACGGCAAGAAGGTCGAAGTGCCTCCGGGCAGCATGGTCATGCATGCGGCCGAGAAGGCGGGCACCTACATCCCCCACTTCTGCTACCACAAGAAGCTGTCCATTGCGGCCAACTGCCGCATGTGCCTGGTCGACGTGGAGAAAGCGCCCAAGGCCATGCCGGCCTGCGCCACGCCCGTCACGCAGGGCATGATCGTGCGCACCCAGAGCGACAAGGCCGTCAAGGCCCAGAAGTCGGTGATGGAGTTCCTGCTCATCAACCACCCGCTCGACTGCCCCATCTGCGACCAGGGCGGCGAATGCCAGCTGCAGGACCTGGCCGTGGGCTACGGCGGCTCCGGCTCGCGCTACCAGGAAGAAAAGCGCGTGGTCTTCCACAAGAACGTGGGGCCGCTGATCTCCATGGAGGAGATGAGCCGCTGCATCCACTGCACGCGCTGCGTGCGCTTCGGCCAGGAGATCGCGGGCGTCATGGAGCTCGGCATGAGCCACCGCGGCGAGCACGCCGAGATCGAGACCTTTGTGGGCCAGTCGGTCGACTCCGAGCTCTCGGGCAACATGATCGACATCTGCCCCGTGGGCGCGCTCACCAGCAAGCCCTTCCGCTACAGCGCGCGCACCTGGGAACTCTCGCGCCGCAAGAGCGTGAGCCCGCACGACTCCACCGGCGCCAACCTCGTGGTGCAGGTCAAGAACCACCAGGTGATGCGCGTGGTGCCGCTCGAGAACGAAGCGGTCAACGAGTGCTGGATCGCCGACCGCGACCGCTTCTCCTACGAAGCGCTCAATGGCGCGGACCGCCTCACCCAGCCCATGCTCAAGCAGGGCGGTGAGTGGAAGACCGTGGACTGGCAGACCGCGCTGGAGTACGTCGCCAATGGGCTGCGGCAGGTCAAGGCCGCGCACGGCGCCGGCGCCATCGGCCTGCTGGCCAGCCCGCACGCCACCGTGGAAGAGCTGGCCCTGGCCGGCGCCCTGGTGCGCGGCCTGGGCAGCGAGAACATCGACAGCCGCCTGCGCGCGGCCGACCCCGGCGCCGTGGCGCCCCAGGGCCAGGCGCGCTGGCTGGGCCGGCCCATCGCCGAACTCTCCACGCTGCAGCGTGTGTTGGTCGTGGGCTCGAACCTGCGCAAAGACCACCCGCTGTTTGCGCAGCGCATCCGCCAGGCCGTGCGCCGCGGCGCGCAACTGAGCGCGCTGGTCGAGGCCGCGCCCCAGTGGGCCATGAACGTCAAGCACACGCTGCTCAGCGACAGCGCGGCCTGGGTATCGGCCCTGGCCGGCGTGGCCGCCGCGGTGGCCGCCGAGAAGGGCGTGTCCGCTCCGGTGCCGGTCGAGGCGACCGACGCTCAGCGCGCCATCGCGGCCTCGCTGCTGGGCGGCGAGCACAAGGCGGTGCTGCTCGGCAACGCCGCCGCGCACCACGCTCAGGCCACCAGCCTGCTGGCCCTGGCCCAGTTCATCGCCCAGCACACCGGCGCCAGCGTGGGCTACCTCACCGAGGCGGCCAACACCGTGGGCGCGCAGCTCGTGGGCGCCGTGCCGGGGCAGGGCGGCCTGCACGCCGGCCGCATGCTCGGCGGGGCGCTCAAGGCCGCGCTGCTGCTCAACGTGGAAGCCGAGGACACGGCCCCCGGGCTCCAGGGCCTGGCGAACACCGACATGGTCGTGACCCTGAGCCCCTTCAAGACCAACCTGGACGTGAGCGACGTGCTGCTGCCGATCGCACCGTTCACCGAAACCTCCGGCAGCTTCGTCAACGCCGAAGGCCGCCTGCAGAGCTTCCACGCCGTGGTGCGCCCCCTGGGCGACACCCGCCCGGCCTGGAAGGTGCTGCGCGTGCTGGGCAACCTGCTCGAGCTGCCGGGCTTCGACGCCGATTCCTCGCAGGCCGTACTCGCGCGCGCGCTGCCGGGTGTCGAGTCGGGCGCCTTGGTGGCGGCCGAGCGCCTGAACAACCAGGCCCCTGGCACGACCATCGACACCACGCCTGCGGCGGCCCCGCCCTGCGTGGCCAGCATCTACCAACTCGACGCCCTGGTGCGCCGCGCTCCGTCGCTGCAGCTCACGGCCGATGCCCGCCGCGCGCGCGCAGAAGAAGGGGTGGCAGCGTGATCGACGCGATGTACAACGGCGGCCTGGGCCTCATCAACGCCGCGTGGTGGACCGCGGCGGCCTGGCCCGTGCTCTGGGCCCTCATCAAGATCGTCGCGGTGCTGGCGCCGCTGATGGGCGCGGTGGCCTACCTCACGCTCTGGGAGCGCAAGCTGCTGGGCTGGATGCAGGTGCGCCACGGCCCCAACCGCGTGGGCCCCTTCGGCCTGCTGCAGCCCATCGCCGACGCGCTCAAGCTGCTCACGAAGGAGTTGATCCGCCCGAGCGCGGCCAGCAACGGCCTGTTCCGCCTTGGCCCGGTCATGGCCATCATGCCGGCCCTGGCCGCCTGGGTGGCCATCCCCTTCGGCCCCGAGGCCGTGCTGGCCAACGTCAACGCCGGCCTGCTGGTCATCCTGGCCATCACCTCCATCGAGGTCTACGGCGTGATCATCGCGGGCTGGGCCTCGAACTCGAAGTACGCCTTCCTGGGCGCGCTGCGCGCGTCGGCCCAGATGGTGAGCTACGAGATCGCCATCGGCTTCTGCTTCCTGGTGGTGGTGATGACCGCCGGCAGCCTGAACCTGGCCGAGATCGTGAATTCGCAGGCCCGCGGCATGGGCGCCGGCATGGGCCTGAACTTCCTGTCCTGGAACTGGCTGCCGCTGCTGCCCATCTTCGTGGTTTACGTGATCTCGGGCGTGGCCGAAACCAACCGCCACCCCTTCGACGTGGTCGAGGGCGAGGCCGAGATCGTGGCCGGCCACATGGTCGAGTACTCGGGCATGGGTTTCGCGATCTTCTTCCTCGCCGAATACGCCAGCATGTGGCTGGTGTCCATCCTGGCTGTGCTGATGTTCCTGGGCGGCTGGCTGCCCCCCATCGACAGCGCCATCTTCAACTGGGTGCCGGGCTGGATCTGGCTGGGCCTCAAGACCTTCGTGGTGGTGTCCATGTTCATCTGGATCCGCGCCACCTTCCCCCGCTTCCGCTACGACCAGATCATGCGTCTGGGCTGGAAGATCTTCATCCCCGTCACGCTGGTGTGGCTGCTGCTCGTGGGTGCGCTCATGCAGACGCGCTGGAACATCTGGCAGTGAGGAGGGCACAAGCATGAGTACCACCACCGCCGTCGCGCCCTTCAGTTTCCGCGACTTCTTCAAGAGCTTCATGCTCGTCGAACTGGCCAAGGGCATGGCCCTGACCGGCCGTTACGCCTTCCGCCGCAAGGTCACGGTGCAGTTCCCCGAGGAGAAGACACCACTGTCGCCGCGCTTCCGCGGCCTGCACGCGCTGCGCCGCTACGAGAACGGCGAGGAGCGCTGCATCGCCTGCAAGCTCTGCGAGGCCGTGTGCCCCGCCGTCGCCATCACCATCGAAAGCGATGTGCGCGCCGACGGCACGCGCCGCACCACGCGCTACGACATCGACCTCACCAAGTGCATCTTCTGCGGCTTCTGCGAAGAGAGCTGCCCGGTCGACTCGATCGTCGAGACGCACATCTTCGAATACCACGGCGAAAAGCGCGGCGACCTGTACTTCACCAAGGAAATGCTGCTCGCGGTGGGTGACCGCTACGAACCCCAGATCGCCGCGGCCAAGGCCGCCGACGCCAAGTACCGCTGAGCGCGGCGCGACCGAGCCCATCCAGAGATCCCATGGACTTCACCACCGGTTTCTTCTACCTCTTCGCGGCGGTGCTGCTGTTCGCGGCCTTTCGCGTGGTCACCTCGCGCAACGCCGTGCACGCGGTGCTGTACCTGATGCTCTCCTTCTCGCAGGCGGCCGCGCTGTGGCTGCTGCTCAAGGCCGAGTTCCTGGGCATCACGCTGGTGCTGGTCTACCTCGGCGCTGTCATGGTGCTGTTCCTGTTCGTGGTGATGATGCTGGACATCAACATCGAGTCGCTGCGCCGCGGCTTCTGGCACCACTTCCCGCTGGCGGCCATCCTCGGCGCCGTGGTGGCTGGCGAGCTGATCGCCGTGCTGTGGGTGGGCTTCCCCTCCATCGCCACCACCGCCGCTACCGTGCCCGCCAACGTGTCGAACACGGGCGAACTCGGCAAGCTGCTGTATTCGGCCTACCTCTATCCCATCCAGGTCGCGGGCTTCATCCTGCTCGTGGCCATGGTCGCGGCCATCGCGCTGACGCTGCGCAAGCGCAAGGACAGCAAGGCCATCAACCCGGGTGACCAGGTCCACGTGCGCGCCCGCGACCGCCTGGTGGTCGTGCCCATGGCGGCGGCCAAGCCGGCGCCCGTGGCCGCCACCCCCAACACCGAGGAGGGCAAGGCATGAGCCACGCCCGGCCGCCCGAAGGGGCTCGCACCGTAGCGCACTGCGCGGAGGATTTCAAATGAGCGGCCTCACGCTGGGTCATTTCCTGTCGGTCGGCGCGATCCTGTTCGCGATCTCCGTCGTCGGCATCTTCCTCAACCGCAAGAACCTGATCGTGCTGCTCATGGCCATCGAGCTCATGCTGCTCGCGGTCAACATGAACTTCGTGGCCTTCTCGCACTACCTGGGCGACCTGCACGGCCAGGTGTTCGTGTTCTTCATCCTCACCGTGGCGGCCGCCGAGTCGGCCATCGGCCTCGCCATCCTCGTGCTGCTGTTCCGCAACAAGTCGTCGATCAGCGTCGAAGAACTCAACACGCTCAAGGGCTGACCGGAACATGAGCAACACGCTATCCGCCTCCACGCTGCTCGCCGTGCCGCTGGCGCCCCTGGTGGGCTCGCTGGTGGCCGGCATCCTGGGCACTGCCTTCGGTGGCAACGTCATCGGCCGGCGCGCCTCGCACGGCGCCACCATCCTGGGTGTGCTGGTCGCCTTCATCCTGTCGGTCATGACGCTGGCCGACGTGATCGACGGCGCCCGCTTCAACCAGACCATCTACGAATGGATGGTCATCGGCGGGCTCAAGATGGAGATCGGCTTCCTGGTCGACGGCCTGACCGCGATGATGATGGTGGTGGTCACCTTCGTCTCGCTCATGGTGCACCTCTACACCATCGGCTACATGGCAGACGACGACGGCTACAACCGCTTCTTCGCTTACATCTCGCTGTTCACCTTCTCCATGCTCATGCTGGTCATGAGCAACAACCTGCTGCAGCTGTTCTTCGGCTGGGAGGCGGTGGGTCTCGTGTCCTACCTGCTGATCGGCTTCTGGTTCAACAAGCCCTCGGCGATCTTCGCCAACATGAAGGCCTTCCTGGTCAACCGGGTGGGCGACTTCGGCTTCATCCTCGGCATCGGCCTGATCGTGGCCTACGCCGGCACCATGAACTACAGCGAGATCTTCGCCAAGGCGGGTGAACTCGGTGCCTTGGGCTTCCCAGGCACCGACTGGATGCTGATCACCGTCATCTGCATCTGCCTGTTCATCGGCGCCATGGGCAAGAGCGCGCAGTTCCCGCTGCACGTGTGGCTGCCCGACTCCATGGAAGGCCCCACGCCGATCTCCGCGCTGATCCACGCCGCCACCATGGTGACGGCCGGCATCTTCATGGTCGCGCGCATGAGCCCGCTCTACGAGCTGTCCGACACGGCGCTCAACTTCGTCATGGTCATCGGCGCCATCACCGCGCTGTTCATGGGCTTCCTGGGCATCATCCAGAACGACATCAAGCGCGTGGTGGCCTACTCCACGCTGTCGCAGCTGGGCTACATGACGGTGGCGCTCGGCGCCTCGGCCTACTCGGTCGCGGTCTTCCACCTGATGACGCACGCCTTCTTCAAGGCCCTGCTGTTCCTCGCGGCTGGCTCGGTCATCATGGGCCTGCACCACAACCAGGACATCCGTTGGATGGGCGGCGTGCGCAAGTACATGCCCATCACCTGGCTCACCTCGCTGATCGGCACGCTGGCGCTGATCGGCACGCCGCTGTTGTCGGGCTTCTACTCCAAGGACTCGATCATCGAGGCGGTGCACTTCAGCAACCTGCCGGCCGCCGGGTTCGCCCACTTCGCGGTGCTGGCGGGCGTGTTCGTGACCTCGTTCTATTCGTTCCGCCTGTACTTCCTGGTCTTCCACGGCCAGGAGCGCTACGACCAGAACCCCGACGCGCACCATGACGATCACCACGGCGATCACGGGCATGGCCACGGCGACGGCAAGCCGCACGAGTCGCCCTGGGTGGTGACCCTGCCTCTGGTGCTGCTGGCCATTCCGTCCGTGGTGATCGGCTACTTCACGATCGAGCCCATGGTCATCGGCGACTTCTTCCGCGATGCCATCACCGTCAACGCCGACGCGCACCCCGCGCTGAAGACCTTCGCCGAAGAGTTCCACGGCGCCTGGGCCATGGCCACGCACGCCTTCAGCACGGCGCCGCTGTACCTGGCGCTGGCCGGTGCCGTGAGCGCCTGGTACTGCTACCTGGTCAACCCGGCCGTGCCTGCGGCCATCGCGCGCGCGCTGCGGCCCATCGTGGTCATCCTCGAGAACAAGTACTACATGGACTGGTTCAACGAGAACGTGCTGGCCCGCGCCGCGCGCGGCCTGGGCGTGGGCCTGTGGAAGGGCGGGGACCGTGGCGTCATCGAAGGCGGCGTGGTGAACGCCAGCTGGAAGATCGTCGGCGCCATCGCCGCCGTGGTGCGCCGCGCGCAGACCGGCTACCTCTACCACTACGCGCTGGTGATGCTCGTGGGGGTGATGCTGTTCATGACGTACTTCGTCTGGCTCGCGAAATAAGACAACGAAGAAAGAAAAGACCATGGGTTTGCTGAGCCTTGCCATCTGGACGCCGATCCTCGTGGGCGTCGTGCTGCTCGCGCTGGGGCGCGATCAGCACGCGGGCGTGGTCCGCTGGGTTGCGCTCCTGGGCGCGCTCGCGGGCCTGGCCGTCACCGTGCCGCTGTACACCGGCTTCGAGGTCGGCAGCGCGGCCCTGCAGTTCGTCGAGAAGGCCGTCTGGATCGAGGGCTTCAACGTCCACTACCACCTGGGCGTGGACGGCATCTCGCTGTGGCTGGTGCTGCTAACGGCCTTCACCACCGTCATCGTGGTGATCGCGGGCTGGGAGGTGATCACCGAGCGCGTGAACCAGTACATGGGCGCCTTCCTGATCCTCTCGGGCTTCATGATCGGCGTGTTCAGCGCGCAGGACGCGATGCTGTTCTACGTGTTCTTCGAGGCCACGCTGATCCCGATGTACCTCATCATCGGCATCTGGGGCGGCCCCAACAAGATCTACGCGGCCTTCAAGTTCTTCCTCTACACGCTGCTGGGCTCGCTGCTCATGCTGATCGCGCTGATCTACCTGTACGTGCAGTCGGGTGGCAGCTTCGCGCTCAGCGACTGGTACCGCCTGCCCATCGGCGGCACCGCGCAGACCCTGCTGTTCTTCGCCTTCTTCGCGGCCTTCGCAGTGAAGGTGCCCATGTGGCCGGTGCACACCTGGCTGCCCGACGTGCACGTGGAGGCGCCCACCGGTGGCTCCGCCGTGCTGGCGGCCATCATGCTCAAGCTGGGCGCCTACGGCTTCCTGCGCTTCTCGCTGCCCATCCTGCCCGACGCCTCGCACGAATGGGCCTGGCTGATGATCGCGCTGTCGCTGATCGCGGTGATCTACGTCGGCCTGGTGGCCATGGTCCAGCAGGACATGAAGAAGCTGGTGGCCTATTCGTCCGTGGCGCACATGGGCTTCGTCACGCTGGGCTTCTTCATCTTCAGTGACCTGGGCATGAGCGGTGGCCTGGTGCAGATGGTGTCGCACGGCTTCGTGTCGGCGGCCATGTTCCTGGCCATCGGCGTGCTGTACGACCGGGTGCACTCGCGCGAGATCGCCGACTACGGCGGCGTGGTCAACACCATGCCGCGCTTCGCCGCCTTCGCGCTGCTGTTCACCATGGCCAACGCTGGCCTGCCCGGCACGGCCGGTTTCGTGGGCGAATGGATGGTGATCATCGCCGCCGTCAAGGCCAACTTCTGGATCGGCCTGCTGGCCGCCACCGCCCTGATCTTCGGCGCCGCCTACTCGCTGTGGATGTTCAAGCGCGTCTACCTGGGCGAGCCGGGCAACGACGAGGTGCGTGGCCTGAGCGACATCAATGCGCGCGAATTCCTGGTGATGGCCTTGCTGGCCATCGCCGTGCTCGCCATGGGCGTGTACCCCAAGCCCTTCACCGACGTGATGGACCCGGCCGTGGCCGAGCTGCTGCGCCACGTGGCGAACTCCAAGCTGAACTGACAAGAATAGACCGAGCGAGAACAGCCCCATGATCGACAAACTCAGCTGGGTCGCGGCCTACCCGGAAATTCTGTTGGCGGTGATGACCTGCGTCATCGCGCTGGCCGACCTCGCGGTCAAGACGCCGCTGCGCGGCAGCACCTACGCGCTGACCCTGCTCACCCTGGCCGTCGTCGCGGTGTTCCTCGGCATGGCCGGCGCCTCGGGCAGCACCATCGAGGGCTTCGGCGGCATGATCGTCAGCGACCCCATGGGCAACTGGCTCAAGTGCTTCGCCACCATCGCCCTGATGGCCACCTTGGTCTACGGCCGCGCCTACGCCGGCGCGCGCGACATGCTGCGTGGCGGCGAGCTGTTCAGCCTGAGCCTGTTCGCGCTGCTGGGCATGTTCGTCATGATCTCGGGCCACAACTTCCTGGTGATCTACCTGGGCCTGGAACTGCTCACGCTCTCCAGCTACGCGCTGGTGGCGCTGCGCCGCGACGACACCGCCGCGACCGAAGCCGCCATGAAGTACTTCGTGCTGGGCGCGCTGGCCAGCGGCTTCCTGCTCTACGGCCTGTCCATGGTCTATGGCGCCACGGGCTCGCTCGACATCGGCCAGGTGATGGCGTCCATCGCCGGCGGCGAGGCCACGCTCAAGGGCTCTGTCCAGGTGCTGGTGCTGGGCCTGGTGTTCGTGGTCGCGGGCCTGGCCTTCAAGCTGGGCGTGGCGCCGTTCCACATGTGGGTGCCCGACGTGTACCACGGCGCTCCCACGTCCATCACGCTGCTCATCGGCGGCGCGCCCAAGCTGGCCGCCTTCGCCATCGTGATCCGCCTGCTCGTCGAAGGCCTGCAGCCGCTGGCCGTGGACTGGCAGCAGATGCTGGCCGTGCTGGCCGTGCTCTCGTTGCTGGTGGGCAACCTGGCCGCCATCGCGCAGACCAACCTCAAGCGCATGCTGGCCTTCTCCACCATCGCGCAAATGGGCTTCCTCATGCTGGGCCTGATGGCCGGCGTGTCCGGCGGCGACGGCAGCAACATGGCCAACGCCTACAGCTCGTCCATGTTCTACGTGGTGACCTACGTGCTCACCACGCTGGGCACCTTCGGCGTGATCATCCTGCTCTCGCGCGCGGGCTTCGAGTCCGACACCATCCAGGACCTGGCCGGCCTGAACCAGCGCAGCCCCCTGTACGCAGGCGTCATGGCGGCCTGCATGTTCTCGCTGGCGGGCGTGCCGCCGCTGGTGGGCTTCTACGCCAAGCTCTCGGTGCTGCAGGCGCTGCTGGCCTCGCCCAGCACCTTCCACGTCGGCCTGGCCGTGTTCGCGGTGGTGATGTCGCTGATCGGCGCCTTCTACTACCTGCGCCTGGTCAAGGTGATGTACTTCGACGCGCCCACGCAAAGCGCGCCCATCGAGGCCAGCCTGGACGTGCGCTCGGTGCTGTCGGTGAACGGCGCGCTGGTGCTGATTCTGGGCATCGTGCCGGGCGGCCTCATGGCCGTGTGCGCGCAGGCGGTGGCGGCCCTGTTCGCCTGAGGCCGCGGCGCGGGGAACCCTCCCGCGCCGGACCGCTCACACCGTCGCCATGAACCAAACCGCTCTGATCTGGCTGGTGCTGGCGGCCGCCCTGGTGGCCGCGAACCTGCCCTTCGTCAACAACCGCTGGCTCGCAGTGCTGCCGCGCGCGAAGCCCAAGACGCTGTGGCTGCGCCTGCTCGAACTCGTGCTGCTGTACTTCGCCGTCGGGGCCCTGGGCCTGGCCCTGGAGCAGCGCGTGGGCCAGATCTACCCGCAGGGCTGGGAGTTCTACGCCACCACGGCAAGCCTGTTCCTCACGCTGGCCTTCCCGGGCTTCGTGTACCGCTACCTCTACAAACGCCGCGGTGGATGAGCCTCACCTGACCGAAGCGCCGCTGGCGCGCGCCGAGCTGCTGCGTGGCCACTTCCTGCACGTGGTGCGCGACACCGTGCGCCTGCCCACGGGCGCCGAGGCCACGCGCGAATTCGTGCTGCACCCGGGCGCGGTGATGGTGGTCCCTTTGCTGGACGATGGCCGCGTGGTGCTGGAACGCCAGTACCGCCACCCCATGGGGGCCGTCATGGTGGAGTTTCCCGCTGGCAAGCTCGACGCCGGCGAGGGCAGCCTGGCCTGCGCGCGGCGCGAGCTGCGCGAGGAGACCGGCTACGCGGCCCGGCAATGGGCCTTCGCGGGCCGCCTGGCGCCCACCATCGCGTACTCCGACGAGGTCATCGACGTCTGGTTCGCGCGCGGCCTGAGCCTGGGCGAGCGCGCGCTCGACGACGGCGAGGCGCTGGACGTCTTCACTGCCACGCCGGCCGAACTCCAGGCCTGGTGCCGCGACGGCCGGGTCATCGACAGCAAGACCTTGGTGGGCATGCTGTGGCTGCAGAATGTGCTCAGTGGCCAATGGGTCTTGGACTGGCAGGATAATTGCGCGCCATGAAGGTGCTCGATCTGCAATGCGCCCACCAGCACGTGTTCGAGGGCTGGTTCGGCTCCGAAGACGATTTCCACCAGCAGCTGGAGCGCGGGCTGGTGAGCTGCCCGCTGTGCGGGGATCAGCGCGTGGAGAAAAAACTCTCGGCGCCGCGCCTGAACCTGCGTGCGGGCCGCGAGCCACAGGGCGCGGCCCATGGCCCCGAAGGCCTCACGCTCAGCAACCACCCCGCACAGGCCGAATTGGCCGAGCTGCAGGCGCGCATGCTCAAGGCCATGCGCGAGATCATGGTCAACACCGAAGACGTCGGCGAGCGGTTCGCCGAGCAGGCCCGCGCCATGCACCACGGCGAGATCGAGCGCCGCAACATCCGCGGCCAGACCAGCGCGGCCGTGGCCCTGGAGCTGCTGGAAGAAGGCGTGGAGGTGATGCCCCTGCCCCTGCTGCCGGCGGTGAAAGACACCCTGCAATAGCAGGAATTCTCCCTGCGGCCGCTGCGCAGCTTCCTACCCGGAGCGCGTGCGCAACGCCAGAGATGCCGTGGAACCGGCTTTGCCGGGCCGCGGGCATCGTCCCCCCTCCAAGCGCCGCAGGCGCGCCAGACAGGGGGACGCCGCGCAGCGGCGCAGGGGGAGTCAGGGATACAAGCCGCGCAGATCGCGCGCGTGCAGGATGCGCTGGCAGGCGATGATGAAGGTGGCTGTGCGCAGGCTGACCTTGTGGTCCTCCGACACCTGCCACACGGCCGAGAAGGCGTCCTTCATGATCTTCACCAGGCGGGCGTTGATCTCGTCCTCGGTCCAGAAGAAGCTGGAGAAGTCCTGCACCCACTCGAAGTAGCTCACCGTCACGCCGCCGGCGTTGGCGATCACGTCGGGCAGCACGAGCACGCCGCGGTCGTGCAGGATGTCATCGGCTTGCGGGGTGGTGGGGCCGTTGGCGCCTTCGATCACCATGCGGGCCTGGATGCGGCCGGCGTTCTTGTCGGTGATCTGGCCTTCGAGCGCGGCGGGGATGAGGATGTCGCAAGGCACGCCCCAGAAGTCCTCGTTGGGGATGACCTGTCCACCCGCGAAGCCCGCCACGGAGCCGTGGCGGCCCACGTGGTCGAGCAGGGCGGGCACGTTCAGCCCGGCCTCGCTGTAGACCGTGCCGCCATGGTCCTGCACGGCCACCACGCGGGCGCCGGCCTCGGCGAACAGCTTGCCGGCCACGCCACCCACGTTGCCGAAGCCCTGCACGGCCACGCGCGAGCGGGTCACGTCCAGGCCGATGCGGCGCGCGGCCTCGATGCCGACGGTGTACACGCCGCGGCCGGTGGCCTCGCGCCGGCCGAGCGAGCCGCCCAGGTCGACCGGTTTGCCGGTGACCACGCCGGTGGCGGTGGCGCCCTCGTTCATGGAGTACGTGTCCATCATCCAGGCCATGACCTGCTCATTGGTGTTCACGTCGGGCGCGGGGATGTCCTTGGTCGGGCCGATGATGATGCCGATCTCGCTGGTGTAGCGGCGCGTCACGCGCTCGAGTTCGCCGCGCGTGAGCAGCTTCGGGTCGACCCGGATGCCGCCCTTGGCGCCGCCGTAGGGCACGTTCACTGCGGCGTTCTTGATGGACATCCAGGCCGCCAGGGCCATCACCTCGGACAGGGTCACGTCCTGGTGGAAGCGCACGCCGCCCTTGCCGGGCCCGCGGCTGGTGTTGTGCTGCACGCGGTAGCCCTCGAAGTGGGCCACGGTGCCGTTGTCCAGATGGATGGGCACGTCCACGATGAGGGTGCGCTTGGGCCGCTTGAGGGTGTCGACCCAGCGCCCCAGCTTGCCCAGGTAGGGCGCGACGCGATCGACCTGCTGGAGGTAGATGCCCCAGGGGCCGAGGTGGTGGGGGTCGAGGTAGGAGGGCAGGGCCTGGGTCAGCACGGAGGGAGGGGTGGGCGACGACATGGTGGGTCCTTCGATGGGGCATGGCCGCTGCGGGGCCACGGCGCCAAGCACTGTACGCAGCGCCCCGGCGCTTGTCCAAGGCGGGCTGAGGATGGCTCCATGCCTGCGCTGCATGGCCTTGGCCGGCCGGTGCTAGCATCCGCCGGCCTGCTAACAGGAGGGAGGCAAGATGAACAACATCGATAGGCTGGGTGAGGCGCCGGGCGCACCGGATGCGCGGCCCCCGGTGCAAACGCTGCCGATCCGGTTCACCGGCTCAGGCAGCGAGTACTTCCGCATCTGGATCGTGAACCTGTTGTTGGTCCTGGTGACGTTCACGCTGTATTGGCCCTTCGCACGGGCGCGGCGCATCGCGTATTTCCAGAACAACACCCTGGTGGGCGATGACCCGCTGGGTTTTCACGCCAACCCCTGGAAGATGTTCCGCGGCTACCTGGTGGTGGCGCTGTTCGGCCTGGCCTATGGCGTCACCTCGGAAACGGCGCCGCTGGTGGCCGGCGCCATCTTCCTGGTGTTCGCCCTGCTGTGGCCGGCGCTGTGGCGGGCCTCGCTGCAGTTTCGCCTGCGCAACACCAGCTGGCGCGGTGTGCGCCTGAGCTTCGAGGGCGACCTCAAGGGCGCCTACCTGGCCTTCGCGCCGCTGCTGCTGCCCGTGCTGGGTTTCGTGGCCCTGGGCCTGAGCGCGCCCGACCTGGCACCCGGCGAGGGCGCCTCGCCCGAGGAGCGGCGGCGCATGGGCCTGCTGTTCCTGGGCGTGATGGCGCTGTTCGCGCTGGTCATGCCCTGGTGTCTGGCGCGCATCAAGCAGTACCAGCACGGCGGCTACCGCTTTGCTGGCGAGCGCACCGAGCTGCGCGCCGGTGTGCGCCAGTTCTACGGGCTTGGCTTGCGCACCGGCGGCGTGATGCTGCTGGTGGTGCTGATCGTGGGCGCCATCGCGGCGCTGGGCGTGGGCTTGGCGGGGCGCACGGCGGCTGGCGTGCTGATGCTGAGCGGCGCCGTCGCGCTGGGCTATCTGCTGTTTCCCATGCTGGTGGTGACCCACTACACCGCCGCGCTGCAGAACCTGGTGTGGCAGAACACCCGCAGCCGCAACACGCGCTTTCGCAGCGGGCTGGGCTTTGGCGCGCTGGCGCGCGTGACGGCGGTGAACTGGCTGCTGATCGCGCTGACCTTGGGTCTGTATTGGCCTTTCGCCCAGGTGCGCCTGGCGCGCGCCCGGCTGGAGGCCATGGCGCTGCAGGTCAAGGGCTCGGTGAACGACTGGCTGGCGCACGCGCAGCGGCGCGACGTCGGCCCGCTGGGCGACGCCGCGGGCGACTTCTTCGGCATCGACATGGGGTTGTGAGCGGGCATGGGTGAGCCGCTGCCCACGCGCTGGTTCGATGGCCGCAGCCCGCGCGGGCGCGCGGTGCAGCTGCGCGTCGAGGGCGATGAGCTGGTGCTGGAGCCGCTGGACGCGGAGCGCGCCGAGCCGCCGCGGCGCTACCCCCTGCGCGAGGTGCGCTGGCCTGAGCGCCGCACACACGGCCAGCGCCAGACCGAGCTGCCCGACGGCGGCCTGATCCAGCACGCCGACGCCAGCGGCTGGGACGCCTGGTGGGCCGCCCAGGGCCTGCGCGAGTCCTGGGTGGTGGGCTGGCAGCAGAGCTGGCGCGCCACCGCCGCGGCGGTGGTGGGCGCCGTCGCGGTGCTGCTGGCGAGCTGGTTCTGGGGCGTGCCCGTGGCCAGCCAGTTCGTCGCGCAGCGCCTGCCGCTGTCGCTGGACGAGCGCATCGGGCGCGACGGCTTGGCCCAGCTCGACCGCGCGCTGCTCAAGCCCACGCGCCTGGACGAGGCGCGGCGCCAGGCGATCGAGCGGCGCTGGCGGGCCTTCGTCGAGCGCGCCCACCCCGAGGGCGACGCGCCCGCCTGGCGCCTGTCGTTCCGGGATGCGCCCGAGTTGGGCCCCAACGCCCTGGCCCTGCCGGGCGGACAGATGGTCGTGACCGACCAACTGGTCGAGCTGCTGCACGACCGGCCCGACGCGCTGACCGGCGTGCTGGCGCACGAGCTGGGCCACGTGCGCCACCGCGACGGCCTGGACATGCTGGTGCGCGCCAGCCTGCTGAGCGCCATCGTGGGCGTGGTCTTCGGCGACGCCAGCGGCTTCATCGCCAGCGTGCCGGCGGCGCTGCTGACCCAGTCTTACTCGCGCGACGTGGAGCGCCGCGCCGACGCCTACGCGGCCGAGCGGCTGGACCGCGCGGGCCTGTCGCCGGCCGTGATGGTCTCGCTGTTCGAGCGCCTGGCCACCGCGCGAAAAAACCAGGACCGCGACGCCGACGGCGTGCTGCCGATCGCGTTGGCCAGCCACCCGGCGGACGAGGAGCGCATCCGCTTCTTCCGCGAGTGGGCGCCCGAGCGCTGAGGCTGGGCGCGGGCACGCCGCGCCGGCGGAATCAGGCGTTGAACTGCAGAGCCGCCAGGCCCGCGTACACCCCGCCGCGCGCCACCAGCTCGGCGTGCGTGCCTTGCTCCACGAGGCGCCCGTGGTCCATCACCACGATGGGGTCGGCGCGCTGCACCGTGGCCAGCCGGTGGGCGATGACCAGGGTGGTGCGGTTGCGCATGGCGGCCTCCAGCGCCGCCTGCACCACGCGCTCGCTCTGCGCGTCCAGCGCGCTGGTGGCCTCGTCCAGCAGCAGCAGCGGCGGGTTCTTCAGCATGGCGCGCGCGATGGCGATGCGCTGGCGCTGGCCGCCCGACAGGCGCACACCGCGCTCGCCCAGGAAGGTGGCGTAGCCCTCGGGCAGTTGGGCGATGAACTCGTCGGCGAAGGCGGCGCGCGCGGCGGCCTTCACCGCTTCGTCGCTGGCGCCCGGCTGGCCGTAGCGGATGTTCTCCATGGCGCTGCTGGAGAAGATCACCGGGTCCTGCGGCACGATGCCGATGCGCTCGCGCAGGTCCTGCAGCCGCAGGGCGTTGATCGGCGTGCCGTCGAGCACGATGCGGCCCTGCTGCGGGTCGTAGAAGCGCAGCAGCAGCGAGAACACGGTGGTCTTGCCGGCGCCGCTGGGGCCCACGATGGCGACCGTCTGCCCCGGCGCCACCGCCAGCGAAAACCCGTCCAGCGCCGCCTGCGCCGGGCGCGAGGGGTAATTGAAGCGGACTTGCTCGAACGCCAGCGCGCTGCCGCCCGCCGGCAGCGGCGCGTCCACGGCGTTCGCGGGCGATCGCACCGGCGACTCGCTGGCCAGCAGCTCCACCAGGCGCTCGCTCGCGCCCGCGGCGCGCAGCAGGTCGCCGTACACCTCGCCCAGCACGGCCACCGCGCCCGCGAAGATCACCACGTAGAACACCGCCTGGCCCAGCTGCCCCGGCGACAGCTGGCCGTTCAGAACCGCCTGCGTGCCCTGGAACATGCCCCAGAGGATGAGCGCCGCGTTGGCGATGATGACGAAGGCCACCAGCGCGGCGCGCGCCTTGGTGCGGCGCACGGCGGTCTCGAACGCGTGCTGGGTGGATTGCTCGAAGCGTTGGGATTCGCGCCCCTCGGCCGCGTAGCTCTGCACCGTGGGAATCGCGTTCAGCACCTCGGCCGCGATGGAGCTCGAATCGGCGATGCGGTCCTGGCTGGCGCGCGAGAGCCGGCGCACCCGGCGCCCGAACCACATGGCCGGCAGCACCACCAGCAGCACCGTGGCCAGCACCAACACCATCACATAGGGGTGCGACCACACCAGCATCACCAGCGCGCCCAGGCCCATCACCGCGTTGCGCAGGCCCATGGACAACGATGAGCCCACGACGGTCTGGACCAGCGTGGTGTCGGCCGTCAGTCGCGACAGCACCTCGCCGGTCTGCGTGGTCTCGAAGAACTGAGGGCTTTGGCGCAGCACGTGGCGGTACACCGCGTTGCGCAGGTCGGCCGTGATGCGCTCGCCGATCCAGCTGACCAGGTAAAAGCGCACCGCCGAGAACAGGCCCAGCGCCACCGCCACCCCGAACAGCGCCGCGAAATGCTCGCGCAGCGCCAGCACCTGATCACCACGCCCCGCCGGCACCAGGCCGTCGTCGATCAGCAGGCGCAGCGCCACCGGAAACGCCAGCGTGGCCGCCGCCGCCAGCACCAGGAAGAGCAGGGCCAGCCCCATTTGCAGGCGGTAGGGACGCATGAAGGGCAGCAGCCCGGTGAGCGAACGCGGGCTCTTGCCCGAGGGGCGGTCGGAGGCGGTGGCCATGGGGGAGGGGACCCGGAGGTCGGTGCCGAGGGGGGTGCTTAGCTTAGGCCAAGACGCGTGCGCCGAGCGGCGGCGCCCGCCATGCGCCGATCCAGCGCCGGCCCGGCTCGCCGCACCGGTCCAGGCGCCAGTGAAGGGGACGCCTCGAACAAACAGCCGCCGAGCGGGCGTGTCAACACGTCGGCATCGGCGTTTCGGCGCAATGCTCGCAGGCGCCGTTGTTTCTTGTCCTCCCCCCGCCATCCCATTGCACGCCATCGAATCGCGTGATAACAATCGCCGCTCCGACACCCCCAGGAGTTCCCCATGCTCACCCGCACCCTGATCCTCGCCGCCGCCCTGGCGTTCACCGCCACCGGTTCCTGGGCCGACGAGACCACCTGCCAGGCGAAGGCGATGGAGAAGAAGCTGGCCGGCGCCGCCAAGAACTCCTTCATGACCAAATGCAAGAAGGACGCCACGGCGGCCTGCACCACGGCCGCGGGCGAGAAGAAGCTTTCCGGCGCGGCCAAGACCAGCTTCACCAACAAGTGCGTGC
>Ga0209958_1000521_pt1 | contig 63850 bp, 73 predicted proteins | sample ThiBio_inoc_plan_FD_183942 | JGI IMG/M metagenome (GOLD analysis project Ga0209958, IMG submission 183942) | Wastewater bioreactor microbial communities from Cape Town, South Africa - Thiocy_inoc_plan (SPAdes) | ecosystem: Engineered > Bioremediation > Thiocyanate > Unclassified | place: South...
CCACGTACAGGCGCGCGCTGGCGCTGGCGCCGTCCACGTCGGCCAGGCTGCTGCTGATGCGCCCGCCGGGGTAGCGCTGGGCGGTCAGGCGGCGCAGCGCGGCGGTCTTGGTGCGGTCCCACTGGTCTTGCGTGAAGCGCTGACCGGCGAGCAGGGCGGCCTCGCGCTGGATCTCCTCGCGCTGCGCCTGGGCGTCGGCGTCGCTGGCGATGTCGCCCAGAAAGCTGATCTGCACGCTTTGCACCGTGGTGGGCGGGCCGGGGTCCACCCGCACCGGGATGCGGCCCAGCGGCGCGGGGCCCTGGCCGGCGGCGGCGAGGGCGGCCGCGGTGGGCGGCAGCGGTTCGCCGATCTCGATGCGCGGCGCGAAGTAGCCGCGCGTGGCGATCAGCTCGCGCGCGTTGGCGGGCAGCTCGCTCAGCAGGCGCTCCAGCTCGGTGGCGTCCAGGCTGCGCTGCTCGCGAAAGCGCTGGATGTCCAGGTGGCGCAGCAGGAAGGCGTGCAGTTCCTCGGGGGCGTCGAGCTCGATCTCGAAGCGTGGCGTGACGGGGGGGCGGGCGGCCCGCGCGGCGCGGCGGGTGTCGGCGCCGGAAGGACGGGCGTCGTCCTCGTCCGCGGCGGGTGCTGGGGTGTCGGGCGATGCGGGGGCCGCGGCCGGACCTGCCGTGGCGGGGTCGACCTGCGCCCAGGCCGGCGTGGCGCCGCAGGCGAGTGCCAGCACAAGCCGCCACGCGGCCCGGCGGTGGCGGGCCGGAGACAGGAAACGCATGCGCCGATTATTTCGACAGCATGCGCATCGTGTCTTCCAGGCCCTTCAGGGTGAGCGGAAACATGCGTTGGCCCATGAGCTGCTGGATGATGCTGATGCTCTGTCGATACTGCCAGACGCCATGGGGTTCCGGGTTGATCCACGCGAACTTGGGAAACGCGTGCGTGAGGCGCTGCAGCCACTCGGCGCCGGCTTCCTCGTTGTTGTATTCCACGCTGCCGCCGGGTTGCAGGATCTCGTAGGGGCTCATGGTCGCGTCGCCCACGAAGATCAGCTTGTAGTCCTTGTTGTACTTGCGGATGATGTCCCAGGTCGGGAACTTCTCGGCGTAGCGGCGGCGGTTGTTCTTCCACATGAAGTCGTAGACGCAGTTGTGGAAGTAATAAAACTCCAGGTGCTTGAACTCGCTCTTGACGGCCGAGAACAGCTCCTCGACGCGCTGGATGTGCTCATCCATGGTGCCGCCCACGTCCATCAGCAGCAGCACCTTTACGTTGTTGTGCCGCTCCGGGATCATCTTGATGTCCAGGTAGCCGGCGTTGGCCGCGGTGCTGCGGATGGTGTCGGGCAGATCGAGTTCGAGGTCGTTGCCCTCGCGCGCGAACTTGCGCAGGCGGCGCAGCGCCACCTTGATGTTGCGCGTGCCCAGTTCCTGCGTGTCGTCGTAGTCGCGGTAGCTGCGCTGCTCCCACACCTTCACGGCGCTCTTGCCGCCGCCCTTGCCGCCGATGCGGATGCCCTGCGGGTTGACGCCGCCGTTGCCGAAAGGCGAGGTGCCACCGGTGCCGATCCAGCGGTTGCCGCCTTCGTGGCGCTCTTTCTGTTCTTCCAGGCGCTTGCGCAGCGTCTCCATGAGCTCGTCCCAGTCCATCTTGGGCGCGTTGGCCTTCTGCTCCTCGGACAGGATGCGCTCCATCTCCTGGCGCAGCCAGTCGGCGGGGATGGGCTTGGTGAAGTCCGCGATCATCTCCACGCCCTTGAAGTAGGCGGCGAAGGCGCGGTCGAACTTGTCGAAGTGCTTCTCGTCCTTCACCAGCGCGGTGCGCGAGAGGAAGTAGAAGTCGTCCATGCTGCAGGCCTCGGGGTTGGCCGGTCCGACCACGTCGGCCTTGAGCGCTTCCAGCAGCGTGAGGTACTCCTTCACCGACACCGGCAGCTTGGCCGCGCGCAGGGTGTAGAAGAAGTCGATCAGCATGGCGATCTCCCCGGGTTCAGTCGTGCCGCGCCCGCAGGTACAGCAGCTGCGCACGCGCCTCGGGCCATTCGCCCGCGCGCATGCTGTACATGACGGTGTCGCGGATGGTGCCGTCGCGGCGCAGGGCGTGGCCGCGGATGACGCCGTCCTTCCTCGCGCCCAGCCGTTCGATGGCCTGTTGCGAGGCGAAGTTGTAGTTGTCGGTGCGCCAGCCCACCACGTGGCAGCCCAGGGTGTCGAAGGCGTGGCCCATCATGAGCAGCTTGCAGGTGGTGTTGACGTGGGTGCGCTGCGCGCGCCGGGCGTACCAGGTGTAGCCGATCTCCACGCGCTTCACCGCGGGCAGGATGTCGTGGTAGCTGGTGCTGCCCAGCACCGCGCCGCTGGCCTCGTCGACCACCGCGAAGGCGAAGCGGCTGCCTTCCTCGCGCATGCGCAGCGCGGTGTCGATGTAGTCGCGCGTCTGGCCGGGTTCGGGCACGGAGGTGACCCGCAGCTTCCAGAGCTCGCCGTCGGCCGCCGCCGCGCGCAGGCCGTCCTCGTGGCGCGGGTCCAGGGGCTCCAGCCGCAGGCCGCGTTCGCTCAGGACGACGGGGGCCACGAACATCAGCGGTTCCTCTGGTTCATGAACACCAGCTTCTCGAACAGCGTGGTGTCCTGCTCGTTCTTGAGCAGCGCGCCGACCAGCGGCGGAATGGCGACCTTGTCATCGGCGCTCTGCAGGGCTTCCAGCGGGATGTCCTCGGCCATCAGCAGCTTGAGCCAGTCGAGCAGTTCGCTGGTGCTGGGCTTCTTCTTCAGGCCGGGCAGGTTGCGCACGTCGTAGAAGGTCTTCATGGCGACCTTCAGCAGGTCCTGCTTGAGCGTGGGGAAGTGCACGTCGACGATCTTGTGCATCGTCTCGGCGTCGGGGAACTTGATGTAGTGGAAGAAGCAGCGGCGCAGGAAGGCGTCGGGCAGCTCTTTCTCGTTGTTCGAGGTGATGAAGACCAGGGGGCGGTGCTTGGCCTTGATGAGCTCGTGCGTTTCGTAGCAGTAGAACTCCATGCGGTCGAGCTCGCGCAGCAGGTCGTTCGGGAATTCGATGTCGGCCTTGTCGATTTCGTCGATCAGCAGCGCGACCGGCTGGTCGGCCGTGAAGGCCTGCCACAGCACGCCCTTGACGATGTAGTTGTGGATGTCCTTCACCCGTTCGTCGCCCAACTGCGAGTCGCGCAGGCGGCTGACCGCGTCGTATTCGTACAGGCCCTGCTGGGCCTTGGTGGTGCTCTTGATGTGCCACTGCAGCAGGGGCATGTCCAGGGCCTGGGCGACCTCCTCGGCCAGCATGGTTTTGCCGGTGCCGGGCTCGCCCTTGACCAGCAGCGGGCGCTTGAGCGTGATGGCGGCGTTGACCGCCAGCATCAGGTCTTGCGTGGCGACGTAGTTCTGGGAACCCTGGAATTTCATGGAGGCGGCCTCGGGGTGGCGGCGCGGCTGCCCGCGCGCGGGACTCGGGATGTGGCGGGAGACGCGGCGACCGCTCATATAATTCGCGGTTGATCTTTCCCGGCCGTTCTTGATTGTGCTAGCAAAATGACCCCACTGCTGAAACCGATCGCCCGTACCCTTGTCGCCGCTGCGACGCTGTTTGTCGCTGCCGCATCGGCCCAGGCGCAGGGCGTCACCGGTGACGTCGAAGCCGGCCACAAGAAGGCCGAGATGTGCATCGGCTGCCACGGCATCCCCGGCTACCAGAACAGCTTCCCCGAAATCCACAAGGTGCCCAAGATCTCGGGCCAGGGCGCGCCGTATATCGTGGCGGCCCTCAAGGCCTACCAGAAGGGCGACCGCAAGCACCCGTCCATGCGCGGCATCGCCGGCTCGCTGAGCGAGCAGGACATGGCCGATCTCGCGGCCTTCTACGCCGGCCAGGCCGGCCCCGCCGCGCCGGAGACCCCGGCCGCCGCGAGCGCCGAGGTCGCCGCGCTGCTGCAGAAGGGCGCCTGCGTCTCCTGCCACGGCGTCAACTTCAGCAAGCCCATCGACCCGAGCTACCCCAAGATCGGTGGCCAGCACCCCGACTACCTGTTCGTGGCGCTCAAGTCGTACACCGTCGAGGGCAACAAGCTGATCGGCCGCAGCAACGGCATCATGGCCGGCATCGCCAAGCAGTACACCCCGGCCGAGATGCGCGCCATCGCCAAGTACCTCAGCACCGTCCAGGGCGAGCTGCAGACCGTGCCGCAGTCGCGCTTCCGCTGATCGATTCGCGAAGCGCCCCCAACAAAAAGCCGCTCACCGAGCGGCTTTTTGTTTTCCAGGGTCACCACGGAACCGGCTTTGCCGGGCCGTCGGTGATGCCCCCTTTCAAGGGGGGACGCGCGGAGCGCGGCGGGGGGTTAATCCACTGTCGCCCGCCGGCGCACGGCGTCGATGTAGGCCTGGCCGTCGGGCGGGCGACCGGCGCGCTGGCTTTCCCAGAGCATGGCGCCCAGGCACTCCATCACCTCATGGTGGGCGGTGTGCAGGTCGCCCCGGCGCGCGGTGAGCAGTTCCACGGCCTGGCGAATGCCCGGCGGCTGGTCGATGCTGGACTGCTCGCTGATCGACAGGTGCATGGACAGGTGCAGGAAAGGGTTCTCGCGCGCCGCGTCGGGCTGGCTCAGCCGCGCCACGGCGGCCTCGGCGTCGGCCAGTTCGCCGTGGTACTTGGGGTGCTCGGCGATCCACTGGGCAGCGAGCTGCTCCAGCGCGTCCATGGGCTGGGCGTCGCGCAGCTTGGCGTAGGCGCCGCAGAAGAAGCGGCGCACGTCGGCTTGGGAAGGGTTGAACATGGCGCGATTGTCCCCGGGACTCAAAGCCGCCACTGCGGCAACTGCCAATCGCGCCACAGCGCCAGGCCGCGCAGCCCGGCCGTGACGCCCACGCAGGCCAGCAGCGCCAGCCAGCCCGGTGCGGCGATCGCCCACAAGCCCACGTAGACCCAGCCGCCCACGAAGGCGCAGACCGCGTAGGGCCGGTGGTCGCGAAAGGCGCTGGGGATCTGGTTGCAGACCACGTCGCGCAGCACGCCGCCGGCCACGCCAGTGACGATGCCCATGAGCACGGCCACCAGGGGCGGCATCTCCAGCAGCAGCGCCTGGTGCGCGCCGGTGGCGGCGAACAGGCCCAGGCCCAGGGCGTCGGGCCACTGCATGGCGCGCTCGGTGACCTCGAAGTGCCGCGTGCGCAGGAACAGCATGGCCAGCACGCTCAGGCCCAGCACGCCCCACAGCAGCTCCACGTGGTGCACCCAGAAGAACGGGCGCTGGTCGAGCAGCAGGTCGCGCAGTGTGCCTCCGCCGAAGGCCGCCAGAAACCCGACGACGACCACACCGACCGCGTCGAGCCGCTTGCGCGCGCCTTCCAGGATGCCCGACAGCGCGAAGGCCGCGGTGGCGGCCACCTCCACCAGCAGCCTGAGGGTTTCCCCCCACAATGTCACGTTTTGCATCGCCGGATTGTCTTCCGTGTCATCGCTTCCCCTCATCACCGACCCTTTCTTCTATGCCGTGGCCGTGCCGGCCGTGCTGCTGCTGGGCATCAGCAAGAGCGGCTTTGGCGCCGGCTTCGGTTCGCTGGCGGTGCCGCTGATGGCGCTGGCCGTGACGGTGCCGCAGGCCGCGGCCATCCTGATGCCGGTGCTGCTGGTGATGGACCTGCTGGGCATGGCGGCCTTCCGCAAGAACGTGGACCGGCAATTGCTGAAGTTCCTGTTGCCCTATGGCCTGCTGGGCATCGTGATCGGCACGCTGCTGTTCCGCTGGCTGGAGCCGCGCCTGGTCGCGGGCATCGTGGGCGCCTTCACGCTGCTGTTCCTGGCCCAGCGCCTGCTGTTCCCGCCCCGGCCCGACAGCGCGCCGCCGCCGCGCTGGGTGGGCGCCATCCTCACCGCCACCTCGGGCTTCACCAGCTTCGTGGCGCACGCGGGCGGGCCACCGATCAACGCCTACGTGATCCCCATGCGCCTGCCGCCGTTGCTGTTCACGGGCACCATGGCCTTCTTCTTTTTCTTCGTGAACATGGCCAAGTGGGTGCCCTACGCCTGGCTGGGGCTGATCGACCTGCGCAACATGGCCACCTCGCTGGTGCTGCTGCCGCTGGCGCCGGTGGGGGTGTGGATCGGGGTGCGCATCGCGCACCGCATCCGGCCGGTGCTGTTCTACCGCCTCATCTACACCGGCATGTTCCTCACGGGCTGCAAGCTGGTCTGGGACGGGCTCGGGCTAACATAGGCTTACCTGTGCCAGTACCGGCCGCCCCAGGGGGCCGAACTCAAGGAGACGACATGCCGATCGTGGTGGTTGCGAATCCGAAGGGGGGCGTCGGCAAGACCACGCTGTCGACCAATGTGGCCGGCTACTACGCCAGCCGCGGCCATACCGTCATGCTGGGCGACGTGGACCGCCAGCAGTCATCCGCGCTGTGGCTGCGCCTGCGGCCACCCACGGCGCGCCCCATCCACACCTGGGAGGTGTCGCACGACCAGATCGCGCGCCCGCCGAAAGAGGCCACCCACGTGGTGCTGGACACGCCCGCCGGCTTGCACGGCAAGCGCTTCAAGGATGTGCTCAAGCTGGCCAACAAGGTCATCGTGCCGCTGCAGCCCAGCATCTTCGACATCTACGCCACGCGCGATTTCCTCGACGAGCTGACCGAGACGCGCCGCGCTGCCGTGGGCATCGTGGGCATGCGGGTCGATCCGCGCACCATCGCGGCCGACAAGCTGGCCGAGTTCGTGGCCGGCCTGGACCTGCCGGTGCTGGGCTACCTGCGCGACACGCAGAACTACATCCACCTGGCCGCGCGCGGCCTCACGCTGTTCGACGTGGCGCCCTGGCGGGTGGAGAAGGATTTGCAGCAGTGGCAGGGCATCTGCGACTGGCTGGACCGCTGAGGCAGGGGCTTGTCGCGCGCCCGACATCCGATCGCGGCCCGGATTTGTAGAGTGCGCCCATGCGCACATTCGACACCCTCGAGGAATTCGACGCGCTGGTGGGCCGGGCCGTGGTCACCAGCGACTGGGTCACCATCACCCAGGAGCGGGTGAACCGCTTCGCCGACGCCACCGGTGACCAGCAGTGGATCCACGTCGATGTGGAGCGGGCCAGGGCCGGCCCTTTCGGCGCGCCCATCGCACACGGCTTTCTCACGCTGTCGCTGCTGCCGGTGTTCTTCGAGTCCGCGATGAACGTGCGCGCCTCGCGCATGGGCGTGAACTACGGGCTGAACCGGGTGCGCTTCACGGCCCCGGTGCCGGTGGGCAGCCGCCTGCGCGCGCACATGGCGCTGCAGGCCTGCGAGCCGATCGACAACGGCGGGCGCCAGATGACCTGGGCGGTCACGGTGGAGCGCGAAGGCAGCGAGAAGCCGGTGTGCCTGGCCGAGTCGCTGGTGCGCCACTACCCCTGAGCGCCGGGCTCAGCGGATGCGAGCGAGCTGCTTCGGGTCCAGCCAGTCTTCGAAGAGTTGGCGCAGGGCGTCGATGCGCGCGGCGGCCACGTGCTGGCTGTGGCGCTGGGCGATGAGCTGGAAGGCGTCGTTGCGCAGCAGCCAAAGCTCCTGGGGGCTGCGCGCCTGCTCGATCTGGCGGCGCAGGCGCAGGGCCGGCACGGAGTGCACGCAGTCCTCGATGGTGGCCAGCAGGCGCTGGCGGATGGCGACGATGTCCCGCAAGTGGGGCGTGCGCGGCTGGGGTTGGGGGTGCACCACGCCGATCCATCGGGCGATGCGCGCGATCACCGGGTGTCCCTGAGGCCCGCGGTCCCGGCGCGGACCGGTGGCGGGCAGCCGGTGGTGGCGGGGGTTGATCGTGGTCTCCATGTCGCGCATGGTGGAGCAGTTGCCACAAATGGGGGATGTTTCAGGGGGAACTCGCGTGATATGGATCACGCAACCCCGCCTTGGAAGCCGTTTTGGCGCCAGGCTTCGAACACGGTGACGGCCACCGCGTTGGACAGGTTGAGGCTGCGCTGGCCCGCCCGCATGGGCAGGCGCAACCATTGACCGGGGGCGATGTCCGCTCGGACCGCCTCGGGCAGGCCGCTCGACTCCGCCCCGAACACCAGCCAGTCGCCCGCCCGCCACGCGGTGTCGTGCACGCCGCGCCGGCCGCGCGTGGTCAGCGCGAACAGGCGCTCGGGATCGGGTCGCGCGGCGTGCAGAAAGGCTCCCCAGCCGGCGTGTCGGCGCACCTCGGCGTACTCGTGGTAGTCCAGTCCGGCGCGCCGCATCAGCTTGTCGTCCATGGAAAAGCCCAGGGGCTCGATCAGGTGCAGCGCGCAGCCGGTGTTGGCGCACAGGCGGATCACGTTGCCCGTGTTGGGCGGGATTTCGGGGTGGACCAGGACGACATTGAACATGGTGGGGCGCGCATGATAGTGGTGCGCCTCAGTCCGCGCGCTCGTGCGGTGCTGGCGTGCGGGCGAAGACCAGGGCGTCGACGCGCGCGGCGCCCGCCGCCAGCAGGGCCTGCGCGGCGGCGTCCAGGGTGGCGCCGGTGGTGACCACGTCGTCCACCAGCAGCAGCCGGGCGCCGCGCAGGCGCGACAGGTACTCGGCCGGCACCGCGAACGCGCCGCGAAGGTTGCGCAGGCGTTCTTCGCGGGCCAGGCGGTGCTGTGCGGGGCCGTCGCTCAGGCGCATCAGCGCGTCCGGCCGCAGTGCGTCTGGGTGCCGTGGCACGAGGGCCCGGGCCAGCGCCCAGGGCGGGTGGTGGCCGCGTTCGGCCAGGCGCCCGGGGGTTAGCGGCAGGGGCACGATGCCGTCGGCCGCGTCGAGCAGGGCGCCGGCGCCGGGCGCGGCCCGCATCAGCCCGGCGAAGGTCCGGGCCCAGGCGGTCTCGCCGTGGAATTTGAAGCGCGCGATCAGCCGGTCCCAGGGAAAGGTGTAGTCCACCGCGGCCACGCAGGCGCCGAGAACGCGATCGGCGGCCCGCGCCCGGCAGGGGCAAGGCGAAGCGTCGCTGGCGGGCGCGGCGCAGCGCGGGCAGCGGGGGCGCGCCGGCGCGAAGCGCTGGCGGCAGGGCTCGCACAGCGGCCAGGCCGGCCACTGGCCGCACACATGGCATTGGCTGGGCCATGACCAGCCGGGTGTCCATACGGCGAAGCGGCGCATGCGGGCTCAATATACTGAGCGCCCCCTCCCGATACCGGGGCCGGTTCGCACCGGCCCGCCGCCTTGAACCCATCCCCCTCCGACGCTGCCGACGCCGTGCCCGGCCTCGATGCCGTGGCCTGCGCCCGCTGGCAGGGCCTGCCGCGCACACACAGCCCCTGGCTGCACGAGGAAGTGGGCGGGCGCATGGCCGAACGCCTGCAGTGGTTCCGCGAGCCGCCCACGAGCTGGCTGCACTGGGAGCCTGTGCTCGGCGGCCTGAAGACGCATGCGCGCCTGCGCGCGGCGCTGCCCCGCGCCGAGTGGCAGGTGTGGTCGCGCGACATGGCGCGCGCCGCCGCGGCCACCCGGGAGGCCGCGCCCCGGTCCTGGAACCCGCTGCGCCCGCGCTGGCTGGAGCCCCGAGCCGCCGACCCGCAGCGGCCGGTGCAAATGCTCTGGGCTAACATGGGCCTGCACGCCGAGCCCCAGCCGCAGCGGCTTATCGCGCGCTGGCATTCGCACATAGCGACCGGCGGTTTCCTGATGTTTGCCTGCCTGGGCCCGGACAGCCTGAACGAGCTGCGCGAGGTCTGGGCGGCCGAGGGCTGGCCCGCGCCCACGCACGCCTTCACCGACATGCACGACTGGGGTGACATGCTGGTGCACGGCGGCTTCGCCGAGCCCGTCATGGACATGGAGCGACTCGAACTCACCTACGGCAGCGCCGCCAGCCTGGTCGATGAGTTGCGCGGCTTCGGTCGCAACCTCTCGACCGAGCGCTTCGGGGCCTGCCGGGGCCGGGGCTGGCGTGAGCGCCTGTTGGCGGCGATCGAGGCGCGTGGCCCGCGAACCGACGGCGGCCGCCTGCGCCTGACGGTCGAAATCGTCTATGGCCACGCCTTCAAGGCGGCGCCCAAGCCGCCGCGCGGGGACGCCACCGTGCCGCTGGACGCGCTGCGCGAGCAGCTGCGCCAGCGCCGCGGCTGAGCCAAACCCGACCAAGGGGTCCCGGCTTGCGGTCAGGGCTCCCTATGGCGGCGGCTACAATCCCGCGGTTTGGGTTCAAGGGCATTTCCCCCTGTGCCGGCGTGCCGCGTCCGGGGGCGCGTTCCTGATTGGCGCGTGAGATGCGACTGCCTTGCGCGGCGCGCGAAGCGCTGGCGCAGGCCTGGCAGGTTTTGGTGTAATCGGGGTCGATATCAATCGACACTTATATTTGAGGCGCAACAAGTGAGCAAGACGACAAAGACGCTGCAAGCCCTACGTGCAGCGCGGAACGCGGTGGGACTGGCGCTGCTGAGCGCCGGGGTCTGGTCCTCGGCGGCCGCGCAGAAGGTCAACGATCTGCCGGGCGGCCCCGCGGTCAACCAGCTCAACTTCGCCCCGCCGGTCACCAAGATCGCCGAAGAGCAGCACTGGCTGCACTGGTTCATGATGGGCATCTGCGCCGTGATCTTCGTGATCGTCTTCGGCGTCATGTTCTATTCCATCCTCAAGCACCGCAAATCGGTGGGCCACCAGTCGCAGGCGCTGCCCGAGCCGATCTGGGTGGAGCTGGGCTGGACCATCGTCCCCCTGCTGATCGTCATCGGCATGGCGCTGCCCGCCACCAAGGTGCTGGTGGCACAGAAGGACACCACCAACGCCGACGTGACCATCAAGGCGGTGGGCATGCAGTGGAAGTGGGGCTACGAATACATCAAGGGCGAGGGCGAGGGCATCGGCTTCCTCTCCACGCTGGACACCTCGCACCGCGTGATGTCCAACAGTGGCAAGCCCGAGGCCACCGACGACTACCTGCTCAAGGTCGACAACCCGCTGGTGGTGCCCGTGGGCAAGAAGGTGCGCATCATCACCACCGCCAACGACGTGATCCACGCCTGGATGGTGCCGGCCTTCGGCGTCAAGCAGGACGCCATCCCCGGCTTCGTGCGCGACACCTGGTTCCGCGCCGAGAAAACCGGCGACTTCTACGGCCAGTGCGCCGAGCTGTGCGGCAAGGAACACGCCTACATGCCGATCCACGTGAAAGTGGTGTCGGCCGAGGAATACAGCGCCTGGGTGGGCGAGAAGCACAAGGCCATGGCCGCTGCGGCCGACGACCCGAGCAAGGTCTGGACGCTGACCGACCTGGTCAAGCGCGGCGAATCCGTCTACGCGGCCAACTGCGCGGCCTGCCACCAGGCCAACGGCAAGGGCGCGGGCCCCATCAAGCCGCTCGACGGCTCGGCCGTGGTGCTCGACGCCGACAAGGGCAAGATGACCCATGTGCTGCTCAATGGCCAGAACAACGGCGCCATGCCCGCCTGGAAACAGCTCTCCGACACCGAGCTGGCCGCGGTCATGACCTACGCCAAGAACAGCTGGAGCAACAAGACCGAACAGATCGTGCAGCCCGCCGAAGTGCAGGCCGCGCGCCAGTGACCCGTCCGCGCATCGAGATTGAGAACCTGAGGAACAGACCATGAGTGCAGTGCTTGACCACCACGACGCGCACGGCCACGACCACGACCACCACGCCCCCACGGGCTGGCGCCGCTGGGTGTTTGCCACCAACCACAAGGACATCGGTACCCTGTACCTGCTGTTCTCCTTCACCATGCTGATGATCGGTGGCCTGCTGGCCCTGGGCATTCGCGCCGAGCTGTTCCAGCCCGGCCTGCAGCTGGTGAACCCCGAGCTGTTCAACCAGCTCACCACCATGCACGGCCTGATCATGGTGTTCGGCGCCATCATGCCGGCCTTCGTGGGCTTCGCGAACTGGATGATCCCGCTGCAGATCGGGGCCTCCGACATGGCCTTCGCGCGCATGAACAACCTGAGCTTCTGGCTGCTCATCCCGGCGGCCCTCATGCTCGTGGGCTCGTTCTTCATGCCCGGCGGCGCGCCCGCCGCGGGCTGGACGCTCTACGCGCCGCTGACGCTGCAGATGGGCCCCTCGATGGACGCCGGCATCTTCGCCATGCACATCATGGGCGCCTCGTCGATCATGGGCTCGATCAACATCATCGTGACCATCCTGAACATGCGCGCGCCCGGCATGACGCTGATGAAGATGCCCATGTTCTGCTGGACCTGGCTCATCACCGCCTACCTGCTGATCGCCGTGATGCCCGTGCTGGCCGGCGCCATCACCATGACGCTGACCGACCGCCACTTCGGCACCAGCTTCTTCAATCCCGCCGGCGGCGGCGACCCGGTGATGTACCAGCACATCTTCTGGTTCTTCGGCCACCCCGAGGTCTACATCATGATCCTGCCGGCCTTCGGCATCGTGAGCCAGGTCGTGCCCGCCTTCGCGCGCAAGAAGCTGTTCGGCTACGCCTCCATGGTCTACGCCACCGGCTCCATCGCCATCCTGTCCTTCGTCGTGTGGGCGCACCACATGTTCACCACCGGCATGCCGGTGACGGGTCAGCTCTTCTTCATGTACTCGACCATGCTGATCGCCGTGCCCACGGGCGTGAAGATCTTCAACTGGGTCGCGACCATGTGGAAAGGCTCGATGACCTTCGAGACCCCGATGCTGTGGGCCGTGGGCTTCATCTTCGTGTTCACCGTGGGTGGCTTCACCGGCCTGATCCTGTCGGTGGCGCCGATCGACATCCAGATGCAGGACACCTACTACGTGGTGGCGCACTTCCACTACGTGCTGGTGGCCGGTTCGCTGTTCGCCATGTTCTCCGGCCTCTACTACTGGCTGCCCAAGTGGACCGGCGTGATGTACAGCGAGACCCGCGGCAAGATCCACTTCTGGTGGTCGATGATCTCGTTCAACATCACCTTCTTCCCGATGCACTTCCTGGGTCTGGCCGGCATGCCCCGCCGCTACGCCGACTACCCCATGCAGTTCGCCGACTTCAACATGATCGCGTCCATCGGCGCCTTCGGCTTCGGTTTCGCGCAGGTGTACTTCTTCCTGGCCGTGGTCCTGCCCGCCATGCGCGGCCAGGGCGAAAAGGCCCCGCAGAAGCCCTGGGACGCGGCCGAAGGCCTGGAATGGGAAGTGCCTTCGCCGGCGCCCTTCCACACCTTCGAGAACCCGCCCAAGCTCGACGCCACCGCCACCAAGGTGATCGGCTGAACGCCTCGCACGCCACGCCATGACGCCTGAACAGAAAAAGAGCAACGCGCGCCTGGGCCTGATCCTGGCCTCGGTGGCCGTGGTCTTCTTCCTCGGCTTCGTGGGCAAGATGGTGCTGCTGGGCGGCTGAGCGGAGCGTTGCGATGGGTCTGCGCCAGGAAAACCTCAAGATCGTGGGCAAGCTCTGCGTGATCGCGCTGGGCATGTTCGCGTTCGGTTATGCGCTGGTGCCGATCTACCGCCACATCTGCGAAGCCCTGGGCATCAACGTGCTGGCGGTGTCGGAAACGCGCATTCCCGGCGCGGCTCAGCTGCCCGCCAATACCCAGGTGGATCGCAGCCGCACCATCACCGTCGAGTTCGACACCAACGTGCGCGGTCCCTGGAATTTCAAACCCGCCGTGCGTTCGCTCCAGGTCCACCCGGGTGAACTCACCACGGTGCTGTACGAGTTCCAGAACATCCAGAACCGCACCATGGCCGCGCAGGCCATCCCGAGCTACGCGCCCAAGCAGGCGGCCGCCTTTTTCAACAAGCTCGAGTGCTTCTGCTTCACGCAGTACACGCTCGCGCCTGGCGAGAAGAAGGAGTGGCCCGTGGCCTTCGTGATCGACCCGCGCCTGTCCAAGGACGTCACCACCATCACGCTGTCGTACACCTTCTTCGAGGTGGGCGGCAAGACACCACCGGCGCCCGACGCGGCGGCCCTGGCGCCCGACGCCAAGGCGCAGGGGGGCGCGTGAACCGCATGGCCACGCCACCGCAATCCGGGTCCCTGCTGAGCACCGTCAAGGCCGTGCTCTGGGGTTTCCTGGGTCTGCGGCAGCGGGGCGAGTACGAGAAGGACATCAAGCGCCTCAACCCGCTGCACCTGGTGGCGGTGGGCCTGGTGATGGCCTTCATCTTCGTCGGCGCGCTCATCGCGCTGGTGAATTGGGTCGCCGGATGAGGGCGGCGACCCGCGCAGACTATTCATTGACATCGACACAGCGATAGCACAACAGGAGTGAGCAGCATGTCCGCAGCATCCCATGGCTCGACGCCGTACTACTTCGTCCCCGGACCGTCGCGTCATCCGGTCATGGCCGCCATCGGCCTTTTCTTCGTGATCCTGGGCGCCGCCCAATGGATCAACGGCCACGGGTGGGGCGCGTATTCGCTCGCCTTCGGCCTGGCCTTCTGGCTGTTCGTGCTGTTCCAGTGGTTCCGCGACGCCGTGCACGAGAGCGAGACCGGCATGTACGGCCGCAAGATCGACCTCTCGTTCCGCTGGAGCATGAGCTGGTTCATCTTCTCCGAGGTGATGTTCTTCGGTGCCTTTTTCACCGCCCTGTGGTGGGCGCGCGCGCACTCGGTGCCCAACCTCGGCAGCATCGAGAACGCGCTGATCTGGCCCGACTTCTCGGCCGTGTGGCCCAGCCTGCAGGCCGGCGCCACCGCGTCGCCGGGCAACATCGTCGAGCCCTTCCAGACCGTGGGCCCGTTCTGGCTGCCCACCATCAACACGGCCCTGCTGCTCACCTCGGGCGTCACGCTGACCATCGCTCACCACGCGCTGCAGGCCGGCCAACGCGCCAAGACCATCGGCTTCATGTGGATCACCGTGCTGCTGGGCTTCGTCTTCCTGCTGGTGCAGGGCTACGAATACGCGCACGCCTACGCCGACCTGAACCTCAAGCTCAGCTCGGGCATCTTCGGCTCCACCTTCTTCATGCTCACCGGCTTCCACGGCTTCCACGTGTTCGTGGGCATGCTGATGCTGCTGTTCATCACCCTGCGTCTGCACAAGGGCCACTTCACCGCCGAGCGCCACTTCGGTTTCGAAGGCGCGGCCTGGTACTGGCACTTCGTGGACGTGGTCTGGCTGGGCCTGTACATCCTCGTTTACTGGATGTGATGCCCACCCCGGGACGATCGCCCCATGAAAAAAGCGCCGCGAGGCGCTTTTTTCTTTCGGTGCCGGCGCGCCGCGCTCAGCGCTGCACCGGTAGGCCAGTTGGCTGGATCCAGCCCATGAAATACGCCACCAGCACCAGCACGAACAGCAGGACGGAAAAGCCCACGCGAAAGGCCAGGGCGCGCGCCATCTGTCGCTTGCGCGGGGCCTCGCCCTCGCTGCCGTCGTGCACGCCGCCGCGCATCATGAACACCAGCGCCGCGGCCAGGCTGCCGATGATGGCCACGAAAGCCACGATCACCACGTATTTCATGGCCCGCATTATCCGGGGCCGGCCGCGCGCCGCTGTCGGACAAGGCCGCGCGGAGGACGGGCGATGAGCCGCGCGCGATTCCTGGTCGTCACTGTGGCCACGGTGCTCACCATGGCCGCAACCGCGTCGCTGGGCCTCTGGCAGCTCGACCGCGCGCGGCAGAAGACCGCGCTGCAGGCCGCCATCCTGTCGCGCGCCGAGCTGCCCGCCTGGGACAACGCCGCGCTGCTGGCGCAGACCGACCCCTCCGCCGGCGTGTACCGGCCGGTGCGCCTGCGGGGCCAGTGGATCGCGCGGCACAACGTGTTCCTGGACAACCGCCAGATGGACGGCCGCGTGGGCTTCTTCCTGGTCACGCCGCTGCGCCTGAGCGGCAGCGAGCGCGTGGTGCTGGTGCAGCGCGGCTGGGTGCCGCGCGACTTCCACGACCGCGCGCGCGTGCCCGACGTCGACACCCCCGCGGGCGAGGTGACCGTGCAGGGCCGCTTGGCCCCGCCGCCCGGGCGCCTTTACCAGTTCGGCGAGGCCGGTACCGGGGCCATCCGGCAAAATATCGACCCCGCCGCCTACCGCCTGGAAACCGGGCTGGCGCTGCTGGACCCCTCGGTCCAGCAAACGGGCGACGACGAGGGCCTGCTGCGCCGCCAATGGCCGCTGCCGGCCGTCGACGTGAGCAAACACCACGGCTACGCCTTCCAGTGGTTCGCCCTGTGCACCCTGGTCGCTGGCCTTTACCTCTGGTTCCAGATCATTCAACCCCGCCGCCAACGCGCCCGCCTCCATGGCCAAGACGCCCGATGAACCCCTGACGCTGACGGTGCACAGCCTGCCCACGCCCGACCGTGGCGATGCCGAGCGCGCCGCCGCCACACGCAGCGGCCGCTGGAAGATGCTGGCCATCCTGCTGGTCTGCGCCTCGCCCGTCATCGCCTCGTACCTCACCTATTACGTGATCCGGCCCGAGGGCCGCCGCAACTACGGCGAGCTCATCGCGGCGCAACCCCTGCTGCCGGCGATCAACGGCACCGATGCTCAGGGCCGCTCGGTGCCCCTGAACTCGCTGGAAGGCCAGTGGCTGCTGGTCAGCGTGGCCGACAGCGCCTGCGACGCCGCCTGCGAGAAGCACCTGTACCTGCAGCGCCAGCTGCGCGAGACCCTGGGCCGCGAGAAAGACCGCCTCGATTGGGTCTGGCTGCGCACCGGCGCCAGCGAGCTGCGTGAGCCGCTGAAAACCGCGACGGCCGCCGCCACCGTGCTGCACGTGGACGCCGCCGCGCTGGCGCAGTGGCTGCAGCCCGCGCCCGGCCATCGCCTGGAAGACCACCTCTACGTGGTCGACCCGCTGGGCCACTGGATGCTGCGCTTCCCGGCCGACATCGACCCCACGCGCGCCAAGCGCGACCTCGACCGCCTGCTGCGCGCCTCCTCGGCCTGGGACCAGCCCGGCCGCGGCGTCGGCGGGCACCCCGGCGGTTGATCGCATGGACGCCCCGTCTTCCCTGGTCGACCTCGCGCCGCTCACGCGCATGATGCTGCTGGGCATCGCGATCGCGTTCGGCCCGCTGGTCTGGATCGGCCTCAAGCACCGCCAGGCCAGCCCCGCGCAGCGCCTGCGCGTGCTGACCCTGGTCACGCTCTTCCTCACCTTCGACCTGGTGCTGTTCGGCGCCTTCACGCGCCTCACCGATTCCGGCCTGGGCTGTCCCGACTGGCCCGGCTGCTACGGCGCGGCCAGCCCGCTCGGCGCGCACGCCGACATCTCGGCCGCGCAGTCGGCCATGCCCACCGGCCCGGTCACCTTCTCCAAGGCCTGGATCGAGATGGTCCACCGCTACCTCGCCACCGGCGTGGGTGTGCTGATCATCGTGCTGGCCGTGGGCAGCTGGATCGAACGCCGCCGCATCCATGTGCACTGGGTCTGGCCGGTGGTCACGCTGGCCTGGGTCTGCCTGCAGGGCGCCTTCGGCGCGTTCACGGTGACCATGAAGCTCTTCCCCGCCATCGTCACCCTGCACCTGCTGGGCGGCCTGGTGCTGCTGGCGCTGCTGCGCGCGCAATCGGTGGCCTACCGCCTGGGCGAGCCGGGCAGCGCCGGCCCCACGCCCATCGGCGCGGCGCAGCGCGGCTGGCTGTTGGCTGCCTTCGCGCTGGTGTGGCTGCAGATCGCACTGGGTGGTTGGGTCAGCACCAACTACGCCGTGCTGGCCTGCAGCGAGTTCCCCACCTGCCAGGGCAGCTGGTGGCCCGCCATGAACCTGCGCGAGGGCTTCACGCTCTGGCGCAAACTGGGGGCCAACCACGCGGGTGAGGCCATCACCTTCCCGGCGCTCACCGCCATCCACTACGTGCACCGCCTCATGGCCTACGCCGTGTTCGCGCTGCTGCTGGCGCTCGCCTGGGCGCTGTGGCGCGTGCCGGGGCTGCAGCGCTTCGCGCGCGTGCTCGTGGCCCTGTGCGCCTGGCAGTTCCTCACCGGTCTCAGCAATGTCGTGCTCGACTGGCCGCTGCTGGCCGCCGTGGGCCACACCGGCGGCGCCGCCGCGCTGGTGATCGCCTTCACGGGCGCCGTGGCCGCCACGCGCAGCGCGGAGGTTTTCCCGTGAACACAGAAGTGCATCCCTTGTCCCTGCCGTCGACCTGGCGCCAGTTCCACGCGCTGACCAAGCCGCGTGTGATCCAGCTGATCGTGTTCTGCGCGCTCATCGGCATGGTGCTCGCCGTGCCCGGCCTGCCGAGCTGGCCGCAGCTGCGGCTCGCGGCCATCGCCTGCTTCGGCATCTGGCTGGTGGCCGGCGCGGCGGCGGCCTTCAACTGCGTGGTCGAGCAGCACATCGACGCGAAGATGAAGCGCACCGCCTGGCGTCCCACGGCCAAGGGCGAGCTCACCAACTGGCAGACGCTCTCGTTCTCGGCCGCACTGTGCGCGATCGGCTCGGCCATCCTCTGGTTCTGGGTCAACCCGCTCACCATGTGGCTGACCTTCGCCACCTTCGTGGGCTACGCGGTGGTCTACACCGTCATCCTCAAGCCGCTCACGCCGCAGAACATCGTGATCGGCGGGGCCTCGGGCGCCATGCCACCGGTGCTGGGCTGGGCGGCCATGACGGGCACGGTCGCGCCCGAGGCGCTGGTGCTCTTTCTCATCATCTTCCTCTGGACGCCGCCGCACTTCTGGGCGCTGGCGCTCTACCGCGTGGAGGACTACCGCAAGTCCGGCCTGCCGATGCTGCCGGTCACGCACGGTTCCGAGTTCACGCGCCTGCAGATCCTGCTCTACACCTTCGTGCTGCTGGCGGCCACGCTGCTGCCCTTCATGCTGCGCATGAGCGGCTGGTTCTACCTGGTGAGCGCGCTCGCGCTCGGCCTGGGTTTCTGCGGTTACGCCTTCGCGCTGTGGCGGAACTATTCCGACGCCCTGGCTCGAAAGACTTTCCGCTTCTCGCTCATCCACCTGTCGCTGCTGTTCGCGGCGCTGCTCATCGACCACTACCTGCCATGGTGAAGAACACCGTCTCCCGCCGCCGCCTGATGGCCGCTGGCGCCGCTTCCCTGCTGCTGGCCGCGTGTTCCGAGTCGCCGCCGGCGTTCAAAGGCATCGACATCACCGGCGCCGACTACGCCACCGGCTTCTCGCTCACCGACCACAACGGCCAGAAGCGCACGCTGGACGACTTCAAGGGCAAGGTGGTGGTGATCTTCTTCGGCTTCACGCAATGCCCCGACGTGTGTCCCACCTCGATGACCGAGATGGCCGAAGCCAAGCGCCTGCTCGGGCCCGACGGCGATCGCTTCCAGGGCCTGTTCATCAGCGTGGACCCCGAGCGCGACACGCCCGAGGTGATGAAGCAGTACGTGACCCAGTTCGACCCGAGCTTTCTTGCGCTGTACGCGGCGCCCGGCAAGCTGGAGGCCGTGGCCAAGAGCTTCAAGGTCTACTACAAGAAGGTCGAGGGCAAGACGCCCACGAGCTACACCATGGACCACTCGGCGGGCAGCTACGTGTACGACACGACGGGGCGCATCCGCCTCTACAACCGCTACAACAGCGGCGCGCAGTCGCTGGCCGACGATGTGAGGCTACTGCTGAAGGGCTGAACATCGGCCAGGCAGGAAAAAGGGCGCCCGAGGGCGCCCTTGTCGCGTGTGCGGTTCGAATTCAATCCACCTTGGCGCCGCTGAGCTTGACCAGGCGCTCGTACTTGGCGCGCTCGCGGGCCATGAACTCGCCGAAGGCCTGGGGCGTGCTGGGCGCCGGCTCGGCCATCAGGGCGGCGAACTTGCCCTTCACGTCCGGCGACTGCAGGGCCTTGGTGAAGGCCGCGTTGAGCTGCGACACCACGTCGGCCGGCGTGCCGGCCGGGGCCACCAGGCCCCACCAGGTGTCGATCTCGAAGCCGGGCAGGGTCTCAGCGACGGTGGGCACCTCGGGCATCACGCCGCTGCGCTGGGCGGTGGTGACGGCCAGGGCCTTGAGCTTGCCCGCGCGGATGTTGGCCGCCGCGGTGGCGAGGTTGTCGAAGTTGAAGTCGACCTGGCCCGACAGCAGCCCCAGCTGCGCCGGGTTGCCGCCGTTGTAGGGGATGTGCACGGCGAACACGCCAGCCTGGTTCTTGAACAGCTCGCCCGCCAGGTGGCCGGCGCTGCCGTTGCCACCCGAGCCGTAGTTGAGCTTGCCCGGGTTCGCTTTGCCGTAGCGGATGAGGTCGCGCACGCTCTGGATGTTCAGGCGCTGCGCGGTCTCGGCGTTCATCACCAGCACGTTGGGCACGCGCAGCATCTGCGTGACGGGCGCGAAATCCTTCGCCGGGTCGTAGGGCAACTGCTTGAACAGCCAGGGGTTGATGCCGTGCGAGGCCGTGGTGGCGATGCCCAGGGTCAGGCCGTCGGGCGCGGCCTTGGCGACCTGGCTCACGCCGATGTTGCCGCCGGCGCCGGGGCGGTTCTCGATGATCACCGTGCCGAGCGAATCCTTCACCGCGTCGGCCAGGACGCGCGCCGTCACGTCGATCGGCCCACCGGCCGCGAAGGGCACCACGATGCGCGTGGTGCGGGCCTGCGCCCAGGCGGGCAGGGCGAGCGCGGTGGTGACGAGGGCGATGGCGTGGCGGCGGGAAATCATGCGGTGTCTCCTAGGGGGTGGGGGTGTTCAGACCTTGTCCGCGGCGGAAGTGAAGGCGTCGGCGAAGAAGCACTCCTCGGGCAGGCCGGCCTGCGCCACGTAGTCGCGCTTGGCCGATTCGACCACGATGGGCGCGCCGCAGGCGTAGACCTCGAAGCCGCTCAGGTCGGCGTGGTCTTCCAGCACGGCGCGGTGCACGAAGCCCGTGCGGCCGGTCCAGGCGTCCTCGGGCTGGGCGTCGGACACCACGGGCACGTACTTCAGGTTCGGCATGGCGGCCAGCTGCTCCTCGATCCAGGCGCTCTGGTACAGGTCGGCCGGGCGGCGGCCGCCCCAGTACAGGGTGGCGGGGCGCTGGATGCCCTTGAATCGCATGTGCTCGACGATGGCCTTGATGGGGGCGAAGCCCGTGCCGGAGGCGAGCAGCACCATGGGCTTGTCGCTGTCCTCGCGCAGGAAGAAGCCGCCGAAGGGGCCTTCGATGCGAAGGATGTCCTTCTCCTTCATGGTGGAGAAGACCTGGTCGGTGAACTTGCCGCCGGGCATGTGGCGCAGGTGCAGCTCCAACCCTGGCGCCTCGGCCTGCGTGTGCGGCGCGTTGGCCATGGAGTAGCTGCGGCGGTCGCCGTCGCGCAGGATGAACTCCACGTACTGGCCCGCGCGGTACTGGAAGGTGTCGCTGGCGGGCAGCTGCAGGCGCACCACCATCACGTCGTGCGAGGCGCGCGTGAGGCTGTTGACGCGCGCGGGCATCTTCTTGATGGGGAAGGCACCGAGCTCGGTGACCTGGCGCGACTCCAGCACCACGTCGCTGTGGGCCACGCCGCAGCAGGTGAGCACGTAGCCCGCGGCCTCCTCGTCGGCCGACAAGGCCTTGGCCTGGTGCGGCCCGTGCACCACGGTGCCCGACACCAGCTTGCACTTGCAGGAGCCGCAGGCGCCGTCCTTGCAGCCATAGGGCAGGCCGATGCCCTGGCGGATGCCGGCGGCCAGCATGGCTTCGTCGGGGTTGGCGGTGAAGGCGCGCCCGCTGGGCTGCACCGTGATCGTGAATGTCATACTCGCCGTCTTCTTTCTGTCGAGGGGCGCGCTCCGGTGGCGCACCCCGTTCCAAGCAACCGCGCATTGTCGCAAAAACCCGTTTTGCATGAGTTTCCTTGGGGCCTTGCCCGCGCGCTTTCGGCGTGAACGGGTGCTGATCGTGGGCTGTGGCGACGTCGGCCTGCGTACGGCCGGTGCCTTGGGCGCCGGTCGGCGCGCGCGCCTGCTGGCGCTCACCTCCAGTCCGGAGCGCATGCCTGGCCTGCGCGCGGCGGGCCTGGTGCCCTTGCGGGGCGACCTGGACGATGCGCGCAGCCTGCGCCGCCTGGCCGGCCTGGCCACGCGCGTGCTGCACCTGGCGCCGCCGCCTTCGCAGGACATGGCCGACTGGCGCATCGACCCGCGCACGCGCGCCCTGGTGCACGCGCTGGCGCAGCGCACGCCGCCGCTGGCGCTGGTCTATGGCTCCACCACCGGCGTCTATGGCGACCGCGGTGGCGCCTGGACCAGCGAGTCGCAGCCCGCGCGGCCGCGCACCCCGCGCGCGGCGCGCCGCGTGGACGCGGAGGAGCGTGTGCGCTGGCTGGGCCGCGCCCTGGGCGTGCGCGCCAGCGTGCTGCGCATCCCGGGCATTTACGCCAACGACCGCGAGGGCGGCACGCCGCGCGAGCGGCTGCTGCGCGGCACGCCCGTGCTGCGCGCCGAGGACGACGTCTACACGAGCCACATCCACGCCGACGACCTGGCGCGGGCCTGCGCGCTGGCGCTGTGGCGCGGCCGCGCGCAGCGCGTGCTCAACGTGGTGGACGACAGCGAACTCAAGATGGGCGACTACTTCGACCTCGCGGCCGATCTCTACGGCCTGCCACGCCCGCCGCGCGTGCCACGCGACACGGCGCAGGACCAGTTGCCGCTGGTGCTGCTGAGCTTCATGAGCGAATCGCGCCGCCTGCGCAACCAGCGGCTAAAGGATGAGCTGGGGCTGCGGCTGCGCTACCCCACCGTGGCCGAAGGCCTGCGCGGCTGAGGCCGGCGAGCGGCCAACAAAAAGCCCGCGTGGAGCGGGCTGGTTGCAGGGCTTGCTCTGGTGGTGCCGAAGGCCGGACTCGAACCGGCACGCCTTGCGGCGGCGGATTTTGAATCCGCTGCGTCTACCGATTTCGCCACTTCGGCCCGAGCAAGGGCGCGGATTATGGCACAGTGGCGCCATGCAATACCCCACCATCGAAGACGCCGTCGGCCGCACGCCGCTGGTGGCGCTGCAGCGCATCGGCGCGGCGGACAACGGCCCGCGCGGCAACGTCATCCTGGCCAAGCTGGAAGGCAACAACCCGGCCGGTTCGGTGAAGGACCGGCCCGCGCTGTCCATGATCCGGCGCGCCGAGGAGCGCGGCGACATCAAGCCCGGCGACACCCTGATCGAGGCCACTTCCGGCAACACCGGCATCGCGCTGGCCATGGCGGCGGCCATCAAGGGTTACCGCATGGTGCTCATCATGCCGGAGGACCTGTCCGTCGAACGCGCCCAGACCATGAAGGCCTTCGGCGCCGAGCTCATCCTCACGCCCAAGAGCGGCGGCATGGAGTCGGCGCGCGACCTGGCCGACAAGATGCAGGCCGATGGCAAGGGCCGGGTGCTCGACCAGTTCGCCAATCCCGACAACCCGCGCATCCACTACGAGACCACCGGCCCCGAGCTGTGGGAGCAGACCGGCGGGCGCATCACCCATTTCGTGAGCGCCATGGGCACCACCGGCACCATCACCGGCGTCTCGCGCTTCCTCAAGGAAAAGAACCCGGCCGTGCGCATCGTCGGTGCCCAGCCCAGCGAGGGTTCGCGCATCCCCGGCATCCGCAAATGGCCCGAGGAGTACCTGCCCAAGATCTACGACCCCAAGGCGGTCGACGAGATGATCTACGTCTCGCAGGCCGACGCCGAAGACATGGCCCGGCGCATGGCGCGCGAGGAAGGCATCTTCGGCGGCATCTCCGCCGCCGGGGCGCTCTGGACGGCCCTGCAGGTGTCGCGTCAGGTCGAGAACGCCACCATCGTGTTCGTGGTCTGCGACCGCGGCGACCGCTACCTGTCCACCGGCGTCTTCCCCGCCTGACCCCGTGAGCGGCGACGGCGCCTTCCGCTACTGCCCGCAGTGCGCCACGGCGCTGCGCGAGATCGTCCAGGCCGAGGACGGCGGCGACAAGCGGCGCCTGCGCTGCCCGGCCTGCGGCTACACCCACTGGAACAACCCCACGCCGGTGCTGGCGGCCATCGTCGAGCTCGACGGGCGGGTGCTGCTGGCGCGCAACGCCGCCTGGCCGGGCCGCTTTTTCGGGCTGATCACCGGCTTCATGGAGGCTGGCGAGACGCCGGAGGAGGGCATCCGCCGAGAGATCACCGAGGAAACCTCGCTCGACACCGAGGCCCTGAGCCTGGTGGCCGTGCACGATTTCCAGCGCATGAACCAGGTCATCATCACCTACCACGCCCGCTGCCGGGGCGAGGTGCGCCTGTCGCCGGAGCTGTCGGAGTACCGGCTGCTGGAGCCGGCGGCGGTGCGTTGTTGGCGGGCGGGTACGGGCCTGGCCCTGGCCCAGTGGCTTATGTCACGGGGCTTGCAGCCGCAATTCCTGGACGACACACCAAAGGCCGACGCGGCCTAAAATGCGCCGTTACCCAGACGGAGCCCTGCCTTCATGATCGCTGCTGACCGAGAACTCGACGCCCGGGGCCTGAACTGCCCGCTGCCCATCCTGAAGGCCAAGAAAGCCCTGGCCGAGATGCACAGCGGCCAGACCCTGAAGGTGGTGGCCACCGACGCCGGCTCGGTGCGCGATTTCCAGGCCTTCGCCAAGCAGACCGGCAACCTGCTCGTCCACCAGGAAACGCTGGGCGGCGATTTCGTGTCGGTGCTGAAACGGCGCTGATGCCCACGCCCATGGACGTCCTGCTCGTCGACCCGCTGGTGCCCGAAGCCCTGGCGTGGCTGCAGGAGCGCCATGACGTGGTCTACCTTCCCGAGCTGGCGGACGACCCCGCCGAGCTGCGCCGCGCGCTGGCCGAGGCCCGCGCCGTGGTGCTGCCACCGCACGTGGTGGTCTCCCAGGAATTCCTGGACCATGCGCCCCACCTCATGATGGTCGCGCGCATGCAGATCTCCAGCGACAACACCGACCTCAACGCTTGCGCGCAGCGCGGCGTGCGCGTGCTGCAGGCGCGCAGCGCCACGGTGCGCTCCAACGCCGAGTACCTGCTCTACGGCCTGCTGATGCTCTACCGGCGTGGCATGGTGAGCGCGCTGCTGGGCCGCAAGCTGGGCCAGGTGCGCATGGGCCGCGAACTGGCGGGCAGCACCGTGGGCCTGCTGGGCCTGGCGCCGGTGGCGCACACGCTGGCGCCCATGCTGCGCAGCCTGGGCGTGCGCGTGCTGGGCTACGACCCGGCCGTGCACCACGCCGCCGAGCTCTGGGCCAAGCTGCACGTGGAGCCTGTCCCCCTGCACGAGCTGCTGGAGCGCGCCGACGCCATCTCGCTGCAAATGGTCTACGCCTCGCGCTTCAAGGGCTGGATCAACGAGCGCCTGCTCAACCACTGCAAGCCGGGCCAGCTCTGGGTGGGCGTGAGCCGCAGCGCGCTGTTCGACCCCGAGGCCCTGGCCCTGGCCCTGTGCGACGGCCGCATCGACGCCTGCCTGCTCGACGGTGCCAACGCCCAGTTTGCCGCGCCCGGTTCGCCGCTCTACGGCATTCCCAACCTGCACCTCACGCCCCGCCTGGGTTCGCACACGCGCGAGGCCAAGTTGCGGGCGAGCTGGTACCTGGCCCACCGCATCCACGAAACCCTGTCGCCCGACGACGCGCGCCGCGAGCCGGGCAGCAGCGACTTCTCCATGCTCGACAGCCTGGGCTTCCCCGAGTCGGGCGACCCGCCGCAGTCGGCCTCACCCTCGCAGTGGGCCTCGCTCGCGGCGCTGTCCAGGGACTGACCCCCACCGCGCGGCGCTGTACCCCCTGAGGGGCGGTGCCAGCGGCCCGGCCCAGCCGGTGCCGCTGTGCCCAGGGTTCAGCCCAGGCGCGCCAGCTGGGCCTGCACCTTCTCCAGCGTGGCGCCGAAGTCGGCCAGGCGCTGTTTTTCCTGCTCGATCACCGCCGCCGGCGCGCGCGCCACGAAGCCTTCGTTGCCAAGCTTGCCCTGGGCCTTCGCGATCTCGCCCTGCAGGCGGGTGGCTTCCTTGCCCAGGCGGACCTTCTCGGCCGCGACGTCGATTTCCATGAACAGGCACAGGCGGGCCTCGCCCACCACCGCCACGGGCGCGGCGCCCGCGGCCTGGGCCCAGGCGGCCTCGTCGTCGAACACGCGCACCTCGGCCAGCTTGGCCAGCGACTGCAGCACCGGCGCGGCACCGCGCAGGAAGGCGGCGTCGCCCACGGCGTAGAGCGGCAGGCGCTGGGCCGGTGACACGCCCATTTCGCCACGCAGGGTGCGGCAGGCGTCCACCAGCTTCTTCAGGCGCGCCACATGGGCTTCGGCGGCCTCGTCGATGCGCTCAGGCTGGCTCACCGGGTAGGCGGCCAGCGCCACCGATTCGCCGGCCCGCCCGGCCACCGGCGCCACCTTCTGCCACAGCTCTTCGGTGATGAAGGGAATGATGGGGTGGGCCAGCCGCTGGATGGCTTCCAGCGTGCGGATCAGGGTGCGGCGCGTGGCGCGCTGCTGCGCGGCGTCGCCGGTCTGGATCTGCACCTTGGCGATCTCCAGGTACCAGTCGCAGAACTCGTTCCAGACGAAGTCATAGATGGCGTTGGCGACGTTGTCCAGGCGGTACTCGGCGAAACCTTGCGCCACGGTGGCCTCGGTGCGCTGCAGCGCGGAGCTGATCCAGCGGTCGGCCTGGCTGAAGCTGAGGTAGCCATGGAAAGGCTGTCCCACGGCGCATTCGGCCTTGGTGTGCTCTTCGAGGCCGCAGTCCTGCCCTTCGCAGTTCATCAGCACGAAGCGCGTGGCGTTCCAGAGCTTGTTGCAGAAGTTGCGGTAGCCCTCGCAGCGCTTGCTGTCGAAGTTGATGCTGCGGCCCAGCGAGGCCAGGGCCGCGAAGGTGAAGCGCAGGGCGTCGGCGCCGTAGGCGGGAATGCCCTCGGGGAATTCTTTCTCGGTGTCCTTGCGCACGCGCGGCGCGGTCTCGGGCTTGCGCAGGCCGGTGGTGCGCTTGTCCAGCAGCGGCGCCAGCGCGATGCCGTCGATCAGGTCCACCGGGTCGAGCACGTTGCCTTCGCTCTTGCTCATCTTGCGGCCCTGGGCGTCGCGCACCAGGCCGTGGATGTAGACGTGGCGGAACGGCACGCGACCCGTGAAGTGGGTCGTCATCATGATCATGCGCGCGACCCAGAAGAAGATGATGTCGTAGCCCGTCACCAGCACGCTGCTGGGCAGGTAGACGTCGTAGTCCTCGGTGGGGCCGCTCTTGTGCTCGGGCCAGCCCATGGTGCTGAAGGGCACCAGCGCGGACGAGTACCAGGTGTCCAGCACGTCGGGGTCGCGCGTGAGGGTCTTGCCCGGGGCCTGTGCCTGGGCGTCGGCCTGATTGCGCGCCACGTAGACCCGGCCGTCCTCGTCGTACCAGGCGGGGATCTGGTGGCCCCACCAGAGCTGGCGGCTGATGCACCAGTCCTGGATGTTCTTCATCCACTGGTCGTAGGTGTTGACCCAGTTCTCGGGCACGAACTTCACCGCGCCCGAGTCGACGGCGTCGATCGCCTTCTGCGCGATGCTCTTGCCGCTGGGGTCCTGCTCGCTGACCTTGGTCATGGCCACGAACCACTGGTCGGTGAGCATGGGCTCCACCACCTGGCCGGTGCGCGCGCAGCGCGGCACCATGAGCTTGTGCTTCTTGGTCTCGACCAGCAGGCCCAGGGCCTCGAGGTCGGCCACCACGGCCTTGCGGGCCACGAAGCGGTCGAGGCCGCGGTATTTCTCGGGGGCGTTGTCATTGATCGCCGCGTCCAGCGTGAGCACGCCGATCTGCGGCAGGCCGTGGCGCTGGCCCACGGCGTAGTCGTTGTGGTCGTGCGCGGGGGTGACCTTGACCACGCCGGTGCCGAACTCGCGGTCGACATAGGCGTCGGCGATGACCGGAATCTCGCGATCACACAGCGGCAGCTTCACCGTCTTGCCGATCAGACCCGCGTAGCGCTCGTCCTCAGGGTGCACCATGACGGCGCTGTCGCCCAGCATGGTTTCGGGGCGCGTGGTGGCCACCACCACCGAACCGCTGCCGTCGGCCAGGGGGTAGCGGATGTGCCAGAGGAAGCCGTCTTCCTCCTCGCTCTCCACCTCCAGGTCGCTCACCGCCGACTTGAGCACCGGGTCCCAGTTGACCAGGCGCTTGCCGCGGTAGATGAGGCCCTGCTCGTACAGGCGCACGAAGGTTTCGGTCACCACGGCCGAAAGCTTGGGGTCCATGGTGAAGTACTCGCGCGACCAGTCCACGGTGTCGCCCATGCGGCGCATCTGTGTGGTGATGGTGTCGCCGCTCTTTTCCTTCCACTGCCAGACCTTCTGCGTGAAGGCCTCGCGGCCGAGGTCGTGGCGCTTGAGGCCCTGTTCCTGCAGCTGGCGCTCGACCACGATCTGGGTGGCGATGCCCGCGTGGTCGGTGCCCGGCACCCACAGCGTGTTCGCGCCCATCATGCGGTGGTAGCGCGTCAGGCTGTCCATGATGGTCTGGTTGAACGCGTGGCCCATGTGCAGGGTGCCGGTCACGTTCGGCGGCGGCAGCTGGATGGAGAAGGCGGGCGCGCCGGCCTTGGCCTCGCCGGTGCCGCGGAACCCGGCCTTTCCTACGCCGCGCTGCTCCCACCAGGGGCCCCAGCGGGCTTCGATGGGGGCGGGTTCGAAGGACTTGGCCAGCGAGGCCAGTCCGGGTTGCTGCACGGTGTCGGTCATGGGGGACGCCAGTAATGGCAACGGCATCCCGTGGGATGCCGTTGGAGATGACGGGGGGAAGCGGGCATTTTAGCCCGCCACCCCCCGGGGCATGGGGCTTGGCGGCGCTCTCAGGCGGCCTCTCGGGCGGCCTGGATGCACTCGGCCAGCACCACCGCGTCGCCGACCTGATTGGCCAGCAGCAGGATGAGGCGCGCGCTGAACGCCTGGAGTTGCTCGGGCGACAGGCCCGCCTGCGCGTCCAGCAACTGCTCGTAGAAGGTGTCGGCGTCCTGCCAGTGGGGGGTGGTGATCATGCGTGCACTCCGGTGAGGCCCAGGGTGAGGCCAATGGCCTGCACCAGGCGGCCGTCGATGGCGCCGCCGCTGGCGGCGAGGTAGCCGTCCGGCCGCACCAGGGCCCAGGCGGGTTCGTCGCCTTCGGCCAGGCCGCAGGCGCCGCGCAGGTGGCCCTGCGGGTCGCGGACGTGTTCGCTGGCTTGGGCCGGGGCGCGGCCGGCGGGCACCTGCACCGCGCGCAGCGGCGTGGTGGCCAGCACCTCGCGCAGGCGCCGCAGCGCGGGCGCATCCAGCGCGCCAAAGCACAGCAGCAGCAGTTCGCCGCCGGCCCAGTCCAGCAGCTGGTTCATGCGGCCCGCCTGGCCGTTGGCCCAGCGGAAGGCCACGTTCTGGACCGACTGGCCCGCGGCGCTGCCGGGCGCGTACTGCACGATGCGCGATTGCGTGTAGGGGTTGGCCACGGCCATGCGGCCGGTGTTGACGAGGGCGCGCGCGAAGGGGTGGCGCTTGGCCAGGGCGATGGCCGCGTCGCGGTAGACCCGCTCGATGCCCTCGGCCGGGCGCAGGAAGCGCGCGGTGCGGTTGGTCACGCGCACGTTCTCGCGCGCGGCCTCCAGGCGCTCGTCCTCGTAGCTGTCCAGCAGGCCGGGCGCGGCCTGGCCGCGCAGCACGGCGGCCAGTTTCCAGGCCAGGTTGTCGGCGTCGGCCACGCCGGTGTTGCCGCCGCGCGCGCCGAAGGGGCTGACCACCTTGGCCGAGTCGCCCATGAAGTACACGCGCCCGTGGCGCATGTGGTGCACGCACTCGCTGCGGTAGGCGTAGGGACCGACCCAGACGATCTCGACCTCCACCTCGGGGCCGAACTGGCGCGCCAGGCGCTCGCGCACCACGTCCTCGCGGCTGACGTGGGCCGGGTCGGCGTTGGGCGCCATCTGGTAGTCGATGCGCCAGACGTCGTCGGCCATCAGGTGCTGCCAGACCGCGCGGTTCTCGTTGAAGGGCGCCTCGATCCAGGTGTGGCGCTCCGTCGGCGGGCGGGTGCTGAAGCGCACGTCGGCGATGCACCAGCGGTCGTCGCCGCGCTTGCTGTCGAACGGCACCTGCAGCCACTTGCGCAGCGGGCTGTTGCTGCCGGTGGCGTCGATGACGTGCTCGGCCTCGATGCGGTAGCTGCCCGCGGGCGTTTCCACGGTGAGCGTGGCCAACTGCTCGTTCTGCTCAAAGGCGGTGAGGCGGTTGCGCCAGCGCAGCTCGACGTGGCCGAGTTGCTGGATGCGGTCGACCAGGAAGGCCTCGATATAGAACTGCTGGATGTTGATGAAGGGCGGCTGCTGGCTGAGGTTGAAGCTGCCCTGCTGGCGCAGGTCGAAGCTGTAGACCTCGTCGTCGCCAGCGAAGGTGCGGCCCACGCTCCACTGCGTGCCCTTGGCGGCGATGGGCTCGTAGACGCCCAGGCGCTCGAAGATCTCCAGCGATTTCTGCGTGTAGCAGATGCCGCGCGAGGAGGCGCCCTTGACGCCGACGGTGTCGTCCTCGTCGATCAGGATGGCCTTGACACCCAGCCGCGCGAGCGAGCAGGCCAGGGTGAGGCCGGTGATGCCGCCGCCGACGATGACGATGGGGTGGCGGGCCGGCGCCTGGCTGTGGAGTTCTGGGGGCGGCACGAAGGGGTAGGTGGGCAGCTCGTAGCCGCCGCCCTGGGTGAACTCATAGCCGTTGGTGTGGGCGACGTCCCGGTAGGTGTTCAGCGACATGGGTGCCGTCCTTCAGCCCTTGGCCCGCTCGGCCACCTCGGGCCGGTCGTTCTGTTGCGGCTTGAGCGGCGCGGCGCTCTTGCCCGCCGCGCGTTCCTTGCGCCACTGCTCCTTGCGGGCGTTCCATTCGCCCAGGCGGGCGTGCGCGGTCTTGCTTTCCTGCAGCATCTGGAACTCGTCGGCCAGCTGGGCCGTCAGTTCCAGCCGGATGCCGTTCGGGTCGAAGAAATAGATGCTCTTGAAGATGTGGTGGTCGGTCACGCCCAGCACCTCGATCCCGCTCGCCTCCAGGCGCGCCTTGGTGTTCTCCAGCTCGCCGACGGTGTTCACCCGGAAGCTGATGTGGTTCACCCACTTCGGCGTGTTCGGGCTCGGCAGCGCCGCCTCGTCGTCGCCCAGGTCGAAGAAGGCGATGAAGGAGCCATCCTGCAGGCGGAAGAAGAAGTGCGTGTACGGGCAGTACTCGCCCGTGCTGGGCACGTAGTCGCTCTGGATGATGTGGTAGAGCGGCAGGCCCAGGATGTCTTCGTAGAAATGCCGCGTTTCCTCCGCGTCGCGCGCGCGGTACGCGTAGTGGTGCAGTTGCTGGATCGGGGCCGGCGCGGGCAGGTCGGCGCGGGGCATGGCAGGCGTCATGGCGGTCTCCTTGAACGGTGCTGGCAATTTACCATAGTGAAATGCATTTCGCAAAACGTAATTCTCTGGGCGGCGGCCATGGCCCTGGGGCGGGGGGCGGCGGCGGGGCTTCGCGATAATCGAGGTCTCCGTCGGCCCGTCTGGTTCCACCGTTCATCCATGCTATTCCTGATCTCGCCCGCCAAGGCCCTCGATTTCGAGACGCCCCCCCATGTGAAGGCGCACACCCAGCCGCTGTTCGTCGAGCAGTCGGCCGAGCTGATCGAGGTGCTCAAGCGCAAGACGCCGCAGCAGATCGCCACGCTCATGGACCTGTCGGACAAGCTGGCCGCGCTCAACGCCGCGCGCTACGAAGCCTGGGTGCCGAAGTTCACCGCCAAGAACGCCAAGCAGGCTGTGCTGGCCTTCGATGGCGACGTCTACGGCGGCCTGGACGCCAAGAACCTGTCCGAAACCGAGCTGGAGTGGCTGCAGCAGCACCTGTGCATCCTCAGCGGCCTGTACGGCGTGCTGCGCCCGCTTGACTGGATGCAGCCCTACCGGCTGGAGATGGGCACGCGCCTGAAGACGCCGCGCGGCGCCAACCTCTACGCCTTCTGGGGCAGCCGCATCGCCGACTACCTGAACCAGCGCGCCCTGGCCGACAAGAGCCCGGTGGTGATCAACCTGGCCAGCGAGGAGTACTTCAAGGCGGTGGACCTGAAGGTGTTGCGCCCGCGCGTGGTCAGCTGCGTGTTCGAGGAGCGCAAGCCCGCGGGCTACAAGGTCATCAGCTTCATGGCCAAGCGCGCGCGCGGGCTCATGGTGCGCTGGGCGGTGCGGCACCAGGCCAGCACGCCCGAGCAGCTCAAGGCCTTCGACCTCGAGGGCTACCGCTTCACGCCCGACGCGTCCGGGCCCGACCGGCTGGTGTTCCGGCGCGAGGCCACCTCCTGAGAGCGACACCGGAGACCGCCATGTCCCAGTCCGTCACGCCCGAACTGCGCCGCTGGATCATCGAGCAGGCCAGCGCCGGCTGCACGCCCGAGTCCGTGCTCAAGGCCATGCTCGACGCCGGCTGGAACGCCGGTGTGGCCGAGGCCGCGCTGGAGCGCACGCTGCTGGAGCACCTGTCCACCGTTTCGCCCGGCGCGCTGGCCCAGGCCGCCCCCGAAGTGAGGGAGGCCGTGCAGGGCGTGGTGGGGCAGGGCTCGGCGGTGCCGGTCATCGACACCTCGGGTTCGCCGCGCCGCATCGACGCCGGCGACCGCTGGGTGGACGTCATCGCGCACGTGAACCACCCGCGCGTGGTGGTGCTGGGCAACCTGCTCAGCGCCGAGGAGTGCGAGGCCATCATCGAATCGGCCAAGCCCCGGCTGGCGCGCTCGCTCACGGTGCAGACCGCCACCGGCGGCGAGGAGCTCAACCCCGACCGCACCAGCAGCGGCATGTTCTTCGCGCGCGGCCAGACGCCCGAGGTCACGGCCGTGGAGCAGCGCATCGCGCGCCTGGTGGGCTGGCCGATGGAAAACGGCGAGGGCCTGCAGGTGCTGCACTACCGCCCGGGCGCCGAGTACAAGCCGCACTACGACTACTTCGATCCCAACGAGGCCGGCACGCCCACCATCCTCAAGCGCGGCGGCCAGCGCGTGGCCACGCTGGTGATGTACCTCAACGAACCGGCGCGCGGCGGCGGCACCACCTTCCCCGACGTCGGCCTGGAGGTGGCGCCCGTGCGCGGCCACGCCGTCTTCTTCAGCTACGACCGGCCGCACCCGAGCACGCGCACCCTGCACGGCGGCGCGCCGGTGCTCGAGGGCGAGAAGTGGGTCGCCACCAAGTGGCTGCGCGAACGAGAGTTCAGTTAAAGCCGAGATGAGCCAGAACACCCCCGAACAATCGCAGCTGGGCAAGGCCTCGGCCTACGTCGACCGCTACGACCCCTCGCTGATCTTCCCGCTGCCGCGCGAGGCCAAGCGGCGCGAGATCGGCATCGCCGGCGACGTGCCCTTCGTGGGCTGCGACCTGTGGACGGCCTACGAGCTGTCCTGGCTCAACCCGCGCGGCAAGCCGCAGGTGGCCATCGCGCACATCACCGTGCCGGCCGAGAGCACGCACATCGTGGAGAGCAAGTCCTTCAAGCTCTACCTCAACAGCTTCAACAACACGCCCTTCGACAGCGCCGAGGCCGTGCGCGATCGCCTGCGCGCGGACCTGAGCGCCGCCGTCTGGCATGGCGGGCCGATGCAGGCCGGCGTGGGCGTGAAGCTGCTGGCGCCCGAACGCTTCGACGCCGAACCCATCCACGAGCTTGACGGCCTGAGCCTGGACCGGCTCGACGTGGAGTGCACGCGCTACGAGCCCGCGCCCGAGCTGCTCACGGCGGCCTTCGACGAACAGCCCGTGAGCGAAACCCTGGTCAGCCACCTGCTCAAGAGCAACTGCCTGGTGACCGGCCAGCCCGACTGGGGCAGCGTGCAGATCGCCTACAGCGGCCCGCAGATCGATCAGGCGGGCCTGCTGCAGTACCTGGTGAGCTTTCGCAACCACAACGAATTCCACGAGCAGTGCGTGGAGCGCATCTACATGGACCTGTGGACGCGCTGCAAGCCCGCCAAGCTGAGCGTCTACGCGCGCTACACGCGCCGAGGCGGGCTGGACATCAACCCCTGGCGCAGCAGCCACCCGCAGCAACCGCCGGCCAATGTGCGCACGGCGCGGCAATGAGGGGGCTGACCGTTGGTCAGGCCAATCGCGGAATTGCCGAAATCCTTAGGTGAATCCTGGCATCGCGCGTAGGATCGCCCGCTTCGCCGTCCTCGAACGGCCGTTCACTGACCGCTCGGTCCTCTCGGGCTGGCGGTCTTCTCAGGTGGCCCACTTCCACGTGGCAACCGCCTTCTCTCGCGGCGTCCGTGCCATTGCAGGCCGGCCCGCTTCTCTGAAAGGCTCAGTCATGAGCAGCAAACTGTACGTGGGCAACCTGCCCTACTCCGTCAACGACGATTCGCTTCGTCACAACTTCTCCGAATACGGTGCCGTGGCCTCGGCCAAGGTCATGACCGACCGCGACAGCGGCCGCTCCAAGGGTTTCGGTTTCGTCGAGATGTCCTCCGAGGCCGAGGCGCAAGCCGCCATCAACGGCCTCAATGGCCAGTCGGTGGACGGCCGCCAGATCGTGGTGAACATCTCGCGCCCCAAAGAAGGCGGCGGCGGTGGCTACCGCAGCAACGGTCCGCGCTACTAAGCCCTGACCTCTCGTCAAAAAGCCGGCGCTCGCGCCGGCTTTTTTCTTTGGTCGCCTCAGATCTGCTTGTGGATCAGCGGCCCGTGGAACAGCACCGGCCCGGTGGGGCCGCGCTCGCTGGGCACGCCACCCAGGGGTTCCAGGCTGATGGCCAGCGCGGGCACTTCGCGCACCGCGCTTTCGCTGGCCGCCAGCTGCAGCAGGCGCTCGGGCGTGAGCACGCCCAGCGAGCGGGGCGCCGCGCCCGGCGGCAGCGCCCAGAGCTGCAGCGAACGGTCGGCCGCTTCCTGGTAGCCGCCCACGCGCTGCAGGCTCAGGCGGTTGTGCTTGGGGTCGAAGGTGATCAGCACCGCCGGCCGGGCCTGGTCGTCGTTGAGCACGGACACGTAGCGCACGTCGGGGGTGGCCAGCAGCTGGCGCTGCAGCGCGGCCACTTCGGCGCCGCGCCGGTCCAGTTCGCCGCGCAGCGCGGGCAGCAGCGCCAGCGCCAGCGCCACCGCGCACAGTCCGGCCAATCCGGCGCCGCGCCACAGCGCCAGGCTGTGCCACCAACCCGTGGCCGGCGCCACCGCCGCCTCCTGGCGCTGCTTCGCGAGGGCGGCGCCCTCGGCGTCGGCGCGCACCAGGTTCTGGATGCGCGTCCACACCTGCGGCCCGGGCTCGGCGCCCGCCTGCAGTTCGTTGAGGCTGGCCACGCGGGTCTGCCATTCGATGGCGGCCGCGCGCACCGCGGGCTGTTCGCGCGCGATGGCCTCGAAGCGGCGCCGCGCGCCGCCGCGCAGCGTGCCCAGGGCGTGCGCGGCGGCCAGGCGCTGCAGCAGTTCGGGGTGGCGGTGCAGTTGCATGGCGCGGGCCTCAGGCGAAACGGGCCATGCAGTCGCGCAGCTTGTCCAGGCCGCGGCGGATCCAGGTCTTGACGGTGCCCAGCGGCAGCGCCAGGCGCTCGGCCAGCTCGCCGTGGCTCAGGTCGCGCAGGTAGGCCAGGCTGATCACTTCGCGCTGCTTGTTCTCCAGTTGCCCCAGGCACTGGTGCATGGCCCAGGCCTGCTGGCTCGCCAGGCTGGTGTCCATGGGGTTGGGCGCGTCGCCGGGCAGCGTGTCGGCCAGGACCTCGTCGAGCTCCTGCGTGAGGTGGGCGCGATCGGCCGCGCGGCGGCGCAGCAGGTCCAGTGAGCGGCTGCGCACGATCAGGCCCAGCCAGGCCATGGGCGGGCTCAGTGTGGCGCGGTAGTCGCCCGCGCTGCGCCAGACCTGCAGGTAGGCCTCCTGCAGCGCGTCCTCCGCCGCCTCCGCGGAGCCCAGCACGCGCAGCGACAGCCCGTAGAGCTTGCGCGCGGTGAGGTCGTAGAGCGCCTTCAGCGCGGCCTCGTCGCGCTGGGCGATGCGATCGATCAGGTCCATGAGGAGTTCGTCGGGGTCGGCGCTCATGCGGCGCATTGTGGGGGCGTTTGCATCCACCACTACGCCGGTGTTTCCCGTGTGGATTCAACGCCACCGTGCGGATGCGCACAACCCAGCAAAACAGTCGGGTTCGCTGAATCCGGTGCGGGGCCGGCCTGCGTATGGGTGTCGACGGCCGCCGCTCCCCCTCCTCAAACCCACTGCGAGAGACAAGACCATGAGCACCTCCATCGATCCACGCCGCGCCTTCCTGCGCACCGGCGCCACCCTGTCCGCTGTCGGCCTGGCGATGCTCGCCGGGCGGCCCGCCCTGGCCCAGGGCATGAAGGCCGACGTCGCCAAGGACGTCGACATCCTCAACATCGCGCTCGGCCTGGAGCACGAGGCCATCAACGCCTACCAGCTCGGCGCGGGCAGCGGCCTGCTGCAAAAGCCCGTGCTCGACGTGGCGGTGCAGTTCCAGGGCCACCACAAGGCGCACCGCGACGCCCTGGCCGCCACCATCCGCAAGCTCGGTGGCCAGGCCGTGGCGGAAAAGAAGCTCGATGAGTACGCCAGGGACCTCAAGGCCGATTCGCTGAAGAGCCAGGCCGACGTGCTGTCGCTGGCCGCGCGCCTGGAGCTGGGCGCGACCAATGCCTACCTCAGCGTGATTCCGCCGCTGAGCGACCGCGCGCTGGCCCAGGTGGCCGCGCGGCTGGCCGCCGACGAGACCATGCACTTCACCGTGCTCAGCAGCGCGCTGGGTCGGCCCTTGCCCGCGAACGCCCTGTCGTTCGGCGCCTGAGACCCATTCCAACACGGGTGGGCCATGCACCCGCCCGGCTTTCTCTCCCCAACCTTTGACCGGAGTATTTCCATGATCCTCAAGACCACCCTGGCCGCTTCGGCCGTTCTCGCCATGACCGCCTGCGCCTCTTCGATGGGGGGCCAGCCCATGGTGTTCTCGCAGGCGGGCCTGCCCGACGCGGTGAAGGTGCCCGCCGGCCACCGCGTGGCCATGGAGACCGTGGGCGCGGGCGACATCACCTACGAATGCCGCGCCAAACAGGGCATGGCGGGCCAGTTCGAATGGGTCTTCGCTGGCCCCGACGCCCGCCTGATGGACCGCGGTGGCAAGCAGGTCGGCAAGTACTACGGCCCGCCCGCCACCTGGGAGTCCATGGACGGCTCCAAGATCACCGGCACGCAACTGGCCGTGGCCCCCGGCGGCAGCGGCAACATTCCCCTGCAGCTGGTCAAGGCCAACCCGGCCATGGGCATGGGCGCCATGCAAGGCGTGACCTACGTCCAGCGGGTGGCCACCGTGGGCGGCGTGGCGCCGGCCATGGCCTGTGGCGCGGCCAACCTGGGCGCGAAGCAGGTGGTCCAGTACCGCGCCGACTACATCTTCTACAAGGCCGCCTGAGCCCCCGCCGCTCCGAGGTCCCCTCAGGGGCGCGGCCCGGCGGGCGGGCGCCCCTTTTGCCCTGCGGACGGAGGATCGCCGCAGGGCGCTTTTTCCCGCGCGGCTTTAAGCCGCGCGCTCGAAGCCTTCGAGCAGGTTCACCGCATTGACACCCACTTCGGCCACCGCGTAGCCACCTTCGAAGGTGAAGAGGGTAGGCAATCCCGGCGACGCCAGCGCCGCGCCGATGCCCGCGTAGTCGGCCGAGCGCAGTCGGAAGCCCGAGATCGGGTCGCCCTCGAAGGTGTCCAGGCCGAGCGGCACCACCAGGGCAGTGGCGCCAACGTCCGACACGGCCTGCAAGGCCTGGTCAAGCGCGGCGCGCCAGGCCGCCAGCGCCGTGCCGCGTGGCAGCGGCCAGTTGCGGTTGAAGCCCTCGCCCGCGCCGGCGCCGCGCTCGTCGGCGTGGCCCAGGAAGAAGGGGTACTCGGTGCGCGGGTCGCCGTGCAGGGAGAGCGTGAGCACGTCGGCGCGCTCGTAGAACACGGTCTGCGTGCCGTTGCCGTGGTGGTAGTCCACGTCCAGCACGGCCACGCGGGCGTGGCCGCCGTCGCGCAGCGCCTGCGCGGCGATGGCGGCGTTGTTGAGGAAGCAGTAGCCGCCGTAGAAGCCCGGGCCCGCGTGGTGGCCCGGCGGGCGCGTGAGCGCGAAGGCGGCGCGCTCGCCGGCCAGCACGGCCTGGGCGGCGGCCAGGGCGCAGGCGGCGCCGCCCAGCGCGGCGCGCCAGCTGCCGGCGGTGAGCGGTGTGCCCGAATCGAAAGCGAACTGGCCCAGGCGCGCGGCGATGTTGTCGGGCCAGCCGTCCTGCCGGAAGCCGTGCCGGTTGGGCAGCGGCCAGACCGAGGGCAGGGCGTCGAGGCCCGCGTTGGCCGGGTCCAGCGCCACCCAGTCGTCCCAGGCGGTGCGCAGGAAGTCGAGGTAGCGCGGCTCGTGCACGGCCCGCACGGCGGGCATCAGCGTGGCCTCGTCCAGGGCGGGCTCGCGCAGCTCGCCCAGCGGGCGGCGGCGCAGCTCCGCCAGCACATGCTCCAGGCGCGCCGGGCTCTCATGGCTGGCCACCAGCCGGCCCCGGAACATCTCCTGGCGGCCGGCGTGTTCGGCGTGGCGCGGGTTCAGCAGCGTCAGCACGGCGGGGCGGGTGTCACTCGGCGTCCAGGAAGGACTTGAGCGGCGCCAGCGGCGCGAACCGGCCGGCGCGCCGCTCCTTGGCCGCCACGATGGCCTCGCCCACCTGGGCGTTGCTCCAGATCGCGCCCTGCAGCCAGCCCATCTGGCGCAGGCTGTCGTCCACCGAGTGGTCGCGCGCGTAGTTCACCGCCTGCTTGGTGCCCCAGATGGCCACCGGCGGCTTGCTGGCGATCTCGCGCGCGCACTGCAGCGCGGCCTCCACCGTGGCGGCGTGGCTGTCGAAGACCTCGTTCACCAGGCCCAGGGCCTGGGCGCGCGCGGCCGGCAGGCGCCGCCCGGTGTAGGCCAGCTCCTTCACCAGGCCCAGCGGGATCAGCTTGGGCAGGCGCTGCAGCGTGCCCACGTCGGCCACCATGCCGATGTTGATTTCCTGGATGCAGAAGAAGGCGTCGGCCGAGGCGTAGCGGATGCAGCCGGCGGTGACCATGTCCACCGCGCCGCCCACGCAGCCGCCCTGGATGGCGAAGATGACTGGCGCGCGCAGCGTTTCCAGCCGCGTGAAGGTGGCCTGCATCTGGGCCAGCAGGTCGAAGACCGCGGCGCGGCCCTCGGGGCTGCGGTCGTCCAGGGTGATGGCGCCGCCGAAGGTCTCCAGCGCCATGCCGGCGCTGAAGTGCTTGCCGGTGCTGCTGATGACCAGGGCGCGTGCCCGACCCTCGTCGTGGATCTCGCGCAGCAGCCCGTCGAGTTCGCGCCAGAACGTGGGCCCCATGGTGTTGAGCGATTCGGGGCGGTTCAGCGCCAGGTGCGCCACGTCGGGCTCAGTCCAGCTCAGGGAAAAGCAGGTCGGTGTGGTCATCGCGGTGGGCCTTGTCTCGGGGCTTGGGGTGGCGGGCATTCTGGTCGGGCGCCGCGGGGCCGTCTGTCCCCGGTTTGACCAGCTTGGACGAGCGCACGCCCAGCAGGCGCAAGCGCCGCGTCAGGTCCACGCGCTTGAGGCACAGGCCGGCCGCCCGGCGGATGGTGGCGGCGTCGGCCGTGGGCTCGTCCAGCGTGAGGTCGCGCGTGACCTTGGTGAAGCCCACGTAGGTGAGCTTGATGCCGATGGTGCGCGCCAGGTAGCCCTTGCGCTGCAGGTCGCCGGCCACCTGCTCGCACAGCTCGGTGAGGATGGCGCCGAGCTCGGCGCGGTCGTGCACGGCGTGCAGGTCGCGCTCGAAGGTGGTCTCGCGGCTCATGCCCACGGGCTCGCTCTCGGTCACCACGGGGCGGTCGTCGCGGCCCCAGGCCACCTCGTGCAGCCAGGCGCCGTAGCTCTTGCCGAAGTTTGCGATCAACCAATCGGGCTCGCGCGCGGCCAGCTCGCCGATGGTGTGGATGCCGAAGGACTGCAGCTTGGCGTCGGCCTTGGGGCCCACGCCGTTGACCTTGCGGCAGGGCAGGGGCCAGATCAGGCGCTGCAGGTCCCCGGCGTGCACGATGCTGATGCCGTTGGGTTTGTTGAACTCGCTGGCCATTTTGGCCAGCAGCTTGTTGGGCGCCACGCCGATGGAGCAGGTCAGGCCCGTGGCCTCGAAGATGCTTTTCTGGATGAGCCGCGCCAGCACGCGCCCGCCCTCGCGCTGGCCGCCGGGCACCTCGGTGAAGTCGATGTAGACCTCGTCCACGCCGCGGTCCTGCATCACCGGCGCGATCTCGGTGATCACGCGCTTGAAGGTGCGCGACAGGCGCTTGACCTCGTCGAAGTCCACCGGCAGCAGGATGGCCTGCGGGCAGAGCTTGGCGGCCTTCATCAGGCCCATGGCTGAGCCCACGCCGAACTGGCGCGCCGCGTAGGTGGCGGTGGTGGCCACGCCGCGGCCCGCGTACTCGCTCAGGCGGGGGAAGAACGCCACCGGGATGCGGTCCAGCGTGCCGGGGCCCCAGTCGGTGTCGGGGAAGGCCTCGCGCAGGCGCTCGAACATGGCGGTCTCGCGCCGGCGCCCGCCGCCGATGACCATGGGCAGGCCCTTGAGCTGCGGGTAGCGCAGCAGCTCCACGGACGCGAAGAAGGCGTCCATGTCGAGGTGGGCGATGCGGCGCTCGGGTTTCAAGCCGGCCATCGTAGCCGGCTTACCATGCCCGGGTATGTCGTTTGCACCGGCTGTCCGGTGTGCCACCGTCGGAGGACCCCATGACGCATCCCCTCACCCGTTTGCTCGCGGCCGCGCTGGTCGGCGCGGGCGTCGCCATCGCCGGCCTGGCCGTCAGCCACGGCCTGGAGCGCTTCCGCCTGGCCGACCGCAGCGTCACCGTCAAGGGCCTGGCCGAGAAGAACGTGGAGAGCGATTTCGCCGTCTGGACCCTGGGTTTCCGGCGCGGCGGCAACGCCTTTGGCGATGTGCAGAAGGCGCTGGCGGGCGACCGCGACGCGGTGGTGGCTTTCCTCAAGCAGCGCGGCTTCAAGGACGAGGAGATCGAGGTGCGCCCGCTCGGCGTGCAGGACCTGTTCGCGCGCGAGTACGGCTCGGGCAACCAGCCGCTGCGCTTCAATGGCACGGGACAGGTGATCGTGAAATCCGCGCGTGTGGCGGACGTGCAGGCCGCGGCGCTGGCGGTGGACCCGCTGATCCAGGCCGGCGTGCAACTGGGCGGCGAAGGCAACGGCCATGGCGGCCCGCAGTTCCAGCTGCGCGGCTTCAACGACGTGAAGGCCCCGCTGCTGGCCGAGGCCACGCGCAACGCGCGCGAGCAGGCCGAGAAGTTCGCCGCCGAGGCCGGCGCCCAGCTGGGCGCGCTCAAGAGCGCCAACCAGGGTGTGATCCAGATCAGCGGCGCCGCCGGCAGCGACTACGACGACGGCAGCTCGCGCGAGAAGCGCCTGCGCGTGGTCAGCACCTTCGTGTACGAGCTGCGCTGAGCGCGCCGCCTCGGGCCGTCGTCAGGCCGTCGGGTAGCTGCCCGGCAGCAGGATGGACTTGTCCACGGACTCGATGTTGGTGTGGCCGCAGAAGGCCATGGTCAGGTCGAGCTCCTTGTGGATGATCTCCAGCGCCTTGCTCACGCCTTGCTCGCCCAGGGCGCCCAGGCCGTAGAGCATGGCGCGGCCGATGTAGCAGCCGCGCGCGCCCAGGGCGCGCGCCTTCAGCACGTCCTGACCGCTGCGCACGCCGCCGTCCATGTGCACCTCGATCTGGCCGCCCACGGCATCCACGATGGCGGGCAGGGCCTCGATGCTGCTTTGCGCGCCGTCCAGCTGGCGCCCGCCGTGGTTGCTCACGATCAGCGCGTCGGCGCCGGTCTGCACGGCCAGGCGGGCATCCTCCACGTCCTGGATGCCCTTGAGGATGAGCTTGCCGCCCCAGCGCTTCTTGATCCACTCCACGTCGCCCCAGTTGAGGCTGGGGTCGAACTGCTGCGAGGTCCAGGCGCCCAGGTTGGCCATGTCGGTCACGCCCTGCACGTGGCCCACGATGTTGCCGAACTGGCGGCGCTTGGTGCCCAGCATGCCCAGGGCCCAGCGCGGCTTGCTGGCGATGTTGATGATGTTGGGCAGCGTCAGGCGCGGCGGCGCGGTCAGGCCGTTCTTCAGGTCCTTGTGGCGCTGGCCGATGATCTGCAGGTCCAGCGTGAGCACCAGGGCGCCGCAGTTCGCGGCCTTGGCGCGGTCGATCAGGCGCTCGATGAAGGCGCGGTCCTTCATCACGTAGAGCTGGAACCAGAAGCCCTCGCCCGCGTGCTGCGCCACGTCCTCGATGGAGCAGATGCTCATGGTGGACAGGGTGAACGGGATGCCGAACTTCCTGGCCGCGCGCGCCGCGAGGATCTCGCCGTCGGCGTGCTGCATGCCCGTGAGGCCGGTGGGCGCGATGGCCAGCGGCATGGCGGCGGACTGGCCCACCAGGGTGGTGCGCGTGCTGCGGTTCTCCATGTTCACCGCCACGCGCTGGCGCAGCTTGATCTTCTGGAAGTCGGCCTCGTTGGCGCGGTAGGAGCCTTCGGTCCAGGAACCGGAATCGGCGTAGTCGTAGAACATGCGCGGCACGCGCTTTTGCGCCAGCACGCGCAGGTCTTCGATGTTGGTGATCACGGTCATGGGCGGGTCTCCTCGTTGTCGGTGGGGGCGGCGGGCTGGCCGCGATGGTAGCCAGCCGCCCCGCCCGGCGCGCGTGAAAGCGCGCTGGCGCGGATTGAAACATTTTCAGAAGGGCGCCCGGGGCGGGTTGACACACCCCGGGGAAGCGGGCGGATACTGGCCACTGCCATGTCCATGCGCCGCCTCCCGCTCCCCGCCCTCGCGCTGGCCGCCGCGCTGCTGCCCTGGTGCGCCGCAGCAGCGGAGATCTGGCGCTGGGTCGACCGCGACGGCTACGTGCACTACAGCCAGGCGGTGGACATCCCCGAGCGCTACCGGGCCAGCGCCGTGCCGGCCGACGCGCCCTTGCCGCCGGGCACCAGCGCCTGCGAGGCGGCCTGGCACCGCTACGCGGCCAGCCAGGCCTGCTTCGACGCCTACCGCCTGGTGGGCGGCGGCCTCAAGCCCGAGGCCTTCCAGCGCTGCCGCGAATTGCCCGAGCCCGAGCCCTGCCGCTGAGCCGGGCCCGGTCCAGGCTCACTGGTTGCTGATCTTCTGCTCGCGGATGACCTTGCCCCAGGCGGCGGACTCGCGCGCGATGTCGGCGGCCAGCGGCCCGGCCGGCATGTAGGCCGGCACGGCGCCCTGCGCGGCGGCCGCCTGCGCGATGTCCGGCGCGTCCATGACCTTGCGCAGCGAATCGCTCAGCCGCTCCACGATGGGCGCGGGCGTGCCCGCGGGGGCCAGCACGTACAGGCGCGGCACGGCCGAGAAGCCGGGCAGGGCGTCGGACAGCGGGGCGATGTCTTCGCCGCCCTGCAGCTTCACCGGGTTCATGACCGCCAGCGCGCGCAGCTTGCCGGCGCGCGCCTGGGCGATGGCCGAGGCCGCGCTCACCACGCCGATCGGCACCTGGCCGCTCATCACGTCGGGCACGATCTGCGCCGCGCCGCGGTAAGGGATGTGCACCACGTAGGCGCCGGTCTGGCCCTTGAGCATCTCGAAGCCCAGGTGGTGCACCGTGCCCACGCCCGAGGTGGCGAAGGAGTAGCGGCCGGGGTTCTTCTTCAGCAGGGACACGAACTCGGCCGGCGTCTTGGCCGGGAAGTCGTTGGCGGTGACGATCACCAGCGGCAGCGTGAACAGGCTCGCCACCGGCGTGAAGGCCTTGACCGGGTCGAAGCTCATCTTCGGCTGCAGGTACTGGGCGATCAGCAGCGAGCTGTCGCCCAGCATCAGCGTGTAGCCGTCGGGCGCGGCGCGCGCCACGGTGTCGCCGGCGATGAGGCCGGCCGCGCCGGTGCGGTTGTCCACCACCACCTGCTGGCCCAGCAGCTCGGACAGGCGCGGCGCGACCAGGCGCGCCACGGCGTCCACGCCACCGCCGGCCGAGTAGCCCACCACCAGGCGCACCGGGCGCTGCGGCCAGTTCTGCTGCGCCGAGGCGCTGGTGGTCACGCCGGTGGCGGCGAAGGCGGCCAGCAGCCCGGCGATCAGCGCGCGGCGGCCGGGGTGGGGCGAAGGGGTGTCGTGCTTGTGCATGTCTGTCTCCTGTGTTTGTGTCGCGGGGAAAATCGTTCAGGCCTTGCCGGCGCCGCGCGAGCCGGGCCGCTTGGCGAGTTCCGCCAGGCGATCGGGGTGGGGCTTGAAGCCCAGGCCCGGTGCCTCGGGCAGGCGCAGCACGCCGCGCTCGGGCTTGGGCAGGTCATCGAAGACCAGCTCGCAGCACTGCACGGCCACCGAGTGGTACTCGACCAGCGAGCCGTTGGCCAGGCCCGCGTGCAGGTGCATGTTGTGGTGCGGCCAGGCGCCGCCGTTGGCGAAGCGCGTGTTGAAGGCGGCGGCCATGCCCGCGATGCGCCCGCACTGGGTGAAGCCGCCGCTGATGCAGGCGTTGGGCTGCACCACGTCCACCGCCTGCGCCACCAGCAGGTCGCGAAAGCGCGTGGCCAGGCCCTCGTTCTGCCCGGCGGCCAGGGGGATGCTGGTCTTGGCGCGCAGCTTCTGCAGGTTGGGGATGTCGTTGTGCGTCACCGGCTCCTCGAAGAAGCTGATGTCGTAAGGCTCGACCTGCTTGGCCAGCTTCAGGGCGTGGAAGTAGTCCAGGCTGCAGTTGGCGTCGATGTAGATCTGCACGTCGGGGCCCACGGCCTCGCGCACGGCACGGATGCGCTGCACGTCCTCGGCGATCACCGCGTCCAGCGGGCGCGGCTCGTCGCGGCGCGCCAGCGCGTGGTGGCCCACGGTCATCTTCAGGCGGGTGAAGCCGCGCGCCACCCAGTCCCTGGCGGCGGCGGCGAGCTCGTCGCGCTCGAAGAAGGCGAAGCCGAAGGTGGCGTACACGGGCACCTCGGCGCGCGCGCCGCCCAGCAGGCGCCAGCAAGGCTCGCCCAGGGCCTGCCCCTTGATGTCCCAGAGCGCGAGGTCGATGGCGGCGATGGCGTGGCTGGCGTAGCCCGACTGCCCGCGCGGCGTGAGCAGCCAGTACAGGCGCTCCCAGATCTGCTCGTGGCGCATCGGGTCCTGGCCCACCAGGTGGTGGGCCGCGATGTCATTGACGATGCTGCCGATCACCTCTTCTTCGGTGATGGCGGTCATGCCGGTGCCGACCAGGCCGGTATCGGTCTCGATGGACACCAGGCAGACGGACAGGCTGGTGGTCTTGGTGCCGCCGCTGGCCGGCACGGTGACGGGCAGGTTCAGCGGCGTGGCCCAGACGCGGGCGATCTTCATCTTGTCTCCTGCGCCGCCGGGGGCGGCGGCGTGTGTGGGTTGCGGTTCGCGGGCAGTGTAGGAAGGGCCGCCGGCGCGCGGCAATGGCCTGCGCGTGAGGCCGCTTTCGCGTTTGGCGAAAGCCGAAGCCTGCGTGAAAAGCCGCGCGGGCGCTCAGCGCAGGAGCGCGCGCACCAGCGTGGCCGCCGCCGGGGCCAGCGGCGCGTCGGTGCGGGTGGCGATGCTGTGCGTGCGCCGGGCCCAGGCGTCGCTCAGCGGCACCGCCGCCAGCGGCAGGTGGGCCAGCTGCGGCGCCACGGCCTCCAGCGGCAGCACGCCCACGCCCAGGCCGGCGGCCACCATGCGGCAGACGGCGTCGAAGCCGCGCATGCGCATGCGCACGTTCAGCGGTTGGCCGGCGTCGGTGGCCGAAGCGAGCAGGCGGTTGGACAGGGCGGTGCCGTCGCTCAGGGTGATGAAGGGCTCGTCCAGCGCCTCGGCCAGGCGCAGTTTCTTGCGGCCCGCCAGGCGGTGCGAGCGCGGCGTGAGCAGCACCAGGGTGTCGCTGAAGAAGGGCGTGAAGGTCAGGCCGGCCGGGGGCACCGGCAGGTCGACCACGCCGAAGTCGGCGCGGCCTTCGATCAGGGCCAGCGGGATCTCGGGGCTGCCGCGTTCCTCGATGTCGACGCGGATCAGCGGGTGGCTGGACAGGAAGCGCTGCAGGCGCTGCGGCAGCACCTCCAGCAGGGCCGAGGTGTTGGCCAGCACGCGCACCTGGCCTTGCAGGCCCTGGCTGTAGCCCTTGAGGTGCTGGGCCAGCCGGTCGGCGTCGGTCAGCAGGGCGCGGCTGCGCTGCACGAGCATCTGGCCCGCGGGCGTGAGCTGCACGCCGCGCGAGGAGCGCTCGAAGATGCGGAAACCCAGCGAATCCTCCAGCGCGGTGATGCGCGAGCTGGCGGCGGCCACCGCCAGTTGCAGGCGCTCGCTGGCGGCGCTGATGGAGCCGAGGTCGGCGGCGGCGATGACCACGCGCAGCGTGCCGAGGTCGATGGGCTCGAGCATGCCGTGGCGCCGGGGAGTGGCCTCAGCCCAGTCGGGCGCGGTGGCGCGCGATCTGCGCGCGCACCTGTGCGGGCGCGGTGCCGCCCAGCGTGTGGCGCGCCGAGAGCGAGCCGCGCAGGCTCAGCACCTCGTACACGTCCTTTTCGATGCTGGGGTGAAAGCCCTGCAGCACGGTGAGCGGCAGCTCGGAGAGGTCGCAGTTGTGCGAGGTGGCGGCCTTCACCGCGTGCGCCACGGTCTCGTGCGCGTCGCGGAAGGGCAGGCCCTTCTTGACGAGGTAGTCGGCCAGGTCGGTGGCGGTGGCGTAGCCCTTCTGCGCGGCGGCCTCCATGGCGGGAGCGTTCACCGTGAGGCCGCCTTCCTTGGCGCCCGTGGCCGGGTTCAACTGGCCGCCCACCATCTCCGCGAAGATGCGCAGCGTGTCGGTGAGCGTGTCCACCGTATCGAACAGCGGCTCCTTGTCTTCCTGGTTGTCCTTGTTGTAGGCCAGGGGCTGGCCCTTCATGAGGGTGATGAGCCCCATGAGGTGGCCCACCACGCGCCCGGTCTTGCCGCGCGCCAGCTCGGGCACGTCGGGGTTTTTCTTCTGCGGCATGATGGACGATCCGGTGGTGAAGCGGTCGGCGATCTTCACGAAGCCGAAGTTCTGGCTCATCCACAGGATCAGCTCTTCGCTCAGGCGGCTGATGTGAACCATGCACAGCGAGGCCGCGGCCGTGAATTCGATGGCGAAGTCGCGGTCGCTCACACCGTCCAGGCTGTTCTGGCACACCGCGGGGGCCCCGTTCTCGTCGACCATGCCCAAGGTGCGGGCCACGCGCTCGCGGTCCAGCGGGTAGGTGGTGCCGGCCAGGGCGGCGCTGCCCAGTGGCAGGCGGTTGGTGCGGCGGCGCACGTCGTCGAAGCGCTCGGCGTCGCGCGAGAACATCTCCACATAGGCCAGCAGGTGGTGCGCGAAGCTCACGGGCTGGGCCACCTGCAGGTGCGTGAAGCCGGGCAGGATCACCTCGACGTTCTTCTCGGCCACGTCCACCAGCGCGCGCTGCAGCTCGGTGAGCAGGCCGCCGATGAGGTCGATCTCGCCGCGCAGCCACAGGCGCACGTCGGTGGCGACCTGGTCGTTGCGGCTGCGGCCGGTGTGCAGTCGCTTGCCCGCGTCGCCCACCAGCTGCGTCAGGCGCGCCTCGATGTTGAGGTGCACGTCTTCCAGGTCGAGCTTCCACTCGAAGGCGCCGCTCTCGATCTCCTGCGCGATCTGCGCCATGCCGCGCTGGATGTCGGCGTGGTCCGATGGGCCGATGATGCCTTGCGCCGCCAGCATCTCGGCGTGTGCGAGACTGCCCTCGATGTCGGCCTGCCACAGTCGCTTGTCGAAGAAAACGCTGGCGGTGTATCGTTTGACTAACTCGCTCATCGGCTCCGAGAATAGGGCGGACCAGGCTTCGGATTTCTTGTCGAGTTGGTTGGATGACATGGTGTTGTCAGCGGCTGGACGGGGGAGTGTGAGAGCGCCTGGGCAACCAAGCGCGGGCCTGGGTGGCCGACCGAATGGAAAACGGCATCGCTTCCCATGAAAGATTCGCGGATTTTATCGACCTTCCAGGAACTGCCCCACGCGGCTGGGGCGCGCCCGCTCACCGAGATGCCCGAGCATGTGCGGGCCCGCGTGCAGGTGTTCGACACCTGCCAGGTCGGCGTGGTGCTGCGCGCGGTGCTGTTCGTGCAGGCCGTGGTGGCCGTGGCGGCGCTGTTCACCGCCACCAGCTTCGTCACCTGGGGTGCCGCGCTGGCCATCTACACCGGCGCCGCGCTGCCCGCCGTGCTGGCCTGGCTGCTGGCCATCTGCGCGCTCAAGCGCCAGCTGGGCCGACTGGCCTCGCACTGGCAGTGGGCCGTGGGCGTCTCGCTGGGGGCGCTGGCGGGCCTGTACGGCTGCGCGCTGGTGGTCTGGCTGGGCGTTCTCACGCAGCAGCTGTGGCTGGCGTCGGCGGCGGCCGGGGCGCTGGTGGCGGCGGTGCTGGTGGCCGGGCTCGTGTGGCGGGCCAAGGCGCGCATGCCGGCGGGCACCACGGCCCGGCTGGCCGAGCTGCAGGCGCGCATCCGCCCGCACTTCCTGTTCAACACGCTCAACAGCGCCATTGCCCTGGTGCGCGAAGAGCCGGCCAAGGCCGAGAGCCTGCTGGAAGACCTCAGCGAGCTGTTCCGCCACGCCCTGGCCGATCCGAAGGAGGCGGTGCCGCTGTGGCAGGAGCTGGAGCTGGCCGAGCACTACCTGGCCATCGAGCAGGTGCGCTTCGGCGATCGCCTGCAGGTGGAGTGGGCGATCGACGAAGCGGCGTCCAAGGCCCGCCTGCCGCCCCTGATCCTGCAGCCGCTGGTGGAGAATGCCGTCAAGCACGGCGTGGAGCCCAGCCCCACCGGGGCCACGGTGCGCATCAGCACGCAGCGCCGCGGCGGGGTGGTGGTGATCAAGGTCACCAATACCGTGCCGGCGGGCAGCGGCAAGCGCGGCAACGGCCTGGCGCTGGACAACGTGCGGCAGCGGCTGACCTTGTTGCATGATGTGCAGGGGCGCTTCCAGAGCGCGCTGGTCAACGGCGTTTTCCAGGTGCGCCTCGAAATCCCGGTATAAGCGCGACATGGCAAAAGACCGACCACGGAGCAAGACATGGCACTGAAGGTTCTGATCGTCGACGATGAAGCCCTGGCGCGATCGCGCATGCGCACCCTGCTGGCCGAGTGCACGGAGCCGCGCACCGACGTGGTGGGCGAGGCCGGCAACGCCGTGCAGGCGATGGACATGATCCAGCGCACCCATTGCGAACTGGTGCTGCTGGACGTGCACATGCCGGGGGTGGATGGCATCACCCTGGCGAACACCCTGCGCCAGATGGCCGCGCCGCCCTCGATCGTGTTTGTTACAGCCTACCCGGAGCACGCGGTGAGCGCCTTCGAGGTGGAGGCGGTGGACTACCTGACCAAGCCGGTGCGCCGCGAGCGACTGCAGCAGGCGCTGCAGAAGGTGGTGAAAGTGCGCGCGGGCAAGGAAGGCAGTGGCGATTCCGGTCCGCCGGAGGCGCTGATCATCCAGGAGCGCGGGCGCAGCGAGCGCGTGGCGCTGTCGGACATCATCTACCTGAAGGCCGAGCTGAAGTACATCACCGTGCGCACGGCGGAGAAGGAGCACATCTACGACGGCGCGCTGAGCGACCTGGAGGCGCGCTACTCCCACCTCTTCGTGCGCGTGCACCGCAACGCCCTGGTGTCGCGGCGGGCGGTGCGGGCGGTGGAAAAGCACAGCGACCCGGTCGAGGGTGAAGGCTGGACCGTGCGGCTCGACGGGGTCGAGGAGCGGCTGGCGGTGTCGCGCCGCCAGCTGGCGGCGGTGCGCGAAGCCTTGATGGGCTGAGGCCTGCCCGCGCGGCGCGCGGGTTCAGATTTCCGCGGCTTCCACCAGAAACCGCACCCGCCGCTGGCCCTGCCATTCGTCCAGTTCCAGCCGGAAGGCGAGCTTCACCCGCTCGGGCAGCGGTTCGGTGTGACCGAACCAGATGCCGTCCACCGCATCGCCCTGGTGCTGCAGCTTGAGCGCCAGGTGCTTCTCGCCGACGATGCGCTGGCTCACCACCCGCAGCTCCTCGCAGAACACCGGTGGTGCGAAGCCCTGGCCCCAGACCTGGCCTTGCAGCAGCTCGACCAGGTCGGGCCGGCGGTACTGCCGGTCCAGCGCGCCGTCGGCCTCCAGGCGGCGCTGCAGCGTGGCGGCGTCCAGCCACTCGTGCGCCACCTGCTGCAAGGCCTGCTCGAACAGGTCCAGGTGCTCTTCCGCGACGGTGCAGCCCGCGGCCATGGCGTGGCCGCCGAAGCGCAGCAGCACGCCCGGGTGGCGCTTGGCCACCAGGTCCAGCGCGTCGCGCAGGTGAAAGCCCGGGATCGAGCGGCCCGAACCCTTGAGCTCGTGTTCCTTGCCCGGCGCCGCGCTCGCGGCGAAGACGAAGGTCGGCCGGTGCAGCTTGTCCTTCAGGCGCGAGGCCACGATGCCGACCACGCCTTCGTGGAAGTCCGGGTCGAACAGCACCATGGCCGGTGGCGGTTCCTCGCCGTCGTCGAACAAGGCCTCGGCCATCTCCAGCGCCTGCTCGCGCATCTCGCCCTCGATGGCCTTGCGCTCGCGGTTGATGCCGTCCAGGGTGCGCGCCAGTTCCTCGGCGCGCGCCTTGTCGTCGGTCAGCAGGCATTCGATGCCCAGCGTCATGTCGGACAGGCGGCCGGCCGCGTTCAGGCGCGGGCCGAGCGCGAAGCCGAAGTCGAAGCTGCTCGCGGTGTCCAGGCGCCGGCCGGCGACCGCGAACAGCGCGTCCATGCCAGCCGGCAGGGCGCCCGCGCGCACGCGCTTGAGGCCCTGGGCGACGAGGCGGCGGTTGTTGCCGTCGAGCTTTACCACGTCGGCCACGGTGCCCAGGGCCACCAGGGGCAGCAGGGCGTCGATGCGGGGCTGGTTTTTGGCATCGAAAACCCCGCGCTCGCGCAGCTCGGCGCGCAGCGCGAGCAGCACGTAGAACATCACGCCCACGCCGGCGATGCTCTTGCTGTCGAAGGCGCAGCCGGGCTGGTTGGGGTTGACGATGACGCAGTCGGCCGGCAACTGCGGGCCCGGCAGGTGGTGGTCGGTCACGATCACCTGCAGGCCCAGTTCGCGCGCGACGCGCACGCCGTCGACGCTGGCGATGCCGTTGTCCACGGTGATCAGCACCTCGGCGCCACTGTCTTTCACGCGCCGCGCGATGGCGGGGGTGAGGCCGTAGCCGTCGACCACGCGGTCGGGCACCAGGTAGTGCACGCTGTCGAAACCCAGGGGCGCGCCCAGCAGCCGGAGGCCGCGCACGCCCACGGCGCAGGCGGTGGCGCCGTCGCAGTCGTAGTCGGCCACGATGCACAGGCGCCGGTTCGCCACCATGGCATCGGCCAGCTGGCGCGCGGCCTCGCCCGCGCCGGTCATCGTGTCCGGCGGGAGCAGGCGCGCGAGTCCGTCGTCGAGTTCTTCGGTGCTGGTGACGCCGCGCGCGGCGAACAGGCGCGCCAGCAGCGGGTGCAGACCGGCCTGTTCGAGCGCCCAGGCGGCGCGCGGCGGGACGTCGCGGGTGATGATCTTCATAGGGTCCTGAGGAGGTCTTGGGCGCTGGCGCGCGGGCGCAGGCCGACGGCGCGGGCGAGCCGCTGCGTGAGGCCGGGCCGTTCGGGCACCAGCGTGACGGCGGCGCGCTCGCCGCACAGGGTGAGGGCCAGCGGTTCGCCGCGCCGCGCGCGGTCGAGCAGGGGAGCGAAGAGGCTGTGGTCGAGCGCCGTAGCGGCACGGCGCCAGGCCTCGAGGTCGCCGCCAAGGGCGGCGGCGCGCAGGCTATCGTCCACCTGGGGCGGCGGGCGCAGGCGGGTGTGCGCGTCCAGCGCGCCGGGCGCGCTGAACCACAGGCCGTTGATGGGCAGGCGGCGTGCGGCCTCGCGGGCGTCGTTCACGCGGTGCGTGTAAAAGAGCATCTGTGCCTCGCTCTGCAGGCGTTGCAGCCAGCGCGCCGGTTTGCCGCGCGGCAGCCAGGCGGCCAGCGAGCGGCCGCTGACGCGGTCCAGGCTGGCGCAGGCCAGGTCGCGCAGGCGCTCGCCGCGCGCCCGCCAGCGGGTGGGCTCGTCGAACAGCAGTTCCACGCCGTCTTCGGCGCACAGCGGTTCGAAGGCCGCGAACAGCGCGCGCGATTCGTCGGCGTCCAGGCCACCGGCCTGTTCGGCGCGCTGCAGCATCACCTGGTCCATGCCCACCTGCAGGTGCACGGGGTGCACCCAGGCCTGTGGCGCCTGCGGTGTGTCGCTGGCCAATGCGGCCCAGGGCAGGGCGCCGTCGCGCGGGGGCAGGCCTCGTGCGCGCGCCAGGGCGCGCTCGTGGGGCGGACTCAGGCTGAGGCCGTCGTCGCTGTCGCGCGCGGCCTCGCGCAGGTGGGCGAGCAGGGCGTCGAGCGCGGGCAGGGCGGGGGGCTCAAGGGCCGCGCCCAGGGCGGCGAAGGGAACCAGCCAGTGGTGTGCGGGATCCAGGACCAAGGGCTCGTCGGGCATGGTGCGATTGTCGGCGATGCCACAATCGCCCCCAGAAATGCAAACCCCCTACGAACTCCTGCTGGGCTGGCGCTACACGCGCGCCGGCCGCGCCACGCGGCGCAACGGCTTCATCTCCTTCATCTCGGGTGTGTCCATGCTGGGCATTGCGCTCGGCGTGGCGGCGCTGATCATCGTGCTGTCGGTCATGAACGGCTTCCAGAAGGAGGTGCGCGACCGCATGCTGGGCGTGCTCTCGCACATCGAGGTGTTCGAGGCCAACGGCCAGGCCATTGCCAACCTGCCGCAGGTGCTGTCCACCATCGAGGCGCGCCCCGAGGTGCTGGGCGCCGCGCCCTTCGTGGGCGCGCAGGCCCTGATCGCCCGCGGCGAGGACATGAAGGGCGCGCTGGTGCGCGGCATCGACCCCACGCTGGAACCCAAGGTGACCGACCTTGCGGCCGAGCTGGCCGACACCGTGCTGCCGCGCCTGGCGTCCGGCGGCTATGGCATCGTGCTGGGCGGCGAACTGGCGCGCAGCCTGGGTGTGGTGGTGGGCGACACGGTGACGCTGATCGCGCCGAGCGGGCAGGTGACACCGGCCGGCGTGGTGCCGCGCGTGCGCAGCATGACGGTGGTGGGCACCTTCGATTCCGGCCACTACGAATACGACTCGGCGCTGGCCATGCTGCACCAGGACGACGCCGCGCGCATCTTCCGCGTCGAGGGCCCCACGGGCGTGCGCGTGAAGATCCGCGACCTGCACGCCGCGCGCGAGGTGGCGGTGAAGATGGCGGCCGACCTGCCGCCAGGCCTGGTGGTGCGCGACTGGACGCGCCAGAACCGCACCTGGTTCGCGGCCGTGCAGCTCGAAAAACGCATGATGTTCATCATCCTCACGCTGATCGTGGCGGTGGCCGCGTTCAACCTGGTGTCCACGCTGGTGATGACCGTGACCGACAAGCGCGCGGACATCGCCATCCTGCGCACCCTGGGCGCGAGCCCGCGCAGCATCATGGGCATCTTCGTGGTGCAGGGCGCGGCGGTCGGCCTCATCGGCACCGGCCTGGGCCTGCTGCTGGGCCTGGGCGTGGCCTTCAACATCGACACCTTGGTGCCGGCGCTGGAGCACCTGCTGGGCGCGAGTTTCCTGCCGCAGGACATCTACCTCATCAGCCGCATGCCCAGCGACCCGCAGCGCGGCGACATCGTGCCCGTGGCGGTGATCTCGCTGGTGCTGGCCTTCCTGGCCACGCTGTACCCGAGCTGGCGCGCCAGCCGCGTGAACCCGGCGGAGGCGCTGCGTTATGAGTAAAGCCCCCACGCTCCGCCGCGGCGCGGGTCGCTGCCCCACGAAGGGGGGCGTTTCGCCTTGGGGCGGCCCGGCGGCGAAACAACCATGACCGATTCCGTTCTTTGCGCTCGTGGCCTGAGCAAACGCTTCGTCGAAGGCCGTCTTGACGTCACCGTGCTGCAGGGCGTGGACCTGGAGGTGCGCGCGGGCGAAACCGTGGCCATCGTCGGCGCCTCCGGTTCCGGCAAGAGCACGCTGTTGCACCTGCTGGGCGGGCTGGACGCACCCAGCGCCGGCACGGTGGCCCTCAAGGGCCAGCAGCTCTCGGCCCTGGGCCCGGCGCGCCAGGGCGAGTTGCGCAACCAGCACCTGGGCTTCGTGTACCAGTTCCACCACCTGCTGCCCGAGTTCAGCGCGCGCGACAACGTGGCCATGCCGCTGTGGATCCGCCGCCTGCCGCGCGCCGAGGCGGCCGAGCGCGCCAGCGCGACGCTCGCGCGCGTGGGCCTGAGCGAGCGCCTGGCGCACCGGCCGGCCGAGCTGTCGGGCGGCGAGCGCCAGCGCGTGGCCATCGCGCGCGCCCTGGTCACGCAGCCGGCCTGCGTGCTGGCCGACGAGCCCACTGGCAACCTGGACCGCGCCACCGCCGACGGCGTCTTCGCGCTGATGATGGACCTGGCGCGCGACCAGGGCACGGCCTTCGTGGTGGTCACGCACGACGAAGGCCTGGCCGCGCGCTGCGGCCGCGTGCTGCGCCTCAGCGCCGGCCGACTGGGCTGAGCCCGTTCACGGCCTGGTGCGCACGAAGCGCAGGGGCTTGTCCATGCCCTCGACGCTCAGCGTGAGCGTCGAGCCTTGCACCTGCACGCGCTGGGCCTTCTGCAGCGCCGCCATGTAGCGGTTCTCCTGCTCGCCCACCGCGCCCGCGCAGGCCATGCGCGTCATGCCCATCTGGCCGAAGGCGATGCGGTCCTGCACCAGGGTGTAGCTGCCAAAGAAGCGGTTGCAGGAGCCCTGGCCCGCCACGCGACCCGCCTCGGGAAAGGCCAGCGTGGCCGGCACGCGGTCGAGCACGCCGCTGCCGCCCAGGTCCTCCAGCCGCCATTCCGTGCCCACCAGGGACGGCGCGCCGCCGGGGCCGGCGGGCATGGCACAGGCGCCCAGGCCGGCGATGAAGGGCAGGGCGAGCGTGGCGATCCAGCGGGGTGTCATGGGGGTCCTCCTGGGGTCTTGGGGTGTTGCGGTCACAATGCCTGCCCGAGCTTATACGCGCAACGATGACGCCCTTGTGGATCGACACGCACGCCCACCTCGACGCGCCCGAGTTCGCGGCCGCCGAGGTCGCGGCCCTTCGCAGCGAGGCGCGCGGGCGCGGCGTCGCGCGCTGCGTGATCCCCGCCGTGGCGCGCTCGAACTGGGACACGGTGCGCGAGCTCGCGCACCGGCTCGATGACGCCTACGCCCTGGGCATCCACCCAATGGGCGTGCCGGCCGCGCACGACGCCGACCTGGACGCGCTGGACGAGGCCCTGCGCGTCCACCGCGACGACCCGCGCCTGGTGGCGGTGGGCGAGATCGGCCTGGACTTCTTCGTGCCCGAACTCACCGAGCCCGCGATGCGCGAGCGCCAGGTCCGCTTCTACCGCGCGCAGCTGCGCCTGGCGCGCCGCCATGGCCTGCCGGTGATCCTGCACGTGCGGCGCAGCGCCGACGCCCTGCTCAAGGGCCTGCGCGAGCTGCCGGTGGACGGCGGCATCGGCCACGCCTTCAACGGCAGCCTGGCGCAGGCGCTGGCCTTCACCGAACGCGGCTTCGCGCTGGGCTTCGGCGGCGCGTCCACCTTTGACACCGCGCGGCAGATACGCCGCCTGGCCGGCGAGCTGCCCATCGAGGCCCTGGTGCTGGAGACCGACGCGCCCGATATTCCGCCGCAGTGGCTGTATGCCACGGCCGCCGAGCGCGCGGCCGGCCAAGCCCAGGGCGTGAACCACCCGCGCGAGCTGCCGCGCATCGGCGCAGTGGTCGCCGGCCTGCGCGGTGTGCCGGTGGACGCACTCGCGCAGGCCACGAGCGCGAACGCGCGGCGCGTGCTGCCGCGACTGGCGGCCCTGGCATGACGCGCCTGCTCGGCCTGCCCCCGGTGGCCGATGCGCGCACGCGGCTGGTGGTGTTGGGCAGCTTTCCGGGCGTGGCCTCGCTGCGCGCGCAGCAGTACTACGGGCACCCGCAGAACGCCTTCTGGAAGATCCTGGGCGCGCTGTGGGAGCTGCCGTTGGCCCAGGCCAGCTACGACCAGCGCGTGGCGGCCGTGCTCGAACGCGGCCTGGGCGTGTGGGACGTGTACGCCAGCTGCGAGCGCGAAGGCAGCCTGGACACCGCCATCCGCGCGGCCGAGCTGAACGATTTCGCGCAGCTGCGCCACCGCTGCCCCGAACTGCGCGCCATCGCACACAACGGTGGCGAGAGTTTCCGCCACGCGCGGCTCACGCGCGCCTTCGGCCTGCCGGTGCACCGGCTGCCGTCCACCAGCCCCGCGAACGCCAGCTGGCCGTTCGAGCGCAAGCTCGCGGCCTGGGGGGAGTTGCTGCGCCAGTACGGCGTGGCCTGATCACCGAACGCAGAAGGAGCGTTTCCATGTCCCAGGTGTCCATCCTCGTCTTCGACATCTTCGGCACCGTCGTCGACTGGCACGGCAGCATCGTGCGCGAGCTGTCGGCCGCTCACCCGCAGGTGGACGCCGACGCCTTCGCGCGCGCCTGGCGCGAGGGCTACCAGCCCGCCATGCAGCGCGTGCGCAGCGGCGAGCGGGCCTGGACGCGCATCGACGAGCTGCACCGCGGCATCCTCGATGAGATCCTGCCGCGCTTCGGGCTCGACCACCTGGACGGGGCCCAGCGCGCCCAGCTCAATCGCGTGTGGCACCGGCTGGACCCCTGGCCCGACAGCGTGCCCGGCCTCACGCGGCTCAAGGCGCGCTTCACCCTCTGTTCGCTCTCCAACGGCAACATCGGCCTGCTCACGAACATGGCCAAGCGCGCGGGCCTGCCCTGGGACTGCGTGCTCTCGGCCGAGGTGTTTCGCGCCTACAAGCCCGACCCGCGCGTCTACCGGGGCGCGGCCGAGGTGTTCGATGTCTCACCGGCCGAGGTGATGATGGTCGCCGCCCACCAGGACGACCTGGCCGCCGCGCGCGCCTGCGGCCTGGCCACGGCCTACATCGAGCGCCCGCTGGAGTTCGGCGCGGCGCACGTGAAGGACGTGTCGCCCGACCCGGCCAATACGCGCCACGCGCGCGACCTGCTGGACCTGGCGGACCAGCTCGGCTGCTGAAGCCGCCGCCCGGTCTGGCTTCAGCGCACCTCGATGCGCGCCACCGCGGCTTCGGCCAGCGGTTGGGCGGCGCCGAGGTTGTCCAGCATTTCGAGCTTGAGGTTGTAGGCGCCTGCGGGCGGCGCCAGCCAGACCTCGGTCTGCCCGTCGCGGAAGTCCATCACGGCGGGCGCGCCGCCGCCGGCGGGGGCCACGGTGAGCTTGAAGTGGCCGGTGTCGGGAATCTTCTGCGACATCTGCGCCACGTTGAGCAGCGAGGCGTGGAAGCGCACCAGGAAGGGCGGGCGCGGGCTGGCGCCGTCCGGCAGGTCGAGGGCCAGGCCTTTTTTCTGCAGCGTGGCCGGGTCGGTGGCGTTCTGGCGCGTGACGGTGATCCTGGCGGGCTTGCTGAAGACGAAGTGCGGCAGGTGCTTCTGGTCGGCCAGCAGCATGCGCAGCGTGTACTCGCCCGGCGCCAGGTTCAGCACGGTCTCCATCTGGCCCTTGCCGAAGTGGATGTACTGATCGTTGAAGGGCAGGGCTTGCTTGAAGTTGAGCGGCAGGTCGCGGTTGACCAGCAGGTGGTGGTGGCCGCTCTTGCCGTGCCCGCTCTGCGCGATGGGCGCCAGGCCCCAGCCGCCCGAGAGACCGAACTTCAGCACGTACGGCGTCTCGATGCGGTCGCCGTCCTTGAGGTTGGTGAAATAGGCCTCGGCCGACAGCCGCGGCGGCGCCGCCTGCCAGGGGTGCACGGTGCGGGCCGGTTCGGGGGCCGACTGCGCGAGCGCGGCGCTGGCGCCCAGGGCGGCCACCAGGGCGATGGTGGGGCGAAGAACAGGGGTGGGGCGCTGGCGCATGGTCGGTCGGTGGGGGCACCGGTAGGGGCAGTGGCCCCTCAGTTTACGGGCCGACCATGGCGGCGCTGCGTCGGAGAGGCCGTTTCGTCCATCAGGGGTGGTGGCGCCGCGGTCTCGTGGCGCTCGGCGCGGTCCTTCCAGCGCGCCACCCAGGCGCCTTGCGCGCGCAGCGGCCCCCAGGCGGCGATGGCGCATTCCGTGCCGCAGGACAGCCGCGTGAGCGGTCGCTGCGCCGGCCAGTGCGGCTTCAGGGGCTGGCCCGCGAAGGCGGCCAGCAGGTTGTGCGCCAGTGTGGCGCCGGCGCGCGCCGAGGTGGTGGCGGCGTCGGGGTAGGCGTGGTCGTCGCGGCGTGCGGCGGGGCCCGCGGCGAAGACCTGCGGGTGGCTCGTGCTCTGTTGGAAGCGGTTCACCAGCACCTGCCCGCCCTCGGCCAGCGCGAGCGGCGTGCCGCGCAGCCAGGCGGGCGCCTGCGCGGCGCCGGCCACCAGGGGCACGTCGCAGCGCAGCAGCGCGCCATTGGCCAGGCGCACGCCCTCGACCGTGATGCCCGTGCAGCGTTCGTTGAGCACGTGGATGCGCTGGCGCTTGAGCTCGCGCCGCACGCGCGAGGCCACGTCGGGCGGCAGCTCGCCGGCCAGCGCGCCGCCGTCGGTGAGCAGGGTGAGGATGCTGCCGGGCAGGCCCTCGGCGCGCAGGCGCTGGGCGGCGGCGAAGACCAGTTCGATGGCGGCCGCGCCCGAGCCGATGACGGCGATGGACAGCGGCCGCTCGCGCGCCATGTCGACCACGCGCGGCCACAGACCCAGGAAAGCCTCGCTGGGGTAGCGCGCCAGCGCCTGCTCGCGCGCGCCGGGCAGGCGCTGCTCCAGCGCCTCGCGGTCGGTGCTGGCCGCGGTGTCCAGCGACAGCAGGTCGAAGGGCAGTTCGAGGGCGGCGCCACCGTCGGCCGGCGCGGCATGCACGCGCCGGCCCTCCAGGTCGAGCGCGAGGCAGCGCCCGGGCACCCAGCGGGCGTGGGCCAGGGTGAGCAGGCCCGACAGGCCCACGCGGCAGGCGTCGGCCGTGTACCGTCCCGCGACCACCGCCGGGACCAGGGGTTCGTGCACGGGCGCGGGAGGTGGTGCCAGCAGGGTGACCTGCAGGTCGGCTGGGTGGTGCCGCGTCAGCCGGGCCAGCACCTCGCGGTGGGCCGGGCCGGCGCCGATGAGAACGAGTCGGGTGATGCCGCTGCGCATGGGCCGCGATGGTACGGCCCCCGCGCCGGCGGGCTCAGCGAGGCCCGTGACGCCCCCGCCAGTGGTCCAGCGACCAGCGCCCCGGCCCGAACAGCGCCAGCGCTGCCAGCAGCGCGCCCCAGGTGAGGTGCTGCTGGAAGGCCGCTGGCGCGATCTCGCTCAGGCTGAGCACCGCCACCACGTTGACGACCGACAGCCCCAGCGCGGAAAAGCGCCCGGCCAGGCCCAGGGCCAGCAGCACCGGCAGCACCAGCTCGCCGGCCGTGCCCAGCGGCGCGGCCAGGGCCGGTGGCAGCAGGGGCACGTGGTATTCCTCGGTGAACAGCAGCAGGGTGGTGTCCCAGTCGCGGACCTTGGTCAGGCCCGAGAGGAAGAAGACCTGGGCGATGTAGAGCCGCGCCAGCAGCGCGCCCAGGGGCTGGGCGGCGTCGAGCAGGCGGGCCAGGGGCCGCCAGCCGGCGGCGATGCGGTGGCTGAAGGTGTTCGTGTTCATGGGTGGGCTCCGTCGGGGGTGTTGGGGCGGGGATCGGACACGGGCGCCACGCCCACGCACAGGCCGCTGCGCACGGCCTCGCGCAGCCAGCCGAGGGCGTCGATGGGGGCGGCGTCCAGGGCCTGCGCGAGCGTGCGGCCGACCAGCAGCGCGGCCTCGAAAGGCGCGATGGCGTGGTCCAGCGGCGTGAGCCGAACGGCCTGGCCCTGGCGCCAGACGCGCACGTTCTCGGCCACGCCGTCGCGCAGGCGGCGCGCGGCGGTGGCGAGGTCGGGCTCGCCGTGCAGGTGGGCGTCGAGCAGGCTGAGCACGGGCCAGGGGCTCAGCACCACGGCGGTGCCGGGCGCGAACCGCAGGCACAGGCGCTCGGGCGGTTCGCGTTCGAGCCAGGCGAAGCTGGCGGCGTCGGCGCGGGCGCCCTCGGCGCGGGTGGCGCCATGCAAGGCCCATTCGAGGCGCGCGACGTCGGGCAGGTAGGGCAGGTGGGCGAGGCCGGGCTGGTCCGCCATGAACCCGGCCAGCGCGCCACCCCATTCGCCGAGCTCGCCGCGCGTGGGTGGGTGGTGGTGCCACAGGGCGCGCGCGAGCGTGGCGAAGGTGTCCTCGCCCAGCAGCGCGGCGACCACGGGGTAGGTGTCGATCAGGGCGCGTTCGGCGTGGGCGTGGGCGTTGGCGCGGTAGGCGCCGAGGCCGGGGCCGTGCCAGCGGGACTGGGGCCCGGGTGGGCGGGCCCGCAGCAGGGCGTCGAGCAACCCGCGCTGCTGGCGGGCGAGCCGGGCGTTCATGCGCAGGCCTCCGGGATGCGCGCGTTCAGCGCATCGACAGCCAGGGCCCGCGCGTGGGCGGCCTCGTCCAGCAGCACCGCCAGCGCGGGCAGGTCGGTGTCCCATTCGATCAGTGTCGGCACGGCACCGAAGCGTGCGACGGCGTGCCGGTACGCCTGCCACACCAGCGGGGACACGCGGCTGCCGTGGTCGTCGATCACGAGGTCGCCGCGGTCGTGGTGGCCGGCGAGGTGCAGCTCGGCCACGCAGGCGGGCGGTACCGCGTCGAGCCAGGCGCGCACGGCGGGCAGCGCTGCCTGGGCGCGCCCGGCGCGTTGCTCGTTCAGCGCGTTGACGACCAGGTTGTTGACGTCCACCAGCAGCCGGCAGCCCGTGCGCCGGCTCAGGGCCGCGAGGAAGTCGGCCTCGGTCATGTCGGCCACGGGCCAGTGCACATAGGCCGACAGGTTCTCCACCGCGATCGGGCGGCGCAGCCGGTCCTGCACGCGCTGCACGTTGGCGCACAGCACGGCGAGCGCGGCGCGCGTGAAGGGCAGGGGCAGCAGGTCGGCGGCGTGCACGGTCTGGCCTCTCCAGGTGCCGCGCGCGAAGCTGGCGTGCTCGCTCACGAAGCGCGGTTCGGTGGCCGCCACGAGTTCGGTCAGCCGGTCCAGGTGCCAGGGGTCGAGGCCCTCGGCCGAGCCCAGCGACAGGCCCACGCCGTGCAGGCTCAGGCCGTAGGACTCGCGGGCCTTCAGCAAGGGCGCCCTGAGGGCCGCGTGGGGCGCGAAGAAGTTCTCTGCGTGCACCTCGATGAAGTCGAGCGCGGGCCGCTGCTCGAGCAGCGCGCGCTGGTGCGGCGCGCGCCAGCCGATGCCCAGCGCTGGCGCGGCGGCCTCGTGTGCGGGGGCGGTCGGCATGGCGTGCGGCTTGATGCGGTCAGCCCTTCATCGAAGCCTTCTTGGCCTCGTCGGCCGACAGGCCGCCCATCTGTTTGCAGGTGCCTGCGGGCACGTACTTCCAGTCGCCCTTGTCCATGTCCATCTTGGCCTGGCCCGCGCAGGAGTGCGTGCCCGCGAGATTGGCGCAGTCGTTCTGCCCGGCCTTGGCGATGCCGTAGCACTTCTCCTTGCCGCTGTTCTGCGCCAGCGCGGGGGTGGAGAGCAAGGCCAGCGACATCAGGGAGCCGGCGGCGGCGGCGAGGAATTGGCGTTGGTTCATGGGAGGGACTCCTCAGACCCAGTGCCCACCGCGCGATGGCTCGGTGCAGGCGATCTGGTGGGTGTGTGTCGCGGCGGCGCGTGGGTTCTTACACCGCCTGTCGTGGCGCACCGCCGCCGCCTTCACCTACACTGCCGCGCCATGCCTTCTCCAACGTTCGAACAGGAAGTGGCCGCGTCGCGCGGCTACCTCATGAAGTTCGCGCGCCTGCAGCTGCGCAACGAGACCTGGGCCGAGGACGCGGTGTCCGAAACCGTGCTCGCGGCCATCGCCAAGCCGCAGGCCTTCGAGCGCCGCGCGCAGCTGCGGACCTGGCTCGTGGGCATCCTCAAGCACAAGATCGTCGACGCGCTGCGCCACCAGGGGCGCGAGGTGGCGCTGGGGCAGGGCGAGGACGATCGGGCCGATCCGCTGGATCACTTGCCTTTCGACGCCGGCGGGCACTTTGCCGAGCGCCCGGCGGATTGGGGCAATCCCGAACAGGACCTGGGCAGCCGCCAGTTCCTGAGCGTGCTGGAGGCCTGCACCGAGAAACTGCCCGCCGCGCAAGGGCGCCTGTTCCTGATGCGCGAGTGGCTGGAGATGAGCAGCGAGGAGATCTGTAAGGCGCTGTCGCTCACGCCGACCAACCTGTACGTCCAGTTGCACCGGGCCCGCCTGCGCCTGCGCGAGTGCCTCGAACTCAACTGGTTTGCCCGCCGAGACGCCGCATGAAGCCCCTCTACCCATTGCGCCGCACCTGCAAGGAAGCCGTCGCGCTCATGATCGCGCGCGAGGACCGCGAGCTGCCGCGCCTGGAGCGCTGGGCCCTGCGGCTGCACCTGGTCGTGTGCAAGGCCTGCCCCAGTTTCGAGCGGCAGCTGCTGACCATGCGCCAGGCCATGGGCGCCTGGCGCCACTACAGCGACGACGAGTCCCGCTGAGCCGAGCCTGCGCGCTCGCGCGTGGAGCCATCAACCGTTCGCCTCTCGGGCAAAGCCCCCAACGCCTCCAGGTGCGCAGCAAGCTTGCGCTGCGACAAACACGCCCGCCCTCTTGTGCACGACAGTGTCTTCGCATGGGATCGACCCATGAGCGCTTCAACAACCACTGAAGAGGATGCGTGATGAAGAAACTTTCGATGGCGGCGATGTTGGCCGCGGCCTTGCTGGGCGTGGGTGCTCAGGCCCAGGACCAGACACGAGACCAGATACGAGACCAGACGCAGGACCAGACGCGCGAGCTCTTGCGCGATCAGAACATCTACGGCTACCAGCTGATGACGCCCGCCGAGCGGGAGCAGTACCGCGCCCGTATGCGCGCCGCGCAAACCAATGAGGAGCGGGAACGCATTCGCGCGGAGAACCATGAGCGCATGGAAGCGCGGGCCCGCGAGAAAGGCGTCAACTTGCCCGATGTGCCGCCGCCCGGCCGCGGTCCCGGATTGGGCCCTGGCTCCGGCTCCGGCCCGGGCAGCGGAGGCGCTGGCCCCGGTGGCAGTGGATCCGGTCGCGGCCGTTGAGGCAGGCCGGCGGGCTTAGCTGAGCAGGGCCTGCGCGTACTCGCGCGCGTCGAAGGTTTCCAGGTCCTCGAGTTTTTCGCCCACGCCGATGAAGTACACCGGCACCGGCCGCTCGCGCGCGATGGCGCAGAGCACGCCGCCCTTGGCCGTGCCGTCCAGCTTGGTGATGACCAGGCCGGTGAGCTGCAGCGCCTCGTCGAAGGCCTTGACCTGCGCGAGCGCGTTCTGGCCGGTGTTGCCGTCGATGACCAGCAGCACCTCATGGGGCCCCGTGGGATCGGCCTTGTTCACCACGCGCTTGATCTTGCGCAGCTCCTCCATCAGGTGAAGCTGCGTGGGCAGGCGGCCGGCGGTGTCGACCAGCACCACGTCCTTGCCGCGCGCCCGGCCGGCGCTCACCGCGTCGAAGCACACGGCGGCCGGGTCGCCGCCTTCCTGGGTGACGATGTCGACCGTGTTGCGGTCGGCCCAGACCGCCAGCTGTTCGCGCGCCGCGGCGCGGAAGGTGTCGGCGGCGGCCAGCAGCACGCTCGCGCCTTCGTCGGCCAGGTGGCGCGTGAGCTTGCCGATGGAGGTGGTCTTGCCCGCGCCGTTCACGCCCGCGACCATGATCACCGTGGGCTTGTGCTCGCCGATGACCAGGGGTTTCTGCAAGGGCTTGAGCAGGTCGGCGATGGCCTCGGCCAGCAAGGCCTTCACGGCGGCGGGCTCGGTGGCCTTGGCCTCTTTCACGCGGCGGCGCAGGTCGTTCAGCAGGTGCTGCGTGGCCGACACGCCGCTGTCGGCCATGAGCAGGGCGGCCTCGAGCTCGTCGTACAGGTCCTCGTCGATGCGCGTGCCCGTGAACACGGTGGCGATGCCGCTGCCGGTGCGCCGCAGGCCGGACTTGAGGCGGTCGAGCCAGCCCTGGCGCGGGGCCG